>Ga0306923_10000871_pt1 | contig 25241 bp, 23 predicted proteins | sample sta12Can44000108_FD_203841 | JGI IMG/M metagenome (GOLD analysis project Ga0306923, IMG submission 203841) | Lab enrichment of tropical soil microbial communities from Luquillo Experimental Forest, Puerto Rico - statanox.12C.anox.44.000.108 (v2)... | ecosystem: Environmental > Terrestrial >... | reverse complement strand
GCAAAAAGAGAGCAACTGGTAAATAATATTAATAAAGAAGTACGGAATATTGATGAAGATATTTATGGGAAAGAGCTGGAAGAAAATCATCTTAAAAAAGAATTAGATACATTAAGGCAGAAATATGCACAGAGCATTGTTTTTGCCTATAAAAACCGGGGCAGCTACGAGTACCTTAATTTTTTGTTTTCCGCAACAGATTTTAACGATGCAATGAAGCGGATGATGTATTTGAAAAGTTACAGACAATACAGAGAAACGCAAGCCCAAACTATTGCAAAAACAGAAGATTTATTACAGCAAACTATCGGTACTTTAAATAATAGTAAGGTTGAGAAGAATAAAGTATTAAAAGTACAAAGCAGCCAGTTGCAAGTATTGGAACAAGATAAAAAAGAAAAAGATCAGGTAATTAAAGGGTTGAAAGATCAGGAAAAAGATGTGGTAGCCCAGTTGAAAAAACGTGAAAGGCAAAGACAGGATTTAAGTCGTGCTGTGTCTGCAGCTATCCGGAGGGAACAAGAAGAAATTCAACGTAAAGAAAAAGAGCGTATTGCCAAATTAAATGCTGCTAACAAAGCGGCGGAAGCTGCCGAAAACAAAGTAACAAACGCTACTAAACCGGCTGTTGCCAATAAGCCTAAGTTAAATAACGAACCCGTTACCGGAGTAGCATCTGCAGGTTCCGGAACAAGGCCCTACAGTACATTTGAAACCACACCTGAAGGGAAAGAAATGTCTATTAATTTCGAGAATAACAGAAGGCACTTACCTTGGCCTGTTTCCGGTGGTTATGTTTCGCATGAGTTTGGTGTACATGAAATTCCCGGAACAAAACTGCACGAACAAAACGATGGAATATTTATCGCAACATCAATCGGTTCTCCTGTAAAGTGTGTGGCAGACGGAGAGGTTCAGTCTGTAATGGATATGGGAGAAAGCCAGGCTGTACTGGTGCAACATGGAAAGTATTTTACAACTTACAGCAATCTTTCTTCTACCAATGTTTCAAAAGGCCAAAAAGTAAGTGGAGGAACGGTACTTGGAAAAGCAGCGGCCAACTTAGAAGGTGCCGGTGAAGTAGGTTTTATGGTAATGAACGATAAAAACAAATTCTTAGACCCGCAAGACTGGTTAAAATCGAGATAAAAATCGCATTATAAAAAAGAGGTTGCAAATTATTGCAACCTCTTTTTTTTGAGAATTACTTATTTCTTTTTTTCGTTTAAAAGCCCTCGTTTGGCAAGCTGTAATTGCTTTTTTTGTTCGGCATTTATTTCGGGATATTTCAATTTTAATTTTTCAAATTCTTTGTCGATAACGGTGCCCAAACACAGCCTGGTAAACCATTTGTCATCTGCAGGTAAAACAAACCAAGGGGCATAATTGGTTGATGTTTCTGATAATAATTCTTCGTAAGCAAGTTGATATGCATCCCAATGTTTTCTTTCTGCTACATCGGCTAAAGAAAATTTCCAGTTTTTAGAGGGGTCGTTAATGCGGTCTAAAAACCTGTTCTTTTGTTCTTCTTTAGAAACATGCAAGAAAAATTTTAAAATGATGGTGCCGTTTTCTGCTAAATTTTTTTCAAACCGGTTGATCTGCTTATATCGGGCAGCCCAAAATTTTTTATCTGCATCTTTAGGTGAATTAAAGGCCGGCAATTTTTCGTTCATAAGATATTCGGGATGCACTTTGGTAACCAATACATTTTCGTAATGAGAACGATTAAAAATGCCGATTTCTCCACGGGCCGGCAATTCTTTATAATGCCGCCAGAAATAATCGTGATCCAGTTCATCTTTCGATGGGGTTTTAAAACTGCATACTTTCACGCCTTGCGGGTTTAAGCCACTCATCACATGTTTAACGGCACCGTCTTTTCCGGCAGCATCCATAGCCTGTAATACAATTAATACGCTGTACTTATCCGATGCATATAATTTATCTTGCATTTTTGCAAGGTTTTTAATGCCCTCTTGCAACAGTTGCTCTCCTTCTTCTTTAGAAAATATTTTTTTATCATAATCCGTTTGAAAGCTTTTTGTTAAAGAAACTTTTTTGCCTTCTTTAACCCGAAGCGATTCTACGTATTTCCAGAATTTGTTCGTCATAAAAAGAAAATTTAAAGTGTTTTATAAACATTTCGTCTAATATAATTCCTTTTTGTGTTATTGTGCCAATCTTAACCAAATCAACATGTTAAAATGATCTTTTTTAGATAAGAAATATTTAGAAATTTAGTTGCGATAATTGCGAATTTTACATCTGTACCCTTACCTTTGCCGCCAAATCGGGTTTAATAATGAGTAAGCTTAAGCCGGATTGACTCGTAAAAATTTAAATACACTCAAAACCTATGGCTACAAAGGGTAAAATTAAACAGATCATTGGTGCCGTTGTGGATGTGCATTTTCCTGACGAAAACACCTTGCCTGAAATTTACAATGCATTGGAATTGAAAAAGAGCAATGGAGATACACTTGTTCTTGAAGTGCAACAACATTTGGGAGAAGATAGTGTTCGTTGTGTTGCAATGGACGGAACCGAAGGTTTGGTTCGTGGTATGGAAGTAATTGATACCGGAATTGCAATTGCAATGCCAACAGGTGATTTAATTAACGGTCGCTTGTTTAATGTAACCGGAGATGCTATTGACGGATTACCGCAGGTTAGCAAAGTAAACGGCCGCCCTATTCATGCCGCTCCTCCAACATTCGAACATTTAAGCACAGCTTCCGAAATATTATATACCGGTATTAAAGTAATTGATTTGATTGAACCTTATGCAAAAGGCGGTAAAATTGGTTTGTTTGGTGGTGCGGGTGTAGGTAAAACCGTTTTGATTCAAGAGTTGATTAACAATATTGCTAAAGGTCATGGTGGTTTATCTGTATTTGCTGGTGTGGGTGAAAGAACCCGTGAAGGAAACGATTTGCTACGTGAAATGATTGAAGCAGGCATTATGAATTATGGTGATGCTTTTAAACATAGCATGGAAGAAGGCGGATGGGATTTAAGCAAAGTAGATATGGAAGGTTTGAAAGATTCTAAAGCTACTTTCGTATTCGGTCAGATGAATGAACCTCCAGGCGCACGTGCTCGTGTGGCTTTGAGTGGTTTAACTGTGGCTGAATATTTCCGTGATGGTGATGGACAAGGCAAAGGAAAGGATATCTTATTTTTCGTAGATAATATCTTCCGTTTTACTCAGGCAGGTTCAGAAGTATCTGCGTTGTTAGGCCGTATGCCTTCAGCAGTAGGTTATCAACCAACACTTGCTACTGAAATGGGATTGATGCAGGAACGTATTACTTCAACCAAAAACGGTTCTATCACTTCTGTACAGGCGGTGTATGTACCTGCGGATGATTTAACCGATCCGGCTCCGGCAACAACATTTGCCCATTTGGATGCCACAACTGTATTGGACAGAAAGATTGCCGATTTAGGTATTTATCCTGCAGTAAACCCATTAGAATCTACTTCAAGAATCTTAACACCAGCCACTGTTGGCGATGCACACTATGATTGTGCTAACCGTGTAAAACTGATTTTACAACGTTATAAAGAATTACAGGATATTATTGCCATCTTAGGTATGGATGAATTGAGTGATGAAGATAAGATGACAGTAGCCCGTGCCCGTAAAGTGCAACGTTTCTTATCTCAACCATTCCATGTTGCAGAAGCATTTACCGGATTAAAAGGAGTGTTTGTAGATATTAATGATACCATTAAAGGGTTTAATGCAATAATGGATGGAGAAGTAGACGAATATCCTGAAGCTGCATTCAATCTGGTTGGCACTTTGGATGATGCTATTGAGAAAGGTAAAAAATTAATGGCTCAAGCTAATGGCTAAGATAATTTCTGATTAGGAATTTCAAACCGAAAACATGACTTTAGAAATTTTAACCCCGGAAAAAAAATTATTCAGTGGTGATGTGTACGGTGTTCAATTACCTGGCATAACCGGTTTATTTGAAGTGTTAGATAAACATGCTCCTCTCGTAAGTGCTTTGGGCAAAGGCAATCTGAAAATTTTAAAGAATAAAAATGATTTTCAAAATTATTCTATACAGGGAGGTTTTGTAGAGGTATTAAATAATAAAGCTACTGTATTAATTGAGGGTGCTGTTGAAGCGTAATTGCAATTTCAATATAAAAAATTTGAAAATCCCGCCCACAATAAAGCGGGATTTTTATTTAGTTTGTTTAAACCTCAGGCAACAAATTGAATCTAATCTATATCTATTACGTTCATGAAAAGCCTTTACCATACATTTTTAATTGTATTACTTGCAGTCAGCTTCTTTTTAGCTTCTTGTTCTAAAGATGTTGTACAAGATACTATTTCTGAGACAGGCGGGCTTGTTGCAGTAAATGCAGATAGTACTTCGGATTTTGGAAACTACCAAACTATTGCAGTTAACGATTCTGTGGTGTTTACCAACGGTAAAGCATATAGCAGGGAACTGAATACAATTGATGCGGCTTACATTAATGCATGGAAAGACAGCCTTGCTGCTTTAGGATATATTGTTGTTGATAAAACACAAAACCCTGATTTATTAATGAATGTTACCAAGGTTGATAATTCTGTAAATAACATTTTAGACTTCAGCACTTACTGGAAATATTATGCAACTTTATATAAACCTTCTTCTTTAGGTGTTTCTGGTGCCCAATATGTTGCTAATTTCGATAATTCACAAACAACCAAAGATTTGTTGTTGAGCTTTGAAATGATTGATTTAAAAAATAAAACCAATACAACTTTGCATGTAATTTGGAATGGGGTTGTAACAGATAAAACCGTTAGCACCGATATTAATCAAGTGCAACTTGTAATGGAAGAGTTGTTGTATCAATCTCCTCAACTAAAAGTTCAATAAAAATTAATAAGATAATTTTATCTCAACCTGTCGGCACTCTTTACCAATCGTTCATCTTTCCAAATTCCCCTTGCAGCTAAAAGAGAAACAATGGGAATGAATATTGAAATGAGAGAAGTTAAACTATAACCGCTTTCTTCTGTAATAAAACTTTGTTTTTGCCACAAGTATAAAATAATAGTAAGTATTGATAATAGAATAGATGCTATTGTTAACTGTAATTGCAGTTTTCTGTTTTTATACAGGAAAATGGCAATTAATGCTACTGATGCTGCAATTGTGGTGGCAACTGTTAAAAGAAGATTATAAGAGCCGTTAACAAATACCATTGTTTTTGTGGCATCATTAATTCTGTGCCCGCTAAAAAAAGAAACTTTTAAAGAAACAAAACCTAATATACCAGCAAGCAATAACCAGATACTTTGTATTCGTTGAATCATAAAAACTGTTTAAAAGTTTAAGAAGTTTAAAAGGTACAAAAAGTTTTTATTTAAGATTATACTTTAAACTTCTTGAACCTTTTAAACCTTTGTATTATCCCATTTCGGGATATAAAATAAACTGAGCCATAAATTCATTTACCTGTTGTTTCACTTTTGCTAATGTATTGGTATCATCAGCATTCATTAAAACAGTATCAATCGCATTTACTACAAACTCCATGTGTTCTTCTTTAAATCCTCTGGTGGTAATGGCTGCAACACCAAAACGAATTCCCGATGTTACAAATGCACTTTTATCATCGTAAGGAACCATGTTTTTATTGGCAGTAATATCTGCACTGCCTAAAACCTGTTCTGCTTTTTTGCCGCTGATATTTTTATTTCTTAAATCGATTAGCATTAAATGATTATCTGTTCCGTCACTGATAATTTTATAACCTCTGCTTACAAAAGCTTTTGCCATTGCTTGTGCATTGCTTTGTACTTGCTTGGCATAAACCGTAAACTCATCGCTCAAAATTTCTCCAAATGCAATTGCTTTTGCTGCAATAACATGTTCTAACGGACCGCCTTGTGTGCCCGGAAATACAGCCATATCAATTAAATTACTCATAGGGCGAATATTTCCTTTTACATCTTTTAAGCCAAATGGATTGTCAAAATCTTTTGCCATCATAATAACACCACCACGAGGGCCACGCAAGGTTTTATGTGTTGTTGATGTAACAAAATGGCAATGATTGAAAGGCGAACTTAATAAGCCTTTTGCAATTAATCCTGCAGGATGTGCAATATCAGCCATTACAAAAGCTCCCACTTCATTAGCCACAGCACGTATTCTTGCATAATCAATATCACGGCTATAAGCACTTGCACCGCAAATAATTAATTTAGGTTTAATGGTTCTTGCTTTATCTTCCAACATTTCATAATCAATCAAACCTGTTTCTTTTTTCACACCATAAAAATGCGGTTGATATAATTTGCCGCTGAAGTTTACGGCAGAGCCATGTGTTAAATGACCGCCCATACTTAAATCTAAACCTAAAATGGCATCGCCGGGCTGCAATATGGCTAACATCAGAGAAGCATTGGCCTGTGCACCGCTATGTGGTTGCACGTTGGCATATTCAATACCAAAAACTTGTTTTAAACGGTCAATTGCTAATTGTTCTGTTTGATCTACAATTTCGCAACCGCCATAGTATCTTCTTCCCGGATAACCTTCGGCATATTTATTCGTCATCACATTACCCATTGCCTGCATTACTTGTAACGACGTAAAATTTTCGGAAGCAATCAATTCAATACCCCTTCTTTGCCTTTCTAACTCTTGTTTAATCAAATCAAAAACCAATGTATCTCTTTGCATGATAATATTTTTTGGAGTGAATATTTAACGTGTAAAATCCGAAAACAAATTAAATTTCAATTTTGCCGCAAAAATAACTGATTGCAATTGCTAAGAAAATATTTAATTGAAATGTTTATGCCTAATTCTTCCACATTTGCCCACTCCTGAAAAATTTCCTTACTTTCACGCCCTGTTCGTGTGTAGATACTACACATTATGTAAAGAAAAGTGAAACAAAGAGAAGGTTTCGTCTGTAAAACACATAACCCCTTAGATGAAAGCAATTATACCGGTGGCCGGTGCAGGCACAAAGCTGAGGCCACATACATATACGCAACCAAAGGCATTAATTCCTATTGCGGGTAAAACTATTTTAAGTTTTATTGTAGATCAGTTACATGAAGCCGGCATTAACGAATTTATTTTTATTGTAGGCTATTTAGGAGAAAAGATTCACGAATATGTTACAGAAACATATCCGGAGTTAAAAACCCATTTCGTATATCAAAACGAACGGCAGGGCACAGGCCATGCAATAGAATTAACTAAAGATATTGTTGGAGACGATGAAGTATTTGTTGTGTTAGGCGATACGATTTGCGATTATGATATTAAGGAAGTGATGGATAGCCCCTATAATATGCTTGGTGTTAAAAAAGTAGACGACCCCCGCAATTTCGGTGTTGCAGAAATTGATGAAGAAGGATTAATTGAACATGTAGTGGAAAAACCTGCCATACCCAAAAGTAATATGGCTTTAGTGGGTTTGTATAAAATAAAAGAAAGTAATTTTTTATTTGAATGTTTGCATCACCTTTTCTCGGCAAATATTACCATTAACGGAGAATATAATTTAACCGATGCATTGGATTGCATGATTAAACGCGGTGTAAAATTTCAGGCGTTTAAGGTAAAAAGCTGGTTCGATTGTGGTAAAAAAGAAACTTTATTAGAAAGCAATGCAACGTTGCTAAAAAAGTTTGGCGGTGTGGTTCATCAGGATATTATTACAGAAAATTCTATTATTATTCCGCCGGTAAGTATTGCCAAAGGAAGTGTAATTAAAAACTCAATTATTGGTCCGCATGTTTCCATCGGTGCAGAAACAACAGTGCAATATTCCATTGTAAGAGATAGCATCATCGGCTCGTACACCAGTTTGTTTGAAGTAGTGGTAGATAATTCTTTAATCGGCAGCGATGCCAGTGTTAAAGGCCTAAGCCGTAGTTTAAATATTGGTGATAATACGGAAATTGATTTTGGATAATTAGTCCATGGTTAATAGACCATAGTTTCGAAGCAGTAAATTATTCTATAAATTTATGCTATGGCATTTAAGTTTGAAGAATTGAATGTTTGGCATAAAGCACTTGATTTAAGTATAGAAATAAATCAAGTAGTTCTATTATTCCCTTCCTTTGAATTATATAGTTTATCAAGTCAGATAAGACGAGCAGCTGATTCTGTAGTGTTGAATATTGCAGAAGGATGTACCGGTCAATCTAATGCAGAGTTTTCAAAATTTTTAGGGTATGCATTACGCTCTGCTGTTGAAGTAGTAGCATGTTTATTTATTGCAAAAAAGAAGGGATATTTAACAGAGGAAATCTTTCTTAAGAATTATACTGAATATGAAATTTTAAGTAAGATGATAACTAAACTCCGAACATCATTGCATTAACATCTATTGACTATCGACTATGGACCATCAGCTATTCTCCAATCGCATCACCCAACTTTTTAAAATAAAATATCCGATCATCCAAGCCGGAATGGTTTGGGCCAGCGGATGGAAATTGGCGAGTGCTGTAAGTAATGCCGGCGGATTGGGTTTGATTGGTGCCGGAAGTATGTATCCCGAAATTTTGCGAGAACATATTACTAAGTGCAAAGCCGCAACGGATAAGCCTTTTGGTGTTAACCTGCCATTGATGTATCCCGATATTGAGAAACACATTCAAATTATTATTGAAGAAAAAGTGCCTATTATTTTTACCAGTGCCGGTAATCCAAAAACATATACTTCGTTATTAAAACAAAACGGAATTATTGTAGTGCATGTAGTGAGTAGCAGTTTGTTTGCACAAAAAGCGGAAGCTGCCGGTGTAGCTGCCGTTGTTGCAGAAGGCTTTGAAGCAGGCGGGCATAATGGTAAAGAAGAAACCACCACATTGGTTTTAGTTCCTGCAGTTTGTAATGCCGTAACAATTCCGGTAATTGCTGCAGGCGGTATTGCAACGGGTAAACAAATGCTGGCAACAATGGTTTTGGGAGCAGATGGTGTACAGATTGGAAGCAGGTTTGTATGTACGCCGGAAGCCTCGTCCCACTTGAGTTTTAAAGAAGCAGTTGTTAATGCGATAGAGGGCGATACAATGTTAAGTTTAAAAAAAATCGGTGCAGTACGTTTATTAAAAAATAATTTTTATGCAGAAGTAAACAATGCGGAATTAAAAGGTGCAGATGAAGTAACACTTAAAAATATTTTGGGAAGAGGCAAAGCAAAACATGGCATGTTTGAGGGTGATTTACAAAATGGTGAATTGGAAATTGGCCAAGTAAGTGCTTTGATAAATGATATAAAACCTGCTGCTGAAATTGTAGATGAAATTTGGAAAGAATTTTTGAGTGTGAATGGTGAATGGTCAAAAATGAATATGTAAATGAGGGATGATTTTGTTCCCGGTTCTAATAGCATTACTAAAGCTGGCAACAAAAAAGCCGCTACAATGTGTAACGGCTTGAATAAAATGAAAGATTTATATTTTAAGATCAGTCAGGCATCTTTCAGATTGCTGACTGATCAGTTTCTTTTTGCAAAGCGGCTTAACAACTTTAAAATTTCTATGTATAACCAAACGATGGTTACCATTAATGCAAATGCGCCGTACCATTCCATAAATTTCGGAGCACCGCCTTCGGAGCCTTTTTCTATCATATCGAAATCAAGGATAAGATTTAGTGCGGCAATGGCTACAATAAATAAGCTGATGCCAATGCCTAATAAGCTGCTATCGTACATAAACGGCACATTAATGCCAAACCAGCCCATTACAATTGTAATTAAATAAAATATGGCAATACCTGCAGTTGCAGTGAAAATAATGCTTTTGAATTTTTCAGTTGCTTTGATGATTCTGAAATTGTATAACAGGAACATTGCAAAAGCAACACCAAAAGTTAAACCTACGGCCTGCATAATTAAGCCGGGATATTTTTCTTTAAATGCATCGTTTAAAATGGCAGAAATACCACCGATAAACAAACCTTCGAGTAAACCGTACAGCGGTGCTAAATAGGGCGCCCAGTTAGGTTTAAATGAAATAACAAGAGCACATATTAAACCTCCGAAAATACCAACCATCATTAAAATGCTCATGGCAGATTGGTTAAAAGTTTCGTATAAATGCCAGGTATAAGTTGCGCCACCCATCAACATCAATAATAAAAATCCAAATTTGTTCATGGTACCTCTAATACTCATTACGCCAAGCTGTTCAGCCTGTAGCGTTCTGCTTTTGTCGAACATTTTCTGAGATAGCGTAGGGTTTCCCGATTCAAATAATGCCATAAAATAATTTTTTAAAAAGTAAAATTAATGAGTTGTTTTATCTTTTAAGAGTTAAATATTTTTTCCCGTCAACAACCTGCTATTTATCGTTTAACTTCGGTGTTTTCAATCCGGGATAATGGTCAACTGTTTCAAAAATATAATTACCGTTTTGTTTAAGCAAAGTAATAAACTTTGCCAGGCTGTCTGTATAATTGGGGTTACGAAACATTCTGTCGTGAGATAATATTACTACATGGTTTTTGGTGTGTGTGTTGTTTTTAGCTAATGCACTATCAACCAATGCAGCCATTTTCTCCGGACTTTGAACAGGATTGGCTGTTTTGTGGTTAAAACTCCACTCAACATCCCATCCGATTACATTATAACCTGCACTATCTAATAATTCTGTTACAGGACGAACCAGCTTTGAACATTTTACTTCGTTTTGCCTAACCCATGCACTATTACCGGGTAAGCGAATAATTTTATACGGAACATTTAATAATTGCTGGCTGCTATAAAAATCGTTTTGTGATTCTGCAGGGTGTTCATAGAAATAATGATATTTATCGTAAGCATGAGAATAGCTGTGATTGGCCAGTAATGTTTGCGGATAAGCATCACGTATGTTGCGAACGATGGTTTTGCCATCGGATTTTCTTTGTGTATGCAATCCTACCATAAAAAAAGTGGCTTTAACGCCCAATTGCCGACAAAGGTTAAAACAAGCTACGGTACCATTTTGCGGGCCATCATCAAAAGTTAAGTAAATATATTTTTTGGTACTGTCGTAATTAATAGGTTTCCATAAAAATTTGTTTATGGTATCTGGCAGAGGAGGTTGTGTAACCGCTATGGCAGAAGTATCAGGATTTATTGTTTGTTGTGCTGTATTGTTGTTACATCCTGTTCCAAAAATTCCAAATAGAATTACGATACAATTAATCAAGGCCATTTGAATACAATAGTGCAATTTCATAATATAAATAATAGAACTAACCCAGTGCAAGATAAATGCCAAATGCATAAGAAAAGATTTAATTGTTGAAAAAAGAAAAAACAGATGTTTAAACAAATGTTCTGTATCCTTACCTTCGTAGCATAATATTTTTAATTTCTTGCCATGAGCATTAAAGAACAAGTTCTACAAGATGTAGTTATAAAGTTTGCCGGAGATAGCGGCGATGGGATGCAATTAACAGGTACGCAATTCACCAACAATACAGCTTTAATGGGTATTGATTTGGCTACTTTCCCTGATTTTCCTGCAGAAATCCGTGCCCCGCAAGGTACACTGGCCGGTGTGAGTGGTTTTCAGGTACATTTTTCTTCTAATAAAATATTCACACCGGGAGACCAATGCGATGTATTGGTTGCAATGAATGCGGCTGCATTAAAAGCTAATTTAAAAAGCCTGAAAAAGGATGCAAAAATTATTGCCAATATTGATGGGTTCGATTCTAAAAACTTGCGCCTTGCAGGTTATGCCGACGGTGTAAATCCGTTAGAGGATGGCAGCATTGAAGCATACGAGGTTATTAAAATTGATGTAACTAAACTTACCCGTGAAGCATTAAAAGAATTTACCACATTAGGTGTTAAAGAAAGAGACCGTGCTAAAAACATGTTTGTGCTTGGCTTTATTTATTGGATGTACAACCGTGATTTAGATAGTACCATTGATTTCTTAAACGAAAAATTCGGTAAGAAAGAACTGATTTTAGAAAGTAATATACGCGTATTGAAGGCCGGATATAATTACGGAAATACAACCGAAACATTTACGGCCCGTTATAAAGTAGAAAAGGCAAAATTACCTGCCGGTGTATATCGCAGTATCATGGGTAATCAGGCATTGGCAATGGGCTTGGTAGCAGCCGGAGAGAAAAGCGGATTGAAATTATTTTTACCCTATTACGCCTGCAACGGACATTTTGCAGGATTTAAGTAAATACAAGGCATTTGGTGTAAAGACATTTCAGGCCGAAGATGAAATTGCCGGCATAGCCTCTGCAATAGGTGCAAGTTATGGTGGTTTATTGGGTATAACTACAACATCTGGCCCGGGTATGGCATTAAAAACCGAAGCTATAGGATTGGCAATGATGTTGGAAATTCCGCTGGTTATTATAAATATTCAACGTGGTGGCCCGTCTACAGGATTGCCAACCAAAACAGAACAAAGTGATTTGATGCAGGCGTATTACGGAAGAAATGGCGAAGCCCCGATTCCCATTATTGCATCGCATAGCCCGAGTGATTGCTTTGAAGTGGCATATGAAGCCTGCCGTATTGCATTACAACACATGACACCTGTAATTTTATTGAGCGACGGCTATATTGCCAATGGGGCAGAACCTTGGAAATTCCCGTCTGCAAAGGATTTAAAACCAATTGAAGTGAAGTTTAAAACTTCTTTGGGCGAAGGTGAGGATAAATTTCTTCCATATAAAAGAGATGAAAAATTAGTTCGCCCGTGGGCAATCCCGGGAACACCCGGTTTTGAACATAGGATTGGTGGTTTGGAAAAACAAGATTTAACCGGAGCTGTAAGTTATGATGCGGATAATCATCAGTTAATGATTAAAACGCGTCAGGCAAAAGTGGATAAAATTGCAGATTATATTCCGTTACAAACTTTAGACAGCGGCCCCGAAAAAGGAAAAGTATTGGTTTTAGGATGGGGTAGTACTTATGGAGCTATTAAAAGTGCGGTATTGGAATTACAGGCAAAAGGTCTTGCTGTTAGCCATGCACATATTCGTTATGTACGTCCGTTCCCTAAAAATCTTGGAGAGATGATCGGCAATTTCGATCATGTTTTAATCCCTGAAATTAACAACGGGCAGTTAATAAAAATTATAAGGGATGAATTTTTAGTTGATGCAAAAGCGTTTAATAAAATGATGGGAATTCCAATTTATAAAGATGAATTGATTGCTGTAATTGAAAAATTATTGTAATTGAACGGAATGAGTATATAAAAAAGCTGTTGATTTTTTCAACAGCTTTTTTTATGCTTTTGCAATAATCTTTTTTGAAATTTTGCGAATGTCTACTGTTGTTTTGTAAATAAAATAAAACTGATCGGTGATGGATTTAAATTGAGATAATTGTTTTCTGGTACTGCTTTCTATTACGCCTTGTTTAAGTTCTTCCTGCCGTGCATGCATCAGTTCATTTATCTTGTTATCTAATAACCGTATTTGATTATTGGTTGCAGATGACGGTACAGCTTTGCTTTCAGTTTGTTTAAGAATAGCAACAGCTTGCTGCAAATAAGATTGCGTAAGGGTAATAAGCGGCGAATAATCATCCATAATAAATTCTTTTTCCAGCGAATTGGAATATTGCGAAAGCGTTGCAATATGCGATGTAAGCATATGAGATGAAACTACAAATTGATGTACTTGTTCTATTTTAGATTGTTTGCTTTTAGGTTCGGATAGCATTCTGTTAAATGCATCGGATAAATTGGCCAATGCAATCAAACTGTTTTTTCTTGCAACATTTAAACTTTGTTTTGTGGTGATAGAGCCTGTGAATTTAGTAGCTACAAGTTGAAAATATTTTATATCGGTACGCAAAATCCTTCTCATGTACTTTTCAATATTATCTTCTTCCCAAATTGGTAATAATAAATAACTGAAAGCCCATGCCAGCGCAGAGCCTATAAAAGTATCGGTAATTCTGTCTATGATAATTGTTTCAAAACTTCCCTGCCCCAGCAAATGAAACATTAGCAAAACATAAATGGTAATTAGTAAAACACCTATAAAATAATGTTTGCGAACAAAACTGTATGCCCCAATCATTGTTATGGCAAGAACAATAAGAATAAAAATTTTTTCTTTTATAAAGAATAAAAAAACGGCTGAAATAATTACGCCAAGTACGGTGCCTGCAATACGATGGTAGTTTCTTTTTTTGGTAAGGCTGTATCCGGGTTTTAAAATAACAATAACTGTAAGTAATATCCAGTAGCTATGCCCGAAATGTAAAAGCTGTGCAATTAAAAATCCAGATAATGCGGCTAATGCAATTCTTAATGAATGACGAAAATGATTGGATTGAAAAGATATGTTATCCCATAAAATTTTAACATCAATTTCCTGATGAGAAATAAAATCTTCTGGATCCGGAGCCTGAATCTTTTTTCTTCTTAATTTCTTATCGTAAGTAGTGTAATAATGCAGTGTTTGAATGCGTGTGGCAATATCGTCTATCGTATCTAAAATATGTTTAAGGCTGATGAATATGTCAACATTGTCCGGAGATAAAATACTTAAACGCAGCTCTTGTAAATGCTCCCTTTCTTTTTGTAAGTACGTATTAATTTCTTCGTTATAAACCGACTTTTTTCCTATTTGTAATGCAATACCTATTTTATCTAATTCGCCGGCAAGCGATAAAATTAGTTGCCTGTACTCAGTTAAAATATTTGTTTTGGCAAAATGCTTGTGCAGCTTCTGATAGTTTTGATGAGAAGCCATTGTAATTTCAAAAAGATCTGTAACATCTAAAAAGGCCATCATCAGCACCCGGCCTGTATGTGTTGATTCCTGAACGATGCTCCTTGTTTTAAAAATGAGTTCGGTAACCAGATTTTGTTTTTCCTGAACAGTTACCTGAGTTTTTAATAATTGTTGTGTGCTTTTATCATAATCAATTCCATCCTCATACAAAATAGCTTTGGCTTTTAAATATTCCGATACGGATAAAACATATTCGCCTAAAGCTTGCTGCGCCAATTTATATGGGCGGATGCGATGTAGGGCAGTACTTAAAATAATATACCAACAACTGCCCGCAAGCATATACAAATTTCGATAAAGTATTTCCACGCCCGAAAAGCTAAATTGTGTTTGCAAAACAATAATGAGCATTACCGCAATGCCAATAGAGCCGGCTCTTATACCATACACGCCAATAAGAGAAAAGAAAAAACAAAAAATGGGCAGTAAAATCCCGAATAGCAAATGATTGTGTGTAATAAATCCGGTTAGGGTGGAAAATACAAAAACCAACAGGGCACATACAATAAACCCGTTGATGCGATGTAAAAACGGGCCGGGATTATCTGTAATACTAACACATAAAGCTCCCATAGAAACAAGCAACCCAATTTGAATATATCCGAAATGCCCGAGAATAAGTGTAGGAACCAATATTCCGGTTGTTTTTCTTACACCTTCACTAAAGTAAAGGCTGCCGATAAAACTTTTATATTCTTTTATGTAATCCATTTGAAAGATAAAGTTAACTTGAAAATGTTTTTTAATCAATCAACTATTTTAAATCAGTTATATGGATATTGAACAGATAAGAGATGATGTTTTGAAAATGGAAGACGTAACGGAATCGCTTCCATTCGGGCCGGATACTTTGGTTTTTAAAGTTGGCGGAAAAATGTTTTTATTGATTTCTTTAGATATAAGCCCACTGCAATTTAATGTCAAATGCGACCCGGATGAAGCCGTAGAATTAAGAGAACAATATCCGGATTGTATATTGCCTGGCTATCACATGAATAAGCAACATTGGAATACCGTTAAAATAACAGGAGCATTATCTTCATCTCAAATAAAAAAATTTATCTGCAATTCTTATGCACTTGTAAAACCAGGAAAGAAAACTAAAAAATAAAACCACATCCGGTAAAGATTATACGAACTGTTTGCTATCAACTATATTTGCAGCTCATTCAATATTTAATATGACGATCAGTTATAATTGGTTAAGTGAATATCTTCCGCAAAGCATCAGCCCAGAAAAATTATCTCATATCCTTACTTCCATAGGGTTAGAAGTAGAAAGCTTAGAGATGTATGAAAGTGTAAAAGGCGGATTGCAAGGCCTTATTATTGCCGAAGTATTGGAATGCACACAACATCCGAATGCAGATAAATTGAAACTTACAAAAGTAAATATTGGTAATGGAGAACCTTTACAAATTGTTTGTGGTGCACCCAATGTTGCTGCGGCACAAAAAGTAGTTGTGGCTACTGTGGGTACAACCATCTATCCATCCGGCGGAGAACCGGTAACGATGAAGGTTGCAAAAATACGGGGTGTAGAAAGCTTCGGGATGATTTGTGCCGAAGATGAAATTGGATTAGGATTGAGCCATGCGGGTATTATTATTTTGCCTAACGATGCTATTATAGGAACACCGGCTTCTGATTATTTTAAACCATATAGCGATTGGATTTATGAAATTGGTTTAACACCCAACAGAATGGATGCTATGAGCCATTATGGTGTTGCAAAAGATGTGTGTGCTTATTTAACACATCACAACAAAAAAGAAACCAGGGTTAAAAATATTTTTACTAATAACATAAAGCCTGATGATGCAAGTTTGCCTATAAAAGTAACTGTTGAAAATACAGAAGCTTGCTTGCGTTATTCCGGGCTAACTATCAGAGATATTGAAGTAAAAGAATCCCCGAAATGGTTAAAAGATAAGTTAACTGCAATAGGGCAAAGATCTATCAATAATATTGTTGACATTACCAACTTTATATTACACGAAACAGGGCAACCACTTCATGCTTTTGATACAGATGAAATTAAAGGCGGGCAAATCATTGTAAAAAATCTTGCGGAGGGAACGCCTTTTGTAACACTGGATGAAAAAGAAAGAAAATTAAGTGCAAACGATTTGATGATTTGTAACGGAAACAAAGAGCCAATGTGTATTGGCGGCGTTTTTGGCGGATTGAATAGCGGTGTGAAGGCAACTACTAAAAACATATTTTTAGAAAGTGCATGCTTTCAATCAACATCCATACGTAAAACTTCTGTTCATCATGGATTGAGAACAGATGCAGCAACACGTTTCGAAAAGGGTGTTGATATTTCCAATACCGTTAATGTTTTAAAACGTGCGGCCATATTAATTAAAGAAGTTGCAGGCGGTTTTGTTGCTTCGGATATTGTAGATATTTATCCTGCTCCAAAAGAAAAAGTAACTGTAGGTATAAAAAACCATTATTTAAAAAAATTAAGCGGTAAAAATTATCATGCAGATGCAGTGAAAAGGATTCTTACCAGTCTTGGTTTTGAGATTGTTAAAGAAGGGTTAGACGAATTATTGTTAGCGGTTCCCTATTCAAAACCGGATATTCATTTGCCTGCCGATATTGTTGAGGAAATACTAAGAATTGATGGGTTGGATAACATTGAAATCCCTTCAAACATTACTATTTCTCCGGCAACAGACCAAAGCGGGTTAAAAGAAAAGTCGAGAGAAAAAATTGCAAATTATTTATCTGCTCACGGCTTCAACGAAATATTTACCAACTCTATTACCAACAGCAAATATTTTAGTGAAGATGTTTTACAGACTACTGTAAAAATGATGAATAACTTGAGTGCCGATTTAGATGTGTTGCGTCCATCCATGTTAGAAACAGGGTTAGAATCTGTTGCGTATAACGTTAACAGAAAAAATAACCATCTTCAGTTTTTTGAATTTGGTAAAACATATTCCACATCAGAAATAGGAAAGTATAAAGAGGAAGAACGTTTAAGTTTATATCTTACAGGAAACGATCATGAAGATTCGTGGAAAGAAAAAGGAAAGGCAATAGATTTTTATAAAGCTAAAGGAATCGCAGTTGCCGTATTACATTTATGCGGGTTACAAGATGTGTCTTTTGAAAAAGAAGAGAATAACGGGCTGGTTTTAAAAATTATCAGCAATAAAAAATTTGTAGGTAAGATAGCTGAAGTAGATAAAAAGAAATTACAGCAGTTTGATATTAAGCAAGCAGTTTATTTTATGGACTTTAGTTATGCTGATATTCTTAAAATCGTTGAAAAACAAAAAATAACATATAAAGAAGTGGCCAGGTTTCCTGCAGTGCAAAGGGATTTGGCAATGGTTGTAAACAGCAGTACCAGCTTTGAAAGTATCGAATCGGTTGTTAAAAAAATAAAACTCGCCAAATTGCAGCAATTGCGTTTGTTTGATGTTTTTGAAAGTGAAAAATTAGGAAAGGATAAAAAATCATTAGCGGTTAATTTTACTTTTTTGGATGAAGAAAAAACACTAACTGATAAAGAAATTGACAGTATGATTCATAAATTAATTGACGGATTTGAAAAAGAACTGGGTGCGGAAATTAGAAAATAACATATAAAATTTAATATTCGAATAAAGATTTCTTAAAGAATGAACGAACAAATAGATATACAACTTAAAAATATTCAACAGCAGTTGCAGCAATTGCTTAGAGAATATTCGTTTGTTCAAAAAGAAAACCAGCGGTTAAAAAAAGAAGTAGAGCAATTACAGCACGCCAAAGAAGAACAGTTGAAACAATTGGAAGTTTTACAGCAAAAGTCAGAAGTGTCTCAATTGGGTGCGGATAGTTGGGGCAAAGAAGAAAAACTGGCTTTGCAAAAAAGGATTGACACGTATTTAAAAGAGATTGAAAAATGTATTTCGTTACTGAATGCAGAATAATATGGCAGAATTGATTCCCGTAAATGTGGTGATTGCAGATAGATCTTATCGTCTTAAAGTAGAACCGGAAGACGAAGAAATCTTGCGCAAAACAGTTAAATTGATTAACGATAAAGTAACAGAATTTAAAAACAATTTTGCAGGAAAAGATATGCAGGATTATGTTTCAATGGTTTTGTTGTGGTTTGCTACCGAGCAAACAAAATCAACAAACAATGTAATCGACCATTCAGAATTCTCGCAAAAATTATCCTCTCTAGAACAAATGCTTCATAAAGCATTAAACATCAATTCATAAATGTTTTGGTAATCAATCTCTCAATAAATCTTTTTTTCAATCAGTTGGCTTATTTTATTTAATTATCTTCGCACATTACTGCCTATTTATTTTATAATGAAATAGAGAAGCTAAACATAGAATTGTGAAATTTAATAAAACAGAAGAACATCATGGACCAATCGGTTATCTCAATTATAGTTGGTGTAATATCACTAATTGTTGGCGTTGTTGCAGGTAAATTTATATTTGCCAAAAACACAAAAAGACAGGTTGAAGAAGCAGAATCGCAAGCTCAAACCATTTTGAAAGAAGCCGAACTAAGGGCTGAAACAATTAAAAAGGAAAAGCAGCTTGAAGCAAAAGAAAAGTTTGTTCAGCTAAAAGCAGAACATGACAGGGAAGTGAATGACCGTAACCGTAAATTAACTGAAGCAGAAACCCGAATTAAGCAAAAAGAGGTAAGCACTAACCAAAAAGAAAGTGCTTTGGAAAAGCAGTTGAAAGAAAATGAAGTGATAAAAGAAAATCTGAACCGTCAGATTGAAGTGGTGAATCACAAACGTACCGAACTGGAAAAACACCAGGAAGAACATATTCGCCGTCTCGAAAAAATTGCCAGCTTAACTGCCGAAGAAGCTAAAGCTCAACTAATAGAAAGTTTAAAGCATGAAGCCCAAACTCAGGCTTTGTCTATCCAGCAGGAAATTATTGAAGATGCGAAACAAAAGGCCAACAAAGAAGCCCGTAAGTTGGTTATTCAATCTATCCAAAGAACCGCTGCTGAGCAAACTATTGAAAATACTGTTACGGTCTTTAATTTGGAAACAGATGAAATTAAGGGTCAGATTATTGGGCGTGAAGGCCGAAATATCCGTGCAATTGAAGCAGCAACAGGTGTTGATTTAATTGTAGATGATACGCCGGAAGCAATTATTCTTTCTTCTTACGATCCGTTAAGAAGAGAAGTTGCCCGCTTGAGTTTGCAACGTTTAGTAGCAGACGGCCGTATTCATCCTGCCCGTATTGAAGAAGTAGTAGAAAAAACACGTAAGCAATTGGAAGAACAGGTAATGGAAATTGGCGAAAGAACAGTAATTGAATTGGGAATACACGGATTGCATAAAGAATTGGTTAGAATAGTTGGAAAGATGCGTTTTCGTTCATCTTACGGTCAAAATTTATTGATGCACAGCCGTGAGGTAGCTAATTTATGCGCCATTATGGCAAGTGAATTGGGAATGAACCCTAAATTGGCAAAACGTGCCGGTTTATTACACGATATTGGAAAAGTACCTGATGAAGAAACCGAATTAAGTCATGCTTTATTAGGTGCAAAGCTTGCAGAAAAATATGGTGAAAACCCGGCTGTTGTAAATGCAATTGGTGCACATCACGATGAAATGGAAATGCAATATGTAATTTCTCCAATAGTTCAGGCCTGCGATGCTATTAGCGGTGCAAGGCCGGGTGCCAGAAGAGAGATTATGCAACAATACTTGCAACGAATTAAGGATTTGGAGAATTTGGCATTGAATTATCCGGGCGTTGAAAAAGCCTATGCAATCCAGGCGGGCAGGGAATTACGTGTAATTGTAGAAGCAGAGAAAGTTACCGATACCGATAGCGATAAACTCAGTTTCGAGATAGCCCAGAAAATTCAAACAGAGATGACTTATCCGGGTCAAATCAAAGTAACGGTAATACGAGAAAAAAGAGCCGTAAACATAGCTCGGTAGAAGTTATAAGTAATCGGTTCTAAGTTATAAGTGACGGCAGCATCGGTTTTTTCAAAAAAACTTAAAACTTAAAAGTTAAAACTCAAAACTTTTGTTTACCTTTGCCGTCCGCAAAAATTAAAGTTATGAGTGCAGCAGTGCAATTTGTACATGATCAATTATCAGTTAAAAAAGATCATCCAAAATTCAAAGCCGGTGATAATATCACTGTAAATTATAAAATTATTGAAGGTGGTAAAGAACGTATTCAAAGTTTCCGTGGAGATGTATTAAAAATTCAGGGAACCGGAAGCACAGCTTCATTTACTGTGCGTAAAATATCCGATGGTGTAGGCGTAGAGCGTTTATTTCCATTCTTTTCTCCAAATATCGATTCAATCCTGTTGAATAAAGCAGGTAAGGTACGTCGTGCAAAATTGTTCTATTTGCGTGAAAGAAGTGGTAAAAGTGCTCGTATCAAAGAAAAAAGATTCTAATAATAAAGAAAGAAACTACCTTTATAAAGTATTCAGTCAAAGCCTTGAATATTTTTCTTTATTATTAGTTTAAAATAATCAGTTATGTTTTTGTCAAACTCATTATTAGTATTGTTGGCTCTTTCAATAGAGCACATGATACTTATTTTTTTGGTTGTTCTTTTATTATTTGGTGGTAAAAAAATTCCTGAATTAATGAGAGGTCTGGGAAAAGGAATGAGAGAATTTAACGACGCTAAAAATAACGTTAAAAAGGAAATTGAAAATTCAGTTAATGAGCAACCAAATAAAGACCCAAATTCTACACACACATCTTAAACATAATTAGTTTTTTATAAAATAAAACCTCGCAATTTTGTGCGGGGTTTTATTTTATGTTTAATTTATGCTTTTATAAACATTGGTTTAATGTTGTTTAAGAAAAATACAAACTCGGATAATTCAGAAAAAGCCGAAATGACTTTTGTAGAACATTTGGATGTTTTGCGATCGCATTTATTTAAATCAGTTGTAGCTACTACCATTGGGGCTGTTGTGGTTGCAGTATTCAATAATTTTATTGTACAGCGAATTTTATTGGGCCCAACGAGAGCTGATTTTCCTACATATCGGTTGCTTTGTCAAGCAAGTAACTATTTTAATTTAGGAAGCAGATTGTGTATGAAGGATATTAAGCTGGAAATGCAAAGTAACACTGTTTCTGGCCAGTTTGATGTGTATTTGAATGTAATTGTTATTGGCGGATTCGTACTGGCTTTTCCGTATGTTTTCTTTCAATTCTGGAAGTTTATAAAGCCGGGCTTAACAAAAAACGAATTGAACAATACGAGGGGGGTGATTTTTTGGGTATCAACACTTTTTTTTATTGGTGTGCTTTTCGGTTATTTTGTTATATCTCCATACACGATTAACTTTTTCGCCAACTTTACTTTGGACGAAAAAATTAAAAATATCTGGACGATAAACAGTTATTTTAATACGGTATTGCCATTAACACTTGGTTCCGGGCTTGCATTTCAACTTCCTTTGGTGCTGTATTTTTTAGCAAAAATTGGAGTTGTAAGTGCAACATTGCTAAAAAATTTTAGAAGGTATGCTTATTTAACAATTATTGTTGTAGCAGGATTCATTACCCCGCCAGATATGCTTAGCCAAATAATTTGCAGTGTTCCAATTATAATATTGTATGAAGTAAGTATTTTGCTATGCAAGCGGGTTGAGAATGAACAGAAAAAAGAAGAAATAGAAGAATGGAGTTAAAGCCTCCTCAAATCTTTTCAAGGGAAGAGATGAGTGTTAAAAATCGTAAACCATAAATAATAAACTAATTCATCATATCTCCTTAATACATTGCTCACTTGAAGAATGAGGAGGCAAAATTTTAAAACTTTGTTTTCGTTTATCAACATAAAAAACTACCACGAGTATTTAGCCGAAAATGCTGACGGATGTGCTATTGCAGTAGATTATTATTTGCAGAAGATTGAAGCAAAAAAAGATTTAAATGCTTTTTTAGAAGTATATGCTAATGAAGCTAAAGAACGTGCAAAATTTTTAGATGCAGAACGTAGGGCTGGCAAATCGCTCGGAAAAATGCACGGTGTTATTGTGGCATTGAAAGATGTAATTTGTTACAAAAGTCATTCTGTTTCAGCCTCTTCCCACATCCTCGAAAATTTTACTTCTGTATATAATGCAACTGCTGTAGCAAAGTTGCTGGAAGAAGGTGCAATTATTATCGGCAGAAATAATTGCGACGAATTTGCAATGGGCAGCAGTAACGAAAACTCCGCTTTTGGCGCGGTTAAAAATGCAATAGATGAAACGAGGGTTCCGGGCGGATCTTCCGGCGGTTCGGCAGTTGCAGTTCAGGCTGGAATGTGTATGATTTCTTTGGGAAGCGATACTGGCGGTTCTGTTCGTCAACCTGCAGATTTTTGTGGTATTGTTGGATTAAAACCAACTTACGGAAGAGTATCGCGTTATGGATTAATTGCGTATGCATCTTCTTTCGATCAAATAGGAGTATTTGCGAAAACAATTGAAGATGCGGCATTAACATTAGAAACAATTGCAGGTGCCGATGATTTTGACAGTACAGCTTCTTTACAAGAAGTGCCGGCATATTCCACCCAAATCAACTCAAAAAGCAAGAAATATAAAATTGCTTATTTCAAAGAAGCGTTGCATCATCCTGCTTTAGATAAAGAAATAGCATCATTTGTTACTTCTTTTATGGATGATTTGCAAGAAGCAGGGCACGAAATAACGGCAATTGATTTTGATTTGCTCAATTATATCGTTCCGGTTTATTATGTGCTTACTACAGCAGAAGCATCATCCAATTTATCCAGGTTTGATGGTGTAAAATACGGACACAGAGCGGCTCTTACAAATAATGATGACCTCACGGAATTGTATAAAAAAAGCAGGAGTGAAGGTTTTGGCAAAGAAGTACAACGCAGAATTATTTTGGGAACATTTGTTTTAAGTGCAGGTTATTACGATGCTTATTTTACCAAAGCACAACAGGTAAGAAAGTTATTGAGCAACAAAGCAAAACAAATTTTTGAACAATATGATGCTATTATAATGCCAACAGTACCAACCCCGGCATTTAAAATTGGCGAAAAAAGTAACGATCCTATTGAAATGTTTCTTGCCGATATTTATACAGTATTTGCCAACTTGGTAGGAGTTCCGGCCATATCAATTCCGTTGTTTAAGCATAGTAACGGAATGCCGTTTGGGTTGCAGGTATTAACTTCTCATCATAACGAAGTATCTTTGCTCTCCGTTTCGCAACAAATGATGCAATTGAAAAAATAGTTTTGTGCATCATCATCAATCAAAACTGTCTGCTGTAAACAAAAACTCAATGCGTATTTTGTTTTATCATATTGCTTCTATCAGACAGTCATTTTTAATAATGGCTTTATTGTTATTGTGCGTTGTTGCAGCAAATGCAAGACCTCAAAACAACGATACTACGAACGAAAAATCAGAATTTAAAAATTTAATTGCCGAAAGAAATATTGTTTCGGGCAGAAAATTCAATACAACACTTAATCCGCAGGCATTGGCTTTCACGCAAGATTATATTAGAAAACAAGGAAAGGAATTAGATAAAATGAAAGTTTGGGCAAAGCCGTATTTTAATTTGTATGATGCTATTTTGCCACAATACGGAGTACCTAAAGAATTAAAATATTTAAGTGTGATTGAAAGCCACCTGCAATCTAATTTGGTGTCTTGGGCAGGCGCTGTTGGCCCGTGGCAGTTAATGGATTATGAAGCACATCGTTTTGGGTTGAGAACAGGAGCCTATTTTGATGAAAGAACCGATTACAGTAAAAGCACTCATGTGGCTGCTAAATTATTGAAAGAGTTGTATGATGAATTTGGCGATTGGTTACTTGTTGTTGCTGCCTACAACGGCGGTGCAGGACGAATAAGACAAGCCATCAGTTTGAGTGGCAGCAGGGATTTCTGGCATTTGCAATATTTATTAAAAGAAGAAACCCGTAATCATGTTAAAAAATATATTGCCACACATTATTTGTTTGAAGGCGGTGGCGGTTTAACAACTATGACGGCAGCAGAAACAAAACAGTTTCTTGCCAATAAACCGGTAGAAATTGAAAATATTAATCAGCAGGATTTAGATAATACGTCTGTTATAGAAATTTCAGGTCGTTATAATTCATTGGTGGTTTGTAATAATTTGTTGATGGATATCGATGTTTTTAATAAATGGAACCCGGGTTTTGATAAAGATTTATCAGAAGGGAAAAAATATAATCTTCGCATTCGAAAAGAACGAATACCTATTTTCGAAGCAAGAAAAAACGAAATACTTTTACAATCCATTCACGCATTATTGGACGGCACGGTTGGGTCGGTAACAAAATAATTTTATTGCAGTAAAACCTGTTTTATAGCTTCGGCTTTCAGCAAACATTCTTCATACTCGTTTTCTGCATTGCTGTTAAATGTAATGCCGCTTCCTACCTGATAAGAAAGATATT
>Ga0306923_10000868_pt1 | contig 25258 bp, 20 predicted proteins | sample sta12Can44000108_FD_203841 | JGI IMG/M metagenome (GOLD analysis project Ga0306923, IMG submission 203841) | Lab enrichment of tropical soil microbial communities from Luquillo Experimental Forest, Puerto Rico - statanox.12C.anox.44.000.108 (v2)... | ecosystem: Environmental > Terrestrial >... | reverse complement strand
GATCTCGAGCGCCGTGTTCTGCAGGACGTTCAGGTCGGAACCGTAGACCTTAACGGCCAAGGCGCTCTTGAGGCCGGTCAGAGCTTCGTCGACAGCGTCTTCCGCCGGTTGGGTGTAATTGAAAATGACGCCGGGGAAGGCCTGCAGCTTCTTTTGAATGTCTTCGGTTAGTTCCTTCTTGTTGTGAATCGAGCTTTTCTTCCAGGACGCGTCGCTGTAGGGCCTCAGGCCGACGTAAAACTCGTCATTGAAAAAGCCGGTGGGATCGGTGCCGTCATCCGGTCGGCCGAGTTCCGAACCCACGTCCGTGACCATGGAATATGACATAAGAATGTGACGCACCTGCGGGCTGAATTTGGCCGCTTCTTCATAGGAAATCGTGTATGGCATCGTTGCCCGGATCCAGAGCGCGCCTTCGTCCAGGTGCGGCATAAACTCGCCACCGATGAAGGGAATCAGCAGCAGCGTTGCGCAGAACATCAGCACAGCCATCCAGATGGTCATTTGGGGCCGCTCCAGGCAGTAGTCGAGCCCGGTTGCGTATTGGCCACGGATCCATAGGAAAGGCTGATTGACCACTTCACGGACACCGCGTTTGAACCAGTAGGAGCAAAGCACGGGAACCAGCGTGAGCGTCAGCAGCAAAGCTCCGATAAGCGCGATAGACATCGTGGCCGCCATGGGCTGAAACAATTTTCCCGAGGGCCCCGTGAGTGCGTAGATGGGAAGGTATCCGGCGATGATCACGGCGACCGAATAGAAGATTGGGCGATCCACATCTTTCGCCGCTCGCAGGATCACTTCGTGCAGGTCGTATTGCCCGCCTTCGCGCAATCCAAGTTCGCGAAAGATGTTTTCGACCATCACGAGCGTACCGTCGATGATGATGCCGAAGTCGATCGCGCCAATCGACAGCAGGTTTGCGGCGAAGCCTTTCAGGTGCAGAAAGACGAAAGCAAAGAGAAGCGCGAGCGGAATGGTCAATGCGACGATCACTGCAGCGCGCAAGCTAACCAGAAAAAAGATCAAGACAACCAGGACCAGCACCATTCCGCGCAGCAGGTTGTTCTCGACGGTATCCGTGGTAAGCCGCACCAGATCACTGCGGTCGTAGAACGGGGCGATTTTGATGTCCCGAGGCAGGACATGCTCGTTCAATTCCTTTGTTTTCGCCTCGACGCCCCTAAGTACGTTCTGCGTCTGCTGGCCGCGAAGCATGAGGATGACCCCCTCGACGGCGTCGTCGGTGTTGTTGAAACCGAATTCGCCGAGTCGCGGGGCGTGACCGATGACCACTCCTCCCACATCGCGAATGTGCACCGGAACGCCGTTCTGCGATCCGACGATGACGTTGCCGATGTCGGCGGTATCCCGCAGAAGCCCGAGGCCCCGCACGTAGTAAAATTGCCCACCCTGTGAATAAAATCCTCCTCCCGCGTTGGCGTTATTGATCGAAAGCTGCTGAATGATTTGAGGGACTGTGATGTGATAGCCGTAGAGTCGCGCCGGATCGAGCAGCACCTGGTATTGCATCACCGTGCCCCCGAATCCTGAATCGTCCGCGACGCCAGGCACCGCCTTGTAGGCGCGCTCGATCACCCAGTCTTCATACGTCTTCAATTCCTGCGGCGTTCGATCCGGGCTTTCAATGACGTAGCGGTAGACCAGCCCGGACGGACTCGATAGCGGCGCGAGCGTGGGCGTCACGCCCGACGGATAGGTCACTTCGCTTAGCCGTTGAAAGACCACGTTGCGTGCAAAATAGTCGTCTGTGTCTTCGCTGAATGTAAGGATCACGTCGGATAGGCCATAAAGCGAAATGGAACGCTGCACCGACATTTTCGGCACGCCGTTCATTTCGATTTCGGTCGGCAGGGTCACCAAACGCTCGATTTCTTCAGCGGCATGGCCGGGCCACTGTGTGATGATCTGCACCATGGGCGGCGAAAGGTCCGGGTACGCATCGACGGGCATGTGTTGGAAGGAAATCGTTCCCCCTATAGCCAGAAACACCGTTAGCGTCAGGATCAGGAACCGTTGTCGCAGGGCGAATTGGACGATGCTATGGATCATAGGATGGCTACGACCTCAGTGCTGAAGCGAATTGGCAAATTGCAGGAACAGGCCGCCGTCACCGACGATCCGGTCTCCGGCGGAAAGCCCGCTCAGAATTTGGGTCGTGCCGTTCTGGCTTTGCCCGATACTCACTGCCCGCCGCGCAAATTGATTCGCAGTCGTGGCCACGTAAACGAACGGCTGGTTTTCGTCATCGCGTAGAACCGCGGCGTCTGGAACTGCGAGCGCATTGGAAATCGAGCCAGCTGTCACTGTGACCGTGCAATACATGTCTCGCTTCAGTTTTTCACCAGGGTTGTCCACCACGATACGGGCCTGCAAAGTCCGCGTGTTGGGATCAAGCGCGGCGGATAGGTACGAAATACGACCATGGAAGATTTGCGCGTAGGCGTCGGTCTCTACGACCACGTCATCGCCCACGTGCACGCTTGAAAGGTCGTTTTGATACACATTCGCAAGCACCCAGACCGTACTCAGATCGGATATGGTGAACGCTTGTGTTTGGCCCGCCTGGATCACCTGCCCTGGCGAGACCTGCCTCTCGACGACCTCCCCAGCGATCGGCGCAATCACCGGAATTTCCGCCGTGGAGGGGCCCTTTGCCAAATTGTCCGGATTCTTGATGCCCAGGATCTTCATGGCCTGCTCGGACGCGTTCACGTCCGCCTGGGCCTGGTTGCGATCGGATTCTGCCTGGAGTAGGTCCCGTTCGGAGATCGCATTGTGTTGAAAGAGGTCTTGCGCGCGAGCGTAGTTTTTATCCGCTAGGCGGAAAGTTTCGCGCACTTTGAGGTATGTATCGAGAAGTTGCGAGTAGTCCGGGCTAGTCACTTCGAGCATCGGCTGGCCCTGCCTGACCCTCTGGCCTGGCACCACAAGGATGCGGCTCACCGGCCCGCCCACCTGCGTGATCACCGGGGTGGTCTTGAACGCGTTGTAAGCGACTGCTCCCGTCAGACGCAGCGTGCGTGTCAGTTTTTGAGGCGCGACACTGACTAGTTCGACATGTGACATTTGGTTCTGCGGGATTGTGAAAAGCTCGGGGGCCATGGATTGGGACTGTTGCGCTGAAAAGGAGGTCATCTCGCTAGCTTGCCGCCGGCATCCCGCTAGGGAGGACAGAAGCAGGACGCCCGCTACGATCTGCAATCCAGCTGTCGGTACGCATCGTTTCGTCATGGCAGATTCCTTGTGCCCACGGCTTCGCGTAGCTGCTCGAGAGCCGTGTTGTAGGACGCCAGTGCCTGTCTGTATGCCAGCTGCACGGCGCGATAGCTGCGCTCGGCGTCCAGAAAATCGAGGAGGCTCGCCGCGCCGCGCCGGTAGGAATATTCGCTGATCTCGCGATCTTCCTTGGCCTGATCGAGGTAGCCCGAGCGATAAAGCCGGATGATCTCGTCGTTGCTCTCGAGTGCCGCATAGGCATTCTGTACGTCTGTCAGGACTTGATCGCTGGTCGCTTTTTCCTGTTCCTGGGCCTGCGCGATGGCGAAGCCGGCGCGCGCGATCTCCCCTTGATTGCGGTTAAAAATTGGAATCTGGACGTTGGCGAAGAACGATGCGGTGCTGAGGTCCGAGATATGCGTGTAATTAACCTGTCCTGTGATATCGACCTTAGCTATGGCCTTCTGAAGCTGATATTGACTATTCGCCGCCGTCACGCCCTGCTGCGCGGCCCGGAGATCGGGTCGCGAGCGAAGCGCGTTGGCCTGCAAATCCTGGGGATTTGCGTGCAGCGGCTGGTAATCCAGATCGCCGGCAATGTCGTAATCAGCGGGCACTGAGTCATAACCGAGCAGCTGCCGCAGATCGGAAAGCCCCTGCGCTCTTGCCAAGCGCGCTTGTGACTCGTCCATTTGAAATTGAACCAGCTGCAGGGCGATTTTCAGGAAATCGTCCTTGCTGATGTCGCCGGTTCGGTAGCGCTCCCTGCTGATATCCACCGTGCTTTGAAAGCCCTGAAGGTTTTGCTCGGCTAGGTCGAGCGCGGATTCGGCGAGCTGCACGTCGATGAACTGACTGGCTACCTGAAAGCTCAGCGTGCGCTCGTTGTCGTTGACCGACGAACGCGCAACGACAGTCTGATCTCTAGCCGCTTGCAGGCGGTGTTGGCGCTTTTTGCCGCGCTCGAACAGGTAGCTAACACCTAAGTCGAATTGTGCCGAGTTGCCGATATATTCAGGGTTCAGCTGATTCCAGTTAAAGAGCGGAAGAAATTGGGCGTCCCCCAACAAGACGGGATTCGGGCGTAGATTGGCCGTGGTTTCCGCCGCCTCGCTTTGCTGGATGGTTGTTCGAGTGGCGAGCAGATTGTGATTATGCTCGAGCGCCCTTTGAATCGCTTCATCCAGCGTGATTTTCACCGGGCCCTGTGTAGACGAACTCTGACCCCGCGCTGGCCGCACCATCGGCGCGGCCCAGGACAGGGCCAGGACCGAAATTGCAATGGGAGAAAAGTGTGTACGCATAGGCATCGGGCCCTCAACGTGTGCGAGTCAAGAAGTGGATTGGCGCGCCACGGCGGCGCATGAAACAGAGGTACTCTTACCCAGCAGGGGGAGCGCGGGCGGGAACGCGCGGAAAGACGGGGCTAGGCGCCAGCTGAACCTCGTGACCTTCGGCAGTTGGCGCGAGAAGAACCAGCGCAGGGGTCTGGCTCGCGTCCGTTGGCTGGTCCATCGGTTGATGGCCCAAATGGCAAATCGAACAGTTCGAATCGCACGAACCGCTGTGATGGTGGCAGGCCGTACCGATCGTCATACCCACCAGCAGTAGGGCCAGCAGCACTACGGGCGCCAGACATCGAAATGGTTTGGTTTGTTGCATCGGACGGCGCGAGACACCCTCGCACGTCTTCAACGATCATATAGCAGATGCTTGGAGGGGCCAACAAGTTGTGCTTCAAGCGAGTTGCCAGGTAGGCACCCGGTGCGGCATGGCGCTGACAGAGGCCGATCTAGGGGATTCAGTTTGAGTGTTCTAGTGCCTTTTCGACCAAGGACACGCACTTTTCGACGCGCTTGCGCAGCGGTCCTTCTATTTCCTGCTGGCGCGAGCGAATCGTGAAAAACTCGTCAGCGATGTTCAACGCGGCGAGTACGGCAACCTTCAAGGAGTCCGCAATTCGCGTCGCTTCGGCAACCTCACGCATCTTGGTGTCCACGTATGCCGCCAGTTCTCGGATGTACGCCTCATTATCGCCCGCACTAACGTTGTAGCTCTGATCGTAGATGTCTACTCTCACGTTCCGCTCCGGCTCGATGATCGGTTGGATCGCCGCCATTGTCAGCTATCGGGCGCCCAAGCGCAACTGTCCTCCCCGATCGACCAAACGCCGGCCAATCGAGCGGACAGGTTTTCAGCTCGCTCGGAGCGTCGCTCCCAGCTGGCGCTCGAGGGCGTTTACAATTCGCGAGCAATACTCCCCGATCTGTGCATCCGTCAGCGTCGTTTCCGTACTCTGAAACGTCACGCGGATCATCAACGAGAATTTTCCACTAGGGACTTGTCCGCCGCGAAACAAATCGGCGGGCGCAACGCTTCGCAGCTCTGGAATGGCCAGCGCACGAATGGTCTCGTTCACCTGCGCGAAACCAGTGCCGTCGGCGAGCACGAGCGAAAAGTCTCGCTCGACTGCCGGAAAGCGCGGCAGAGGTTCAAATTTCCGTTCTGCATCAGCCGCTTCAATGCTCTTGAGCAAAGGTTTCAGTCGAAGCTCGGCGAGAAAAACCTCCTGGCGCAGCTTGAGCTGATCGGCAATTTTCCGCGCCAGCTGGCCGGCCACACCGCACTGCTCATCGGTCGTCGATATCCCGATGTTTGCCGAGCACCCTAGGTCGAGCCACAAAGGGACCGCTTGCTTCACGCTTCCCGTCCACGAACACCACCGAAAGCCGCCTGCCAACGCGCCGATGCTGTCAAGATCGCCCTTCAAATCCGCAAATCCAAATTCACGCGCGTTTTCATAAATTGTTTTCTCGAGCGCAAGACCCGTTGCGCCGAGGGTCAACACGGGTGTCTCGATCGGTTCGCCGCCGCGCATCTCGTAAGCCTTGCCCATTTCAAACAGGCGCAGATTGCGTTGACCGTGATTTAGATTCCAGGCCAGTGTATCGACCATGCTGACCGTTCCGTTCGAACGCATCACCGAAGCATCCTCCGCGAGCGGATTGACGATTACCGCTGGTGCCACCTCTGGAGGCCGGAAGATTTCGTCACGGCGCCGATCGACAAGCGGAATCGCCACAATTTCCTGATAACCGAGCCCGATCAGCCGCTCGGCTAGACGATCGAGCGTCCCAGCGTGCGGGCGCGGTTTCGCAGGTCGTTTTGCCGGCGGCAGGCGCGGCGGGAATTTGTCGTAACCGTAGTGCCGCGCGACTTCTTCGATCAAATCGATTCCGCACGTGACATCCCGGCGCCAGGAAGGCTGGCGGCATTCCCAGACAGCCAAAATCGATCCGACGCTGCCTCGATAAGCGTCCTTGCGCTCGGGACGAAATCCTAGCGCGCTGAGAATTTCCTCGATCTCGCGGTCCGGAATATCTTCACCCAGCACGCGCAAGAGTTCTTTTCGGGAGAGGTCGATCGTCAAGGGGGGCTGGTGCTGTGGATACACATCGACAACGCCGGCCAGCAGCTCGCCGCCGGCCAGCTGCCGAATCAGTTCCGCCGCGCGCCGCGAAGCCACCTCCGCCATTTCCGGATCACAGCCACGCTCGAACCGGTAGGAAGCTTCCGTACGCAGCCCCAGGCTCTTTGACGTGCGCCGCACGGCAACTGGATCAAACCACGCGGATTCGATCAGCAGATTGCGGCTCGAAACACTGATTTCGCTCTCCGCGCCGCCCATCACGCCGCCGATGGCCACGGCCTGCGAGGCATCTGCGATCACGCACATGTCCTTTGTGAGGGTGCGCTCGACGCCATCGAGCGTTCGCATCTTCTCGCCCGGTCTGGCCCGGCGCACCACGATGCGCCTCTCAGCGAGCTTATCGAGATCGAAGGCGTGCAGCGGCTGTCCCAATTCGAACATCACGTAATTGGTGGTGTCCACCACATTGTTGATCGGATTTTGTCCGACCGCTTCGAGCCTCTCGAGCAACCAGTCGGGAGAAGGTTGAATCTTCACGCCGCGCAGAATCCGCGCGGTATAGCGGCCGCAAAGATTCTGCGCCTCGATTTCAACCCGCGTCCGGTCGGCCGTTTTTTCGGCCGATTCTTCGAGCTTCGGCTGCAGCGCTTTAAGCGTCAGGCGGTACACCGTTGCAATTTCACGCGCCATGCCATAATGGCCGAGACAATCAGGACGATTCGCTGTGATTTCGGCATCGAGCACCGGACCCGCCGCGGAATCTTCGATCGAGTCAATTGCAAGGCCGGCCAGCGAAAGCCGGGTGCGCAAATCGGCCGGCGGGGCCGTTAGGTCGACGAATTCCTTCAGCCAGTTGTAAACAACCTTCATCGCTAGTTAGCTCAGCTTCGCTCCAACCCTACTAGTCGAACGCCATGGGAAGCACGCAAGCAATCTAAGACCGCCTTTGCTCTCCGACAGAGCGCGAGTGATCCGGATGGAAATCCCGGCAGCGCCTCTTCCCTCTAGCATACTTGAGCCGCGCGCCGGGGTGCGCGATTCCCGGGTCAAAAGCCTCGAAACACTGTAGCGGAACGAGCCTGCGCCCGCTGACGCGCCGTCCCGGCTATTGCCAATTCCGCTTCATCCGCACCAGTCCTCGCCAAGCTCGTCGAAGCCTTGTCTGCCGCGCAGATTCGCTTCGATGGTTCACCAGCCCCGGCGATACACTCGCCCGAATACAGAACAAGCTCGACTTCGACGGGCATCTGGGCGGTTTATACCTGAGCCTTCGCAGAGTTTTCATAGAGCTGGCCGTAGTACATGTAGGTACGGTAGTCGAAGCGCACACGCCCGTCTTTCTGGTGGGCCGAAAACAACCGCATCAACTCGACCAGCATCGGCTGGTGATTCCGATGGCCCTCGGCCGGCGCATAGGAAGAGCTCAGCAGCCTTCCGCGCAGTCCCTGGAAATCCAACGCCTGCCCGTTGGCAAATATTTTGGTTTCGAACGCGCAGGGCTGGAAGAACCTTTTGATTTGCTCACTTCGCGGATACGTCGCCGAAACTTTTTCATAATCCGTACCGAATCTGCGCAACAACATCTCGTACTCGCGCTGGAAAGGTGTCTCCTCGCTGATGCGTTCGTTAAAAAGCACCACCACCCAGCCCTGGGCTTTCAAGACACGCAAAAACTCGGCTCGTGCCGCGCCTGGCTCGAACCAGTGAAAGGCCTGGCCCACGAGCACAAAATCGACGCTGGCCGGAGGCAAGGTTGTCGATTCCGCCGATCCTGCTACGCTGCAGAAGTGCGGATATTTTTCGAGCAAGTGCTCGCCGGCTCCGCGCATCGCCGCGTTGGGCTCGACCGCATAGACGAGATTGCCGTTTTCCAAAAACATGTGCGCTAGTAACCCCGTTCCCGAACCGATGTCCGCCACGACCGCCTCAGGCGTGAGGCCGCACTCGGCATTTAGCACACTCAGAATTGCAGGCGGGTAGCCCGGGCGGTAGCGAAGGTAATCTTCGACGCGATTCGAGAATCGCTCTTTTGAATCGGACGCCAGCACGTTATCGAGTGCCTACGGAAATTGGCGCAGGAAGCGCGCGTCGTTCTGGAACAGCAGGGGTAGCTCGGTGATGCCGTATTTCATCATCGCTAGGCGATCGACGCCCATCCCAAACGCAAATCCAGAAAGCTTTTCCGCATCGTACCTCACAAAGCCGTAGACAGCCGGATTCACCATTCCCGCGCCAAATAGCTCGATCCACCCGGAATATTTGCAAGTTCGGCAGCCGCTTCCGCCGCACACGTGGCAGCTCGCGTCCACTTCGGCCGAGGGTTCGGTGAACGGGAAATAGCTTGGTCGCAGGCGAGTCTTCGCCCGGGGGCCGAGAAATTCGCGGACGAAATATTCGACGGTGCCTTTGAAATCGCAAAAGGTAATGTCTGTATCCACGGCCAGGCCTTCAATCTGGTGGAACATGTAACTGTGTGTCGCATCAGGATTGTCACGCCGGTACACTTTTCCCGGCACAACGATGCGCACTGGCGGCGTTTGCTTCTCCATGGCGCGAATCTGCATGGGCGACGTGTGTGTGCGCAGCAGATGCTGGCTCGGCGAGCCCTCGATGTAAAACGTGTCCATGTTGTCCCGCGCCGGATGGTGCTCGGGGATATTGAGGGCTTCGAAATTGTAATAAGGCGTCTCGATTTCAGGTCCTTCCACCACGCTGAAGCCGATGGAGAGGAAAATCCCGATCAGCTGATCGAAGGTCTGCCGGATCAGGTGCCGCGTCCCGACCGCGCGCTCAACACCGGGAAGCGACAGGTCAACTTTGCCTCCCGCGGCGGCGGCCTGGGCCGTAGCTTCGATTTCCTTGCGTTTCGCTTCGAGTACAGACTGGACGTGTGCTTTGAACTTCTGAAATTCCTGACCCACCACGGGCTTCAGCTCCGCCGGCGCCGGTTTCAGCCAGTTGTCACCAATTCTGGTCAGCGCACCCGATTTCCTTCCGGTCCAATCGGCTGCAAGCGCGCTCTGCTCCTGCGCACCCGAGCCGCGGCCAGCGACATCGGCATCGAAACAGGCGCGCACCTCGGCGAATTTCTCCACGACGGATTCAGCAGAAGTTGCGCCAAGCCGGGTGAGAGTTTCTGTCGTAGTGTCGGTCGTCATCGAGAGCCTTTTTCATCTATCGCCTGGCTCGAGCTGCCCAGGTGTCTAGAAATGACACCTTCCCTGTCCCGCGCGATCCTTGCCGGAGGTCGATATCCCTTGGGCATGTGCGCAGTAGTGCGCACTAGGCGGCGGACTCGGGTGCTGCCGCCGGTTTCAGGTGTGGCTTCACTGAAGTGACCAGCGCCGCAAAGCCCTCTCGATCGAGCACAGCCATGTCCGCCAGAATCTTCCGGTCGATTTCGATTCCACCGGCCTTGAGCCCGTGAATCAGCTGGCTATAGCTCGTACCATTAGCGCGCGCGGCCGCGCCGATGCGCTGAATCCACAGCCTACGGAAATCGCGCTTGCGCGCGCGGCGGTCGCGATAGGAATAGCGCAATGAACGGTTCACCGCCTCCTTGGCCGATCGATAGAGCTTCCCCTTGGTGAGGAAGAATCCCTTGGCGTGCTTGAGCAGCTTCTTGCGCCGTGCGCGCCGCTTCGTCCCGCGCTTCACTCGGGCCATTTCAGTTCTCCTGTAATGATTGCAAAAGCGTCGTTTACGCGGAGAGCATCCGCAGCGCGCTCACTTAAACCTCCTGGCACACTGCGATTTTCTCCGCGGCGCGTTCGTTGAACTTCTGTCAATCCGACAGAGCCGGAGGCGACAGCAGGGAAAGCCAACCGCTGAAATTCGGCTTCCGTTCCGCTCAAAACGGAACGCAGGCTGAACCGGCAGGCCCGCCGCGGCGGGTTACGCGCTGCCTGGCTCGGCACAACGGAAAGACTCTACTCGATTCCGTAAGGAAGTGCTAGGCGCACGTTCGGCGCGTCCGCCGGGCTCACTTCCACTTTGTTGAGCAGGTTTCGCATACGGCGCGGCTTCTTTGTGCCGAGCAAATGGCGCTTCCCCGAACGCCAGCGCAACACTTTCCCAGTGGAGGTGATCTTAAAGCGCTTGGCGGCGCCGCGATGCGTCTTCGCCTTCCTCTTTCTGTTCTTTTTCACGACTTCCCCATTTCGAAGAATCTTCAACTAGCCTTCAGCCGCCGCCGCTGGCACGGCGGCTCGCGGAGCGCCTTTCTTCGGCGCCAGCAGGGCCAAGAGAATGTTCGCTTCCATGCGCGGACCAAACTCTATTTGCGCGTAGTCGGTAATATCTTTCAACAGCCTCTCCATCTTCGCGCGGCCCACATCCTGATGGGCCATCTCGCGGCCGCGATGAAAGATCATGGCCTTTACTTTATAACCTTCCCCCAAAAATCTGATGATCTGATTCTTGCGAACCTGATAATCGTGCTCGGCGGTCGAGGGCCTAAACTTCACTTCCTTGATATGCGAACTTTTCTGATGCCGCTTTTGCTCGTGCGCCTTCTTGTTTTGCTCGTAGAGAAACTTGCCGTAATCGACGAGCTTGCAAACTGGCGGAACGGCGTTGGGCGAGATTTCCACTACATCCAGACCCGTCTCTCGCCCGGCCTTCATCGCGTCAAACAGCGACATCACGCCAAGCTGATTTCCGGCATCGTCAATTAAACGGACTTCCCGGGCGCGAATGCGCTCGTTGACCCGAAGACCGCCACTTCCACCCCGATCTGCGATAAATTCACCTCCCGGACGCGTTACGCCGGCTGCCGCCGCCCGATGGCCTCGCCGGCTGCCTTACAGCATCCCCGCCGAGACAGGGCGAAAAGTATAGCATGGCTCAGTCGATCATCCGCAATAGTGCCATCACTGCAATTTCTCGTCATTTTTTTGCTTTTACATCCGGGGTGGTACAGGCGAGGAGGGCTTGCCGCGTGGCTTCGGCCCAGCGCGGGATGGCCCGGCTGGGCATGAATTCGATCACTTCTGAGCTGCTGCCCGCCACCGTTTCGTTAATTTCATAGACCACAGGATTTTCATCTGGTTCGTCCTCATCGCGCGGCCGAACAAATTGGATGTTTTCGAAGGCGTCGTATTGAACCTTTACCGCCCGACATTGCGCCACAGTGAGACTCCAGGTTTGAACTTTTAATTGCCCCTTGAGATCTGCGTAGGATTCTGATGGATCCTTCGCGTGAAGCGCCGCAAGCTGTTGGTACAGCGACATCACCTGCGCCTGGTGAAGAACCGCGCGAATTGCTCTCGGATCCTGGGTATTCTCGATGATGAATGAAAATTCCGGTGCTTCATTGCTGCCGTTTTGATGCGCGCGGACGGCGATGAAGTCGCCCTCGGCCAGGCGGATGGGAAAGAAGTCTTCAAAGGCGGTGAGGAAGTGGTCCTTGGTCCAGTCTCGGTTGGGAGTGCTTTCCGTTTGTGGCTTGCCTGGCGAGCCGGCTAGAACTGCCGCCACGCACGTCGCCGCAAATCTTGCCATTGAAAATTTCATCTTTCGTTTTGGACCGTCCACTCACACGCTACTGTCGTGCGCGCGCGTCTATCTCCTGGCGCAGATCGGAGACAAATTGGTCCAGCGGTCGCGGGCCGAGATCGCCTTGCAAGCGGTGGCGAACCGAAACGGTTCCAGCTTCGGCCTCTTGGCCGCCCACGATCAGCATGTAGGGGACTTTTTGCAGCTGCCCATCTCGGATCTTCGCCTGTAGCTTTTCGTTGCGATCATCCAGGTGTACGCGGAAACCAGCATCCTTGAGCTGCTGAGTTACTTTTCTCGCGTAGTCTTCAAACTTCCCGCTAACCGGCAGCACCGAGGCTTGTACCGGCGCGAGCCATGCAGGGAACGCCCCCGCATAATGCTCAATCAGCACGCCGAAGAAGCGCTCAACTGAACCCCACAAGGCGCGGTGCACCATCAGCGGTTGATGGCGCAACCCGTCTTCGCCAACGTAATCAAGCTCAAAGCGCCGCGGCAGATTGAAATCGAACTGCACGGTGGTGAGCTGCCAAGGGCGGCCGATCGCGTCGACCATTTTCACGTCGATTTTTGGCCCATAGAAGACGGCCTCGCCCGGCATGTATTTGTGCGCCACGTTCAGGCGCTTCAGTGTGCTGATTAAAGCGCCCTCAGCGCTTTCCCACTCCTCGACTGTTCCAGCGTAATCGCCCGGGCGCGAAGGGTCGCGAGCGGAAAGTTCGACGATGTAATCGTCAAAACCGAAGACGTGCAGCATTTCCCAAGCGAACTCGATGCAATCCTGAATTTCCCGTTCAATCTGATCGGGCCTGCAGAAGATGTGCGCATCATCTTGCGTGAATCCGCGGACGCGCATCAAGCCGTGAAGCACACCCGAGCGCTCGTAGCGATAGACCGTACCGAGTTCAGCCAGGCGAACCGGCAGTTCGCGATAGCTGCGCAGGTGCGACTTGAATATCAAAATATGGCCCGGGCAATTCATCGGCTTGAGCTGGTAATCGGCCTTTTCAACCTCCACCGGGCCAAACATGTTGTCGCGGTAAAAGTTCGCGTGCCCGCTGGTCTTCCAAAGATCGAGACGCATGATGTGCGGCGTGTAGACAAGCTCGTAACCGCGGCGAACGAGTTCCCCTCGAAGCCAGTCTTCCATCTGCCGGCGGATAATGCCGCCTTTGGGATGCCAGAAGATGAGTCCAGGGCCGGCATCCTCCTGAATGCTGAAGAGATCAAGTTCGGCGCCGAGGCGGCGGTGATCGCGCCGCTTAGCCTCTTCGAGCTTGTGAAGGTAATCGTCTAGCTCTTTTTGGTCGACGAAACACGCGCCGTATATCCGCTGCATCTGGGGATTTTTTTCATCGCCTTTCCAATAAGCGCCAGCGACGTTCATCAGCTTGAAGGCCTGGATGCGGCCAGTCGAAGGGATGTGCGGCCCCCGGCAAAAATCGATAAACTTACCCGTGGTGTAGAAGGAGACCATCGGCTCGGTCGCTTTTTCCTGCACCAGCTCGCACTTGAATTGCTGATTCAGACGGCGATAGAGATCGAGCGCCTCGGCCTTGGGGATAAGCTTGCGCTCATTGGGAATGTCCATGGCGGCGAGCTCGTGCATCTTAGCCTCGATTTTCGCCAGGTCCTCGGGAGTAAACGGTTGGTCGCGAACGAATTCGTAAAAGAAGCCGTTCTCGATTGGCGGCCCGATGCCCAGCTTAACGCCCGGGTAGAGCTCGAGGACCGCGGCAGCAAGCAGATGCGCCGCGGAATGACGAAATACCTCGACCGCCTGGGGATCTTGGGCGGTGAGAATGCGGAGCTCGACGTCGGAATGGAGCGGGCGCGAGAGATCAATCAGTTCGCCATCGATGCGCGCGACCAGCGCCTCTTTGGCCAGACGCGGCGAGATTTTCTCGGCGACTTGCGCCGCAGTGGTTCCGCGAGGAACGTCGCGAATGGCGCCGTCTGGCAGCGTGATGTGAATGGTGTCCATTTTTTAGGTGGCTCTTCGCGCAGGGGCTTGCCGCGCGTCGGGGTAGATTTGACCTAGTGCGCCTGTATTTTCATCGAGTTACAGGCAACTCCTCATCGACAGCATTGTCGATAGAACTGCGCGGGACAGCCGAGCGCCCAAGCGACTGCGGTCGTCCCCTGTTCGCCAATTTTGCGCTCTGCCTCTCATCCGTTATGCAAACGAAACTTAACGTAGCACGATCCTCGCCCGATTTCACGATGTTGTTCAAGCGAGCAAGTTCCTTCACTCGGTCGGCTGAAACTCAAGGTCGCCGGTCTGCCAGAGCAAGAACGTCCATTCATCCGCGAATTGCTCCTCGCGTTGAGTGCGGCTCGAGCCTAGCCCGTGGCCCGCATCGAAATCGACGCGGAGCAGAACCGGACGGTCAGCAGTAGTGGCGGTCTGAAGAGCGGCGATGAATTTCGCGACGATCCAGGTAGGGACGCGCGGATCGTTGACGCCGGTGGTACCCATAACGGCGGGATATTTCGTCCCCGGGACGATGTGATGGTAGGCGCTCATGGCAAACAGCCACGGGTACTCGTCCTTCTTGGTGACGTCGCCAAACTCGGGGACATTCGCTGCGCCACCCGGAGTGTTTTGAAAGCGGAGCGTATCGGTCACGCCGACATTGTCGATGGCGGCGGCGAAAAGTTCGGGGTGCTGCGTGATCGCACCACCCACGGCGATTCCCCCTGCGCTTGTCCCGCGCACGGCTAGGTGCTCGGGGGAGGTATAGCCCTTGGCGATGAGATAGCGAGCGGCGGCGATCATGTCATCGATGGTGTGCTGCTTGGTTTGCTTCTGACCGGCGAGATGCCAGGTCTCGCCGAATTCGCCTCCGCCGCGCAGGTGGGCGTAGGCGAAAACGCCACCGCGTTCGACCCACGCGAGCCTTCTCGGATCGAACGACGGATCTATCGAGGTGCCATAGGCGCCATAGCCTTCAAACAGGGTGGGATGGGAGCCGTCAAGGATGATGTCCTTGCGGCAGATCACCGACAGGGGTACCTGCGCGCCGTCGGTGCTCGGAGCCAAGACCTCGCGTGCTTCGACGGCAGGCGATTCCGCAGGGTTTTTGGGCATGATCGCTAGGTCGGTCATCTGATTCAACTGAGGATCGTACACAAATGCGTTTTGAGATCTTGTCCAAGCGCCCAGGACAACTACTACGCCGGGATTGAGAACGCTCGCGTCGACGCTCAGAATCGCTCCTTGGTAGGGCAGGGCGACTTCCTCGGGCGCGCCCGGCTTGTCGTAACTTAAACGCGCCAGCGCGAATCCGCCGCCAGCCCGCTCGACGATATAGAGCGCGTCTTGGGCGGCGTAAATGTCCTCGAGGACTCTGCTGCTTTCGGCTAGAACGATGCGCCGCTTGGAATCGTAGGGTTGGCTCATGTCGACTGTAACGATCGAGCGGTTCGGGTGGTCCTTCTGGATCAAGAGATAGAGTGTCGAGCCGTGCACGGCCGTGGGATAGTCCGTCGGGGCTACGCCATCGGCGGGAGTGATGATTTTTTGCCACCGCGTTGTCGCATCGGCGGCTCGGTTGACTTGGGCCAGATAGAGATCACCGGGATCGGTCGTCCCTGCACTGTGAAAGGCAATCACATAAGGAGACTTCGGCGTGGTTGTCACGCCAGTGAAACCTGCCAGGGGAATCGGCACCTTCGCCGAGACCCCCGGGCCAAAGACCGCAGCGTCACGCTCCGGGTCAGTCCCCAGCACGTGGAGAAAGGTCCGTTCGTTCTCGTAGACCGCCGTAGCGGGAGCATCGCGCGCCAAGGCCTGGAGGCGTGCGTAATAGAAGGACTTACCGTCCTCGCGCCAGGCGGGCTGGGCGTACTGGGTTCGGCTAATCGTGTCTGGCAACAGGCGGCCGCTCTTGGTTTCGACAACGCGGAGAGTGCTGTTTTCCGATCCACCAAGCGACTCGCCCACGATGACGAGCGAGCCGTCATCGGAGGGAGTGAAATAGTCGATGGCAGCATGGACGTCGTTTGCCGCAAAACTCTCGGGATCAAACAAGGTGCGCACCGAGCCGGCCGAGTCGCGCACCATGAGCGAGGCAGTTCGCCTGCCGGGGTTCGTCTCCAGGAAGAAGACGTAGTTGCCCGCCCGGGCCGGGCTGCTGACGGAAGCCACGGCGTTATCTAGTTCCCGCAAGCGGCTCAGCAGCTTGCCCCGCTGGGCAGATAGCGGACCCAGCAGCGAGCGGGTGTAATCGTTTTGAGCCTTGAGATAGGCAAGAAATTCAGGATCGGAGGCACCCGCCTCCATCCAGCGGTACGGATCGGTGATTTTGCTCCCGAAGTAGTCATCAACGACTGGTTTCAATCTGGCGATCGGAGGCTTGGCCCTGGCCTGTCCTTGAGCATCCGCCCCAAAGACAAATGCCAAACGAGCGGCCAGGCAAAGGAAGAGGGCCAAGCTCAAACGACGCCCACCAGCCGAGACCATAGATGTCCTCCGGTTGAATATCGAATTCGAATTCACCGCGCCAGAGACTTAAATTATTACTGCTTTGGGACGGTCCCGCAATGGGACCAGTCTCCCAAGGTTCGGCGGGCAAGACGCTCCGCGCAGGGTCGGCCAATCTCTGTTGGCACCTTAGCAGGGCAGGTCTGACCCATTAGGGAATGATCACCCCGGGCAGGCCGCGGAAATGCGTATTGCAGGTGACCAGCTCGGCCTGGCAGACGCGCGCGGTTGCGTAGACAATTGCATCGGGGCCGTTGAGGCGGTGATCGAGGCTGGCATTCGCGGCCGCGAGGGCGATGGTCTCATCCATCGGCACAATCCGGTTGTGCAGTGCTTGTGACATGAAGCGATCTGCCAGCGCACGTCCTCTGTTCTTGGCTAGTTGTTTGTAAACCTCGTAGATTACGAGCGAGGGCACGACCACTCCGTCTTCTTTTTCGAGGTACTGGGCGAAGGCGGCGGCTTTCGAGTCGTCGGTCATATACTCGAGCCAGCCCGAGGAATCTACGACAAAAAGATCAGAACCGCTCCGCGGGGTCACGCAAGTCCTCTTTCCACCTCATGCCTTTGGCAATGCCGCGAAGCTCCTTGATTGGGCGGTGGGGCACCAAGCGGAGCGACTCGTCGACGGAATAGATGAGCAGTTCCTGGCCCGGCTCGATCTTCAATTCTTCACGGAGCGACTTGGGGATAACGATCTGAAACTTGGGGGAGACTTTTACCTTTTCTCTTTCCATTACGCCTCACGGCAACTCATTTGTCGTTTGTTTGGTTCCACGCGGATCGACGCAGGATTTCTTCACTACTGCGAATCACTGTGGAACGCGCATCGTATCGACCGAGAAAGCGTATGTCAACCGCTGATCGATGGCTATTGCGTAATACGATCCTCATGTCTTCCTCGAAGAGTTTGGATTTGTGCCGCTTACGCCACTTTGTTCGGACAATGAATTTGTGGTTCAGCAGCCGAAGAAAATTCTGTCGACGCGCCGACATGAATTCGCGCAACGTTTGTCGCCGAGAGTTGAGGGAATTCTGGCCAGCTCGGAGCGAGCCGCTAGCTCGGCGCGCCATCAACTGTGAGAATCGTGCCGGTCGTGTAGGCAGAGAGAGGAGAGGCGAGAAAGGCCACTGCCGTGCCGATTTCTTCAGGGCTCGCTGCGCGACTGAACGACATGCCGCTCAACAGTTCCTTCCAGCGCGACGCGTCGCCAAATTGTGTTCGGGCACGATTGCGCATCATCACTTCCAAACGATCCGTTGCGACGGGACCCGGATTGATTCCCACCACGCGCATGCCGTCCTTCACGGCGCCCTTGGCGAGCGACCTTGTGAAGGCCATCAAGGCTGCATTCCCCGTACTGCCCGCGATGTAATCAGGATCCAGACGCTCCCCTGCGGCGCCGATAATGTTGATGATCACGCCGCTGCGCTTTTTCAAAGCGGGATACAGCGCCCGACACATGCTGATGTAGCCGAAAAGCTTCAAATCCCATGCCGCGCGCCAGGCCTCATTGCCGATGGTGAGGAGAGTTCCGGGTGGGATCGCTCCCGCATTGTTCACCAGGATGTCTAATTCCGAGAATTGCGCGGCCACTTGCTCGATTTCGCCCTGCCGGGAGAGATCGGCCGATACGCTGCGAACCGATACGGGCGCTTGACTGCGTATCTCAGCAGCTGCGCTGTCAAGCCCCGAGGGGTCGCGCGCGATTAATACGACCTGGCAGCCTTCCTTGGCCAGCACCAGTGCTGTCGCGCGGCCGATGCCTTTCGAAGCCCCGGTGATCAGTGCAAGCTTGCCAGACAACTTCAGGTCCATAATCGGCTTCCTCAGGGAGAACAGTTAAGCGAACCGAGGTTATACCGTAAAACCTGAGCGGCACATAGCAGCGGAGTCGGAATCCGGGGGCGCTCACGTTTCGGTTGGCAACGTGTGATAGGTTGTCTTTTAAACAGGCGGCGGCCAGAAGCGGAAGGCAAGGAGGCGTGATGTTCCGGTTCTTGGTGGGATTGGTCATGGGTCTCATTCTGGCACCGCTGCTGGCAATCGTTTATTTGCTGAGCGGATCTGCGCCCATTGCCGTGCGTGATCACTCGTTTCCATTTGAGTCGTATATCACCGGAGCCGCGCTCGAAAGGGGAGTTGCTCGCAGAGCACCCAAGCGGCAACCCTCGAACTTTAAGGCCAGCGATTTGATGGCCGGTGCAGAAACCTATCGGCGAGGATGCGGTTGCCATGGGTTGCCTGGTGAGCGCACTCCTTGGGCGGAAAGAATGTTTCCGCCTCCTCCGCAACTCTTTACGCCCGACGGATACGTGACGGATGATCCCGTCGGCGTAACGTTTTGGAAGATCAAAAACGGAATCCGAATGACGGGAATGCCCAGTTTCAGTGCCGTGCTCACGGACGATCAGATATGGCAAGTCGCCGCCCTGCTTGCCAGGGCTGACAGGCTTCCGCCCGATGTAATGGATGCGCTAAATCAGCCGCCCCTTTCGCCACAGCCCCCGGCGGTGACGAATGGCAGGCACTAGCCAGCTCTTTTGGCTCGACTGTCAAAAATCTGGGTGGAAGCGCAGTGCGGGAACTGTGACCGGTCCGCGCACCCGGTTGTATCCGGGGTTGTCGATGTGCTGGATGTCAAAGGAGGCGAACATACCCCGCCAGATGGGGACTGTATAGAAACCTTCGAAGATCTTTTCCGAGCCGTAGGTAAGTCCGCCATCACCGAGCAGAAAGCCCAGACCTCCCAGGTCGAGAGACTGGCGGCCTATGGCCGTGATCCCGTCGACGACGAAGGCCACACCGGCACGGCGCCCAGGACGATGACGGTCGCACCGCTCGCGAACTGCTCGCGCCTTCGCTGAACATGAGCCTCGCACTGAAGATCACGTCGGCAAGCAACCTGCTGCGCTTTCGAGATCTTCTCCGGAAGCCCCTAGCGATGCGAGGTGAGCGCGGCATCGAATGTCGGGGTGAATATCGGCTTCACAACTTTTCCGCTGGCTTGGTCCGCGACCGCTTGATTGATTTCCTCCAGCGGATAGCTGGTTACCAGCGCATCGAATGGGAAGCGTCCGTCCATATGGAGATCGATCAGATGTGCTATGAACGTGAGGGGAACGCTGTCGCCTTGCACAATGCCCCGCACGCCGAGGCCATGAAGCATCATGGTGGCAAGATTCGGCTCAAAGCCGCCGGCCGGCAGGGTCACAAACCCAAAGCGCCCTTTGGCCCCGAGAGACGCTACGGCCTGCTGATAGCTGTCTCCGCGACCCGTCGTATCGAGCGCACAATTCACCCCTCCGGGTAGCAGGCGGCGGACCTCATCAGCGGTCTTCAGATTGGACGCGGCCAGAATACATTTTGTCGCGCCGAGCTGTCTCGCCATTACCAGGCGCGATTCGAGGGCGTCGATGGCTACGATCTCTGAGCAGCCGCAAACAGCCGCCGCCATGACCGCGCTCAGTCCCACAGATCCGACACCAAAGATCGCCACGCGCTCTCCCTGCTCGACAGCGAGCGAATTCATGATCGCCCCGGCACCGGTCTGAATGCTGCATCCGAGCGGTCCGAGAATTTCAAGCGGCGCGTCCGTGCGCACCGCAATCGTATTTCGCTCTCGCGTGATCGCGTAGGTGCAAAACGACGACTGGCCAAAGAAGTGGCCGTGAATTCTGTCCGCTCCTTTAGAGAAGAAGCCCGGCTCGTTGGCGCGTGCGTCCTGAAAATTGAGCGCGTTTGTTTGCTCACAATAGGCTGGATTGCCGCTGGCGCATGCATGGCATGCGCCGCAGGAGTCATAGGTGAGCACGACGTGATCGCCCGGTTTTGCGGTCTTGACGCGCGAGCCAGTGCGCTCGACGATTCCGGCGCCCTCGTGGCCGAGCACGATCGGCTTGGGGACCTCCATGCGTCCAGCGAGCACCTTCACATCCGTGTGGCAAAGCCCAACGCCGGCAAGGCGCACGAGAACGTCATGCGGCCCAGGCTCGCCGAGTTCGAGCTCCTCAATCGAGAACTGTTCGCAGCCTTCGCGCGCGACGGCGGCCTTCACCTTCATGACCGTGCTCCCCTTGAACAAGTCAACCGAAGAGTATGCACCCCAAGTGGCCCCCTAGACGGGTTGTGGGCCATGGTTAAGACCGGATCATCGGCTCATGAGAGTTACCCGCAGATTGTCATGAGCGTTGTTTTCGCCCGCGTCGGGGCGAGCCCGATGGGCCAGATGAAACCCTCGGCTCCGACTTCGTTTGATAGGGGATTACGTGTGTTTGAGCGCGGCCAGCACGCGGTTCGGCGTCATGGGAAATTCGCGCATGTGCACGCCAGTTGCATCGAAAAATGCGCATGCCAGGGCGCCCGCGGCGGCGGCCATTACTTCTTCACCGGCGCCGGTCGACTTTTGATCGAGTCTTTGCACGACGATGGGCACGACTTCCGGGCACTCCTCAAAACGCAAAATCGGGTAACTGTTCCAATCCAGGCTGGTGACGTTCGTTTTGCTGAACGTCACTTCCTCAAGGAGCATTCGACTGGCCGCTTGCACCAGTTGGCCACTGATTTGGTTTTCAATGAACGCAGGGTTCACGGCCAGTCCAGCGTCAATCGCACCATACATCCGTTTCACGCGTACCTTGCCGGTTTCCTTGTTCACTTCGATTTCAGCGACGGCACCGCCGTAGGAAGTGAGATGCGTACCGAGGCCGATACCACGGCCAGCGACCACTTTCCCTTCAGAAAGCCTGGAGGCAGGCGGCCGCGGCGTTTGATTCCAGCGAGACGCCTTGGCGACCGCCTCAAGCACCCCCATCCAGCGATCGTTGGTGATATTGCGCTTGCGAAATTCGTACGCGTCGCGGCCTGCTTGCCGGGCCAGTTCATCAATGGTCTGCTCGGATGCGAACGAAAAAGAGAGATCGAGCGGCGAACGCAGCCACGCGCCACGCAGATAGTTCAGGCCCGGCACGTGATGATTTATCAGTCGCACGTTGGGAATGTCGTACATCCCGCCGCAATCGGCGGGATTCACCATTTGCGCTGCGCCATCACGCCATTCCGCAGGCTTCGTTCCAATTGCGAGCTGTGCGGAAGTTTCAACGGCGCTCCAATTGTGATGCCAGCCGTCATATTGATACGCGATGATCTTGTCGTTCAGGTCGGCGGCTGCGCGTACTTCGCCGAGGTGCGCCGGACCGTAGAGATCCCAGCCATGCTCGTCCCAGCGCATGAACTGTAGTCGAACCGGTTTCCCAGCGAGCTGAGAAAGGATCGCCGCGGCCTGCGCGGCATCGTCGTAGCAACTGTGGCCGTAGGTGCCTGATCCTTCGTAGTACTGCACGCGCACTTTTTCTGCCGGCAGTCCCAAAATGCCCGCGAGCGTATTGCGCGTGGCGTATACATCTTGCGTCGAGCAAATCACCAGCGCGGAGTCCGGTTTAACGTCCGCGAGCGCACCATTGGGTCCGAACGGTGCATGGGCCTGATACGGCGCACGATACTGCCCCGCAGCGACATGAGCCGCGCCCTTCAACGCATCATCGACGTCGCCGCGCTCGAGCACGACCCGATCGGAGGTCGTCTCCGCGCGCATGGCTTCGTGCAGGTGATCGCTGCTGGGCAATACCGCTGGAATATCCCACCTAATTTTCAAGTCTCGTGCCGCGCGAACAGCATCCCATTCGCGCTCGGCAAGCACCCCCACGAAGTCGCCTTTGCGCAGGACTCGCGCGCCGGGAATATGCGCAATCGACTGTTCATCAAGGCTGGCAACTTTGGCCCCTGAACCGTACGCGGTCTGCCCGCGCGGACGAACGATTCGGCCATGCCACATGCCCGGAAGGCGCACATGCTGCAGGTAGACGTATTGGCCGCTCGCCTTTTCTGGAATGTCATTGCGCGGCGGGCGCGTCCCGACGAGCTTGTATTCGGAAACGGGTTTTACAGGAGCTTTGCCCGTAAAAGCGAGATGGAACGATTTATCGCCGATCAGCTCTCCGTAACTGACCGATTGCGATTCGCCGCCCATTCCGCCGACCGTTACGATTCCTCTGGAAACAATGAGGCGTTCAATCGGCGCACCCAATTTTTTCGAGGCCATCGCAAGCAGCGCCTGACGGGCCTCAGCGGCTGCGCTGCGGATCGCCGGGCTGCCGCGCGCGATGGACGAGCTTGAGTACGTGCCGCCCTGGTTTGGCGTGATGTTCGTGTCCAGGCGAACGGTTCGGACCTGACTCATGTCGAGATCGAGTTCCTCGGCTGAAATCTGCAAGAGAGAGGTCGTCGAGCCCTGTCCGAGTTCGACGTAGCCGATGTAAACCGTCGCCGTATTGTCGGCATGAATCGCAAGCCAGGTATCAATCTGCTTTGGATCGGGCGGACCAGCCGTCCCGCGGGCCAGAGATGCCGCGGCGCCCTGTGCATCCAGGATATTCGCCGTCACTCCACGCACGCTGAAGCCGATGAGCAGGGCCCCACCGGCCTTTAGAAAATTACGGCGCGGAAGCAGCGAAGCCGCACTCGTCCCGCTCATCAGGCCACCTCCGCGGGAGGTGTCTGCCGCGTGCCTTCGTTCGATGGACTCTCGCCTTCGGCGCTCATCAGGTGAGAGGCCCGCTGGATGGCCTGGATAACTCGAGGGTAGCTTCCGCAGCGGCACAAATGGCCGTTCATGGCGGAGCGAATTTGAGCCTCGCTCGGTTGCGCCGTTTTCGAGAGCAGCTCGGCGGCCTGCATGATCATGCCGTTGAAGCAATAGCCGCATTGCACCGCCTGTTCATCGATCATGGCTTGCTGCAGGGGGTGAAGCGCGGGCGCGTTGGTAAGCTTGTTTTGCTTCGCGTACCAGGCCGGGAGCCCTTCGAGCGTGGTTACCGATTTCCCCACAACCGCCGAAACCGGGGTGACGCAGGAACGAATCTCGCTGCCGTTCAGCAGCACTGAACAAGAGCCGCACTGCGCAAGCCCGCAGCCGAACCGCGGCCCTTGCAATTCGAGCTCGTTCATCAACACGTAAAGAAGCGGTGTGTGCGGGTCAGCTGTTACGCTGTGCACCTGCTCGTTGACGCGTATCTTCATTTCCTGCGGCATAAATCCCCCGAGAGACTAAATCGCACCTATGCGCCAGAAGGTTACCATGGCCCTGGCAACTTTGGATGATCATCCGGTGAACGCTCGACAAAGGACGCAGTCGACGGGGCCGGAGGACCTTGAAAGAAACGGCGAGAAACACCCACCCTTGCCAGCAAGCCCGAGGACTCGCGATCGCCTGCTAGCGGCCGAAGATAGACATACTGATTCTGCCGGCAGGTACCCGGCGTTCCGCTCTGGCGTGTTCCTGAGCGGGTGAAGCTTCCTGTGAGTCACGCGCGGTGTCCATTTCGCGTTCGGCCTCAACGCTCTGCCGCGCTCGCTGAAAGCCGCGCAGCGGCGCACTCTGGATGGAAACGTGATCGAGAGTGTCGGCGATGCGTCCAAGATGGTATGCGATCAGATCGACCGTCGGCGAATTGCCAACGATCACATAACGCCGCCTGCCGGCCCATACCAGCAGCCACATCACGGCCATGGCAACAACAAATCCGACGCCGGCGCCGATCCACGCTTCGCGCGAGAGGTACAGATAGGAAGGAAGAAAATGCATGACGAACCTCCCGGCTGGGGGAAACGGGTGCACCTAGGCAACCCTGTCGGCACCGCTGGCGCAAACACGACACCTCGCCAGCACCGATCAGGTGTTTTCACTGCGGCTGTTCGAGCGGCGCATTCGGATTGTGGTCCTGTTGCGTTGCTGCCGATTGCGCATCACCGTTTGCTGCACGAGTGGCACGCAGCGCGCCAGATCCGTTGTTCGCGGCCAGCTCTGAGTTTCGATATCTCGGCGTGCTCACATAACCGTGCACGTGGTTCTTGTCCACCTGATTAACCACTAATTCGAGCGGCTGCGGATCGTCTGCTCGGTCGAACCAAATCGGCTCGAAGAGATCGACATGCTTCTTTGTGAGTTGATTGTCGTCCACTAGTACGACCGCATCATAATTCATGTGCTTGGTATCGGTGTGACGCAGTGAAATCGAAACCGGTCCCGTGCGTTGAAACTGCTTGCTCTTGGTAATGTCAAATTCGAAGTAGTTGCGCTCGCCGCGCTTTTCGAGGGAGACCAGCTCGTCGTGATTCCTGGCAATGGAGCCCTTGGCTGAACTCAAACTGCTCTCCAGGTCCGCGCGCGTTTTGCTGACCGAGTCCTGCGTATCCTTTAATTCCTTTTGCTGCGCATCCAAGCGAGCTTGGAGCTGCTTGTACCGTCTGGCCGATCCTGAAGGAGTCGGCCGCTGGGGCCTTGGCGCAAATGACTTTGCCGGCTGCGCCGCCGGCCGCACGGGTAAGGTCTGAGCCGCGGATAGTTCGTTGAGCTTTGCCGTCACGGCATCGAGTTGGTTGCGCAGTCCTGCTACCGTGGCCATCATATCGGCATTCTGGGCGGCCATGTGCTTTGCGGCAGACTGCTCGTGAAACGCGTAACCCGCCGTAACGCCTCCGGCAACTAGAACGAGCGCGACCACCGCGACCAGAAAAGAAGAGCCGGAGTGCGGCTCAGAAACGGGCT
>Ga0306923_10000863_pt1 | contig 25311 bp, 24 predicted proteins | sample sta12Can44000108_FD_203841 | JGI IMG/M metagenome (GOLD analysis project Ga0306923, IMG submission 203841) | Lab enrichment of tropical soil microbial communities from Luquillo Experimental Forest, Puerto Rico - statanox.12C.anox.44.000.108 (v2)... | ecosystem: Environmental > Terrestrial >... | reverse complement strand
CATACCCGTACCCGCCCCCCTCCGGGACCATGGCAGACGGCGTTCGCCGCTAGTTCGTGCACGGCCAGGACCACGTCGTCGGCCTGGTCATCAGGAAACCCCGCGTGACTGACGCAGGCTCGCACCTGTTCCCGCGCCGTTTGCAGCGTGCCCGGGTCGAACCCCAGATCAAGGTTGCACCCCGTCGGCGCGTGCCGGTCCCGGCCATCCCGGATGAGCGCCGTTAGTCATATGACCGCCACCCGGAAGCCTGAGGGGCCGTCCGTGGTAACCCCCTCTCCGGCGGGGTAGTGCCAGTTTTCCCGGAGCCTGCTCACCCGCCGCCCGGGTTCGGGTCGCCGACCCGGCCCGGCCGCGGAGCCGACAGCCGCTCCCTACCAGGCGCGTCGGCCGGTAAACCGCCTACGCCACCCGGCTTAAGCCAGTGGTCGCGCTATTCCGCCGCGCCACGCGACGTCGCCGCGAGGGCTTCCTCCAGGCTGGCGAAGTGGGGGATAACGTCGTCGAGGCCGGTTATCGCGAGGATCCGCAGGACCGCAGTCCAGCCTCCTCAGCACCTCCGCCGGATCGGTAGTCTCCAGCGCGTAGGCGCGCAGCGCGCTGCGTATCCGTCCCATGATCACGGCGGCGGCCAGGCCGGACCCGGCCACGTCGCCGACCGTCACGCACACCTGCCCGCCCGGCAGGGTGAACACGCGGTATCGGCCTGCAGCACCTGCCGGGTGCGATCCAGGAGCTCAGCCAGCAGCTCACGATCGTCAAGACGAGACAGCGCCGCGTCGGTGATCGACTGGATGTCCCGGAGCCTGGCCTCGACCGACACCGGCGGGCGGGCTTCGCGCCGGCCCGGCGGCCACCTCCAGCCTGGCGGTACACCCCGGAATCATCTGACGCCGGGAATCCCAAGCGTTACATCTTTTCTGGCCGCAGCGAGCATAGCGGCCTGAACTGCGGGGAACGAGGCTACGACAGGAGCAGATCGCTGCCTCCGCGGAATCGAGGAGGATACCGTGAGCGTGTACCGGGTCATCGACGTCATCGGCACGAGCACCCAGTCCTGGGAGGACGCCGCGGTCACCGCGGTGACCACCGCCCGTAAGTCGCTACGTGACTTGCGCGTGGCCGAAGTGGTGGAGCAGGACCTGCATATCGAGGACGGCGGCGAGATCGTCTTCCGGACCAAGCTTCGGCTGTCCTTCAAGTACGAAGACCCGGCATAGCCAGCCCGATCCAGTAGTCTCGGCCACGCGACCGCCCGGTACGACCGCGGTGTCCGTCGCGCCGTAGGCGTGCGCCCGGATCTGGGACATCCGGCCGCGCCGGACCAGCCGCGACCAGAGAGGAACCCGGACATGGCCAAGGTGTGGGTGACCGCAGCCGGTGACGTGGCCGAGCTGGTGATCTCGGCTCCTCCGCTCAACTTGTTCGACGGCCAGCTGGCCGCCGACCTGGCCGCCGCGCTCGACGAGCTGGCCATGCTGACCCGCGATGGTGCGGCACGTGCGGTGCTGCTCCGGGCCGAGGGCAAGGTGTTCTGCGCCGGCGTGGACGTGCACGAGTTCCAGGGCCTGGGCCCGTCCCAGGGCGCGGCCCTGATGGCCAGGTTCCTAGCGCTGGTGCAGATCCTGGAACGGCTGCCGGTGCCCACGATCGCGGTGGTGCACGCGCTGAACCTCACCATCGGGTTCGAGCTGTGCCTAGGCTGCGACCTGATGTGGGCCGCCGAGGACGCGTCGTTCGGCCTGGTCGAGGCGACCGTCGGCCTCACCCCGGGCGGGGGCGGGACGCAGCGTCTGGTCGCCCGGGCCGGGGTGGCGCGGGCGGCAGAGCTGGTGATGACCGGTGATGTCTACCCCGCCGCCGAGATGCACCAGTGGGGCGTGGTAAACCAGCTGCTGCCCGCGGCGGAACTGCTCGAGCAGGCCCGCGCGTTCGCGGCTAGGCTGGCCGCGGGCCCGACCGCCGCCAGCGCGGTCGGCAAGCGGCTGCTGCAGATCGCCCGCGACCACGGCGTGGCCGCCGCCGACGCCGTGACCCCGCGGGAGGTCGGCCAGATCTTCGCCACCCGCGACCTGCCCGCCGGGCTCACCTCCCTGCTCGAGCAGGGCCCGGGCAAAGCCGTCTTCGAGGGCCGCTAGCCCGGAACCGGGCTGGTACATCCGGTAAGCTCGGTTAACTCAATAACTCCTTTGGGTGAGGACGTGCTCCGGGTGCTCTCGAATCGTGATCCGGCCGGGCCGGTCCTGCGCGCGCCCAAGACGGCCGAGCTCATCGCGTCGTACATCCGCGGCCAGATCGTCCGTGGCGAGCTGGAGACCGGCGACTCGCTGCCGTCGGAGACCGTCCTGATGGAGATGTTCGGCGTATCACGGCCGACGCTGCGCGAGGCGTTCCGGATCCTGGAGGCCGAATCCCTCATCAGCGTCCGCCGCGGCGCCCGCGGCGGGGCGCGGGTGGTGTCCCCGGACATCGCCGTGGCGGCCAGGTACGTGGGCCTGCTGCTCCAGACCAGCGGGACGACGATCGCCGACGTGTACGAGGCCCGCATGGTGACCGAGCCCGCTGCCGCGGGCCTGCTCGCGGCCAGGCGCTCCCAGCAGGACCTTGACGACCTGAACGGCTGCGTGGAGTACCTGGTCGGCCTGGTCGAGAGCGACGAGCACTTCCGGGACGCCGACGCCTGGTCGCAGGCCACGCAGCGGTTCCATGACCTCATCCTGGAGCGAGCCGGGAACCGCACCCTGGCCGTCCAGGCGGGCGTGCTACGCGAAGTCGTCGCCATGCACCTGTCCACGGTCGTCATGCGTACCTTTGACCACCCGGACACCCGGGACCAGTTCAGGAAGCTGGTCCGCTCCTACCGCAAGCTGGTGCTGCTGATCGAGGCGCGCGACGCCGAGGGAGCCGAGCGGCACTGGCGCACGCACATGGAGGTCGTCGGCCGCAGGCTGCTCCGCGACGACATGGGCGCCAAGACCGTCGTCGACCTGTTCGGCTGACCCCCGCCGGCCGCGTCCCGGCCCACATGAACCGCGGCTTTCATGGCGTCAGCGCGCAATGCCTTATCGCCGGAATCCCTGGTGCCGCTGTGCTCCCGGTAAGCTCCCGTGATCCGTGATACCTGCCCGTCGACGCGGCCCGCCCGTTCTTAAGGCGTGGATGCCACATCCATGCTGCTACTACGACGTGGATGCCACATCCACGTCGTCAGGGCCCGGTACGGGCGGTGCCGGAGTGACGGGAACCCGCTCACGCACCCGCGCGCCGCGACCCGGGCCCCGGCGGCCAGAAGCTCCTCCACCTGCCGGACATCACCCGTTCGCGAACTGTTGTCCGAAAAATTAGCTCTAGTTAGAAAGCTTTTAATCAGCTTACTATTTTGCCATAGGCCCCGGACGATACCCGCCGCCCCAGTTCAGCTGTCCGGCCGTGACGTAACGAGACAAAACGTGACGAGAGGGGATCGCAGTGGCAGCAGAGAACGCCATGCCGCTCGAGGCGCTGACCGACAGCTCCCGCCAGCGGCCGTCCGGCAGCTTCGACGAGTTCTCGCCGTACCCGCCGATCGCGGACTATGCGTTCCTGTCCGACTGCGAGGTCACCGCGCTGGTGGCGCCGAGCGGCTCGGTCGAGTGGATGTGCCTGCCGAAGATGGACGGCCCGAGCGTCTTCGGCGCGATGCTGGACCGGGACGCCGGATGGTTCAGGTTCGGCCCGGACGACGCGGACGTGCCGAGCGACCGGCGCTACCTTCCCGGGACCATGGTGCTGGAGACCAGCTGGGACTGCGGCCAGGGCTGGCTCGTGGTGCGGGAGTGCCTGGTCATGGGGCCGTGGCAGCACGACCACCCCCACGGCAGCACGCACATCAGGCCGCCCACCGACTACGACGCCGAGCACATGCTGCTGCGTACGGTGCGCTGCGTGGAAGGCCAGGCGCAGCTCACCCTGGACTGCGTGCCGGCCTTCGACTACGGGCGCCAGCACGCCCGCTGGCGGCACACCGACCGCGGCTATACTCAGGCGGTCATCGAGGCGGAGGGCCTGGACCTGACCCTCACCCTGACCTCCGACATCCGCCTCGGCCTGGAAGGATCCGGCGCCCGGGGGCGGACGCTGCTCAAGGAGGGCGAGACCCGCTTCTGCGCCCTGTCCTGGGGGCGCCGCGTCCCGGAAAGCTACGAAGACGCCTACCGGCGGCTGGTGTGGACCGCGCACCACTGGCAGCACTGGCTGGCCCGCGGCCGCTTCCCCGACCACCGCTGGCGCGGCCACCTGGCCCGCAGCGCGCTCACCCTCAAGGGCCTGACGTTCGCGCCCACCGGCTCGATCGCCGCCGCGGCGACCACGAGCCTGCCCGAGACGCCGGGCGGCGAGCGCAACTGGGACTACCGGTACACCTGGATGCGCGACGCGACGTTCGCGTTGTGGGGCCTGTACACGCTCGGCTTCGAGTGGGAGGCCAGTGACTACTTCGCCTTCCTCTGCGACCTGGTCGAACGCGACCGGGGTGACCTGCAGATCGTCTACGGCATCGACGGCCGGCGCGACCTCGACGAGCACGTGCTCGATCACCTCGACGGCTACCAGGGCGCCCGGCCGGTGCGGATCGGCAACGCCGCGTACCAGCAGGCCCAGCACGACGTCTGGGGCGTGGTACTCGATTCCATATACCTGCACACCAAGTCACGCGACCGGCTCGACGACCGGGTCTGGAAGATGGCCAGGCAGCAGGTGGAGCGCGCCCTGGAACGCTGGCGCGAACCTGACCGGGGGATCTGGGAGGTCCGCGGCGAGCTCAGGCACTTCACCTCCTCCAAGATGATGTGCTGGGTCGCGGCCGACCGCGGGGCGCGGCTGGCCACGCTGCGCGATGACAAGGACCTGGCCCGCACCTGGCGTAAGGCCGCGGACGAGATCCACGCCGACATCTGCGCGAACGCGCTCGACGACCGCGGCGTGTTCTGCCAGCACTACGACACCACGGCCCTGGACGCGTCGCTGCTGCTGATGCCGCTGCTGCGGTTCCTGCCACCGGACGATGAGCGGATCCGCGCCACCGTGCTGGCCATCGCCGACGAGCTGACCCAGGACGGCCTGGTGCTGCGCTACCAGGTGAGCGAGACCGACGACGGGCTCTCCGGTGAGGAGGGCACCTTCACCATCTGCTCGTTCTGGCTGGTCTCGGCGCTCACCGAGATCGGCGAGCACCAGCGGGCCAGGGACATCTGCGAGAAGGTGCTGTCCTACGCCAGCCCGCTGCTGCTCTACGGCGAGGAGATCGACCCGCGGTCGGGGCGGCACCTGGGCAACTTCCCGCAGGCCTTCACGCACCTGGCGCTGATCAACGCCGTCATGCACGTGATCCGCAAGGAGCAGGCCGCCCAGCGGTTGGCCGTGGGTCGTGAGGTGCCGGAACGCGAGCCGTGACGGGCTGGCCTATGTGCCGCCCTCGGGCGCGCCAGGTGCCGGATCGAAGTAGCCGGGTACCCACCTGAGCACCTCGGCCCGGAACTCTCCCTCGCACTCGAGCTGGCACAGCACCCCGATGCCCGCCGTGGATACCCGGTGGATGAGCACGTAGGACGGCGGCACGTTGAACTGGCGGCTGATGTTGCTGGGCCGCATGTCGGTGACCCGGCTGGCCTCCTCGCGCAGCCATTCCCTGGTGAACTTGAACGAGTCCACCTTGGACGGCTCGGCGAGCGGCGCCAGGAAGGCGTGCAGCGCGTCCAGGTCCACGTGGATCCCGGGCCGCAGGAACCCGTTCTCGCGCAGTTCGCGCTCCACCTCCTCGATGTCTGCGTCGTCGTCGTGCATGATCCTCAGCAGCCGGCCGAAGAACCGCGGCAGCCCGCTCGGAAGCCGGTCCACCGCGCCGAAGTCGAGCACCCCGAGCCGCCCGTCCTCGAGCAGGCGGAAGTTTCCCGGGTGCGGGTCCGCGTGCAGGAGCCCGGCCCGCGACGGTCCCGAGAATAGGAACCGGACGAGCAGGATTCCCGCCCTGTCGCGATCTTCCTTGCTTCCCTCGCTGATGATCTTCGACAGCGGGGTGCCGCCCATCCACTCGGAGACCAGCACCTGCTTGGTGCTCATGACCACGTTGGGCACGTAGATGTCCGGGTCGTCGGTGTAGGCGTCGGCGAACATCTGCTGCGACATCGCCTCGAGCTCGTAGTCGAGCTCCTCGCTGATCCGGTCCTTGAGCTCGTCGAGCAGCGGCTTGACCTCCAGCCCGGGCATCAGCATGCCGAACAGCCGCCCGGCCCGGCTCAGCTGGTTGAAGTCGCCGATCAGCGCGCGGCCCGCGCCCGGGTACTGGATCTTCACCGCGACCCGCCGGCCGTCGCACCAGCTGGCCTCGTGCACCTGGCCGATGGACGCCGCGGCGGCGGGCGTGTCGTTGAACTCGGCGAAGTAATCCCGCCAGTCCTCGCCGAGTTCGGAGGTCAGCACCTGGTGCACGGTGCGGGTGGGCAGTGGTGGCGCGGCCTCCTGCAGCCTGGTCAGCGTGGCCCGGTACGGCCCGCTGACCTCGGGCGGCAGCGCCGCCTCGAAGATCGACAGCGCCTGGCCCAGCTTCATGGCGCCGCCCTTGAGCTCTCCCAGGACGCGGAAGATCTGGTCGGCCGTGCGCTGCTGTATTTCCTGCGCGACGATCTCGGCTGGTCTTCCGCCGATCCGCTTCCCCACACCGAGGGCCGTTCGGCCCGCCAGCCCGATCGGCAGCCTGGCCATCTTCGCGGCCCGCGTCACCGGGTTCCTGGGCACGTCGTTCACACTCACATTGTCACGCATGGCCAGCGCGGACGATACAACCAAAGCCCGCTGATGCGTGCGTGCCGCGACGGTCAGGGTTCAATCAGGCCCGCCGGTGTTCCGTCAGGTGCTCAAGCAACTGGAGTTCGGCCTGATCGTGGGCGGGCACCAGTCACCGATGCTCAGCAGGCCGCGCACGTCCCGTTCGGCAGCGAGACGCGTGCCGGCCTAACCGGGGTGCCGGGAGAGTGGCACCGGCTGCCTCTTGCTCCTCGTTCGCATCGTCCGTTGCAGTGCCGGTGCCCTTGGCAGGGTATGAACGTGGCGCTGTGCACAAAAGAATGTGCACAGCGCCACATTCATGCAATCTTCCTGCCGACCCGGGCGTGGCCGGCCGGGCGGGAGGGGTCAGCGCATGGTGGGTCGGGCCTGGGCGAACGTCCAGCGGTTGCCCTCGAGGTCGTCGGCGACGTAGAACGGCAGCCCCCACGGACTGGCCAGCTCCGTGACGATCGTCGCCCCGGCGGCCCTGGCCCGCCCGTAGTGCGCGTCGATGTCGTCGACGTAGACCCAGGGCACGTGAACCGCCGGGCGGCCCGGCGGCTCGGCCGTTGACTGGGAGTCGAGCTTGAAGACCATCAGCGAGCTGTTGCCCAGGCGGAACTCGATCCACGGATGCCCGTGGCCGGTCTCGGGCAGCGGGTCAGCGCCCTCCGGCAGCGGATCGGGCGAGGTGAACCCGAACGCGCTCGCCAGCCACCGAGCGGCCGCGGCCGGCCTGGCGTAGGACACGCCCAGCGCCAGCCGGGCCAGGTCACGCACCTCGTGCGGCGCGCTGTCGCGCCGGGCGCACCATGGCCCGAACCACTTCGGCGTCACCCGCACCCACGCCGTCCCGCCCCGGTCCTGGCCGCCGGCCGGGATGCTGGCCTCCACCCGGACCAGGCAGCCCGCCCCGGCCGGGGCGAAGCTGACGTCGATGGTCACGTCGTCCAGCGAGCCGTGCCAGGCCAGCCGCTTGCCCGGCTCCCACGCCGTGATCCGGCCCAGCTCCAGCGCGTCGTCCTCGTACACCTCGAGCAGCCGGCCGCCGACGCCGGGCTCGCACCGCATGGCCACCGTGCGCCCCCCGGCGAAGTGGTTGATCGGCCCGCGCACCCACCACAGGTCGAGCTCCTCGGTGAACGCGGTGAACGCCGTGTCCGGGTCCACCGCCACCTCGACCTCCGACGACACCATCGTGTCCGCTGATTCGGTCATCGCGCACCCTCCCGTTCGACGTGGGCCTTGAACGCCTTCAGCTGCTCGTCCCAGTGGGCCTGCACCTGGTCCAGCCAGGCCCGCACGGCTACCACCGACTCGCGGCGCAGCCGGAAGACCCGCACCCGGGCGTCCCTGGCGCTCCGCTCGTCGGTCACGATCCCCGCGGCCAGCAGCACCCGCAGGTGCTTGCTCATGGTCGGCGCGGGCACGCCCGCCGCCGCGGCGAGATCCCCGGCCCGCCGGGGCGACCGGCTGAGCACCTCCACCACCCGCAGCCGGGCCGGATCCGCCAGCGCCTGCAGCACCGCCGCCAGCTCGCCCCCGCCCGCATCCTCGGCCATACCGGCAATTATTTCCAAAATAAGCAACTATTGTCAAGATCGCGAACTTACCGCACCGCCGCACCGCAGCCGCAGGCCGGGTGCGGCCGCCACGTCCGGCGGCGCCACTGCCAGTCGGGCAGCGCCAGCTCCAGCGTGCCGTCCGAGGTCACCGGGACCGTCCCCGGCCGGTCGATGAACGCCAGTGCCTGCGCCGCGGCCAGCGTGGCCGTCATCGCCGCGAGCACGGTGTCGCAGGCCTGCGGCCGGAACCGGGCGAAGGTGGCCTGGGCCAGGATCTTGGGCCACCGCGGGTCGGCTTCGGTCTTGCGCAGGTCCACGCAGCTCAGGCACGCCGAACGACCCGGCCTTACCAGCGGTCCCACCACGCCGATCGCCTCCCCGGTGCGCAGCGCCAGGTGCGGTATCCGGTCGCGCCGCAGCTGGCCGGCCAGGTCGGGCAGCGTCGGCCCGGTCAGGATCACCAGGTCCGGGACGCTGCCGTCGTCGCCCGTCCTGACCTCGGGCGCGGCGCGCTCGACCGCGCGGGCGGCGCCCTCCTGCCGGGGCGCGCCCACGTCCGCCAGGATCAGCCCGGCGGGCGCGAGGTCGGCGGGTTCGGCCGGCTCCGGGTCGGCGCAGCCGACGTGCCCGACACCGGAGGCGGCCAGGAAGCTGGCCACGCACGCGCCGGTCCGGCCCGCGCCGTGTACACGGACGTACGCGCCCCGCCGCCGCGCCAGCGTCCGCGCCCCGCCGTCCCCGTCCGAGTAGGCCAGCGAGGCGGTGGCCAGCTCGGGGGCCAGCCGGGCGCGCAGCTGCGCGGGGAGCGAGGCGTGCAGCCGGGCCGGGAAGTCGTCGAGCACGCCCGCCGCGGCCAGCACCGCGAGCACGTGGCCGGCCGCCTCGGGCGGTACGCCGCACGCCTGTGCGGCGGCGATCACCCCGTCGCGGTCGCGGCTCCCGTCGAGCAGGCTCAGCACGGCCGCGGTCTGGCCGAGGCCGCCCACCGCCACCGCCCGCCGCGGATCCACCCCGAACTGCAGCGTGTCCCGGTCCCGCCACACCGGCAGCAATCCCGCCTTCAGAACCGGTCTCATGGTCACATGCTGACGCCGAGGTGTGACATTTCCGTCCGCGCCACACGGGACTTGAAAGACGTCAGGCCACGGCCGGGGCGGAGCCCACCGGGACATCGGCGACCCGCATGAAATCCCCGGAGGCCCGCTTCTGATAGAGAGAGGGCTCGTCGGGGGAGTGATCCGCAGGGTAGATGTCCACGGTTGCCACCAGGCGGTACAGGTCAGTGGGCAGGGCCGGCCCGGTCACCTCGACCGAGACAGGGTCGCCTGCGCGAACGGTCCCGTGAGTGGTCCCCACGGGCAAGCGATCGTGACCTGCGAACCTACGGGCGGCGATCACGGCAGAGAAGTCGAAGCTGTCGTGGACGGGCGTGCCGGCCGCGTCGATGCGCATGGTGAGGCGCACCGAGTGCGGTTCGCCGGAAGGAAGGGTATGGCTGGGCTGGCCATCACGGATGGGCGCCAGTTCCTCGATGCTCAGGGACCAGGACGGCAACCAGCTGGGAGCGGGGGCCGGCGGCTGGCCCGCCGACGCGGGTTCGGCGTTTCCCGCTTCCTGATCTCCCGCCTGCGCCTGCGCAGGCTCACCTGGCTGCGCCTGCGCAGGCTCACCTGGCTGGGCCTGAGCAGGCTCACCTGGCTGGGTCTGAGCCGACTCAGGACCGGGCGCTCCGGCCGGAGGTGCCGCGGCGGGCAGCGGTATCCGATCGCGCAGGAAGGTGAGCAGTTTCTCCTCATCCCATCCCGCCCAGGCATCGCGAACGTCCGTCTGGTGATGGTGGACTCTGGTGCCGCGGACGCTGTTGTCGGACTCGAGAAGGAATTCGACGTGGAAGGCGGCGTAATGCTGGCGCGGGACCGATGCCTCGGGTGGATGCTCCGCGAGTTCGCGGGCCTGCCCGGTCCAGTTCTGGCTGGCGATGCGTTCGGCGGATATCCCGGCGGTGGGCGGCAGGAGCGCGGCGATTTCTTCCGGGGTGCGCTGCCCCAGATCGCTATAGGTGAGAATCCCGGCGTCCCAGAGGCGCCGCTCGAGTACCCGGCCTATGCCGTCGATCTTCTTGAAGTCGTCGCCGGACGGTCCCGTGCTGCTGGACTGGGGGTCACCATTGTGCGTCACTTGGTGCTCCTTGCTCTGGCAGTACTGGCCCGGGGGCCAGTCTAGGACGCCACTGACCGGGACCCGGAGCACCTCATCCAGTGATGGCAAATCACATGAGGGCGGATGCCCAGGTCCCGGTCACGGCCGCGGTCAGCGCCGGACGGGCGGGCAGAACGGCGCGTTTTCGTCGAAGAAGACCAGGACGGGGATCTCCGCCCAGCCCACCATGTCCTGAACCAGACGACCCTTGTCGTCACAATCGGAGCTGGACAGGGTGATGAGGACGACGAGGTCGTAGACGCCGGCCCCGACCGAGCCGGCAGGAAAATCAAAGGTGGTCGTGAAGCACCTCGTGGACGTATCTTCTCCTTCGGCGGTCGTCCCGGTATCCACGGCCACCTTCTTCGAGCCGAGCGGCCCGTGAGTTGGCCCGACGCCGTCGATGTCGTCGATGAAGACCTGCACGCACCAGCAGCCGCCTACGAGGTCGGCGAAGCGGCCGCAGATGCACCAGTCGACTTCGAGGCTCCAGGGGTCGGAGACCTCCACGGCCCGGACACGCTCGTTGTTCTCGGTCGGGTCGAGCACGTCCAATGAGATGCTGCCATCCAGCGCCCCCGGACCGGTATCAGATCCTGGAGTGAGGAACCCGGTCACGATGCTGAAATTCTGAGGCTGCGGGCATCGCGGTCGTGTTGTCATCTTCTCCTCCTCGGTGAGGTGGCGCGGCCGGAACCTGATCTGTTCTCCGTTCCGGGCGCCTGGTGTCCCAGATACTCCGATCGTCGCGAGCGGCACTTAACCGACGGGGGGCTGAGCGCTTAATCTGCGCATCGCTGAAATTAAGTGCTGCCAACTGGTATCAGGACAACCCGGCAGCTCCGGTTGCCGGGCAGTACTTCCCTGTACCAGGACAAATGCACACTGACCTCGCACGGATCGGCGCGGCATCGGTCCGATCCGAGCCAGGATGGAAGCGGCTCGCGGAGGCTCGGCATGAGCCACGTGGGCCGATCTGTCCTTCGACCGAAGTCCGTTTGCGCTTGCGCGGCGTCGTCGGTGTTAAGGTGCTGCTCGGCGGATTTCAGCCGCTCCTCGAACGCCTCGACATCGACCCAGATGCCAAGATCCGGCTCGATGAAGTAGGAGTGTTCCTTGCAGATCACGATCGGGCGGTCCCCCGCCACGGTACGCAGCGTCTGGCGGAGCCCGTGGATTGCGACGTTAAGGCTGTTACGTGCGGCATCGGCGGTGGACTCAGGCCAGAACACGGCCATCAGCCGGTCTCGCCGCACTCTGCTGTGCCGGTGGACGACGAGGTACTCGAATACGGCCCGGCCCCGCCCCGACGTCCAGCTTTCGACCAAGCGGTCGCCGAATGCCACCCGCAACTCGCCAAGCAGGTGGACGGTGACGGCAGGCTGTGCTTCGGGGGCGCCGGACTCGGTAGGCGCGCGCGCTGCCATCTCCCGGCGAGGCGACGGCTTCCCGAGGCGCCATGGATTCGTCCGCAAGATCCGGCGAGACAGCCATCGCCACCCGGAGGGTTGGCCATCCGGGTCCTCTGCTCCGGCTGGGTCCAGAATGGTCGCCGGTGAAGCACGGGCCATCTGCTCGCCTAGCTGCGCCAGTGGCGGCCAGGAACCGACGCTCGCCAGGCCTCCTGCGACTGTGGCGGCTGAGTCGGCGACACGATCGGCAGCATGAGCCTCCTGGTATAGCAGGAGCGCCTGCTCTGCCACTCCCTCCCGGGCCAGGTAGTCCCCGATCAGGATGAGTTCCGCCGGATCAAGGCCCGCGAGCCCCTCAGCGGATCGCAAGGGAACACGCCATGCGTGGATCAACTGCCGCCATCCATCGGCAAGGTCCAGCCACCATGGCGAACACTGTTGCGGTAGATCGAGTGCGTCGATTGTCTCGTGCCCGACCGAGGCCGCGATCGCTGGATGCCACAAACCCAGCCGGGTCGCCGTGGCCAGGGCGGTACAGGTGTAGTCGTCCGTGAGAGCAAGCAGCTTTCCGCATAGGTCGGCGAGAAGTTCCTGACGGCTGCTCGCACGGGCGATCGTTTCGGCAAGAGCCGCGGACCCGATGGCGGTGCCGGTCGAGAAGACTCCTCCCAGCACTGCGCCGGCACCGCCTGTCACGGTGACGATGCGGTCGAGTATGGCAGGGGTCAATTCCAGGCCAGCCGCCGCGGCGCCGCGTTCCGCCGCGTGTTGATCCAGCCGTAGCTGCTCATTCCCGAGGACTAGGCCATCGACGCCCAGGCGCCAGGAGCGCTGCTGGACACCGCCCGCCAGGATGATGTCAAGACCATCCTGCACGGCCGATTTCAGGGATTGCACCAGCAGCCTGAAAGGCGGGCTGTGACCACTGTCCAGATGTTCTGTGTTCTCCAGAACCAGCGCTGTCGGCCGTGCTGCCGCGCTCAGCACCTCGCCGAGCAGTTGGTAGGCCCGCCGCCATTCACCCCGGCGAGCCCAGTGGGTGGCCGTCTCCCAGACCTCAGCCGACCGTCCGGTGTGAAGCCTGGTCAAGGCGCCTAGCAAGGTGAGCAGCAGCTGCCCGGGATCGTCACCCTGGGCCGTTAGGCGTACCCAGACGAGGTCGGCGTAGCGCTGACGCAAGAGCGCCGCCAGCCTGCCCAGCATCAGGAAATCCCATGGCGCTGACAGAACCACGACAGATGCCCAGCTAATGTGCTCCACGCCGTGCCAAGGCAGCATCTGCTGCGCTGGGGCGGCGATCGCATAACTGCCTTCTAGCCGCCTTAAGCCGTCCGGCCGTCCTGTCGCTGGATTCCCCTCCACATATTTAGTCAAGCTCTCTCATGGCTTTAATAGCAAGGCCAAAGGTCCTGGACCTAGCTACTCGCTCATGCCGAGATTTTCATCTTGATCATTCCGGAATCTGGCGTCGGGCTGACCAGATAGGGCATGTCTCCTTGGCGAACAGTGAAGTCCCTGGTAGATGAAGCGATCGACCGGACTTCCGTCCCCGAACCATAGGGCGTGGACGCTCCGCCTATGAGGTCAGAACGACATGAACACGGTATTCACATCGTATGAACAGTCGGTAGCAAGCGTCACGAGTAAACCAAAGAGAATCCAGATCTCTTTGGCGCCCTGGTCCGGCGCGCGCCCGCGCCCAGGTGCATGCCCGGTCGCGCTGCCTACTCGCCGTTGCGCAGCGGCACCGCGGACAGCACCAGCGCGGTGATCACCGCGGCCAGCGACAGCGCCGGGACGGCGCGGGGCGCGGTCGCCACCAGCAGCCCGCACAGCAGGGCGCCGGCCGCCAGCCCGATCAGCACGCCGATCCTACGCGCCCCGTGCTTCGTGTCCTGCCCCGGCCTGGCCAGGGAGCTGACCAGACCGGTCAGGGTGCCGGTGAGGAACGTGGTGGACACGTGGCTGAGCCCCATCTCGTTGACCGACAACGACTGGATGCCCATCGCCGCCGCCAGCAGCGCGAGCAGGACGAACTCCGCCCACCCGGCCGGGTGGGCCCCGGTGATCTCCCAGCCTGCGGCGAACCCGGCCAGCAGCACGAGCTCGGTGAACAGCGCCCAGCTGACGTGACCGGGCAGCACGCTGTCCCGGTCCGTCTCGCCCGGCTTGCCGTTGCCGTGGACCTTGAAGCCGTGCGCGACCCAGGTGCCGCCGGCCACCCCCGCGACGTAGCCGGCGATCGACACCACGGTGTGGCTGGCCAGTGACACCGACCTCTCCGCCAGGGACAGGCCCAACAGCACGATGTTGCCGGTCATGACGCTGGTGAAGACATCGCCCAGCCGGGTGAAGCTGGCCACGTCGTTCGCGCCGGACCCGAACGTGAGCGCGATCGCGATCAGCGTCAGGATCTGCTGTCTTGGCCTGGTGTCCACCCTTAAGGTTCTACACGCACGGCACGCGTCCACGACGGCGCGTCCGGTGCGTGCTCGCCGAGCAGCCCCACCACGACCCGCATGCCCTTCGGCGGCGAAGACGGCCACGGCGTGTACCCGTCGGTGAGCACGACCGTCACGGCGGGCCTGGGGCGCAGCGCGGCCGCCGCGTCGATGCCCGCGCCCATGTCGGTCCCGCCGCCGCCGATCAGCTGCACCTGGCGAGCCGAACTCACCCGCTGCACGGGCGCCACCACGGTGTCGCAGGCCAGCACGCGGACCTGCCGGACCAGCCCGAGCGCCCGCAACAGCCCCTCCACCTCGGCGAGCACCATCGCGAGCAGGTCATCGGTCATGCTGCCCGAGGTGTCGCAGACCACGGCCACCTCGGGCACCGGCCGCCGCAGCGCCGGCAGCACGACCGGCCCGGCCACGGCGGACCGGCGCGACGGCCGCCGGTAGGAGTAGTCGACCGCCCCGGAGACCTCGGCGACGGCCCGGCGCAGCTCGGCGGCGAGCACGGCGCGCCAGTCGACCTTCGGGGTGAGGACCTCCTCGGCCCAGCGCAGCAGCCCGGCCGGCACGGTCCCCGGCTGCTTGTCGTGCGCGATGACGTCCAGCGCGACCTGCCGCCGCAGTAGTTCGGCCTGCCACCGGGGCAGGCCGCCGTCGTCCTGGCCGGCCCGCGGCATCCCGTCCGCGCCGGATCCGCAGTCGAGCCATTGACCCGAACGGGCCGGGTTATCCGCCCCGGCCCCGGTGCCTGCCCGGGCGGCGCGGCGCCGGATCGCGTCGAAGTACTGCTCGGCCAGCAGCCCGTCATCGGCCCGCAGGTCGCGGGGGAGCACCGGGCGGCCGGGCAGGTCGAGCCCGGCCGGCACCAGGTCGTCGTTGATCTCGGCGTCGGCGGCCCGGACCCAGTCGGCGGCCTCGTCCGGCCGGACCCCCGCGCCCTGCGCCCGCTCGCCGTGGACCCGCAGCAGGTGGCAGACGTGATGGATCAGGACGGACCCCAGCTGCGCCGCGGTCCACCCCGCGGTCAGTTCCGGATCGGCGCGCATCCGCCAGTTCTCGTCCACCGACACCGTGCCGCTGCCCCGGTCGGCGATCACCTGCGCGCCGAACACCCCGGTGGCCAGGTAGGGGAACTTCGACGCGGCCCACAGCCGTGCCGCGGCCAGGCTCTCGATCGCGGGATCAGCCACCGCGGATCACCCCTGGAGTAGTCCGGCGTCCCGCAGCACCGGGGCGAACAGGTGGATCTCGGCGGGCAGCGCGGTGCCATCCGGACGGCACTTGGCCAGCACCCGGGCGGCGACGGCAGCCACGTCGGGCGCGCCGTCGGCGGCCAGGCCGAGGACCTGCCAGCCGGCCGTCCAGCGCTCCGGAGTCGGGTCCGCGGCCACCGCGGCCGCGATCGCGGCCAGGGCGGCGTAGGCCCGGTCGCCCCGCTCCGGCAGCCGGAACGAGGCCGGGTCGGCCAGCACCCGCTCCGGATCGGGCAGGTCCATCTCCACCAGCCAGGCGAGGAACTCCACCACCGCCCCGTCGCCGATGGCCCCCCGGATCAGCGCGGACCTGGCCTCGTCCCCGGCGCCCGCGGCGCCGGCGGCGGCCATCAGCCGGGCCGCCATCTCCCAGGTCCGCGGCGACGGCCAGCCGCGCCCGGCGGCCGCCGCGTCGGACGGCGGCGCGCAGGCCAGCCCGGGGCGGACGTGCAGGAAGGCGGCGACCAGGCCCCGGGACAAGATCTCCTCCGCCTCCCACCCGCCGGGCAGCACCGGCACCACGGGAGCCGACCAGCCGCCCGCGAGCCCGTCCGCCACCGCACGCGGCTCGGTGTGCCACGCCAGGTGGCAGAGCCGGTTGGCCAGCGGCGCGGACAGGTCCCAGCCGTCGGCGGCCTGCTCCGGCGGGTTGGCCGCGGCCACCACGGCCACCTCGTCGGGCAGCATGAGATCGCCGACGGCCCGCTCGAGCACCACCCGGAGCAGCGCGGCCTGGACGGCGGGCGGGGCGGTGGACAGCTCGTCGAGGAACAGCAGCCCGCATCCGGCCTCGGCCAGCCGCCGCGCCCAGGCCGGCGGCGCGAACCGGACCTCGTCGCCGACCACGATGGGCAGCCCGGCGAAGTCGGAGGGCTCCCGGATCGAGGCGATCACCGTCTCGCAGGGCAGCCGCATGGCCCCGGCCATCGCGCGGATCGCGGACGTCTTGCCGGTGCCGGGCGCGCCCCAGAGCAGCACGGGCACCCGGGCCGCGACCGCGACTCCGAGCGCCTCGACCGCCGGATTCTGCGAGCTCATATCTCCCAGTGTGGCGCACCGGAGGTACCGGGCGGGCCGTCGACGCCGTGCGCGCTGAGCGAAACCGGCTCGGCCCCCGGCGCCCGCACGGCCAGTACCCGGGCGTCCGGCCAGCCCGCGCGTTCGACCGCGACGACCAGGTGACGGCCGGCCAGCGCCAGCCCGCAGGCCCACACCCGGGCCAGCCACCAGGCGGGCAGGCTGACCAGGAGCCGCCGCCGCTGGCCGCGCCCGGTCAGCTCGACCGAACCCCACCCGGGTCCGCGGTGCAACGACACCGCCACCTGGTCCGGGTCGATGCCGAGCCACCGTTCGGCCACCGGCGCGATCCGGCCGGCCAGGGCGGCCTGCAGCGCGGGCCGGATGCTGTGCCCGTGCTCGCCCGGCTCGTCCGGCCGGTCCGCGTGCGCCGCGATCACCTGCCCGATCAGCCGGATCTGGAACCCCGAACCCAGCGCGAGCAGCGACAGCATGTCCAGCCTGCGCCGGCTGGCCTGCCCGGCTTCCTGCTGGTACTGCCGGCGCCAGATGGCCGCCCTGGCGATCGCCGCCGTCGGCGCGCTGGCCAGCCTCATCGGCCCGTGCCGCGGAAGCCCCCAGCCGGTGCCCGAAGTGGCGGCCTGCGCGGCCACCTCGACGTCATCCCAGCTCACCACGATCTCGTCGGCCGGGCTGCGGGGCCCGATACCCAGCACGGTCAGGTCGGCGACGTGCCGGCCCCAGGCCTCGGCGATCTCGACGCACCGGGCCTTCTCCCCGCCGAGCGCGGCGAGCACGAGCTCGGCCTCCGGGTCGGCGTGGCCGGGCAGCCGGAACTCCCCGGCCTCCCAGCGGACGGTGTGCCGGCCCTGGCCGCACGGCACCAGGGCCTCGCACGGCGGCAGGGCGGTGAACCACGGCCCGTTTGGCGCATCGGTCACGACGGGTACCTCCAGCGGAGCGGCAGCCTGGCGCGGGCCTCGGCCGACCGCCCGCCGGCCAGCACCTCGACCCAGTCCGCGGGCCGGGTCAGCGACGGCACCAGCCGCAGCCGGACCGTGCTCTCCCGGCCGCCCCGGTTCCAGCGATCCGGGCAGCCGAGGTGCCAGCGGCCACCGCTGTCCCTGAGCCAGAGCGACAGCGGGAAGTTCAGGTCGACGTCGAGCGGCCCGGGCTGAGGATCCGGCGTCTGGCCCTGGACCAGCGCATGCACGAACGAGCTGCCCTCGGTGTGCTCCAGGCCGAGCAGGGTCAGCCGGAGACCGTCCAGTTCGGGCAGGGGGGCCGCGAGCGCCGCGTAGCCATCGCGCATCTGCACCGGGTCCGGCTTCCTGCGCTGGTAGTGGGCCAGCAGGCTCAGCCAGGGTTCCGGCATGTCGTGCGCGGGCGGCACGCCGATGCCGTGGCCGTCGACGTCCAGGCTGGCGCACAGCGTGGCGAGCCGGGCGGGAACCGGGCTGAGCGGCGACAGCACGTCGGCCGCCTCGAGCGCGGCGATGATGTCGCCGAACCCGGCCGCCATGGCCCGCCGCGGCCCGGCGTGCCGCGCGGCCAGCAGCCCGCCGCGCGGGAACTCGGGCGCCCCGGTGAGCAGCCGCTCCGCCAGCATCACCAGCAGGTGCTCGCCCGGGCTGAGCCCGGTCTCGCTGACCTGCGCCTGGTCACCCGCCTCCCCGGACCCCCCGGGCCCTCCCGGGGAACCACTGGGGCGCAGGTCGACGCGCGCAGGCTGGCGGTACGGCGGGGCGATGTCGAGCCAGCGGATGTCCTCCGGCGGCGCGGGGCGGAGGGTGATCTCGTCCGGCCACTCCAGGTCGCCGCCCGGCGTGTGGTCGAGCTGGTACGTGGCGCCGCGGTCGTCGGTGACCGTGAACAGGTCGAACGGGATCAGGCCCGGGTGCTGACGGCCCAGCCTGGGCTCCAGCGCCGGCGTGCGCACCCCCCACGCCGCGATGAACCGCGCGCCCGTGCCGGTCTGCGCGAACGACATGAGGCACAGCTCGCCGCTGATGGCCCCGGCGCGGAACGGGACCGTCAGCCCGACCGGGACGAACCGGCCGGGCCGGGCCTGTCCCGCGTCATCCTCGGGCGGCCCGGCCTCGAACGATTCCGTGTGCAGGACGGCCCGGCCCTGGGTGAGCCAGCGGGCCAGCGTCACGGCCCGGCCGAGACCCTGATCAGGCTCGCCGTGCAGCTTCCGCACGCTCACGGCCAGGTTGAAGTCGGTCAGGATCTCCTCGGCGGTGACCGGGTCGAGGGCTCCGACCGCGGTCAGCGCGTGCCCCACCACCAGCATCCTGCTCGCGCCCGGCGCCCAGGGCTCCGGGGTATGCGTCAGAGATCCGCGCATCGCGGCCTCGGCCAGCAACCGCAGATGGGTTTCCGCGCCTTCGCGGTCCATGCCCTAAGTGTCCGCCAGCGCGGGAGCATCCCGTACCGGCACCGCCGCCCGTACACGAAGCCGATCCGCGCTGACCAGCACCTCGATCGCGCTCGGCGTAACGCTCTCCGCCCGTTCGTCACCCAGACGCGGCTCCCCGCTGCTCCTGGGCCCGGCGGCTCATGCGGACGTCGTGACGTGCTGTGCCGTGGCCGCCTCGGCCGACGTCCAGCAGCGGACGATGTCGCGCATGGACAGCAGACCGGCCACGTCGTGCCCTTCGAGCACCACGAGGTGCCTGAAGCCGCCCTTGATCATCGCCGCGGCGGCTTCCTCCAGGGTCCAGTCGGGCGAGGCGTAGGTGAGGTCTTCGGTGCGATGCTGCGCGGCCAGTTCGGCGTCCGGGTCCTCGCCCGCCGCTACCGAGTCGAGGATGTCACGTTCCGTCAGGATGCCGATGCCAGCGTGCTCCGGGTCGATCACGACGGCGGCGCCGATGCGCCGCGCCGACATCATGCGTGCTGCCTGCCGCAGCGTGTGCGCTGGCCCGATCGTAAGGACTAGGTGGGACATGCCGTCTCGTACCTTCACGAGTAACACCCCCTGGTTCCGGCGCTTGTGCACTTGTGACGTCCCACCAGCATCGGTGAATTCACCCCGCAGGGCAAGCCCCGATTTACCCGGTCGCGCGCAACTGCGCCAGCACCTCGTCGTGCAGGTGCCCGTTGGTGCACACCACGCTGCCGCCGCCCGGCGTGGTCTCGCCCTCGAGCGAGGTGAACCGGCCGCCGGCTTCGGTGATGATGACCTGCAGCGCGGCCAGGTCCCACAGGTTGACCTCGGGTTCGGCGGAGATGTCGCAGGCGCCCTCGGCGACCAGCATGTGCGACCAGAAATCGCCGAACGCCCGGGTCCGCCACACCGACCTGGTCAGGCCCAGGAAGTTGTCCAGCAGCCCGCGTTCGGACCAGCCGCCGAGGCTGGAGTAGGACAGCGACGCGTCGCCCAGCTTGGTCACCCCGGACACCCGGCAGGGCGAGGCCTTGGTCAGGCTGCGCCCGGTCCAGGCGCCGCCGCCGAGCGCGCCCCACCAGCGCCGCCCCAGGGCGGGCGCGGACACCACCCCGACCACGACGTCCGGGCCGTCCATCAGGCCGATGAGCGTGGCCCAGACCGGCACGCCGCGGACGTAGTTCTTGGTCCCGTCGATCGGGTCGATGACCCAGCACCGCGGCCCCGAGCCGGTCTGGCCGGTCTCCTCGCCGAGCACCGCGTCGCGCGGACGGGACCTGCGCAGCACGTTGCGCAGCGAATCCTCGGCCGCACGGTCGGCGTCCGACACCGGCGTGAGGTCGGGCTTGGTCTCGACCCGCAGATCGAGCGCCCGGAACCGCCGCGCGGTGATGTCGTCGGCGTTATCCGCGAGGACATGCGCGAAGCGCAGGTCATCGTCATAACGTCTCGCCTGGTCAGAGTGATGTTGCATCGTGCTGGGAGCCTATCCTGGGAGCCAGTCACACCTGCTCGCCCCCCACGGCGAGCGCGCGGTCCATCGCGGCGGGTGCCCTGGTCACGGTATCGGAAATCTGGTGCCGGTATACGGCCCTGGTCACGTTGGGGTTGACGTGCCCGGCCGCGTCCGCGATGTCCTCGATGCTCGCGCCGCTGTCCGAGGCGATCGACACGAAGGGCCTGGGAGCCATAACCGGGAACCGGGCGGCTGTAAGCCTGAGGGTTACGGCAGGCAGGGGAACGGGGCGGGGCCTGCATCGTCACATGGGCTCCGCCCCGCGTCCGGTCTCCGGGCCTCCGGCCGGGCTGGCCGGTCCTAGCTGGTCTGCGTCATGTGCGCGGAGACGATCACGCCGCCCGCCACGGTGTAGGTGCCGTCGTAGGTCTTCACCGTGCCGTTGGTCTGGGCCGCACTGAGGTGGGTCCACACGGTGCCGTCCGACCAGGTGCCGTACCCGGTGACGTCGATCGACGCGGTAGTGGCGTAGCCGGCGACCCAGGCCGAGTAGCCGGCCCCGCCGTTCAGGTTGCTCCCGCCGAGGGCCCACGCGGCCTGGTAGTCCCGGTTGGTGAGGTCCTGGTAGAACTGGAGCACGACGGCGACGCCGTTGGTCAGTTGCGGGCCGGCCGGCGCGGGGGCCGGGGCCTGCTGGACAGGAGCCGGCGCGGCCGGGGCCGCAGGCGCGGGCTGGATGCCCTGCGCGGGCGGGGTCACGCCGAAGTCCCGCGCCGTGATCTGGTCGAACGCGGCCAGGTGATAGGCGTAGATACCGCCCGGGGTGAGCACGTTCGCGTCGGTCCAGGCGGCGGTATAGCCGCGCTGCCAGTAGCCGGCGAGCTGCTGCCCGGTCTGGCCGATCCAGGCGGCCGGGGCGGTGATCCCGGCGGCGAGGATGTGCTGGACGTAGCCGGCCGGCACGGCACCGGCTGCCCGCGGGGCCGGGGCCTGGTGCACGGGTGCCTTCGCCGGGGTCTTGGTCGGCTGCGGGTGGGCCGGGGCGCTGTTCGCGGCGGGCCGGTTGGTGACGGTGTGCGGGCTGGCCAGGGCGGTGCCGGCCGCGCCGGCGCCGGCGACGAGGGCCAGGGCGGCGATCGAGCCGGTGACCCGGACCCAGGTCCGCTGCCATAGCGGCCTGCGGGTGTCGGTGGTGGTCATGGTGGGTGGTGCTCCTTCAGTCAGGTCCGGGACTGTCCGGGACCGCGCGCCTGCACGAATCCCCTCCGCTCGTGCCGGACGCGCCCCAGCAGGCTCTAGCCGTCGCCCAGCGGGAGGTCCGCGCCGGCGAGCAGGACATCGGCATGCCCGGCGGCGGCCGGGGCGGGGGCGCTCAGGCGGGTCTGCGGGGTGCTCACCGGATTCTCCGGAGGTTGGCTGCGGTGACCGCTAGTTATGTCAACAGCGAGAGCAAATTCTTTAGTGCGGCAATCCGCACAGACCGGCGGAATTTGGTGGGCAGATTGCACAACGGGCCCCGGAACGGTACCGCCGGGGGTTTCGCGCTGGCCAGATCCGCCGCGCCCGCGTCATACTGGCTGCAGATGGAGCACAACGCCGACGGCCTCCTCGCCGACCCGCCTGATCAGGTGCGGGCGTTCGTCAGCCGTGGCCGGATCACCGCGATTCCGGCCAAGCGCACCCGCCGCCGCCTGCTGCTCGACCAGGTGGCCCAGGCGTTCGAGCCCGGCCGCAGGTACCCTGAAGCCGCGGTCGACGACATCCTCAAGCAGGTCTGCGACGACCACTGCGCGCTGCGCCGTTACCTGGTCGACGAGCAGTTCATGTCGCGCACCGCGGCCGGCGTCTACTGGCGGGCCGGCGGCACCGTCTGCTAGCGCCGCCGAGTTCATAAGGCGTGGATGCCACATCCACGTCGCTGGAACGACCTGGATGTGGCATCCATGTCGTTTGGGTCCGGTACGGACGGTGCCAGAGTGACTGATGCCCGCTTTCCTCCCTCGCCAGCCGTGGCCCCCGGCGTAGACCGACCCGGAACGCCCGATTCTCCGCCGATCTGGCGCAACCTAGTCCGGGCTGGTGCCCTCGCGGCTGCGCAGCAGGCGGCGCAGCGAGTCCAGGCGCGCCTCGGCATGATGTTCACGCGCCCACGCGTCCAGGGCGCAACCCTCGGAGAGGTGATCGCAGCCGGGCGGACACGAAGCGGTGCCCTCGGCCAGGTCCCCGAACGCCTCTACCACCCGCTCCGCGCTCACGTGCCCGAGGCCGAACCCCCGCAGGCCCGGGGTGTCTATCAGCCACCCGGAACCCAGCGGCAGCGCCACCGCCGAGGACGACGTGTGCCGGCCCCGGCCGGTCACCGGGTTGACCGCGCCGACGGAACGCGACGCCTCCGGCACCAGCGTGTTCACCAGCGTGGACTTGCCCACCCCGGACTGCCCGATGAGCACGCTGATCCGGCCGGTCAGGACATTGCGCACCCGGGACAGGGTGCGCGGCGGCAGCGGGCGCCGGGTCGTCAGCATCGGCAGCCCGAGCGGCCGGTAGACGGCCCGCACCCGGCGCGGCGACGCCAGGTCCGCCTTGGTCAGCAGGAGCAAAGGATCGAGCCCGGCGTCGTAGGCGGCGACCAGGCAGCGGTCGATGAAGCGGAGCCGGGGCGGCGGCGAGGCCAGCGAGCACACGATCACCATCTGGTCGGCGTTGGCCACGATGATCCGCTCGGCCGGGTCGGTGTCGTCGGCGGACCGGCGCAGCGCGCTGGTCCGCGGCTCGACCCGGACGATCCGGGCCAGCGTGCCCTCGGCCCCCGAGGTGTCGCCCGCCAGCGCCACCCGATCGCCCACCACGACCGAGTTCCGGCCCAGCTCCCGCGCCTTCATCGCCACGACAAGCCCGCCGTCCGTCATGCACCCGTACCGGCCGCGGTCCACGCTGGTCACGAAACCCTGCACGGCCGTCTCGTGGGCCGGGCGCCGCCTGGTGCGCGGCCGCGAGCCGCGGCCGGGCCGGACCCGGACGTCGTCCTCGTCCAGCCGCGAATAGCCGGGCGGGCTCACTGCGGGGGGCTCATTGCTCGCTCAGGGATCCAGCCCGGGCATCGAGGCCCAGACGTCCATGAAGTCCGGGAAGGTCTTGGCCACGGTCTGCGCGCCGGCCACCCGCAGTCCGGGCACGGCCAGGCCGAGGACGGCCGCCGCCATCACCATCCGGTGGTCGTCATACGTGCCGAACGGTTCGCCGGCTGCCCCCGCTCGCAGCGGCCGCGGCCTGATCTGCAGGCCGTCCGGCAGCTCGGTGACGTCGCCGCCGAGCGCGTTGATCTCCCTGGCCAGCGCGGCCAGCCGGTCCGTCTCGTGCGCGCGGGTGTGCGCCAGCCCGGTGAACACCGACGGGGATTCCGCCACCGCCGCCGCCGCGGTCAGCACCGGCGCGAGCTCGGCCACGTCCCTCAGGTCGGCGGTGACGCCCCGGACGCGGCCCGAGCCGGCCAGGCGAAGCCCGTCCGGGCCCGCCGAGTACTCCGCGCCCATCCGGCCGAGCACGTCCAGGATCGCCCCGGCCGCCTGCAGGCTGTCCCGCGGCCAGCCGGGGATGGTGACCGTGCCCCCGGTGACCAGCGCCGCGGCCAGGAACGGGCCCGCGTTGGACAGGTCGGGCTCCACCGTGACCGAGCCGAGGTCGAGCCGCCCCGGCCGCACCCGCCAGGCGTCCGGCCGCCCGCCGCCGAGCTCCTCCACGGAGGCACCCGCCGCGCGGAGCATGCGCACGGTCATCGCGACGTGCGGCGCCGAGGGCACCGGCGGTCCCTCGTGCCGCACCTCGATGCCCTCGTCGAACCGCGGCGCCGCCAGCAGCAGGCCGGAGATCAGCTGCGAGGACCCCGAGGCATCCAGCACGACGGCGCCGCCGCGGACCGCGCCGCGCCCGTGCACGGTGAACGGGACCGCCCCCCGCCCGCCGTCCTCGATCCAGACCCCGAGCTCCCGCAGCGCCGCCAGGATCGGGCCGACCGGGCGCTGCCTGGCCCGCGCGTCCCCGTCGAAGGCGACCACGGCCGAGGTCAGCGCGGCCAGCCCGGGCACGAACCGCATGACCGTGCCCGCGTTCCCCACGTCCACGCGCACCGCGGAACCCGGAACCGGCTGCCCGGGCGTGACTACCCAGCCCGTTCGGGACTCAGTGATCTCCGAACCCAGCGCACGGAGGGCGTCGGCGGCCAGCGTGGTGTCCCTGGCCACCAGCGGGCTGGCGATCACCGCCGGCCCGTCGCCGAGCGCGGCCAGGACCAGGGCCCGGTTGGTGATGGACTTGGAGGCCGGCGGCCGGACACGCGCGCTGACCGGCCCGGCCGCGGCCGGGGAAGCCCAGGTCCGGTCCCGGTTGTTAACCAAGTGCATACCGCTGAGCCTACTGTGCCAGCCCGCGGGGACGGTTCCCGCGTGTTTGGCCCACCCGGATTCTGGTTATTAACTGCCAATCCAGGCTTAACGGGACCTGTCCAGGTAGCAACCAGTTGAGGAAGAGATTGCATGTGCGGTCGTTTTGTGTCGGCGCGTAAGCGCCTTGAGCTCCTCGAGGAGTTCGGCGTGGAGCGCGACCGTGTGGCTGCCTCGCCCGACCCGGAGCCTGCTCCCGACTACAACGTGGCCCCGACCAAGAGGATCTTCGCGGTCCTCGAGCGGCCGGCCCGCGACGACGAGCCGCAGGCCCGCGAGCTGCGCGTGGTTCGCTGGGGTCTGGTGCCCTCCTGGGCCAAGGAG
>Ga0306923_10000861_pt1 | contig 25320 bp, 19 predicted proteins | sample sta12Can44000108_FD_203841 | JGI IMG/M metagenome (GOLD analysis project Ga0306923, IMG submission 203841) | Lab enrichment of tropical soil microbial communities from Luquillo Experimental Forest, Puerto Rico - statanox.12C.anox.44.000.108 (v2)... | ecosystem: Environmental > Terrestrial >... | reverse complement strand
AATCCAGCCGCCGCCCGATTCGAGGAACGCGATGCGCAATCGTGGGTGGCGATCAACCACACCGCCCCAGATCACGCTCAGCGCCGCCAGCATCATCTCCATCGTGTGCGAGATCATGTGGCGCGCCGCGCGGTCCGCCTCGAAGCGGTCGACGCCGACGGTGGGCATCGCGGTGGTCGAGCCCTCGTGAAAGCCGATCGAGAAGTCGAGCTCCTCGGCCATCGTCCAGAACGGCTCGTACATCGGGTCGCTGATCATCTTATTCCCGTGGTACGGGTTCGGCCGCAGGAACCCGCCGCGCATTCCGAGCGCTTGGCGCGCGTAACGCATCTCGTCGATCGCGAGGTCGACCGACTGCATCGGCAGCATCGCGACCCCGAACAAGCGCTCGGGGTAGGGCTTGCAATAATCGGCGAGCCAGCGGTTGTAGGCGCGGCACATCCCGGCTGCGAGCCCGGGGTCCTCGACGGCGCCGGCGAACAGGCCGAGGCTCGGATACAGAAAAGCGGCGTCGATCCCATCGGCATCCATGTCGACAATGCGAGCATGCGGGTCGAACCCGCCCTTCTTCCCTTCGGCGTATTTGAGGGTATCGGGCTTGACCGCGCCCTGCCGCACGCCGACCGAGCCAAGGCTGCCGATCCCGCGCGGGTTGCCCAGCATCTTGCCCTCGACTTTGAGACGCTCCTTGCCGTTCTCGTCTATGACAAACCGCGGCCGGCGTTCGCGGAACTCGGGGTCGATATATTTGTCCCAGAGATCGAGCGGCTCCAGAATGTGGCCGTCGGCATCGACAACGTCATAGGCACGGGTCATCGACATTTCCTCCGATGCAATCAGATCCTGCGGCATGGTAGCGCAGCCGCACAGGTGGCGCGAGGCTGAACCCTCTTCAGAAAAGCGAACCAGGCATGCTGACGGGCATGATGGGACGGATTAGAGCGCTCATCCCCGCGCGGTTGCGGTTGGTAGGACCGCAACTTTGGAGCCCAAAGCCGACCCAAATTTTGGTAATTGGCGAACGGCCTTAGCGCATGTTAGTGCGGAGCCTGGAGGGTTTGATGTCACGGCCCCGAGCAGCTGACGATTTCAAGACAATCCGCATCCGCATCGAGGAGTTGCGACGGGAGAAACAACCCAGGCAACCCACCCAAGCGACGGGTACTCAGATCGTGGGTCATCGTGGCCCCTGCGCCTGTGGCAGGAGCCTGTTCCCGGACGAGTGCGACGGATCGTGCAAGGCGCTTTAGTGGTAGGAGGTGGCTATTAAACGCGATCCGACGATCGCCGGATCGGCGCCAACAGCAGCCAGTCCTGACGATGCGATCGCCAGGCGGCACTTCGAAGCTTTGCTGATTTCGAATCGGGCCGGCTGACACGCGGCTGATGAAGGCGACGCTCGCTACCGCCATGGGGAGCGCCTCGGAAACTCCATCTGAATCACAGGAGATGTAAATGATTAAGACGATAGTGATCGGTGCCGGCGTGATCGGCGCCTCGGTCGCGTATCGGCTGGCCCAGGCCGGTGCCGCTGTTACGGTGCTGGAAGCGACGCGCATTGGCGGCGGCACCTCCGGCATCAGCTTCGCCTGGACCAACGCGCACAACAAGCCGCCGAAACCCTATCACGATCTAAATGTCGCCGGCATGAAGGCGCATTTAGCACTGGCTGACGAGTTCGGCGCCACGCCATGGTGGCATGGCGGCGGCAGTCTGGAATGGGAAGCCGAGCCTGATCGCGTGGCGCAGCGTGAGAACATCGAGCAGCTGCAATCCTGGGGCTATGCCGCGGAGTGGATCACGCCGCGCCAGGTGCGGGAAGTCGAGCCCGACATCGATCCGGCGACGATCGGCGATGCGCCGGTGGCGTTTTTCGCAGACGAGGGTTGGCTCGATCCGGTGGTCTACGCGCATGCCATGCTGTCGGCTGCGCGGCTTCGCTATGGCGCGAAAATCATCTGCGGCACCCGCGTCGTCGACCTGATCATGGCGGGCGATCGGGTGACCGGCGTCCGCGTCGCTGACGGCACACAATACGAGGCCGACACCATCGTGAACTGTGCTGGTCGCTGGACCAATGAGGCAACCCGTGATGCGGGTCTGCACTTGCCGCTCGCACCGACTGTGGGGTTCCTGGTGTTCACGCCGCCTGTCGCCGCCAGCTTGAGCCGCGTGGTCCGCAGCCCCGTGATTGACGCGCGCCCCGATGGCGCGGGGCGCCTGTTGCTGCATTGGAACCCGACCGACGCGACATTGAGCTTCGAGGCGAGGCTTAGCCCGTCGATGCCGAAGGCGCGCGATCTGGTGCGGCGTGCCCGACAGCTGCTCCCCTCGATCGGCGAGGTCGAACCGGAGGCGGTGCGCATTGCCATCCGGCCGATCCCCGGCGACCATCTGTCGGCCATCGGACCGATGCCGCGGACTGCCGGCTATTACCTCGCGATCACCCATAGCGGCGTGACGATGTCGCCGTTCATCGGTGCGGTGGTGGCTGACGAGGTCGTTGGGGGACGGCAAAGGGCCGAGCTCGCCCATTTCCGGCCTGCGCGTTTCTTCAATTGACCTGGAGACATCACGACCGGTCCGTCCGGCGGCGGAGAGGCGCTATGACACGAATGCACGAGCCGGGAGCGTTCGTTCACTACCCTACCCGGTCATCATTCGGTGCAGGCTGATAGGTCCGAAACCGACCCCGGGGCAAACGAGGTCGTGCTTTGCTTAGCCGCGCCAATTGATTTTGCCCGTTGAGAGGTTACGCTCATACCGTAAATCTGAGGAGGTTGCGATGCCCGAACCCGAACGCATCGATGGGCGCCGGGCTGCACTGATCGCCTATGACGTTTGCCGGCGCGCGTTAGCTCCGTCGGATCCCACGCGCAGGGCCGCGATGCGCCCTGTGCTCGATGCCTGGGTGCAGATGATCGCGGTCGCGCGGGCGGCTAGCGTTCCGGTGATCTACACGACGCCCGTCAGCCGCTCGGACGGCGCCGACATTGTCATGCTGCCGACCGACCTTTCGGCAGAGACCGGCATGCCGCCACTTACCAACGCTGTCGAGGGCACGGCGGAGGCCGGCTTCCCCGACGAAATCGCGCCGCGACCCGAGGATTACGTCTTCCTCAAGCGCCGGCCGAGCGCCTTTTACGGAACGGGTGTGGCCGAACTGCTGCACATGCTGCGACGCGACACGATCATCATCGGCGGCGGCGCCACCAATCGCGGCGTCGAGACGAGCGTCCGCGAGGCCTTCAACCTCGACCTCGCGTCAGTGGTGGTGCGCGAATGCTGCTGGAGCGGCGACACCGCCGCTCACGCCTACAGCCTCGACAAGGCCATGAAAATGTACGCGCGCATTCGGCGCCTCGACCAGGTCGCGGGGATGCTGCAGGAATGACGGTTTGATGTCACGGGCCCGAGCAGCTGACGATTTCAAGACAATCCGCACCCGCATGGAAGAGTTGCGGCGGGAGAGGCTCCCCAAGCAACCGGCCCCGACAACCGACACAAGGGTTGCCGGTCATCGCGGCCCTTGCGCCTGTGGCAGGAGCCTGTTCCCCGACGAGTGCGACGGATCGTGCAAGGCGTTTTGAAGCGCACTCGGTTGGCGGCGAGGTCCCGCCAAAGGGGCGGCGCTATGAGGCCGCAGTTATCGTCCCTCGGTCGTACTTTGCAGCGAGCCGCCGTGGGGTTAAGCTGCCGGACGGCCGAAAAAGGAAACAGCCATGACAGCAATGATCGACATGCATGCCCATTGGAGACCCGCCCAAGTGGCCGATGCTCTGCGCGCCCGTACCAGGGAACCGCGCATTGTACGCAATCCGGACGGCGTCGAGGTGCTGAAGGCCTCGCGGATGGGCGAAGAGCCGCTCGCCAAGGCTTTCGATGACGTCGATTTCCATCTCGATCGGATGGACCGCCAGGGAGTGGAAACGAGCGTGCTGTCACTCCTCGGTTCGTTCTGCTGGGTCGAGGCCCTGCCGCTGGATGAGTCCGGGCCGCTGTGCCGCACCATCAACGACGGGCTTTCCGCGATTTGCCAAGAGCATCCCGGCCGCTTCGCCGCCTACGCGGCACTGCCCCTGACGGACATTTCCGCCGCCGCCGCCGAGCTCGAGCGGGCGCTTGGGCTGCCCGGCATGATCGGCGCGCAGGTACCGGGAAACTACTTCCTCACGCGCAAGGACGCCGAAGCGATGCGTCCGCTGCTGGAGGTCGCGAACCGACACCGCGCGGTGCTCTTCATCCACAACGGTCCGCGGCCGGGCGACGCTTACCCCAAGGTCGCGGGCGATACGGACAACGCGCGCCGCCGCAATGGCACGCTCGACATGCAGGCGAGCCTGTCCTCGGTGATGGTGACATTGTCTCTGACCGACTACCTCGCGGACTACCCCGACGCAATGGTCCACGTCCACAATTTGGGCGGCAATATTCCCTACGAGGTCGAGCGCATGGACCACCGCAGCCTGCTCGACACGCCGAATGAGGAATTGCCGTCGTCGCGCTTCCGCAAGGCGAAGGTGTACGTGGATTGCAATTCGTTCGGCCCGCGTGCGATCGAGGCGGCCGTGAACCTGTATGGTGCCGAGCGCATCGTATGCGGCACCGACGGCACCGAGTTTGGCTGCGACTGGACGAGGAAGGCGCTCGCGGACGCGCAGATCGGCGAGGAAGCGCGCGAGCAGATCCTGCACCGCAATGCCGCTACGATGCTCGCCCGCGTCGCAAGGACTGCGCAGCGCGAAAGCGCCGCCGCCTAATACTCTCCTGCACCCGGCCGCGGCCCCGGTGCGCAACGCCGCGGCGCTAGGGGTTCTGCCGGCGCTCGGCGCGGTGATCCTGGTCGGGGTCCGTCGCAAGCTGTCGCCGGTAGGATCGCTGCGATGAGCGTTGTGCACGAGGAGGTCGAGAGTGCGCGTGGGATGACGGCCGACGGCTGACCTAAGGAGCCTCTGACCAAGTTCGGCCTGTCGCTCCACGGGGATAAGACGCGACGGATTGAGTTCGGCCGGTTGTCGGTATTGGCTCGAGAGCGCGTCGAGAGCGGACAACGTCGGGGCGTAAGGCTCACCGGTAAAACCGAGGGCTCGGTACGAATATTTATGAAGGCGATAGAAAAAACGACGATTTGATTACGTCGTGAGTGGGTGGCCCGTAGCTGTTGGTTCCCGGAGGGAGAATCACAGAAACGCAGAGGGTCCGAGGGGAAGGTTTGTCGGAAGCCGAAAGCTAAAGGTCTGTTACGGGTCATCCAGCTGACCCAAAGGCGCCAACGTCGAAGGTGCGTTGCACGGGCGACTATTACGATGGCCCCCGCGGCAATTAGGATGGCCGGTCAGGTGGATGGCTTGGGTTGTTCAATCGAGGTTCACGGGCCTCCGGTTGGACATCCCCGCCCACGCTAAGGAGCTTCTGGCGTTGCGCGCACTTTCCTTGCGTATTGCCGTCTTGTGCACATGCCGCCGCCACTACCGCGGTGCACAGCTGGCGTACTCTTCGCTCATTTCACCCCACCGTATCCGCGTTTCCCTAATAGGGTCGTCGGGTCGGCGTGCACATCGTCCTTTTCGAGGCTTGCTCGGCATTCACTCGCATTGCGGCATGCACACTGTGTTCCGGCCAGGTCGCCTGTGTCGACTCTCATCCGGCCCGCCCACAGGAATGACTCGGTCTCGCTCTCCAACATCTCGACCGTGCCGTCGGATGCGACGTTCAGTTGGAGCAGGTTCGTATGGCCGATGCCGACAGGGGGGGCGCAGACGCACCCGACGGTCACGCGCGGCCTGCTGACCACGCGTTTCCTCGGCGAGCTGCCTGTAAAGTTCGAAGATCCCCGAGTTGGGGCCACCGCCTTGCTTGTACCAGTCGAGTAGCTGCGCGGTCGCTCCCGGAATGAAGTGTCCGCGCGCCGAGAGGGCGGCGGAGGTGCTCGAGCATTGGGACCGGCCCGCGCGCCGGATGAAGGAGCTCGCCCTGCCGCCGGGTCAGGAGCTTCGCTCCCCTGACTGTATCCACGATCTGCGTCTCGTCGTCCTCGGCAATCGCCGGAAAGCGCACGACCTCCCAGGGTTCCTGCGCCAGCATGTGGCCGACGAGATCGTCCCTCGGGTCACGCCCGAGGGCAGGCTCTCGCACGGGCGGTGCATGATCAGCACGACGGCGCCCTGTTGATTGTCGTTCCGGCGGCTATAAAGGGTATGCTTAAGCTCCTCCTCCCGGGATTGCCGCAACCTTGTGATGAAGGTCGCCATCACCTCGTCGTCCGCCGCGGTTTGCTTCCGATGACGTTGCGGGCCTGGGACGCAGCTTTCGCGCGTCTATGATGTTCATGACGCGCGTGAGATTTCGACGAGCTCGTCTAGCGGCATCTCGGTGGCCAGGCGTCGCAGCGCTTTGATCAGCAGGCGTTGCTATCCACCGGCGCCATAGCGGATGGCCAGCACCTCGATCTGCTCGATCCCCGCCGGTGCGCGAAGCTCGACTATGTCGCCCTGATGCGCCTTCATCAGCGCTCTGGCGACCGGCGACAGCCAGCTCACCTGGCCGAGGTCGAGATCGGCTTCGTCGATGCCGACGATCGTGATCGTCATTTCAGTCCCACGCTCGTTGGCGTAGGTGACGGTCGCGCCGAAAAAGACCTGGTCCCGCTTTTTCTGCTGGCCCGGGTCGACCACTTCGGCCCGCTCCAGCCGCTTGGAGAGGAAGCGAATGCGCCGATCAACCTCGCGCAGGCGGCGCTTGCCATAGATATAGTCGCCGTTCTCCGAGCGGTCGCCGTTCCCCGCGGCCCAGGCCACGGCTTCCACCACCTTCGGGCGCTCCACCCGCAATAGCTGACGCAATTCGTCCTGCATGCGACGGTGGCCTTGCGGGGTCATGTAGTTCTTGACCCCTGCCGGGATGGCCGGCGGCTCATCGGGCGGGTCGGCCTCGTCATCAGTTTCCTTTACAAAGGCCTTGCTCATCAGATCACCCTCTGCGCTCAACAGAGCAGGGTCGAGCCGGCGGCGACGGCCGGGGTTCCGGTCCGGATCGACCCCAGCGCGCGGATCGCGCATGCGGAAGACGATGGTCATCGGCGGCTCGTCACCCTCAACGGGCCCTACAATCGGACCCTATCATTGCGATAATCATGCCATGGTGATTTTCCATTGTTATTCCATTGTTAGTGGGGCGAAATTCGTTGATCAGTGCAAAAAATTCCATTGATCCGCGGAGTAACGAATTTCGCCTCTAACCTTTTGATTCGCAATGTCATCTTTGACGACAAAAACGGTCCATCCGGGCGAAAAACGCGATTTTCGTTGTATTTCGCCCGCCGGTGGGTGGGGCCGCCTCTGACAAACGGGTCGGCGCTGCGCTAATCAGCTCGCCCGTTACCGGAGTGCCGCGGCGATGTTGCCGCCGTCGACCGTGGTGACGTCAGCGGTGGTCTTGAGCGCCACCGCATGGTGCAGAAAGGCCTGCGCAACGTCCTCGGCCGTGACCTCGCGGCCGAGAAGGTTGCCCGCCATGTAGTCCTGCTCGGTAAGGCCGCGCGCCTTGGCGCGGGCGGCGATCAGTTCCGGCGTCAAGAGGCCGCTCCTGATGCGGTCGGCGTTTATTGCGTTGGCGCGAATGCCGTCGGCCCCATAGTCGAGAGCGTATTGGCGCACGAGAGCGAGTGTCGCCGCCTTCGGCAACCCGTAGGGGCCGAAATTGGGGCCCGGGTTCACCGCCTGCTTCGACACGTTGAATAAGAGGCAGCCACCGGTCCCTTGCGCGAGCATGATGCGGACCGCGTTCTGTGCGACGGTCTGATGGGCAAAGAAGTTGAGCTCGAAGCTCTGGCGCAGCGTCTTGTCCTCGACCTCCCCGATACGGCCTTGCCAAGCCGCACCCGAATTGGAGACGAGGATGTCGATCCCGCCGAAATGTTCGGCGATGTGATCGAACGCCCGGCGGACCGCCGCGGGGTCTGTCACGTCGCATTCGATCCCGAGCGCCGACCCGCCGATTCTTTGGGCGGCCGCCTGCGCGCCCTGGATATCGAGCAACACCACCTCAGCCCCGGCACCGCCGATCGCGCGGGCCGTGGCAAAACCGATCGTCCCGGCACCGCCGGTGACGACTGCGATCTGCCCGGCGAGCGGTTTCTCGCTCCCCTGACCGAGCTTCGCCTGCTCCAGCGACCAGTATTCGATGTCGAAGAGCTCGGCTTCGTTGATCGACTCGAACCGGCCGACGGCCTCGGCATCGGTCACGGTCTCGATCGTGGACTCGGCAATGTCGGCTGCGATCCGCGCATCGCGGGTATTCCGCCCGAGCCCGAACAAACCGACCCCCGGCACCAGGATGACCCGCGGCATCGGGTCGAGCTCCCGTTTCGGGACTTCCTGGCGCGCATTGTGGCGGGCGAAATAGGCGTGATATTCGGCAACGAAGGTATCGACGGCTTCGCGCGCCGCCGTTTTGAACATTTCGAGCTTCCCCGGCTCGGGTGCCGACACGATCAGCGGGTAGTTCTTGGTGCGGATCGTGTGATCCGGGGTGGCGACCCCGGCCTGGCCGTAGCGGCGAAGCTCGGCGCCATTGACGTAAGCGAGAACCGCAGGGTTCGAGCGGAACTCCAGGATGAAACGCTTGAAGGCACCCGACCCGCTCGGGTCGGCAATGGCGCAAGCGCCGCGCAGGACCGGTGCCACCTCCGCCGCCCCGGCCACCGCGGCGGGGAGGCGGACGCCAGCGAACACCGTTGCACCGCGGCGGGTAAGCCGCTCCTCGGCGAGCGAGACCGTGGCGATCATCCGCTCATAAGCCTCCTGCGCCGTCTCGCCGAAGGTAAAGATGCCGTGCTTCAAGAGCACGAGGCCCTCGACCGCCGGGTCGCCCTCGAAGACCTCGGCCGCCTTCTTGGCGAGCTGGAAGCCCGGCATGATGTAAGGCACGAGCCCCAGCCGCCTGCCATAGAGACCGGCGCAGCGCTCGGCCGCGTCGGGCTGATCGGTAAGGCTCAAGACTGCCGTCGAGTGCGTGTGGTCGACGTATTTATGCTGCAGGAAGGCGTGCAATAATGTCTCGACCGAGGGGTTGGGCGCGCCGGGATCGATCAGGTTCGCGCGCTGCACGCGCACCATTTCCTCGTCCGCGAGGACCGCTCGCTGTCGCAATTTGCGCAGCGGCGCGAGGCGAACGGCCGGGAGCCCGGCGGGCTCGATCGCCGCCATGTCCCAGCCGCTGCCCTTGACGCACAGCACTTCGACCTCCTCGTCGAGGAGGTCCTTGACGACGGTCTTGACCGAGGTGTTGCCGCCGCCGTGCAATACGAGCTTCGGTTCCCCGCCCAAGAGCCGCGAGGTATAGACGCGCAAGGCGAGATCGCGCCCGACTCCCGCCGCTGCATAGCGCTCGACAAGCCGCTCGGCGTCGGCATCGGACCACAGGCTCTGCATCTTCGAACCTCCCGTCACGCCTCGGCGGGTGCGTAGCGTTCCTTTTTGAACAGACCGCGCTGGAAGGCCAGATAGGCCTCCTTGGTCATCGCCGGCTCGAACTTTGCCAAGATCTCTTTGGCTGGCGCGGCATCGCCGTGGAGCAGGTCGATCGCTGTCATCGCCAACAGCTTGGCCGGGGTCAGATAGCCGTGCTGGGGTTCGTTGATCCGCCAATCCGCACCGTGCGCCTTGCCCTCGGCGGCGACGACGTAAGGGTGGATCACCGGCATCATATGCGCGAGGTCGCCCATGTCGGTCGACCCGGTGCGATGCCCGCCTATGTGAAACTCGCCCGGTCCGAACAATGTCTCGATGTTCGCGCCGAAGATCTCTCCCATATGCCGGTCGTTGCGCTGGGGCAGATAGCCGGGAATCGTGTGGATCTCGACCTCGGCGCCGATCGCCATCGCTCCGGCGCGCAGGCAGCGGTCGACCTTTCGGTTGGCGTCGAGGATCGCCTCGAGCGAGCCGCCGCGCACGAAGGTCTCCATCGTCACCTCGGCCGGCACCACGCTGACCGCATCGCCCCCTTTGGTGATGATCGGGTGGATGCGGATCGTATCCTTCTCCCAGAACGTCTCGCGATGCGCGGCGATGGCGTTCATCGCGATCATCGCCGCATTCAGCGCGTTGATCCCGAGCTGCGGCAGGCTGCCGGCATGCGCCGCCTTGCCGAGAAAGCGGATCTGCTTGACCAGCGCCCCGTTGGACGATTCTGCGAGGATGGACCGCGTCTTCGAACCGTCGCGCGAGCCGGTATGGATCATCATCGCCATGTCGACATCGTCGAAATGGTCTTTGGAGACGAGCTCCGGCTTGCCGAGCATGAACTCGATCTCGCCCTTGGCGACGCGCGCCATCCGCTCCTCGACGTCGATGAACTCCTCGGCCGGCACCGCGAAGAAGACGACCTCGCCGGCGAGGTGATCGGCGGCCTTGGCGTCGCAAAGCCCGATCGCTGCACCCAGCATCCCGGCGATCTGCGCGTTGTGGCCGCAGCTGTGCGCCGCCCCGGTGGTCGGATCAGCGAGCGGATGCTCCGAGGTCCGCAGGCTGTCGAGCTCGCCGATAAAGGCGAGCCGCGGTCCCGGGCTGCGGCCGGCGAGCCGGCCCTTGACACCGGTGAGGGCGAGGCCGGTGCGTGGCGCAAGCCCCAGAGTGGTCATATGCCGGGCGACCAGAGCTGCCGTCTTCACCTCGTTAAATCCCGTCTCGGGATTGCGCAGGATCGTTTCGCCGAGATCGATGATCGTGTCGGCGTGGCGATCGATCGCATCACAAACCGCACGTTTCAGTTCATCCTTGTTGCTCATTTAATGAGATCGCCCCTTCGCTCGATGGCCCTCGTCCGTGAGTATCCGGTCAATTCAGTTGCCGCGCAACGATCGGTCGCGGAAGCGGTTGACGTCTCGACGGTTCCCGCCTCCTCCACCGGTGAACAAAGAGCAGCCCCTGACTGGCGCCAAGCACAATCTTAAATTGTGCAGGCGACCGCGCGCTGCTGCGTCTGCAGCAAATCAGCAGCAAAACCTCTCTTATGGGTTGAACTGCTAGCCCCTCCCTTGGCGCCGGATCCGCTGGTCCCACGCCTTTAAGGACAGCCCTTCACGCCTCCGTTCCTCCGCGTCCGACACGCGAGCTTGCGCCAGCATGGAAGTCCAAGTCGACCGCGACCTTTGATCATATTATAAGCCTTCTTGTTGTCATCAGTATGGCAGGCACATCGGACCCTCGGGGCACAAGACTGTCCGTGCTGAGGTCAAAGCTAAAATTTTTATCTAATAAAAAATAAAATTCTAGATATCCCTGATTAACGTTCATGTTGTTTTAGATTGACATTTTCCTGACAAGCGTAAAAAATTCATCAGCGTCTTAAGAAATGTTAACAATCGTTCAAGATTATCGGAGCTGAGTAAACTCTGATGTTCCGACGTAGTTTCATGTCGCGACGTTTCCACACTTTGGTTGCTCGCGACGAACGACCGGCGGCCAACGTGCCTGCTAACCAGCCCGTGCGACGACTAGACGGTCAACCCGATCATCGCCGAATGACCGGCCTTCTCCAGGGAGTATACCGATGACTTTGATCTACCCGAACATCGTTCCCGAGAACAACCTCCGCCTCCCGGACGCACTAACGATCAAACACGGCCCGGCTCGTCTGCTCGCCACCTTCGTTCTCGAAGGGGACAAGGCAGCGCGGCAAACCGGTATCCGTTTGCGCCTTCGTCATGATTTTCACGAGCTGCTTTACATAAACAGGCAGCAGGTCACTCACGGTACCTGGTTTCGCTTGGTGGATCATTTAAATCCGGAATACTCCGATTTGACTCCTGAAAATTCTTATTGGATCTCTGGCGAGAATGAGCGAGGCGAGATCGTGCTCACTCAAGCAGGGCGTGTTTATGACTGGTCGAATACAAATCTGGAAAGAGAGGCGCGTTCGATGTTCTATGCAGGCCGTGAGGAAGGCCAAAGGTGCGTAGTCACCGCCGAAGATGCGAAGTTGATAACGGGGATCGTGTTTGTCGGCGGAGCCCGGTGGACTCGGCCGGATTACCGCGCAGTGCCCCCATCCCGCCTGCTTTCTCGATTAGGTAGAGCTTATGCATTTGCCCGTTGGCCGATAGACTGGGCTTTCGCCTTCATGGCCCCTGTTCTGGTGAGAAAGGGGATCGCCGCCAGTTACGGCTATCCGCATGCCAGCTACAGCATTTTTTTCCCTCAATCACCCTGGGGCGATCTCGAGGTCGTGCTTACCAGTGTGTCCGCCGTCGAGGCTTATGACGACCTTGCCAACTTTATGACGACTGAACTTTCGGCTTCGGAAGACAGCGGTTCTGCGGTTACATCTTCATCGAGCATCTTCGACGACAGGGTCACGAGAATCTCTTCTGAGGGCGTCCTCCACGGGAGCAACAGCCTCTCGTAGCGGATCACCCCAGTTCTCCCCTTCCCCGGTGCCGGCTGGTGGATCGCTGCCGTCACGCAATCGTACCGTGGTTGGCCTGTGCTCGCCACGGATTTATAGAACTCGGCGACCCATCCGCCATATTCCTTGTCGGGCTGATTTTCCACCCGCTGTCCGATCGCGTTCAGCTGGTAGGTATCATCGGTCCAGCTGAAGCCGTCGCCGATGAAGCGAAAGATCGCATCCCTCGCCCGAGGTCTGACGCCGACGATCATCATTCGCGACAGAAGTTGTTGCTTGATCGCAAAAGATATCACGGTTGGGTCGAAATGGCCGAATGACATTCTCCATTTTTGAACCATCGGCCGCAACGGGCTCTCGCGATCGTCGAACAATTTAGAATAATCGCGCGGCTCGACGAGGAACTTTTCGGTCGAAAGAGGAGCGAAGGTTGGTGCGCACAATTCTGCGAGGCGCGAGATGGCTCGCTCGGACGAGGAGGTGATCTCGGAAAGCCACGATGTCTCGAAATATTTAATCCGAAACAACTTTGCGCGTGAAGACAATAGCTGTTGCTGCACCGCCAGCAATGTCGGCAGTTGCACGTTGCGAGGGTGCAAGTCGATTTCGATAACGGAGTCGTCCAGGATCTGGAATTTGATAAATCCGAGATTCTTTACGGCAAACAACGCGGCATCATAATCAGGATCGGCGTCGCCCAATGCCGCCAGAAACTCGGCACTATCCTCGATCACCCACTGCCCGTCGGGTGTCACCAACATGATAAGGCGTTTCACGAAGGCCCTCGCAGCGCTAGCTCGTAAACCCTTAGCTCCTATTACCCACGATCCTATCCGCCGGGTGTTAATGGGATGTGAACCGATGGGTGGTTCACAAGGGGAGAATGACAAGTATTCGAGCCCGCATTGAGAAAACCATCAATTTTTATGCTTTATTATTAATAATTATTCTGGACAAACTTTGACTTTTCGACACTTGTCTGACACCACGCTGACGTTCTTTTGACATCTGTTTGCTTAGCTTGCGCCCGCGGATGAAGAATGCGGAGGATCGCGCCACGCACCGCCGACAGCCCCGGTTTTCGTCTGCAGACCAAAGGTAGGTTGTCCTGGGCCGCTCCTTTGCCCCAAGTGCATCGCTATCGCCACAGGATCGGATGATCGTCGACACGACCGTTCTCGCGATCTCTGGCCGGCGGCACGCGGCTATTGCGTTGATGATCGCTACTGCGATGCAGGCCTTCGACAGTACGATTGCTAATGTGGCCTTGCCGCAGCTCGAACGGAGCATGGGTGGTGGGATTGACCTCGGCTCCTGGGTCATGACAAGCTATCTTTCCGCCTCTGCCGTGATGGCAACTCTGACCGGCTGGTTCCGCAGACAATATGGTGTGCGACAGCCTTTCGCAGGCGCCATCGCGCTCTTCGTCCTCGCCTCGATGCTCTGCTCGATCGCGCCCAACGCAGCTGCTCTGCTCGTCTCCCGCGTGATCCAAGGAGGGGCCGCCGGCATCATCCAGCCGTTGGCGCAGGCGATCCTGCTCGACATCTACCCCAAGCGAGACCACGGCCGGATGCTGGCGATCTGGGGCTCGGTGATCATGGCAGGCCCGATCCTTGGCCCTGCACTCGGGGGTGTCATTACCGATCTTGCATCTTGGCGATGGATTTTCGTCATAAACCTTCCGCTTGGTATCATTGCCGTTCTGGGACTGCGAGGTGTGCCGCCAAGCGTAAAACTCGCCGGGGGCGCCGCTATTGACGGCATCGGCATCTTGCTGCTGATCATCGGCATCGGCGCGCTACAACTGTGCCTTCAGCGCAGCATCGGATACTCGTCTCTCCTTTCTTTTGAACTAATCGTCGAAGCCGCTATTTCCATTCTTGCGATGATTGTTCTAGCAATTAGAACAAAGAAATTTCGTTTCACCTTGCTGCGAATAGAAATATTTAGAGACATAAATTTTTGCACATCAACGTCTTATCTGTTTATGATAGGAGCGTTTCTTTTTGCTACGATAGTGTTTCTACCGGCTTTGAGCGAAGGCCCTCTCGGCTACAATGCAACGTTCGCCGGCTTGATGATTTCTCCTCGCGGCATCGGAACGATGGCGACGATGCTCATCGTCGGACATTTGATCGATAAGATCGATCCTCGCATCTGGCTCGCTTCCGGGCTTGCAATCACAGCGTTCGCTCTCGCGCTGATTTCGGAGGTCCCATCCGATTGCGGTGCAGTCTGGTTGGCCGTAGCAAGCGCAATCCAAGGCGTCGGCGTCGGGCTCCTGTTCACCCCTCTAAGCACGCTCGCCTTCTCGAGCCTTGCCGAAGAGCTACGTACGGATGCCGCGGGTGTCTACAGTCTGTTGCGCCAGCTCGGCTGCGCAACGGGCGTCGCCGCGATGACAGCTCTGCTGCAGACAAGAATTCAGACCAGCTATATGGCCATCGCTAACCAGCGGGCGCTTGGCACCGGGTCGCCCTCCCACCTACTCGACCTGGCGACGTTGAGTGCCTATACGGGCTGCTTTCGAATTATGGCGATCATCACGTTATTCACCATTCCCGGGATCTTTCTCTTTCGGGTCTTGCGGCCGGGCCCGGCGATTCCCACAGTCGTCTGATTACCGCGCGCTCGTCTCAGCGTTGAGCTGATGACAGCGGTCACAGCCGAGCCTGAGGCTGCCGGATCGACTATTGTAACCTCGGCAAAACGATTCGAACGATCGTGCCGTAACCGGCGCGGCTGTCGATCTTCAGCGTCCCCCCGTGAGCCTCGACGAGGCCCTTTGTGATAGGCAATCCGAGCCCAGTGCCGCCGTAGTTGCGTGTGATCACCGGTTTTGCCTGCCCGAATGGTTGCAACGCACGCTGCTGCTCTTCTTCGCTCATGCCGATGCCGTGATCTTCGATCTCGAGTACAGCAACATCGGGCCGATCCGCCGTGTTACGAACATAAATCTGACCTCCCTCTCGCGAAAATTTTATCGCATTGGACAGCAGGTTGAGGAATATCTGCTTCATTGACCGCTCATCGGCCCAAATTTCGATTTCCTCGTCCGACAGCTGAGCCGTCAACTCGATATCGCGGCTGCACGCCCTCTCATGCACCATACGAATGACCTCGCTGATGACATTCTGTATTTGTACTATCTCTTTGGAAAGTTCGACTTTACCGGCCTCGATCTTCGACATATCGAGAACATCATTGATAATCGACAGAAGATGAAGGCTGCTGGTATGGATATCCTTTATATACTCAAGATACTTCTCGTTGGCGATCGGGCCGAACAGCTCGTTGGAAATCACCTCGGAGAACCCGATTATCGCGTTGAGTGGAGTCCGCAACTCGTGACTCATGTTGGCGAGGAAATCGCCCTTCGCGCGGTTTGCCGCCTCGGCCTGGCTGCGCGCTTCGATCAGTTTCCGCTCGGACGCTTGGATTTCCGTTACGTCCGAGTAGATCGAAATGACGGCGCCGTTCGGCATTGCACGCCGGCGGATCCGCAACGTCCGGCCGGGGGGCATCACACGCTCCTTGGTCGTCGGCACATCGCGATAAAAGAGATCGAGACGCCTGGCGACCTCCGCTTCCGGGTCGTCCCCGCCGAAATCTCCGCGGACCGCCTGGTGCGTTAGAATGTCGTGAAGTGTCGCACCGACGGCGAGGTCGGCCGGCAGATCCAGCAGCTCCCAGAACCGAGAGTTCCAAGCGATCAGCCGCCCCTGGCTGTCGAACACGCTCAGACCCTCGCCGATATTCTCGAGCGTGCTTTGAAGCAGCGAGTTCTGGCGCTTCAGCCGCAGCTCGCCGCGCTGCAGGTGCGCGGCGGCGAGTTGCTGGCGCTCCAGGGCGTGAACCCCGCGCCAAGCAAGGGTCGCCGCAGCGACAGAGAACAGCACGAATGCGACGGCCAGAGGCGTACGCTCTGCGTACCATATGAAAGTGCTCGCCCCATACGCGAGGAGGAGCACTGAGCCGAGCCCAATTACAGCCCGGCGAGGTCGAGCGGTCCTTCTGCGGGGAACGGCGGAGGGCAGGGGCTGTACCGGCGTCGTTGCGCGGCCCGTTGCAGCCGTCAATCCGGGAAACCGCCCGATGCTCCCCTTCCATAGGTTCACGCACCCTCCGCGCAACAATTCAACCCGCCTGCGTGCGGTGTACACGATTAACTCGGCCGCGCCCGATCCCGGTCGCGCTGGCCGGCAAGAATGTAAGCCGGCGCACCCGCTGAGGAAACCTTTCCTCTTCCCGGTGGCGCCGGCGACGCCTGCGACTCGCCGCCAAACCCGAAGGGGCCGATAACCATTCACCGCCGATGGCACAACGGTCGAACACGACCGGCGTCGCGACCAATCACCGGGGCACCTGTCCAAATCTAGCAGTTCGAGTGATCCGAGTTAGCTGGAATCCGGTAAATATTCTCTTATGATGTGTCGAGGTTTGGCGCCATGCTTTGACAAGCGATCGAGCGCGATGCAATTCTCCGTTATGTTCTCGGGTCCAAACTTCGCCGGCCCGCGAACTCGCCGGTGAGCGCCAAACGCAATTTGGGAAAGCACGGTAATGCAGCTGAGATCGAGGGCCGCTAAGGCGGGCATGAATTTCGAAGCCGAGAATAGCGCGGTTGTTACTGGCCTCCCGATCGACCGGTCAGAGCTCGAAAAGCTGGCGCGGTGGATACCAGCGAAGGAAATGGCGCTGCTGTACGAGATCTTCGACCGCGCCCGAAGCGATCCCGATTTGACGAGGCCTGCTCTGCTCCTGTGTTCGGCCTACGCCGAAAGGGTCGCGGTTATGCTGGATCAGAACCCGTTCCCGACGGTCACCAAGGAAATCGAGGACCGTTTGGACCAGCTGCGTCAAAAACACGGGCTCTGAGCAGGATACGATTGTCCGCGACGATCGTTTGACAGCTTCTGCGACCGATTTCGCTGCCGATTGTCGACGCGGATCGGTTTAGGTATCTTGCATAATAAGCCGCTCCGGTCGGGTAAGACCGGGAAGGGATCCGCCCTGGTCGACCCTTTAGAGCGCTTTGACGGGACAGTGGAGGTCTTGATGCTAGAGTATTTGGAACGCCAGAAGAAGCTAACGGCGAACCAGTGGAAGATCATTGCCACTGCCAACCTCGGCGACATGCTCGATTTCTTCGACTTCTTTTTGATCGGGTATGTGCTGGCGTTCATCTTCAAAGAGTGGCAGCTGACCTACGGGGAGTCGGCGCTGATCCTGATATCCGCCGGCCTGGGCGCCGTTCCGGGCGCCTGGTTTTGGGGCTGGATGGGCGACAAGATCGGCCGACGCAAGGTGTTCATTCTCACCGCTCTCAATGTTGCCGTCGCCACCGGCGTCATGTTTTTCACCCCCGATCCGGGCGGCTGGGTCAGCGGCTGGATCTTTCTGTCGTTCTTCCGTTTCTTCGTCGGCTTCGGCAATGCCGGCCTGATTGCCGTCGATATCCCGCTGGTGCAGGAATTCGTCCCGTCCTACAAGCGCGGCTGGGTCAGCGGGCTGACTACCACCTTATTGCCGGCGGGCAACATTCTGGGGGCGCTGTCGGGGGCATTCCTGGCGCCGGTCATCGGCTGGCGAGGCCTGTTCCTCGTCGGCCTGACCCCAGCACTGCTGGTGCTAATGATCCGGTACTGGGTACCAGAGTCGCCTCGCTGGCTGATGCGCATGGGTCGGCTGGAGGAGGCGCGCAATTCGCTCGCCTGGGCATTGCAGGTGGACCCGAATGAGATCGAGTTGCCGACCAGCCTCCCCGACGCCGAGAAGACATCGTGGCGCGAGCTGTTTCACTATCCGCGCAGCGTAGCGTCCTCCTGCCTCGTTGCATTGAGCCAGACCGGCGGTGCCGGGATTTTGATGTGGATCACGACATTGTTCGTGATGGTGCTCAAGACCACTCCGGCCGAGGCATCGTACCTGATGATTTATGTCGGCATCCTTGGCATCATCGGGCGCCTCGTCGCGTCGTGGATGTCGGACGCGCTCGGGCGGCGGCCGTCGGGGTTCCTGATCGGCATGGGCGGGGCGATCAGCATGGCGCTCGCCGGATACTGGCATGATGTCTACCTCGGTACCGTGTCGGTGTTCTTCGTGCTGATCATGATCCAGCGCTTTTTCGGTGACGCCAGCTACGCGATCATCGGACCTTACCTGGCTGAGGTGTGGCCGAACCGGCTGCGCGCGAGCGGCATGGGCTTCAGCTATGGCATCGGCAATCTCGGCAAGATCATCGGTCCCCTGGGGCTCGCCCTGATCGTCGGCTCGTCCAATTATGTCAGCCCAAAGGTGACTCTCGACGCGCTCTTCCCGGCGCTGCTTTTCCTTGCTTTCTGGTACGGGCAAGCGGGTCTCGTCTTTGCCTTCCTCGGCATCGAGACGAAGGGCCGCTCGATCGAGGAGATCGGCCGCGCGCTCGATGCACCGGCGCCGGCGCCGGCGCCTGTCAGGGTGGCGGCAACGCAAATCTGACCCAGGGCGGCGGGAGGCCCCAGGCTTTCCGCCGCATCGGCCTGCCGCTCAGTAAAGGTGGCAGGCGACCGTGTGCTGCGGGGCGACCTCTTTGCGGACCGGGGCCTCCTGCGCGCATTGCGGCATGGCATGCGGGCACCGCGGGTGGAAGCGGCAGCCCGAGGGCGGATCGAGCGCGCTCGGGACCTCGCCGGTGATGATCAGTCTCGCGTGCCTTTCGTCGGGATGAGCCGGTAGAGCCGCGGTAAACAAGGCCTGCGTGTAGGGGTGGAGCGGCTTGGCGCAGAGTTCGAGGCTGTCGGCGAGCTCGACGATCTGCCCGAGATACATGACCGCGATCCGGTGGCTGATATGGGCCACCGTGGCGAGGTCATGGCCGATGAACAGATAGCTGACTCCCAGCGTGTGCTGCAGATGCTCGAGCTGGTTCATGATCTGCGCCCGGATCGACACGTCGAGCGCCGAGACCGGCTCGTCGAGCACTATGAGCCGTGTATGGGTCGCCAGGGCTCTCGCGATCGCGATCCGCTGCCGTTGCCCGCCGCTGAATTCGTGCGGGAAGAGCCGCGCTACTTCGGGCTGGAGTCCGACGAGTTCGAGGACTTCCGCCACACGCTCTTGCAACGCTTCGCGCGATAGATCGGTGTGGATCTCCAACGGCTCGGCGACGATGTCGCCGACTCTCATGCGCGGGCTGAGCGAGCTGTAGGGGTCCTGAAACACCACCTGGACTTCGCGGCGATAGCGCATCAGCTGCTGGCCCTGCAGCCCGGCAATGTCCTCGCCGCCGAACCGGATCGTCCCGGCGGTAGGAGTCTCCTGCAGCAGGATCAGCTTCGATGTCGTTGTCTTGCCGCACCCTGATTCGCCGATCAGCCCGAGCGTCTCGCCTGGCCAGACTGCGAAATCCACGCCGTCTACCGCTTTGACCCAACCTAGTTTGCGCCGCAGCAGCGCGCCGGTGCTGACCGGAAAATATTTCTGTACGTTCCGCAGCTCAAGCAACGGCGCTGGCATATTCTTCCTGTGCTTGCCGGTCCGGGAGCCAGCATCTCGCCGTCCAGTTAGGACCGACACGGCGATCGTCGGGCTCTTGGGCCACACACTGCGGCATCGCATGAGCGCAACGCGGATGGAACGCGCAGCCTGATGGCAGCTGGGCGAGGTTGGGGGGCTGGCCCGGGATTGCGTAAAGCGGCTCCTTGCTGCCGAGCTTCGGCATCGAGCCCAGCAGAGCCTGGGTATAGGGGTGCTTCGCCGCACGGAAGAGGTCGCGCACGCTGCCCTGCTCGACGATTTTGCCGGCATACATGACGGCCATCTTGTCGCACATCTTGGCGACGATACCGAGGTTATGGGTGACGAAGATCAGCGCCACGCCCGTTTCCTCCTGAATGTCCTTCAGCACGTCGAGGTACTGCGCCTGAATGGTGACATCGAGGTTGGTCGTCGGCTCATCGGCGATGATCAGCCGTGGTCCTCCCGCCATCGCGATCGCGCCGACAACGCGCTGCCGCATGCCGCCGCTCATCTGATGCGGGTATTCGTGCATCCGCACCTCGGGCGACGGGATGCGAACCGACCGCAGTAAATCTCGCACTCGCTGCCGCAGCGAGCGACCACGCATGCCTTGATGATGATAAGCCGGTTCGGCAACCTGCCAGTAGACGCTGAAGAGCGGGTTCAGCGACGCCATCGGGTCCTGCAGGATCATTGCTATCCGGCGGCCGCGGATCCGGCGCATCTCGCGCGGCCGCTTTGTCGTCAGCTCTTCCCCTTCGAACTCTATGCCGCCGCCAACGATGCGCGCCGCAGGGGGGAGCAGGCCGACGATCGACAGGCAGGTCGTGGTCTTGCCGCACCCCGACTCACCAACGAGGCCGATCGTCTCGCCCTCGCGCAAGGTAAAACTCACCCCGTCGACCGCTCTAACCACGCGGGACCCGCCGAACGAGGAATAATGCGCCTGCAGGCCGGACACCCGCAACAGAGGGGCCATGATCGTGTCTGCTGCGCGTTACAGGTTGCGCAGTTGCGGGTCGAGCCGGACCCTCAGCCAATCGCCGAGCAGCTGCGTCGCCAGCACCACGAGCAGGATGCCGAGGCCCGGGAACACCGTCAGCCACCAATCGCCGACCATCAGCATCGAGCGGCCGTCGGACAGCATCGAGCCCCAGGCCGGCTCCGGTGGCGGCACGCCCACCCCGAGAAAGCTCAACGAGGCTTCGGCGATGATCACGACACCAATGGTCAGGCTGGCCAGCACCATCGTCGAGTTCATCACGTTAGGCAGGATGTGGCGCAGGATCACCCGGGTCCGCGAGGCGCCGGCGATCTCGGCCAGCTTGACGTACTCGCGTTCGCGCAGGCTCAAGACTTCGCCGCGGATGACGCGGGCGTAGCGGGTCCAGAAGACGAGCCCCAGAATGATGACGATGTTCCACATGCTGGGGCCGACCATCGTCGCCAGAAAGATGGCGAACACCAAACCCGGCAAGGCGAGCCACGCGTCTGTGATCCGCATGATCACCTGGTCGACCCAACCGCCGAGATAGCCGGCGAGTATACCCAAGGCGGTGCCGATGCTGCCGGCGACGATGGTTCCCGTGACCCCGACGATCAGCGATACGCGGGCGCCGAAGATCAGCCGGCTCAGGACATCGCGGGATTGAAAATCGGTTCCGAGCAGCGCATGCATGCTGCCACCCTGCATCCAGAAGGGCGGCTCGAAGATCTTTGCCCCTGGGATCGGCTCGGTCGGGTCGTAGGGGGCGATGAAGTCGGCGCCGAGCGCGATCAAGATAAACGGCACCAGGATGGCGAGCGGCAGCACGGGCAAGCTCCGCGCCAGCCTGGGCCAGCGTCGACCGACGCTGGTAAACTCTCGGTCAGTGACTGGTGCCGCAGAAGCACTCGTCTCTTCAACCGTGGAGACCATGGCGCGCACCTACTTGGTCAGGCGGATGCGTGGATCGATATACGCGTAGAGAATGTCGACGACGAGGTTGATCACCACGATCATGATTCCGGCCTCCATGACGACGCCTTGCACGAGCGGGAAATCGCGCTGGAAGATCCCCTCGTAGAGCAAGCGGCCGATGCCGGGCCAGGCAAAGATCACCTCGATGATCACCGCCGCATTGACCATGACAACGAGGTTGACGCCGGCCAGGGTCAGCACCGGGATCAGCGCGTTCTTAAAGGCGTGCACGGCCAGCACAACGTAGCCGGGCAGGCCCTTCAAACGCGCCAGCTTGACGTATTCGCTGCGCAATACCTCGAGCATGCTTGAGCGGGTCAGGCGCAACAGCGAGGCGGCAAAGTACCAGCCCAGTGCCACCGCCGGCATGATCAGGTTCCTCCAATCGCCTTGTCCGCTCGTCGGCAACCACTCTAGCCACACTGAAAATACCAGGATCATGACCAGCCCTAGCCAGAATCCAGGTATGGCCAGCCCCAGCAGAGCAACAACTTTGCCGAAACTGTCCCAGCCGCTGTTGACCTTTACCGCCGAGACGATGCCCGCCGGTATGCCGATGAAAAACGAAATCAAGGTTGCGGCGAATGCCAATTCGAGAGAGTTGGGCAATCGTTGGAAATAGAGGGTGCTCACCGGCATCTCATAGTTGAAGGACTTGCCCAGCTGTCCGGTCAAAACGTTTTTGACAAAGGCGAAGTACTGGACCGGCCACAGGCGGTCGAGCCCCCATTCGGTGCGCACCCGGTCGAGATCCTCGGCACGCGCGCCAGGTTCCGCCAATAAGGTCACCGGGTCGCCCGTCAATCTGACCACCGTGAAGATTGTCAGGCTCAGAATGAACAGGGTGACAATCGCGTAGAGGGTTCGCCGCATCATGAACTGGCCCATCGCCGTACCTTGAGGTATCCGTTATTGCCGGTCAGATCCGGTATTGGTTGCGGACGAACTGAAAGCCGTCACGGCCGGACTTGATCTGACTTGATCGGGCCATCCAGTGCCCGTCAGTGTCATTGCCCTGACATGGGCGTGCATCACCGGGTCACGCCCGGTGATGACGACAGTTTGTAGTGCTAACGTTCGGGCACACAGAAGTGGATAGACGGGTCTTACCGACCGGGCGGGCATTTCACTTCTCCGCAGCCGCGGTTTCCTTCAACTCGATGTCCTCCCACGGATAAGCGTAGCCGCTCGTGATGTAGGTAGGGAACACGTGCTGCCATTTCTTCGCCGCGACGCGCGGACCGATCGCGTTGACGAAGGCGTGGCGGAACACCGGGACGAAATAGTAGTTCTCAAGGATCTCGCGCTGGATTTCGTAAGCCAGGTTCTTTCGTTCTGTTTGATCGTGCGAGGCGAGGTATGTGGCGAACTTGTCGTCGAGCTCCCTGACGCAGAAGTAGTCCTTCCCCTGGAAGCCGTCGCATTTGAACATCGACTCATACCAGTTGGACCAAGTACCGCCGATGCGCGTCGCGTTCAAAATGATCTGGACGCCGGGCCACTGGCTCAGCCCGGTCTCCATTCTCTTCAGGAAGACGCCGCGCTCCATGACCTGGTTCCTGGCGCGGATGCCAATGGCCTGCAACTGCGAGACGATGCGCTCGCCGCGCGAATAATAATTCGGCGGCGGCGTTACCCAATCGACGTGAAAGCCGTTGGGATAACCGGCTTCCGCCAGCAGCTGTTTGGCCTTCGCGACGTCGCGGGGCCATTTCGGCCACTCCATGCCGAATTCGACGTCGTCGTTGATCCAATTGCCGTCGACCTGCCCCAACCCGTCGCATTCGGCCTGGTTCATCGCGTCGCGATCGATGGCGAGGCTGATCGCCTCGCGCACGCGCTTGTCGTGGAACGGACTTTTGGGGTCCTGGAAGCCAGGGAATTCGAGCCACCAATTGGCCGAGACCACCGGCGCCAGCATCAGCTTTGGATTGCTCTTGATCCGCGCAATCAGCTCACCGGGTACGAAATACGCGATGTCGGCCTCGCCGCGCTCCAGCATTGCGACGCGGGTGGCGGCTTCCGGCACCGCCAACATTGTCAACTCTTTGACGTGTACCGGTCGATAGTAATCTTCGAAAGCTCGGAAATCGAGTTGGATGCCGGCTTGCTGCGAGACGAGCTTGTACGGTCCGGCGCCGATCGGTTTCTGCATGTACCCGTCCTGCCCCACTTTCTCGTAGTATTTCTGCGGGACCACCCAGCCGGCGCCGCATACGTTCGCCATCCCGAGCAAAATCGGAAAATCGAAGAACGGGTCGTTGAAGTGGAAGCGGACAACATGGTCGTCAACGAGTTCCGCACCCTGGGTCTTGTCGTGGAGCACTGCGGCCCAGGCCCCGCGGTAATGCTCAAAGCTCCACTTGACATCCTCGGGCGTGACCGGCGTCCCGTCATGGAACTTGGTGCCCGGGCGGAGCTTGAAGGTGCAGCTCTTGGCGTCCTCGGCAAAATCGAAGCTCTCAGCCAGCGCCGGATGGTCGTATTTCTGATCGCGGAAGTTTTTGATCAGCGCGTCGTGCAAGGTCATCAGGAAATTGTCCGGCGTTGCCGTGCCGTCGTGCTGCTGCGGGTCGAGCCAGCGCGCGGCGATGTTGGTGTGCCAGGCGAGCACCATCTTCCCCTTGGGAACGACTGTCGGCGCAGCGCGGACATTGCGCGCGGCCGGCATGGCGAGCGCGGTCGTCGCCAATGCCGCCGTCCGCAGCACGGTGCGACGGGTCAGTCTCGTCTTATTCATTCTTGTCTCCGTGCTGCATTTGGTTCAGCCGCCCGCTAAGTTTTCAGCTTGATGTCTTCCCAGGGGTAGGCATAACCGGCGCTGATCGCGGTCGGGAATACGTCCTGCCATTTCGAGGCAGCGATGCGCGGCCCGATTGCATTCATGAAGGCGTGACGGAACACCGGGACAAAGTAGTAGTTCTCGAGGATCGTGCGTTGGATCTCTTCGGCTAAGGCTTGCCGCTCGGCCGGTTTATCCGACGTCAGGTATTGATCGTACTTGGCGTCGAGTTCCTTTACGCAGAACTCGTCAGCGGCGAGCATCCCGCCGCACTTGAATTCGGACTCGTACCAATTGGCCCAGCTCGCGCCGATGCGGGCGCCGGTGAAGATGATGTTGACGCCAGGCCACTCCTTCATTCCGCCTTGCCGCCGCTTGAGGTACACGGCCCGCTCCAGGGTCTGGAGCCTCGTACGGATGCCGATCCCCTGGAGCTGCGAGATGGCGCGCTCGCCGCGCGAATAAAAAGGCGGCGCCGGGGTCAGCCAGTCTACAGCGAAGCCGTTGGGGTAGCCGGCCTCGGCCATTAGTTTTTTGGCCTTGGAGACATTGTATTCCCATTTCGGCCAATTCAGAGCGTACTGCACGTCATCGTTGATCCAGTTGCCGTCGACCACGCCGTACCCCGCGGATTCCGCCTGATTGATCGCATCCCGGTCGATCGCGAGGC
>Ga0306923_10000858_pt1 | contig 25356 bp, 29 predicted proteins | sample sta12Can44000108_FD_203841 | JGI IMG/M metagenome (GOLD analysis project Ga0306923, IMG submission 203841) | Lab enrichment of tropical soil microbial communities from Luquillo Experimental Forest, Puerto Rico - statanox.12C.anox.44.000.108 (v2)... | ecosystem: Environmental > Terrestrial >... | reverse complement strand
TGACTATATCGTCTGCATTCTATTCCATTCCATCAGTGATAAGTATATCACTCCTACTTAAATGTAGACGTGCAAATCACAATATTCGTCCTATTTATGCCCTCAAGAAAACTGATGAGCTATGAACCATATCGAACCACCCGTCCTTAAAAAGCTCTTGAAAGACAAGGGTTTGTCCTTGGCCGACCTAGCCAAGCAGGCCCGACTCAACAAACAGACAATTTGGCGGTTGACGACCGGCAAGGTGGCTAAGACACGTGATCACACAATCCGGAATATCGCGCGGGTTTTGAATGTTGACACGCGGGTCCTCAGGGGCGAGGCGCGTGCTCCCGAGTTGACCAGCGGCACCGAGCCAGCGGTTTCGAAGTTCCAATTGAATGTTCGCGTAAGCACGGTGGCACGCAATGCCTTGAGCTTGGTCGCAGAACGTTATGGCGTAGAGCAATCGCAAATTGTCGAGCTCGCGCCGTTCCTATTCTGCTGGGTAGCCGAGGCCAGCTTGCGTCAACGTCGGGACCGACTCAGTGAGGTCGAACGTGCGTGCGAAAACGCGCGAAATGTGGAGCGGGAGATTCGCCATTTCCCAGTTCCAAACTTCACCTATTCCGAAGAAAAGATCGCTGCAGAGCACAGGTCGATTGACCGTCGCGACCTGTTCGGCGCTTGGTTCTGCGAGAAGGCCGACCTCCTCGATCCGACATTCCGTCACGATTTTAAGACCGAGAATCCGTTAGCGATCTTCCTCCGGAACCTCGTCTCCGAAATAAGCAGCGTTGCAAAATTCGAAGGTTGGTCCGGTGACGGAAGTCCGAACTATCGCGTGTGTCCCGAAGAAGCCGCCGAACTGGTGGGTGGCGACACCGATCGAGCCGATGAGCTTCTTCGAGGGGATGTGGCGATCAACGAGATGCCTAAGGAAATCCGGTCCCCCGAAAGGACGAAGGAGCGAGCCGAGTGGGTATGCGAGAAGGCTGCGGAGCACCACAAAGAATACCTCGACAAACTTTGAACTTCACCGCTGTACGAATGCAGGGAGGCATCAACATGAATGGCCTCAAACTTACCGATCATGCAAGCGTGCGGATGGCTCAACGCAACGTCTCCCTTCCGGACGCTGAGCTAATAACGCTGATTGGCACCGAGGTCAGCGATGGTTATTTGGTCCGCACTCAGGACTGTCAACAGATCGAGATGCAGTTGAAACGCTTCCTTGATCGGATCAGGAGACTGAAGGGGAAGCGCCTAGTCGTTGCTGAAGGGCGAATCGTGACTGCGTACCAAGCTTCTATGCGGAAGGAGCGCCGACTCCTGCGGAACGCGCAAGAACGTGATCTCAGCAAACGGGAGCGGGTGGCGGGTCAACCCTATACCTGCCTCAGGTAGCACCTAAAGGAGAAGACAATGCCCTACGTGCCGACGATCCAAGATTTGGACCTTCCAATCGAGCAATTGCTGAAATTAGCAGATGAGCAGAAAAAGTGGGATCGCGAGCACACTTACGTCATCGACATCATTAAGCTGCTCCATGGCCGAAAGTGGGGGATGCGAAAGCAAGATCTTGATGATCAACTCCTTGAAAAGCGTAGAGCGGATGGCGAGCCGATACCGAAAGAATTTGCGAAGACAGTCCAGAGCATCCTAAACAGTTACACGTCCCAATCCAGAATATTTGAGGGCGCTCAGAAAGGGCCCGAGGATGATTTGTTCTATTCGCCAAAAGGGAAGGGATCAGGAACTTGGGCTTTACGTTCTGATCGTGCCCGCGAGTGGCTAAAGCGAAAAATTGGAACAGAGCTTTAATAGGGGCTGTTCTACGCCCTTCCCATAAACGTGGAAGAGAGGAAATCATGAGAGAACCGGATGATGACGGTCCATACGAAGCTGAAGGCTTTGCTGCACGAGTTCAACTCAAGCATGATCCGAGCGTGTACATGACCATAGAGGTATATGCAGACACCGAGGAGGAGGCAAAACGAATATTCAATCTACTCTTATCATCTGACGCGGAGGTCTGCGACATGCAGGGCATGGTGACCATTGCGTGAGGTGACAGAAATGAAAACAGAGTCTGGAAAAAGCTGTCATCAATGGTCGCACGGGTACCCTTAAAGGAAAAATCTTGATCGCCTATGGCAGACTTCCTGACGTATCAGCACGAGGGCGCTTGCCAGGAGGCTGCTCGCGGAACCTTGGCTTCGACAGTTGCGGCCCGCGCCCCTATCGTTGGCTTGCGACGCGATTGCCGCGGCTTGCGCGTCCTCATCTCGAATGATCGCCGAAAGTCCATACAAAAAGGAAGACCAGGCATTCATTGACTCCATCTCCGAGTTGAAGCCCGATTGAAGCGCGGCGAGATATGGACAGCATCAGGCGGCCCCGATTATGCCGGCAAGCCGCGCCCTTTCGTTGTCGTTCAGGATGACCGCCTCGGGATCGTCACCTCTGTCACGTTTGTGGCTTCACTCGCGACCCGACCCGTGCTCCAATGTTTCGCGTGCTGATTTCCCCAAGTGAGCTTGATAAGCTCGAATCTGCGTCGCATGTTATGATCGATAAAGTGACGACCATCCCCGCGACAAAGCTTGGCTATCGCATTGGGCGCCTCGACGATGCCGATCTGACTCGCGTCAGCCGCGCATTGCTGATCCACCTGGGTCTTGCTGGTTGAACCAGCCGTCACGGACCGCGTTACCATCCCATGTCGAGCGATTCCGCCGCCACTTCCCCCCAAAATCGCCTCGCCGGCGAGACTAGTCCCTATCTCCTGCAGCACCGGCACAACCCGGTGGATTGGTGGCCATGGGGAAGCGAGGCGCTCGCCGAGGCAAAAAAGAGCAACAAGCCGATTTTGCTGTCGGTGGGCTACGCCGCCTGCCACTGGTGCCACGTGATGGCGCACGAGAGCTTCGAGGACGAGGAAACAGCGCGGGTCATGAACGAGCTGTTCGTCAACATCAAGGTCGACCGCGAGGAGCGCCCCGACATCGATCAAATCTACATGTCGGCGCTGCATCACCTGGGCGAGCACGGCGGCTGGCCGCTCACCATGTTTCTCACGCCGGACGGGGAGCCGTTCTGGGGCGGCACATATTTCCCCAAAACTCCCCTGTACGGAAAACCGGCATTCGTCGATCTCCTGCGCGAGGTCGAGCGCGTCTTCCGCCAGCAGCCAAACAGCGTGGAGCATAACCGCAGCGCCATCATGGCGCGCCTTGCCGAAACCGCCCAGCCAAGCGGGCGCGCGACGATCGGCCGGCCCGAGCTCGATCGCATCGCCAATCAGATCGCGGGCCTGATCGACCCCGTGCATGGCGGGATGCGCGGCGCACCCAAGTTCCCGCAGCCCATGATGCTCGAGTTTCTCTGGCGCGCCGGCTTGCGGCTGCATGATGGCCGCTATTTCGGCCTGGTCGAGCTTTCGCTCGCGCGCATGTCGGAAGGCGGCATCTACGACCATCTCGGCGGAGGGTTCTCGCGCTATTCGGTGGACGAGCGCTGGCTGGTCCCGCATTTCGAGAAGATGCTCTACGACAACGCGCTCATCCTCGAGCTTCTCGCGCTCGCCCATCAGCGCTCGGGAAACCCGTTGTTCTCCGTTCGCGCGGAAGAGACCGTGACCTGGCTCGCCCGTGAGATGACCACGCCGGTGGGAGCCTTCTGCGCCTCCCTCGACGCCGATTCCGAGGGAGAGGAGGGAAAGTTCTATGTGTGGTCGGAGCGCGAGGTTGCCGAAATTCTCGGCAAGGAGGATGCCGCATTCTTTTCCGCGCACTACGACGTCACCGCCCACGGAAACTTTGAAGGAGCCAACATTCTCAATCGTCTCAAGCACTTGACGCGCACGATGGAGGAGGAGGGCAGGCTCGCCCCGCTGCGCGCCAGGCTGCTTGCAGCGCGTTCGAAGCGCGAGCGCCCGGGACTCGATGACAAGGTGCTGGCCGACTGGAACGGCCTGATGATCGCTGCGCTGGTCCATTCTGCCGGCACGCTTGATGCCCCCACCTCCCTGGCCATGGCCGAGCGCGCCTTCCGGTTCATTGCCTCGGAGATGACCCGCGGCCACCGGCTGGGCCATTCCTGGCGCGAGGGCAAGCTCCTGGTCCCCGGCCTCGCCTCCGATTACGCCGCCATGATCCGGGCCGCACTGGCGCTTTATGAGGCGACCGGCGAAGCGAGCTATCTCGAACGTGCGCTGTCCTGGCAGGAAGCGCTCGACCGGCATTATGCCAACGCCGAGACCGGCGGCTATTTCCTCCCCGCCGACGATGCCCAGGGTCTGGTGGTGCGGCCGAGCGCCACCAGCGATGACGCGACCCCCAACGCGAACGCGCTGGCGGCGCAGAACCTCATCCGGCTCTCCGTCTTCACCGGCAACCATGCATGGCGCGAGCAGGCCGATCGGCTGATCGAGGGCGTACTGGGGCGCGCCGGAGACAATCTCTTTGCGCACCTCGCATTGCTCAACGCACTCGATCTGCGGCTGCGCGCGGCGGAGATCATCGTGACCGGGCGCGACGCACAGGCAGATGCCCTCCTCGCCGCCGCCCGCAGGATCCCCTTCCTCGACCGCATTGTGATGCAGGCATCCGACGTGCCGCAATTGCGGGGACCGGGCCAGGACGGCATAAGCAACTCGATTCGGCAGAAGATCGAGGCATCCGCGGAGAGCGCGGCGTTCGTCTGCCTGGGCGAGACCTGCTCGCTCCCGGTCACGCAGCCTCGATCGATCGCGGAAACAATCGCGGCGATGCGCCGCTAAGATCAGGCGTTCATCGATTCGAAGAAGTCGGAATTGTTCTTGGTGTTGCGCAGCTTGTCCAGCAGAAAGTCGATGGCGTCCATGGTCCCCATGGGATTGAGGATGCGCCGCAGGATGTACATCTTCTTGAGCTGATCGGGCGGCACCAGCAGCTCTTCCTTGCGCGTGCCCGAGCGCGTGATGTCCATCGCCGGGAACGTGCGCTTGTCCGCGACCTTGCGGTCGAGAATGATCTCCGAGTTGCCGGTTCCCTTGAACTCTTCGAAGATCACCTCGTCCATGCGGCTTCCGGTGTCGATCAAGGCAGTCGCGATGATGGTGAGCGAACCGCCTTCCTCGATGTTGCGCGCCGCGCCGAAGAAGCGCTTCGGGCGCTGCAGCGCGTTCGCATCGACACCGCCGGTGAGCACCTTGCCCGACGAGGGCACCACCGTGTTGTAGGCACGGCCCAGTCGGGTGATGGAGTCGAGCAGGATCACGACGTCACGGCTGTGCTCCACCAGCCGCTTGGCCTTCTCGATGACCATCTCGGCGACCTGCACATGGCGGCTCGCCGGCTCGTCGAAGGTCGAGGACACCACCTCGCCCTTCACCGAGCGCTGCATGTCGGTCACCTCCTCGGGTCGCTCGTCGATGAGCAGCACGATGAGATAGCATTCCGGATGATTGGCCGTGATGGCGTGGGCGATGTTCTGCAGCAGCACCGTCTTTCCGGTCCGCGGCGGAGACACGATCAGCGCCCGCTGTCCTTTGCCGATCGGCGCGACGATGTCGATCACGCGCGGCGAGAGATCCTTCTTGGTGACATCCTCGTGCTCCATGCGCAGCCGTTCGTCCGGATAGAGCGGGGTGAGATTGTCGAAGTTCACCTTGTGGCGCGCCTTCTCCGGATCTTCGAAATTGATGGTATTGACCTTGAGCAGCGCGAAATAGCGTTCGCCCTCCTTGGGCGAGCGGATGTGCCCGTCGATGGTGTCGCCGGTGCGCAGTCCGAAACGGCGAATTTGAGAGGGCGATACGTAGATGTCGTCCGGCCCGGGCAAATAATTTGCTTCCGGCGATCGCAGGAAGCCGAAGCCGTCGGACAGCACCTCGACCACGCCCTCTCCGACAATGTCGGTTTCGCGCATGGAAAGCTGCTTGAGGATACCGAACATCAGCTCCTGCTTGCGCATGGTGCTGGCATTTTCGACCTCGAGCTCCTCGGCGAACGAGACAAGCTCGGCCGGCGTCTTGGCCTTGAGGTCTTGGAGTTTCATTTCCCGCATGCGGGTAGTCCTATGGAGGGGATCGGCCGGGAAAAATTGCCGACCGTATGAGAGGAAGGGGTCGCAGGTCTTAAGCGAAGGGATTCGGACCCGATGCAGCGGCCGGTCCCATGCTTGGGCCGGAGGCGATGCATCTGCCTGCGCTGGGGGAGATAAGCAGAACATATGAAAAGAAAGTTCCCGGCGCAAGTAGTTCTCGCGCAAGCGCAAGAGTTGTTCGCGACTAAAACACGTCCGCCGCCTCTCTCTAGAACGGCTTGACCACCGCCAGGATAACGATGGCAATCATCAGTACGGTGGGCACCTCATTGATAATGCGATAAAAACCGGCCGCGCGCCGGTTCTGATCCGCCGCGAACTCACGCATCCAGCGGGCCAGAAACCCGTGCACCCCGGAGAGTACGAGAACGAGCAGGATCTTTGCCTGCAACCAGGGTGCGCCAAACCAGCTGCCCTGCCATGCCAGCCACAGGCCCAGCGCCCAAGTCGCAAACATGGCCGGGTTGATGATCGCCCGCAGCAGGCGCCGCTCCATGACCTTGAAAGTCTCCGACTGCTTCGATCCAGGCGGGGCATCGCAGTGATAGACAAACAGGCGCGGCAGATAGAGCATCCCGGCCATCCAGGAAATGACGGCAATGACATGAAATGCTTTGAGCCACTCATACATGGCGCCGTTCTACCAGCTTGCAAAACGCATTCTCATCCGCGTATGCGCGCCAGCATCTGCTCGACATGTGCTACCGGCGTTGCAGGCAGGATACCGTGCCCAAGATTCCAGATGAAAGGCCGGTCGGAAAATGCAGCGAGAATCCTCTCTATTGCGCGATCAAGCGCATCGCCACCGGCCAGCAGCAGCAATGGATCAAGATTACCCTGGATCGCAACGTGTCGGGGAACATGCGTGCGAGCAAAATCAAGGTCTGCCGTCCAATCGAGCCCGACGGCATCGACCGGCACATTATACAGGTAGCGAAGGATCCCGGCCCCAATCCCGCGCGGAAATCCGATGATCCTGGCTTCCGGAACATCGTGCCGTACCGCCGCGATCAGGCGTTGCGTGGGCTCGATGCACCACTGCCGAAATTCCTCATCGGGCAGGATGCCCGCCCACGTATCGAAAATCTGGACGGCATCGGCGCCCGCCTGCAGCTGCCTGACCAGGTGGCCGGCAGAGCGCTCGACCAGCATATCCATCAGACGCGCAAATCCTTGCCGATCACGGTACGCAAACAGCCTGGCCGGAGCCTGATCGGACGTCCCCTTCCCGGCGATCATGTAGCTTGCCACGGTCCATGGAGCTCCGCAGAAGCCCAGCAGCGCCACGGCCGGCGGCAGCAGAGATTTGACCTTTGCAATGGTCTCATAGACCGGAATCAAAGCCTGTTCGCCCGATTGCGTGCTGAGCCGCGCCAAGCCTGCATTATCCGCAATCGGCTCAAGCCGCGGACCTTCACCTTCCACAAACCAGATCCGCTGTCCCAACGAGTACGGAACAAGCAGGATATCTGAAAACAGGATCGCCGCATCGAAACCAAATCGCCGCACCGGCTGCAGCGTGACCTCAGTCGCGAGATCGGGGGTCAGACAAAGCCTGAGGAAATCTCCGGCCCTTTCGCGGATGGCACGATATTCCGGCAGGTAACGCCCGGCTTGCCGCATGAGCCAAGCAGGCGGCGGCTTTTCAATCCCACCATTGAGAACGCTGAGAAGAGGCTTTCTCACTTCACGCTGCCCATACACGATTCTTGCTGCCTGCAAAATTACTTAGAGAATCCTTGTTTGCAGTTGTTTGGATGGTAATTGGACTCATGCAGCGATATTCACAGCTTGTCCACCTCGGGTGAACGATTCCCGCTATTCGAACGATGAATGCGAACGACAAGGAAAGAGCCGGAGCACGCCTGATCCGGTGCTTATGGGGCTCGTTTCTGCGGCATCATCCAAGGCTCGTTCACATGCTGGTCCTTATAGTCCCGCAGGATCCGATGTCGCGTCCCCACAGCGACAATGTGGAAGGCTTCTGCGACTTTTCGCTCAGGGACTTGCACTCGTGACGAAGCCGTGGCCTTCTCCATATAAATCCACGGCTTTATCCCATGTCCACCTCACCCCGCGTAGGAAGCTATTTTCACCTTCATCTTGTGTCCGATGCGACCGGCGAGACGCTCACCACGGTCGCCCGCGCAGCGACTGCCCAATACACGAAGGTATTGCCGGTGGAGCATATCTATCCGCTGGTGCGGACGCAGAAACAGCTCGATCGCGTTCTGGCCGAGATCGAGCAATCACCCGGAATAGTCCTTTACACGCTGCTGGAGGATGAGCTCGTGCAGTGCCTGGAGAAGCATTGCCGCGACCTCGGCCTGCCCTGCCTGTCGATCCTCGGCCCGGTGCTTCAGCTGCTGCACTCCTATCTGGGGACGGAAACCTCCCATCGTGTCGGCGCGCAGCACGTGCTCAACGCGGATTATTTCAAGCGCATCGATGCCCTCAACTACACCATGCTGCATGACGATGGGCAGCATCTGGAGGGCCTGGAGGAAGCCGATGTGGTGCTCATAGGGGTATCGCGGACCTCGAAGACGCCGACCTCGATCTACCTCGCCAACCGTGGCGTGAAGACCGGCAACGTTCCGTTGGTGCCGGGAATGGGCGTATCCCGGCAGGTGGAGAGCCTGGCGCATCCGCTGGTTGTCGGCCTCTATGCCAGCCCGGAGCGCATTGTTCAGATCCGGCAGAACCGGCTGCTTGGCCTCAAGGCGCATCATGATGATGACCAGTATATCGATCGCAAATCAGTGGCGGAGGAAGTCGCGTTTTCGAGAAAATTGTGCGTCCGTCACAACTGGCCGAGCATCGATGTGACGCGCCGCTCCATTGAAGAAACCGCCGCGGCGGTCCTCAGCCTGCTTGCGGAGCGCCGCCGGCACCCGGCTGCATGAGCAGCAATGGGATTGTGGATTGCCCCCGCGAAACTGGTGCTTGCATCACGCAGCGAGAGCCGGCACGCGATCCTGCTGGCCGCCGGAATTCCTCACGAGGTTGCGCCTGCGGATATCGACGAAAGGCTGATCGAACAGCGCGCCGGGACCGGCGACGGCGCGCTGGTCGCAGAGCTTCTGGCCCGTGAAAAGGCGCTCGCGGTCTCCGCCCGCCGGCCCGGCGCCCTTGTTCTGGGCGCCGACCAGACGCTTGCGCTCGGGGAGCGTCGTTTCTCCAAACCGAAGGACAGGACAAGCGCGCGCGAGCAGCTTCTTCTGCTGCGGAATCGGACGCACGAGCTGCATTGCGCGATTGCGGTCGTGCGGGACGACACGGTGCTGTTCGAGCATCGTGAAGTGGCGCAGCTCACCATGCGCAGATTCAGCGAAGCCTTTCTGGAGGCGTATCTCGATGCCGTCGGGAGCGCGGCCGCCGGCAGCGTCGGTGGCTATCAGCTGGAGAGGGTTGGAATCCAGCTCTTCGAGCGCGTTACCGGTGACCATTTCGTCATTCTTGGCCTCCCGCTCCTCGCCCTGCTGGCGTTTCTTCGTCGGGACGGCGTCTTGGTGGAGTGAATTGCCGCGCCCAACGCGCTATTGCGGAACCATGTTCATCATTGGACTGACCGGCTCGGTCGGGATGGGAAAATCGACCACGGCGCGCCTCTTCGCTGAGCAGGGTGTGCCTGTGCATGACGCCGACGCGGTGGTGCATCAGCTGTACGAAGGAGAAGCGGTCGCCGCAATCGAGGCCGCGTTTCCCGGCGCAACCGCGCGCGGCAAGGTCGATCGCAGCGCCCTGGCCGCTCTGGTTCTCGATGATCCCTCGGCATTGAAAAGACTCGAAGCCATCGTGCACCCTTTGGTGCAGGCCGCCGAGCAGGAGCTTCTCGCGCAAGCGCAGGCTCGCGGCGAGAAGGTCGCTGTGCTCGATATCCCGCTCCTGTTCGAGACCGGAGGCGATCGGCGTGTAGACGCGGTCGTGGTGGCATCCGCGCCCACGGAGATTCAGCAGGCCCGTGTGCTGGCGCGCCCCGGAATGACCTGGGAGAAGCTCGAGGCCATTCTCCGCAAGCAGATGCCGGATGACGAGAAGCGTCGGCGCGCTGATTTCGTCGTGGACACCTCGCGCGGGATCGACGACGCGCGTGCCCAGGTGCGTGCCATTCTTGATGCAGTTGCTACAATGCCGCTGCGGCGCAGGTGATTCGCGCCCAAGAGGCATGGATTGCGCGAGATCGTGCTCGATACCGAAACGACGGGGCTCGATCCCGTCGCCGGCCATCGGCTCGTCGAGATCGGCTGCATCGAGCTGGTCAACGGCATGCCGAGCGGCCGGCACTTTCACCGCTATCTCAATCCGGAACGCGACATGCCGGCCGAAGCATTGGCCGTGCACGGCCTCTCGGTCGAGTTTCTCAATAGCAAACCGCGGTTTACCGAGGTTGCCGAAGAGCTCCTCGCCTTTCTCGGCGATGCGCCGCTGGTTGCACATAACGCCGCGTTCGATCTCGGCTTCCTCAATGCCGAGCTCGAGCGCGCGGGGAAAACTGCGGTCGGGCGCGAGCGCCTCGTGGACACTCTGCTCCTGGCTCGGCGCAAGCATCCCGCCGGGCCCAATCGTCTCGATGACCTTTGCGGGCGCTACGGCATCGACAATTCGCGCCGCACCAAGCACGGTGCCCTGCTGGATGCCGAGCTCCTTGCGGAAGTCTATCTCGAGCTGATCGGCGCCAGACAGGCCCAGCTCATCTTGGTTGAGAGTGGTCACCCGACAAGCGGCGTTCAGGCCGCCGTGGCGTCAGCTCGCGCGCGACCCGCGGCGCTTGCGCCGCGCCTCTCGGCCGATCAGCGTGCGGCGCACGCCGCCTTCGTGGCGACCCTCGGCGATAACGCGATCTGGTGCGAATATTCGATCATCCGCGGGAGCGAGCCGGCGGCGTCTTGCGCAGTTTCCCACTGATTTCCAGCCCGCATCGGTCTGATGCTCGGCCGCCAGGTCCAGCGGGCGCTGACAGCGCGCCGTCAGCTCGCGGCGGCGGGAGGCGCGGGCTGCCCGGCCTGCATCTGCGCCACTCTCTGCTGGTAGAGGGAGACGAAATCCACGGGGTCGAGCAGGAGCGGAGGGAAGCCGCCGTTGCGCACTGCGGTTGCTACGATCTCGCGGGCGAACGGGAAGAGGAGCCTGGGACACTCGATCATGACCAGCGGCTGGAGAGATTCCGCCGGTACGTTCTGGACGCGGAAGACGCCGGCGAAGGTCAGATCGAAGGCAAACAGCACGCTGCCGGCACTCTCGGCCTTGCCGTCCAGTTTCAGCGAGACCTCGTAGTCGGTTTCAGCAAGCTGCTGCACCCCGACATTGATCTGAATCTGGATTGCCGGCTGGGTCTGGCTTGGAGAAAGCGAGCGTGGAGCATTCGGATTCTCGAACGAGAGGTCCTTGATATATTGGCCGAGAACGCTGAGCTGCGGCTGCGCCTGCGTGCCCGGTGGAATTTGCGCCGGGCCGCCATTGCCGGGGGTGGTCATGCGGGGAGCCTTTCACTTTCTTGCGAACTGCCGCAGTCGCGGCGTGGCTAACACAGGGGCTCGGAGCGGACAAGGAGGTCACGATCCGCTTTGTCTCGATCCGCTCTGTCACGTCCCGCCTTTGGCCCTTTGCTTTGATCGCGGCTCTCTCGAGGCGCGCCGACGCGGGCGGCGTGGGTCCGGAAGGCGGTGCCATTCGCTGGGCTCGAGATCGATGACAAGATCGTGCGACGGCTGCCCGCGCCGGCCGGCGTTGCGCGAGGCATGCGCAAGCGCTGCGGCAGCCCATCGGCGAAACGCAGGAACGAGCAGCGCAGCCCCAATGGCGTCGGTGATAAAGCCCGGGAGGACCAGCAACAGGGTACCGAGCATTGTCGCTGCCGCCGGGGTATCCAGACGCAGCGCCGAGATGCCGTCGTGACGCAGAGCGTCGAGCAGGCGGGCGAAGTCGCGCCGACCCGAACGCCGCAGCAGCATGACGCCCAGGACCGATGTAGCGACCAGGGCAATGCCTGCCCGCAGCCAGCCGATCCATCCGGCTACGACGAGAAAGGCTATGAATTCGGCTGCGGGAAGCCCGATCATCGCGATAAAGGTCCGTTTAACCAACGACATGCATCAAGCTCCGGGTGGGCCTTGTTGGCGCCATGGTTGAGATCGTCTATGGTCCCGGCAAGGGATGACTGCGCCGACGCAAAGCCCCTGGATCAGTGCGGTCACGTACCTAGATAGTAGCGCAGGAACCGACCTCTGCCTGCGCCGAATTCCTGGGTATAGCGTTATCCCGGTGATCCCGCGGCGTGATGGCCTCCGAGAGCTTGCAACACGTGTTCGACATTTACACCATCATCTTTTTGGCGCTTGCGGTATTCATTTTCCTGCGCCTGCGCAGCGTGCTCGGCCAGCGCACCGGCAGGGAACGGCCGCCTTACGATCCTTACTCGGCGCGTGATGCCGTGCGCGGCGCAACCAACGATAACGTCGTCACGCTGCCGGGGCGAGCCGCGGCCGAGGCCGCAAAAAAGCCGGCGGAGCCGACCGAGCCGGGTGAACGCTGGAAAGGGATCGCTGAGCCGGGCTCAGCCGTGGCCGCCGGGCTCGACGCTCTCGCCGGCGAAGACAAGGCTTTCGACGTCCAGCACTTCGTCACGGGCGCACGCGCCGCCTATGAAATGATCGTGCTGGCCTACGCGCAAGGCGATCGCCGGACGCTCAAGAATCTGCTGTCACGTGAAGTCTACGAAGGGTTCGAAGCGGCCATTCGCGAGCGCGAGTCCAAGGGCGAGACCGTCGATACGCGCTTTGTTGCGATAGAGAAATCCGATATCACCGCGGCGGAGTTGCGCGCACGCACGGCGCACCTCACGGTTCGGTTCGTCTCCCAGCTCATTTCTGTCACGCGCGACAAGTCCGGCAATGTGATTGAGGGCAATCCCGAGAAGGTTACCGATGTGACGGACGTGTGGACATTTGCCCGCGATCTTTCCTCGCGCGATCCCAACTGGAAGCTGGTGGCCACCGAAGCCGGTCACTAACCGGAACCGGAACGGATCGCGCGATGGCGCTGCGTCCGCGCTTGCAGGCTCTCACGATCACGGGGTGGATCGCCGCTTGCGGCGTCGCCGGCGCGGACCCCCTCCAACTGCCCGACAGCGCGCTCGAGCCGGTGCATTGGAGCGAGCTCGAGGGTTGGGGAGACGACGATCATCTTGCCGCGTTCGCCACCTACCAGGCGAGCTGCCAGGTGGTGCGCAGGACGCCCCGCACGCAGGACCACGGCCCGATCTACCGCGCCCTGTGGGAGCTCTGTCGGCAGGCTTCGGGGGAGCCGCCGCGGGATGCGGCGGCTGCGCGCACCTTCTTCGAGCAGAATTTTACGCCCGTGCGCATTGCGCGCCTGGGCGAGGTGGAGGGGTTCCTGACCGGTTATTATGAGCCGATCGTTCAGGGCTCGCGGTTTCCAAATCCTGAGTTCCATATCCCGCTCTACCGGCGTCCGCCCGATCTTCTTGTCGCCGGTCGCATGCCCGGGAAGCATGAGATTCCAAACAAGAACGCGTCAATCGGGCGGCACGATGAGGCCAACCGGCTGGTGCCGTACTACGACCGCGGCGCCATCGACGCCGGTGCGCTCGATGGCAGGAAGCTGGAAATCTGCTGGCTCAAAGATCCGTTCGACGCGCTCGCAGTGCAGATCGAGGGCTCGGCGCGCGTCATCCTCGAGGACGGCACACCGCTGCGCATTGGCTACGACTCGCACAATGGCTATGCCTACAGCTCGATCGGTCGCGTGCTCATCGAGCGCAACCTCATCCCGCGCGAGGAGATGTCGATGCAGCGTATCCGCGACTGGATGACGGCGCACCCCGAGGAAGCTCCGAAAATACGCGCGACCAACCGCTCCTATGTGTTCTTCCGCATAACCGGGCTTTCGAATGACGGCGAGCCGATCGGTGCGCAGGGTGTCCCCTTGACTCCCGGCCGTTCGATCGCCGTGGACAGGCTGCATGAATACGGCATCCCGTTCTTCATCGCAGCGGCTCTGCCGATCGAGAGCACAAAATTGGCTTCGGCTTTCCATCGCCTGATGATCGCGCAAGATACCGGCTCGGCCATTGTCGGGCCGGCGCGCGCCGATCTCTACTGGGGCGCCGGCGACGATGCCGCCCGGGTCGCCGGGCGTATTCGCCATCCCGGCCGTTTCGTGATGCTGCTTCCCCGCGAGCTCGACATGGTTGTGGCCGGCAAGGAAATGCCTTTGCCTGTGCCAAAGCCGCAGGTCCCCGAGGCGGAGGCCAAGGGGGACATTGGCAAGAAGGACAATGGCAAGGAAATGCCTTTGCCTGTGCCAAAGCCGCAGATCCCCGAGGTGGAGGCCAAGGGGGACATTGGCAAGAAGGACAACGGAAAGACCGGCCCTGACGCGCGGCGAGCCGAGGACGGGGGGCACACGGCACAAAGAGCGCGTCGGCCGGCTGTCCGCGTGCGCTGGCGATATTGGTGACAGGCGGCCGCAATGAATGCGCACGATGACAAGCGGCAAAGGCTCAACGCGCAGGACGGCGCGCTTTGGGGCGAGTTCACGCAATCCGTGCAGCCGCTCACCCCGCGTTCCCCAGCGCCATTGTCACGACCGGCGCGTCCAGCGCGCACGCCGGCCGCTGCTTCCGCCACGCCGGCTGCGTCGGTTCGGGCCGCGCCGCAGGTCGAGGCGATCGAGCGGCGGGAGAAACAGCAGCTCGCCCGCGGCCGCGTGGAAATCGATGCCCGGCTTGATCTCCACGGCATGACGCAGGCGCAGGCGCATGCCGAGCTGAGGCGATTTTTGCGCCGCGCGCAGAGCCGGGGCGCGAAATTCGTTCTGGTCATTACGGGCAAAGGCGCGCTCGCTCGCAACCATGGCGGCGAGCCCGGCGTGCTCAGACGGCAGGTGCCGCTGTGGCTCCGGGCGCCGGAAATGCGCAGCTGCGTGAGCGCCTTCGAGCAGGCCCATGTCGTTCACGGGGGCGAGGGCGCGCTTTATGTCCGGCTGCGGCGGGCCCGCCGCGCCGACTGAGTGCGCTTGATCTGGGCCGGAATGCGCCTATTCGACCCGCCGCAGAAAAGTCCGTTCCTCCGCGAGAATGAATTGGCCTTCCTCGGCAGATTTGAAGTTTGCGGCCCCGGCGGGATCGGACGCAAGCCGGGTTCGGTAGCTCTCGTAGTCGGCAAGGCTGTCGAAGGAAATCAGTGCGTACGCAATATTGTTGGTCCCTTCGTGCGGCATCCAATAGCCCAGCAGATCGCCGCCACAGCTTGGGATGATCTCCGACCACCGCTTGGCATATTGCTCGAACTGACGCTTCTTGAACGGATCAAGCTGATAGCGAATGAATACCGTGATGCTCATGGGCGGCCTCCTGCGTTGGCTGCCGCCATTGTGCGCCCAGGGCAGGCCAGATGCTTCGGCCGGCATCGTAGCCTCACCATCCGCCAACGGGCTTTGATTGAGCTAGAGCCGATGACGGTTCGAAGAAAAGTCATCCTGCTCTAAAGGATGAATCGGCTCAGATCCGCGTTCTTGGCGAGGTCGCCGACATGCTTGTGCACGTAGGAGGCATCGACCTCAACGGTGTCGCCGGAGCGATCCGGCGCGGCGAAGGAGATTTCGTCGAGCACCCGCTCCATGACCGTGTGCAGGCGGCGTGCGCCGATGTTCTCCACGCTTGAATTGACTGCGACCGCGACATCGGCGATGGCGTCGATCGCATCCGGCGTGAACGCCAAGGTCACGCCTTCGGTCGCCAGCAGCGCCACGTACTGCTTGATCAGCGAGGCTTCGGTTTCCGTGAGAATCCGGGTGAAATCGTCGCGCGTGAGCGGACGAAGCTCGACCCGGATCGGCAAGCGTCCCTGCAGCTCCGGCAGCAGGTCGGACGGCTTCGAAAGGTGGAACGCGCCCGAGGCGATGAACAGGATATGATCGGTCTTCACCGCCCCGTGTTTGGTGGACACCGTGGTGCCCTCGATCAACGGCAGCAAATCGCGCTGCACGCCTTCACGCGACACGTCGGCGCCGATGCGTCCTTCGCGGCCGGCGATCTTGTCGATCTCGTCAAGAAAGACGATGCCGTTCTGCTCGACCGCGCCGATCGATTCCAGCACCACCTGATCGTTGTCGAGCAGCTTGTCCGACTCCTCGTTGATCAGAATGTCGTGCGATTCGGCGACCGTGACCCGCCGCGTCTTGGTGCGGCTGCCGCCGAGCTTGCCGAAGATGTCGCCGATCGAGATCGCGCCCATATGCGCGCCCGGCATGCCCGGAATTTCGAACAGCGGCATGCCGCCGCCGGCAGCCTGGACCTCGATCTCGATTTCCTTGTCGTTGAGCTCTCCGGCGCGCAGCCGCCGGCGGAATGCATCCTTGGTCGAGGCGCTGGCGTTCTCTCCCACCAGCGCATTGACCACGCGCTCTTCGGCTGCAAGCTGGGCGCGGGCCTGCACGTCCTTGCGCTTCTTCTCCCGGGTCTGGATGATCGCGATCTCGACCAGGTCGCGCACGATCTGCTCCACGTCGCGGCCGACATAGCCGACCTCGGTGAACTTGGTAGCCTCCACCTTGATGAAGGGTGCACCGGCAAGTCTGGCGAGGCGGCGCGAAATCTCGGTCTTTCCGACCCCGGTCGGGCCGATCATCAGGATGTTCTTCGGCAGCACCTCCTCGCGCAGCTTCTCGTCGAGCTGCAGGCGGCGCCAGCGGTTGCGCAGCGCAACCGCCACCGCGCGCTTGGCGTCGACCTGGCCGATGATGAAGCGGTCGAGCTCGGACACGATTTCGCGGGGCGAGAAGTCGGTCATGAACGGCTCAGAGCTTTTCCACGGTGATGTTGCGGTTGGTAAAGACGCAGATGTCCGCGGCAATCTCCATGGCCTTGCGCACGATCGCCTCGGCATCGAGCGGACCATCGATCAGCGCGCGAGCGGCGGCGAGCGCGTAGTTGCCCCCGGAACCGATTCCCATGATGCCGGCCTCGGGTTCCAGCACATCACCGGTGCCGGTGAGCAACAGCGAGACCTGCGCATCGGCGACGATCATCATCGCTTCCAGCCGGCGCAGATAGCGATCGGTGCGCCAGTCCTTCGCCAGCTCGACCGCGGCGCGGGTGAGCTGCCCGGAATATTGCTCGAGCTTGGCTTCCAGCCGCTCGAACAGCGTAAAGGCGTCCGCCGTGGTGCCTGCAAATCCGCCGATGACGTCGCCCTTGCCGAGGCGGCGGACCTTTTTGGCATTGGCCTTGACCACCGTTTGACCGATTGAGACCTGCCCGTCGCCGCCAATCACTACGCTGCCCTGCTTGCGCACGGTGAGGATGGTCGTGCCGTGCCACGAGAGGTCCCTGGAGGCGTCGGGAAGCGAAGATGGCATGCGCGGATCTCGTAAAGCGCATGATGTAGGCATTCCAGCACCAACGCGCAATTTGGCCCGGTCCGCAGGGAGTGTGGCGCAGCGGAGCTGCCCCTGATAAAAGGCGCGGCCATCGAGCCATTGGAGACGCCATGCGCAAGGGCGTTGTCAGGCGCGCCACCAAGGAAACCGAGGTCGAAGTCGAGCTCGATCTCGATGGCCGCGGCGTCTCGACCATCTCAACCGGGATCGGCTTTCTCGATCACATGCTCGATCTCCTGGCGCGCCATTCCCGCATCAATCTCGTGCTCAAGGCGAAAGGGGACCTGCACGTCGATCATCACCACACCACCGAGGATGTCGGGATCGCGCTCGGGCAGGCGGTCAGGCAGGCGCTGGGGGACATGAAAGGAATTACGCGTTATGCGAACGTGCACGTGCCCATGGACGAGGCGCTCACGCGCGTTGCCCTCGACGTGTCGGGCCGCCCGTTGCTGGTGTTCAAGACCGAGTTCCTGCGCGACAAGGTGGGCACCTTCGATACCGCGTTGGTGCAGGAATGGTTCCAGGCTTTTGCCATGAACAGCGGGCTCACCCTGCACGTGGCGACGCTCTATGGCAGCAACGATCATCATATCGCCGAATCCTGCTTCAAAGGATTGGCGCGTGCGCTGCGGGCCGCAATCGCCATCGACCCGAGCGCCGCAAACGAGGTTCCGTCGACCAAAGGTTCGCTTGGCACGTGATGCACGGTGAGCAACGCCGGGCATTGATCTACGATCTGAATTGGCAGGGGCGAGGCATTGTGCGTCGCAGACGCGCGTAACGCGTTAATCCCTGGCCCCGCTGCGGAGAAGCGAGCAATCATGTCCATCTATACCGTGCACGTCCCGCCCGCGCGCGCGCAGGATTCGGCGCCCGACCCGCAGCGTTTCGTTTTCGTGCGCGACGGCTTCTCGTTTTGGGCTTTCCTGCTTGGTCCGCTGTGGATGCTGTGGCACCGGCTGTGGCTGGTGCTCATAGGCTATGTGGTCCTGGTTGTCCTGCTGCAGGCCGCGCTGCACGTGCTGGGCGCGTCCGCCTCGGTCACGTTTGCGGCCGGGGTCCTGCTGGCGCTGCTGGTCGGGTTGGAGGCGGCAACGCTGCGCAGGTTCACGCTGGCGCGGCGGCACTGGAGAGATGCCGGCATCGTGGTCGGCGACGACCTCGAATCGGCCGAGCGGAGATTTTTCGACACCTGGATCTCGGATGCGCCCCATGCACCGGCATCGCCCGTGACGGTCGTGCCGCCGAGCCGGGGTGCACCGCCCGGCACGGTAACGCCGGGATCCGAGATCATCGGCCTGTTCCCTCAGCCCGGAGGGTCGCGTTGATCGTCGCCATCGTGGATTACGGCTCGGGCAATCTGCATTCGGCCGCCAAGGCGTTCGAACGCGCAGGGCGCGAAGCAGGGCTTGTCGCAGAGATCGCGGTGACGCGCGACCCCGACAGGGTGAGACGCGCCGATCGCATCGTCTTGCCGGGGGTTGGCGCCTTTGCGGATTGCCGGCATGGACTCGACGGCGTCGGCGGGATGGTGGAGGCGCTCAACGAAAGCGTGCGGACGCGGGCGCGGCCCTTTCTCGGCATCTGCGTCGGCATGCAGCTCATGGCCGAGCGCGGGCGGGAGTACACGGTCACGGAGGGCTTGGGCTGGATCGCAGGCGAGGTCGACCGCATCCGGCCAGCCGACCCCGATCTGAAAATCCCGCATATGGGCTGGAACACGCTCAATGCGAAGCGCCGGCATCCGCTACTCGACGGTATTGCGCTTGGACCGCAGGGGCTGCACGGCTATTTCGTGCACTCCTTCCAGCTCTCGCCCTCGGACCCATCGGATCTGGTTGCCGACGCCGACTATGGCGGGCCGGTCACTGCCGTCGTGGCGCGGGATACCGCCGTGGGCACCCAGTTCCATCCCGAAAAGAGCCAACGGCTCGGGCTGCAACTGATTGCGAATTTCCTGAAATGGACGCCGTAATGCTGCGGGCTTCTTGCCAAGCGCATCGCGCGCAAAAAGACCTGCACCCCGCCCTTTCATGATCCTCTACCCCGCCATCGATCTCAAGGACGGCATGTGCGTGCGGTTGCGCCAGGGCGACATGGCGAGCGCCACCGTGTTTCATCTCGACCCCGCTGCGCAAGCGCGGGTGTTTGAGGCACAGGGCTTCGAATATCTGCATGTCATCGACCTCGATGGCGCGGCCACGGGCAAGCCGGTCAATGCCGCTGCGGTCGAGCGCATCAGGCGTGCGGTGGGCATGCCGATCCAGCTCGGCGGCGGCATTCGCGACGGCGGAACCCTCGAAGGGTGGCTGGGCAAGGGGGTCGACCGCGTGATCATCGGCACCGCCGCGGTGCGCGATCCCGCGCTCGTGCGCGACGCGGCGCGCAAGTTTCCCGGCCGCATCGCCGTCGCGCTCGATTCCCGCGACGGCATGGTCGCGGTCGAAGGCTGGGCGCAGGCATCGCAGATCAGTGCCTTCGACCTTGTGCGCCGCTTCGAAGATGCGGGCGTGGCGGCCGTCGTCCATACCGACATCGCGCGCGATGGGCTGCTTACAGGCCTCAACCTCGAGGCTACGCTTGCGCTTGCGGCCGCGACCGCCATTCCCGTGATAGCCTCGGGCGGCCTCGCCTCGATCGAGGACGTCAAGGCGCTCATCGCGCCGCGTGCGCGCAACCTCGCCGGCGCCATCGTGGGACGCGCGCTCTACGACGGGCGCCTGGATGCCGCCGAAGCCTTGCGGATGATCCGCTCGGTGCGGGCCGCTTGAAACGCATGTTCAAGGTCCGCGTCATTCCCTGTCTCGACGTCAAGGATGGCCGCGTGGTCAAGGGCGTGCGGTTCGTCAATCTGCGCGACGCCGGCGATCCGGTCGAGGCTGCCATCGCCTACGACGCGGCGGGAGCCGACGAGCTCACCTTCCTCGACATCACCGCGAGCCACGAGAACCGCGACATCATCCTCGATGTCGTGCGCCGCACCGCCGAGGCCTGCTTCATGCCGCTTACTGTCGGCGGCGGCGTGCGCACGCTCGAGGACATCCGCAGGCTTCTCGCCTCGGGCGCCGACAAGGTCTCCATCAACACCGCGGCCGTCGCGCGGCGCGCTCTGGTGCGGGAGGCGGCGGAGAAGTTCGGCGATCAGTGCATCGTCGTGGCAATCGATGCCAAGAAGGTGTCGCGTCCGGGCGAACCCGACCGCTGGGAAATCTTCACCCATGGCGGCCGCAACGCAACCGGGCTTGATGCGGTCAATTACGCGCGCGAAGTGGTTGCGCTCGGTGCCGGAGAAATACTGCTCACATCCATGGACCGGGACGGCACCGGGCAAGGGTTCGACATTGCGCTCACCCGGGCGGTTGCCGACGCGGTTACCGTTCCGGTCATCGCCTCGGGCGGAGTGGGCACGCTTGAGCATCTGGTCGAGGGCATTCGTGACGGCCACGCGACCGCGGTACTCGCGGCCTCCATCTTCCATTTCGGCCAATTCTCCGTCCGCGAGGCGAAGGCGCACATGGCGGCCAAGGGCCTGCCGATGCGGCTCGATCCCTGACGTTGCGACAAGAGACCTGCGCTCCCCTATTCTCATAAGAACGTGATCAGTCATGACCGCGCCGCCCCGCAAATGAAGGCGGGCAGCGTGCTAATCTCGGATCGCTTGGGCGAGATGCGAGCCGCGTTCCGACCGCTCCGTCGGGCGATATGAACACAAGAGGGCGCGCCCATTGCGCGCGCCGTTTCGTTCTCGCCCTACGGCTCATTGAAAGATGAAGCTCACCCGGATTTGTCCGTATTCAAGGTCACGTGCGGCAACATCGAGATTATGATCAAGCAGGTGGGTTGAAAAAGGAGAGCAGGCCATGGCCTTCAACATCAAAGTCAACGGCAACACGCAGAGCGTCGATGTCGACGGCGACACGCCGCTGCTCTGGGTCTTGCGCGACGTGCTGGGCATGACCGGCACCAAGTTCGGCTGCGGCATGGCGCTGTGCGGCGCCTGCACCGTGCATGTCGACGGCGTTGCCACCCGCTCCTGCATCACTGCGATCGAGAGCATCGGCAGCTCCGCGATCACCACAATCGAGGCGGTCGGCGCAACCGCAGCAGGCGCGAAGATCCAGAAAGCCTGGCTCGACCGCGAGGTCGTGCAATGCGGCTACTGCCAGTCGGGCCAGATCATGTCGGCCTCGGCGCTGCTCGCAAGCAATCCGCATCCGACCGACAGCGACATCGACGATGCGATGTCCGGCAACATCTGCCGCTGCGGGACCTATGTGCGCATCCGTGAGGCGATCAGGCAGGCCGCGCAATCAACGGGACAGGGAGGCTGACCATGATCCGCAATCACGTCGTTTCCCGCGCTTCGAATACCAGCCTCTCGCGGCGCAGGCTTCTCCAGGCAGGAACCGCCGCCGGCGGTGGTCTGATACTGAGCGTATTCTTGCCGTTTCCAAATCATCGCTCGCAAGCGGCTGCCGAGGATGGATTTGCCCCCAACGCCTTCGTCCGAATCGGCAGCGACGGCCAGGTGGTCCTGACCATGCCCTATGTCGAGATGGGCCAGGGCACCTACACCTCGATTCCGATGCTGATCGCGGAAGAGCTCGAGGTGAATCCGCAGCAGGTACGTCTCGAGCATGCGCCGCCGAACGAGAAGCTCTATGCCAACCCGTTGCTCGGCGTGCAGGCGACCGGCAATTCAAACGCGATACGCGGTGCGTGGAAGCCACTGCGCGAGGCCGGCGCCACCGCGCGGATCATTCTGGTTGCGGCGGCGGCCGCGCGCTGGAGTGTCGATCCCGCATCCTGTCGTGCGCAAGACGGGGAAGTGGTGCACCCGCCGACGGGACGGCGCCTCAAATACGGTGAGCTGGCCACGGAGGCAGCAAAGATGCCGGTCCCTGCGGGGGTCACGCTCAAAGCGCCCGCGGATTTCAAGCTGATCGGCACACCGGCCAAGCGGCTCGACGCGCCTGCGAAGGTCAACGGGACGGCGGTTTATGGCATCGACGCGCGGCCGCCCGGCGTGAAGATTGCAACCTTGGCGCAATCGCCTGTCTTTGGCGGCCGTGTGAAGAGCGTGGACGATGCGGCTGCAAAGGCGGTCAAGGGTGTGCGCCAGATTGTGCGCCTCGATGACGCCGTTGCGGTCGTCGCCGATCACATGGGAGCCGCGAAGAAAGGCCTCGCGGCGCTCAAGATCGAATGGGACGATGGTCCGCATGCCAATCTCGTTACAGCGGACGTCGCGCGCGAGCTCGAACGGGCGACGCTCGGCTCGGGCGCGGTGGCGCAGAGCATCGGTGATGCCGACAAGGCCATGGCGAGCGCCGCCACGAAAATCGAGGCGACCTATCAGGTTCCGTTCCTGGCCCACGCGACCATGGAGCCGATGAATTGCACGGTGCACATGCGCTGGGATGCCTGCGAAATATGGATCGGCAGCCAGGCGGTAGCGCGGGTTCAGGCAATGGCCGCGAAGGCCGCAGGCCTGCCGCCGGAGAAGGTCATCGTCCACAATCATCTCGTTGGGGGCGGCTTCGGCCGACGGCTGGAGGCGGACGGCGCGGTCCGCGCCGTCGAGATCGCCAAGCACGTCGACGGTCCCGTGAAGGTCGTGTGGACGCGCGAGGAGGACATCCAGCACGACATGTACCGGCCCTATTGGTTCGACCGCATCTCCGCGGGGCTCAACGAGCAGGGCCGGCCGGTGGCCTGGAAGAATCGCTTTGCCGGGTCTTCGGTGATTGCACGATGGCTGCCGCCGGGCTTCAAGGATGGCCTCGACCCCGACTCTACGGAAGGCGCGATCGATCTCGTCTACGATCTCCCGAACTTTCACGTGGAATTTGTGCGCGCGGAGCCGCTTGGCATTCCAACCGCGTTCTGGCGCAGCGTCGGTCCGTCCCACAATGTGTTCGTGACCGAAAGCTTCATCGACGAGCTCGCCGCCGCCGCGAAGCAGGATGCCGTCGCCTATCGGCGCGCGCTGCTCGACAAGTCGCCGCGCGCCAGAGCGGTCCTCGATCTTGCCGCGGAAAAGGCCGGCTGGGGACAGGCCTTGCCCAAAGGAAGCGGCCGCGGCGTCTCGCTGCAGTCCGCGTTCGGCAGCTACCAGGCGTATGTCGCCGAGGTCGAAGTGTCGAAGCAGGGTACCGTTCGCGTTCGCCGCGTGGTTTGCGCGGTGGATTGCGGCACCGTCGTTAATCCCGACACGGTGGAGGCGCAGATCCAGAGCGGAATTATGTTTGGCGCCACCGCTGCGCTCTATGGCGAGATCTCGCTGAAGAGCGGCCGTGTCGAGCAGAGCAACTTCGATACCTATCAGGTGCTGCGCATGAATGAGGCGCCGGCTATCGATGTTCACATCGTTAAAAGCGCGGAGCCGCCGGGTGGCATGGGGGAGACGGGAACATCGGCGATCGTTCCCGCCATTGCCAATGCGATCTTTGCCGCAACCGGCAAACGCCTGCGCAAGATGCCGATCGATGCCGGCGTGCTGAAACAGGCGGCGTAGCTCTGGCAGTCGACGCCGCAATGAGCGCCTTTGCAGGAGGCAGGCTATGAGACGAATTGTGTTCGTGCCGGTTGCAGTTGCAGTGCTGGCCAGCGTGGCCGCCTACATGGGCCCCGTATCCGGACAAGCCGATGGAGAGGCCACCCCGATCTACGGAATCAAAATCCCCGCAGGCTACCGCGACTGGAGACTGATTTCCGTGGCCCACGAAGAAGGCAACCTCAACGATCTGCGCGCCCAGCTGGGCAACGATGTAGCGATCAAGGCATATCGGGAACGGAAGCTTCCGTTCCCGGACGGCGCAATCATTGCGGCGCTGCATTGGCATTACGTCTCGTCGGAGGAGAACAACAAAGTCTTCGGCCGCGCCCAATCTTTCATTGCCGGGTCGCCCAAGAATATTCAGTTCATGGTCAAGGACTCAAAAAAATACGCGGCGACAGCCGGCTGGGGCTTTGCTGATTTTACGGACGGCAAACCTGCCGACGAGGCGGTGCACAAAACCTGCTACCCCTGCCACGAGCCCGCCAAAGCTCGCGACTTTGTCTTCACCCGTTACTCACCTTGATATCAGGGTTCACTCAGGCCGGACCGCGATCCGCGTTCACCTCACGAGAGACAATCGGGCCGGCCGCGGCGTGCCGGCGAACAAGCCGAACGCAGGCACTACCGCCGCCAGCTCCTGGCGATAGGACTCGTACTCGGGCGCGTCGGCCCGGATGAATCCGAGCGGGGCTTTCTTTTCCGTCACGCGCCTGAGCACGATCGGCGCGCTTGCAGGGGTGAATTGCATGCCGCTCGGATTTGACAGCGTCATGATGAGGCCGCGGGCGGATTCCCCCTTGCTCGGCAGAGATACCGTGACCAGCCGGATACCCCCTCCCTCGACCGTAACGAAACTCATGAACGGCCGACCCTCCGGCATGTAGACCCGCCCGCGTTGCGTGTGGGCCACATCCTCCCGGTCCTGCTCGTCGAAGGTGAGGCACGACGTTTCTTTGTCCCAATGCAGGTCAATGAGATACGAGCTGATGACGTCCGGCGCCGTGAATGCGGGCCTGAAGCAGACGTAGGTTCCCACCAGATCCCTCACCTTTTCGTACGAATACCCGCCGTAGGCCTGCGCAGCGAGGCCCGTTCTCGACGGGGCTGCGGGATCGAGTCCTTCCGGCGGCTTGAGCGCGGCGAGCCCGGGAACACCGGCGCGCGCCGCCTCCGCAGCATGCACAGCGTCGGCCAGGCGCGCGCGCTCCGATCGCTTGAACTGCCACAGCACCATCGCCCCGATCGCGGCGCCAATCAGGCCGGTGTAAATCAGTATGAGGACGCGCGCGTGCGCCTGAGGATTGTAGTACTGGGCGAGC
>Ga0306923_10000853_pt1 | contig 25389 bp, 18 predicted proteins | sample sta12Can44000108_FD_203841 | JGI IMG/M metagenome (GOLD analysis project Ga0306923, IMG submission 203841) | Lab enrichment of tropical soil microbial communities from Luquillo Experimental Forest, Puerto Rico - statanox.12C.anox.44.000.108 (v2)... | ecosystem: Environmental > Terrestrial >... | reverse complement strand
GCCGGAGAACTGCGTCGCCTCCTACACCACGATGCGCGGCGCCGCCCCGCCCGCATCCGGGCTCACACCCAGGCAGGTCGCCGAGATCAAGGACCGCCTGCTCCAGGCGGGCATCACGGGCGAGCCGGTCGGCGTGGACTTCGCCGAGGTCCCCACCTTCTTCGAGCTGCAGAAACAGCAGATCGACATCCGCGACGGCCAGCAGGTGATGCTGGACGCCAGGCAGATCAAGTCGAAAGACGAGATCGCGCTGCTGGCCACCGCCGCCGCCATGGTCGACGGCACCTACCAGGACATCGCCGAAGCGCTCAAACCCGGAATCAGGGAGAACGAGATCGTCGCGCTGGCCAGCAAGCGGCTCTACGAGATGGGCTCGGACGACGTCGAGTCCATCAACGCGGTCTCCGGCGAGCGGTGCAACCCGCACCCGCACAACTTCTCCGACCGCATGATCAGGCCGGGGGAGCAGGCGTTCTTCGACATCATGCACTCCTACAACGGCTACCGGACCTGCTACTACCGCTGCTTCGTGGTCGGCCGCGCGAGCCAGCCGCAAAAAGACGCCTATAAGAAGGCCAGGGAGTGGATCGACGCCGCGATCGAGATGATCAAGCCCGGGGTATCCACCGACCAGGTGGCCCGGCTGTGGCCGACCGCGCAGGAGATCGGGCTGCCCGACGAGAAGACAGCGTTCGGCCTGCTGTTCGGGCACGGGCTCGGGCTCGCGCTGCACGAGCGGCCGATCATCTCCCGGCTCACCTCGCTGGACGCCCCGATGGAGATCAAGGAGGGCATGGTCTTCGCGCTGGAGACCTACTGCCCGGCCACCGACGGGCACTCGGCCGCCAGGATCGAGGAAGAGGTCGTGGTCGGCCCGGCCGGGATCGAGATCCTGACCAAGTTCCCCGCCCAGGACCTGTACGTCACCAACCCCTACTGACGAGGCGATCACCACAGTGCCCGAGATACCCGAATCCACCGCCCTCGAGCTGTACCGGAAGATGACCGAGATCCGGCAGTTCGAGAAGCGCGCCTACGACCTGTTCATGCAGAACCTGGTCAAGGGGACGACGCACCTGGGCACCGGCCAGGAGGCCGTCGCAGCCGGCGTGTCGCAGGCCATGGCCGACGACGACTACATGTTCGTCACCTACCGCGGGCACAACCACGTGCTGGCCCGCGGCACCCCGATGACGCAGGTGATGGCCGAACTCCTCGGCCGGGAGAACGGCCTCATGCACGGCAAGGGCGGCTCCATGCACCTGCTCGACACCTCGCGCGGCATCCTCGGCGCCTACGCGATCATCGGCGCGCAGCTGGTCATCGCCAACGGCTCGGCCTGGTCGGCCGTGTACCGCGGCACCAGTCAGGTCACGGTCTGCTTCCTCGGTGACGGCGCCACCAACATCGGCGCCTTCCACGAGGCGCTCAACCTGGCCTCCGTGTGGCAGCTGCCGGTGGTCTTCATCTGCGAGAACAACCAGTACATGGAGTACACCCCGATCACCTCGGTGACCGCGGTGCCCCGGCCGGCCGCGGACCGGGCCGCCTCCTACGGGCTCGACCCGGTGGTGGTGGACGGCAACGACGTGGAGGCGGTCTACGAGGTGGCGCAGGCCGCGCTCGGCCGGGCCAGGGACGGCGGCGGCCCCGCGCTCATCGAGGCGCTCACCTACCGGCACGGCGGCCACTCGCGGGCCGACCCGGGCAAGTACCGACCCGATGACGAGGTCAAGGAGTGGCTGGCCCGGGACCCGGTGCCGGCTTACCGGGCGGTCCTGACCGGCCGCGGCGTCGACCCGGCGGTGCTGGACGAGCTCGACAGGAACGCCCGCGAGGCGGTCGACCGGGCCACCGAGGAAGCCAAGGCCGGCCCGCTGCCCCGGCTGGAGCTGGCGGGCACGAACGTGTGGGCCGATGGCGGCAACGCCTGGCGGAATTAAATTCGGACCGAACGGACTAACGTGACTGTTATCACTTACCGTGACGCGGTTACCCGCGGTATCGCCCAGGAAATGCAGCGGGATCCCAGCGTGGTCTTCCTCGGCGAGGATGTCGCCGCGGCCGGTGGCGTGTTCAAGACCACCCCCGGCCTGCTCGAGCAGTTCGGGCCGCGGCGAGTCCGCGACACCCCGATCAGCGAGCAGGCCATCCTCGGCGCCGCGATGGGCGCCGCAATGACCGGCCTGCGGCCGATCGCCGAGATCATGTTCAGCGACTTCTTCGCGGTCTGCTGGGACCTTATCGCCAACGAGATGGCCAAGAGCAGGTACATGTCCGACGGCCAGGTCACGCTGCCGCTCGTGGTCCGCTGCGCCAACGGGGCCGGGCTGCGCTTCGGCGCCCAGCACTCGCAGTCGGTAGAGAACTGGGCCATGGCGGTGCCCGGGCTGAAGGTGGTGGCCCCGTCGAACCCGCGCGACGTCATCGGGCTGCTCGCCGCGGCCGTCCGGGATCCGGACCCGGTCATCTTCTTCGAGCACAAAGGCCTGTACCCGAGCCGGGGCGAGGTGCCGGACGGCGAGATCACCGACGAGCTCGGCCGGGCCAGCGTGCTGCGCCGGGGCGGTGACGCCACCATCCTCGCGCTGGCCGCGATGGTGCCGCGGGCGCTGGCCGCGGCTGAGAAGCTGTCCGCGGAGGACGGCATCGAGGCCACCGTCGTCGACGTCAGGTCGCTCGTGCCGCTGGACATGCGGACGATCCTGGCCGAGGTGGCCAGGACCGGCCGGCTGTTCACGGTGGAGGAGAACCCGCGGCTGTGCGGCTGGGGCGCCGAGATCGTCTCGATCGTGGCCGAGGAGGCGTTCGGCTCGCTGACCGGCCCGGTCACCCGCATCACCACGCCGCATATCCCGCTTCCGGCCGCGGATAGGCTCGAAGATCACGTGCTGCCCTCGGTGGATAGGATCGTCGAGACGGTGTCGAAGGCGCTTTAGGAGTCCCGTGAGCAGCAACCTGGCCGAACTGACCGGCATCGACGTCCCTACGAGGCTGCTGATCGGCGGGGAGTGGACCGGCGGGCGGGGCGGCGGCACGATGCCGGTGATCGACCCGGCCACCGAGGACGCGCTGACCGACGTGGCCGACGGGACCGTGGAGGATGCGCTCGACGCGGTCGGCGCGGCCGCCGGCGCGCTGGCCGGCTGGGCGGCGACGCCGCCGCGGCAGCGCGCGGAGTGCCTACGCCGGACCTTCGAGCTGATGACCGAGCATGGCGAGTCCCTGGCCAGGCTGATGGTCGCCGAGAACGGCAAGGCGCTGCGCGACGCGCGGGCCGAGGCGGCCTACTCGGCCGAGTTCTTCCGCTGGTACGCCGAAGAGGCGGTGCGGATGGAGGGCGTGCTGATGAACGCGCCGTCCGGAGCGAACAAGATCCTGGTCATGCGCCAGCCGGTCGGCGTCTCGGTGCTGGTCACGCCGTGGAACTTCCCGGCCGCGATGGCCACCCGCAAGATCGGCCCCGCGCTGGCGGCCGGCTGCACCGTGGTGCTCAAGCCCGCCTCGGAGACCCCGCTGACCGCGCTGGCCATCGCCGGCCTGCTGGCCGAGGCGGGCGTACCCGACGGCGTGGTCAACGTGCTGCCCTCGCGCAAGTCGGGCGCGGTCGTCTCGGCCATGCTGAACGACCCGCGGGTGCGCAAGCTGTCGTTCACCGGATCCACCGAGGTGGGCCGGATCCTGCTGCGCGAGGCGGCGGAGACCGTGGTGAACACCTCGATGGAACTGGGCGGCAACGCGCCCTTCATCATCTTCGAGGACGCGGACATCGACGCCGCCGTGGAGGGGGCGCTGATCGCCAAAATGCGCAACGGAGGCGAGGCGTGCACCGCGGCCAACCGCTTCTACGTGCACGAGGCGGTCGCCGACGAGTTCAGCCGCACGTTCGCGGCCCGCCTGGACGCCATGAAGGTCGGGCCGGGCCTGGACGAGGGCACCGACGTGGGCCCGCTGGTCAACGAGCCGACCCGGTCGAAGGTGGCCGAGCTCGTCGAGTCGGCGGCCGCGGACGGCGGGACGGTGGTCACCGGCGGGCGGGCGCCGGACCGGCGCGGCTTCTTCTATCAGCCGACCGTCATCGACCAGGTGCCCTCCGGGGCCAGCATCCTCGGCACCGAGATCTTCGGGCCGGTGGCGCCCGTGGTCCGGTTCGCCGCCGAGGACGACGCCGTCCGCTGGGCCAACGACACCGAGTTCGGGCTGGTCTCCTACGTCTATACCCGCGACCTGAGCCGCGGGCTGCGGGTCAGCGAGGCCCTTGAGGCCGGCATGGTCGGCCTCAACCGCGGCATCGTGTCCGATCCGGCGGCGCCGTTCGGCGGCGTGAAGCAGTCGGGCATCGGCCGCGAGGGCGCGCACGAGGGACTCCTGGAATTCACCGAGACGAAGTACATCGCCACCTCGTGGTGAGCTCCCCGCCCCACCCACCTCCCCTTCCCCCTACCCGTCCCCCCTTCCTCAGGTTGACCGGCTAAGCTTCCCTGTCCATGGGACTGCGTGCCAACGCTGAGACCCAGACGGTACGGAACCCGGCCGGATCCGCCGGGTCGGGGGAGCGTGACAACGGTTCCGGCGCCCGGCGGCGCTGGGCCGCCGTTCCGGTCTACCTGCTGGCCGGCGCGGTCCTGTTCGTGGCCTACCTACGGCTGTCCGAGACTTACGGGCTCAACTCCGACAGCGCGAACGTGCTGCTCATGGGGTGGGACCTGCTGCACGGCAACCTGCTGCTGCACGGCTGGTACATGTCCGACGTCTCGTTCTTCCCGACCGAACTGCCGCAGTACGCCCTGCTGGAGAGCTTCCTCGGGCTGCACATGCAGACCGCGCACGTCGCCGCGGCGATGACCTACACGCTGGTGTTCCTGTTCGCCGTGCTGCTGGCTCGCAGCGGCTCAGACCCGAAGACCGGCCGGGCCGCCTGGATACGGACGCTGATCGCGGCCGGCATCATGCTGGCCCCGCAGTTCGGCCTCGGCGTCTTCGCCCTGGACCTGTCGGTCGGCCACATCGGCACCTCGGTCCCGCTGCTGCTGACCTGGCTGCTGCTCGACAAGATGCCGGCCCGCTGGTACGTGCCGGTGCTGACCGCCGTGCTGCTCGCCTGGGTGCTGGTCGCGGATCCCATCGCGTACGTGGTGGGGGTGGGCCCGCTGGGCGTGGTCTGCGCGGCCCGGGTCCTGCGCGGCCTGGTCAAGGGCACCGGCCGCTGGACCGGGCGGCTCGCCGCGGTCTGGTTCGACCTGGCGCTCGGCGCCTCCACGGTCGCCGCGACCGTGCTGGCCTGGGCGGCCAACAACGTGCTCACCGCCGTGGGCGGCTACACGGTGAACCGGCCGCCGTTCTACATCACCCCGTGGCAGTACATGCACAACAACGTCCCGGCCGCGTGGAAGGTGCTGCAGATCTTCGGCGCGAACTACGCCGGGCTAGGCGGCATCTGGCTGGCCCTGGCGTTCCTGCACATGGCGAGCGTGCTCGTGGTCGCCTGGGCCGTGGCCCGGGTGGCGCGCCGGTTCTTCCGCGTCAGCCTGGTCGACCAGGTGCTCGCCGCGGCGATCGTGCTGAACGTGGTGCTGTACATGCTCACCAACGCCGCGAACGAGGCGGCGCACGAGGTCGCCGTCATCGTCCCGTTCGGCGCGGCGCTAGCGGCTCGGGTGCTGGTCCCGGCGCGTGGGGCGGAGCCCGCGCCCGGCCGGGCGCGCTGGGCCAGGCTGGCCGCCGTGGTCGCGGGGGCCGCGGTGCTGGCCGGATACACCGCCGGGTTCGGTTATGAGCTCACCCAGCCCAGGCAGCCGCCGGCCAACACCGGCCTGGCGTCCTGGCTGTTCGACCACCACCTCACCTACGGCCTCAGCGGCTACTGGACCAGCAGCAGCGTCACCGTGAACGGCGGCCAGCGGGTCAAGGTCAGGGCCCTGATGCAGTACACCCTGAAGCCGGACCTGTGGATGGCGAAGGCCGACTGGTACGACCCCAAGCTGCACAGCGCCAACTTCGTCATCCTGGACAGCCAGCCGGGCAACTTCTCGCACTGGGAGCCGTACCAGCTGGTCAAGAGGTACTTCGGCACCCCCGCCAAGATCTACCACACCGGCCCGTACACCATCATGGTCTGGAACAGGAACCTGCTGACGGCCCTGCCGGACGACGACCCGCCGCGCGCCGCTCCCGGCCAGTTTGACGTCGGCCAGTTACGCCCCGGAGGGCTACGAACCGGTGAACCTGCGCTGCGCGATCACTATCAGGGCGGGCATCGTCAGCGCGGCCAGCGAAGGGAGCAGCCAGGCCCCGAGCGTCCGCCGCGGGGTGGCCAGCAGGATGATCACGGCCAGCAGGTACACCTCGATGAAGGAGCGCATGTCCGCGTCCAGGCTGCTCCAGGTGCTCGGCGTGACGACGCAGATCTCCACCAGGTAGAGGACGAACGCCAGCCGTTCGTGCCCCGGCGCGCTGGTGGCCCGCAGGCAGAGCAGGGCCGCGACCGAGAAGAAGACGAGGATGGCCAGTTCCAGGAACCATAGGTCGTACTGCTCGAACTGATGCAGGTGGATGTGGGCGAGGTTGTGCCGGAACGCCTCGAGCGGGGCGATGAACGGAGTCCCGGCGTTCCGGCCGCCGTCGGCGAGCAACGGGACGCTTCCGGTTGCGACCTTCACCACGACCTGCCAGGCCGCGAAGGCCACCGCGGGCACCGCCCAGGCCAGATCCTCGCGGCCGGGCCGCGCGCGGCCGCGCAGCATGCCGATCACCCGCAGGATGGCGATGGCGGCCACCGCTACCATGACCGTTTCCCTGGTCAGCGCCCCGAAGGTCAGCAGCGCGGCGGCCAGTACCGGACGGCGGCTCCGGACCGCGAGCAGGCCGGCCAGCAGGCAAACGGCGGCGAGCGGCTCCGCGGTATCCCGGGACAGGCTGGTGAGGAGGCCGAAGTACCCGGGGATCAGCAGCCCGGCCAGCGCGTGCCGTCCGCCCTGGCGGGCGAACAGGGCGCCCAGGTAGCCGAGCGCGCCGATGGCGGCGATGTTGAGCGCGACCAGCGTGACCGGGACCAGGAAGTGCTGCCCGGCCGAGACCACCCAGGTGAGCACGGGATAGCCGATCCGCATGTACCGGTAGGGCCGGTCCATGGTGATGCCGTACGCGGTGTGGTGGAAGTTCAGCGGGTTGAGCGCCAGCCGGTAGAAGAACTGCCCGTCGTAGCCGTACGTCTTGGCCACCGGCATGCCGGGCGGCAGCTGGGACGGCGTGGCGAAGTGCCGGCCGACCAGGATGAACCGGCTGATGTGGCCGTGCGCCCAGGTCTGCCAGCGGACCAGGGTGAAGGCCACCGCGGCGAGCGTGGCGATCAGCGCGGCCACGGCGGGGCGGTCGGTCCTGGACGCTAGCGAGCGGGACGGAGGGACGGCGGGTTGCGAGCCGTCGGGCAGGACCGAGCCCGCGACCCGCGCATGGGCCGCCGGGTGCTCCTGACCAGGCATGCTGCATCCTCACCCAAGGCGGTCCTGACCGGGAACACCGCCAAGCTTGCGCGCCGCGAGCTTACCGTAAGCGGTGCCCGCCCGCTGCCTGGGGCCAGGCCAATCTGCGGCGACAACGGGGTAACAAGGCCGGTAGCCAGGCGGCTATGGCGGTAAGGTGAAGCGCCAGACACGTACGGGGGGCCTTTCATGGTGCCTCCAAAGGCCCCCGGAGGCCTGCCGTATCAGCCGGAGGTATACGCGGTGACCAATTTGCCTGATCAGGTCGACCGAGATGTGGTCGTCATCGGAGGGTGCGGGCACGTGGGCCTGCCGCTCGCGCTGGCGTTCGCCGACCGGGGCGCCCGGGTCGGTATCTACGACGTGAGCGAGACGGCGGTCGCCACGGTCAACTCGGGCCGGATGCCCTTCGCCGAACCCGGCGCGGACGAGGTACTGCACCGGGTGCTCGCCGACGGGCGCCTGGTGGCGTCGGCCGATCCCGCAATCGTGGCCACGGCGGAGCACGTGATCGTGGTCATCGGTACCCCGGTCGACGAGCACCTGAACCCCAAGCAGATCGCCATCACCAAGGCGCTCGGCGGCTGCTCGGGCTTCCTCAGGGACGGACAGCTTCTCGTCCTGCGCAGCACCGTGTTCCCCGGCGTGACGGCGCTGGTGGAGAAGATGATGGCCAGGCTGGGGCGGCAGATTGAGGTCGCCTTCTGCCCGGAGCGGATCGCCGAGGGCAAGGCCATGACCGAACTGTTCGAGCTGCCGCAGATCGTCTCCTCCCGCACGCCGGCCGGGACGAAGCGGGCGTCCGCGCTGTTCGGCAGGCTGACCAGCAAGATCGTGGTGATGTCGCCGGAAGAGGCGGAGCTGGCCAAGCTGTTCACCAACGTCTGGCGCTACATCAAGTTCGCCACCGCGAACCAGCTGTACATGATGGCCAACGAGCAGGGCCTGGATTTCGACCGGATCCGGCGCGGGCTCGCCGAGGACTACCCGCGGGCGGCGGACATGCCCGCTGCTGGCTTCGCGGCCGGGCCCTGCCTGTTCAAGGACACGATGCAGCTCGCGGCCTTCAACCACAACAATTTCCCGCTCGGGCACGCGGCGATGGCGGTCAACGAAGGCCTGCCGCTCTACCTGGTGCACCGGCTGGAGCAGCGGTTCGACCTGGGGTCGATGACCGTCGGGATCCTCGGCATGGCGTTCAAGGCGGGTTCGGACGACATCAGGTCGAGCCTTTCCTACAAGCTCAAGCGGATCCTGGCGTTCAAGGCCGACGCGGTGCTGTGCACCGACCCGTACGTGACCGTCGACCCCGACCTGCTGCCGCTCGAGGAAGTCCTGACCCGTTCCGACCTGCTCGTGGTGGGCGCCCCGCATCCGGAGTACCGGGGACTGGTGGTCGACAAGCCGGCCGCCGACGTCTGGGACGTGCTCGGGAGCGGGGTCAAGGTCTAATGACCGAGCGTCCCCGCGTCTCGGTGGTGGTGCCCGCCTACAACGAGGGCGAGGGGGTCATCAGCGTACTCGACCGGCTGTTCGAGTCGGTGCGGCTGCCGTCCGAGGTGCTGGTGGTCGTCGACTCGGCCGACGACACGACCGTCCCGGTCGCCGAGGACTACGGCCAGAAGGAGCCCCGGCTGAGGTGCCTCGTCAACACCTACGGCCGGGGACCTGCCAACGCCATCAGGTTCGGTATCGACGCCGCGACCGCGCCGGTGGTCGTGGTCACCATGGCGGACGGCTGCGACGACGCCAGGCAGATCGACGAACTGGTCCGGCTGGTCGAACGGGGGGTCGCGGTGGCCGCCGCGTCCCGCTACATGCCAGGCGGCCAGCAGGTCGGCGGCCCTGTCCTGAAGGGCACGATGTCCCGCCTGGCCGGCCGCTCGCTGCGGACGTTCGCCCACGTCGGCACCAGGGACGCGACGAACTCGTTCAAGGCCTACTCCACCGAATTCGTCAGGCAGGTCGGCATCGATTCCAGGGACGGGTTCGAGATCGGCATCGAGCTGACCGCGAAGGCCAAGCGGCTGCGCCTGCCGGTAGCCGAGATCCCCACGATCTGGCTGGACCGGCAGGCCGGGGTGTCGAACTTCAAGATCGCGCGATGGGTGCCCAGCTATCTGCGCTGGTATCGTTTCGCGTTCGGACCGCGGCTGACCGCCGATCAGGTGCGGGACCGCGGGACGGCTGGTCCGCCTGAGCCGGAGCAACGAAAAGGAGCGCAGGAGTCCTGATGGAGCGGGTGCTGGTCAGCGGGTCCGCTGGCTTCATCGGCGGGTACGTTGTCGAAGAGTTGCTGAATCGCGGCTACGCCGTGGTGGGCCTGGACGACTTTTCCAAGTACGGGAAGGTCAGGAAGTCCTACGACGACGATCCGCGTTACCGCCTCGTCGAAGGCGACGCCAGGGACGTGGGGCTGATGAGCCGGCTGCTGGCCGACTGCGACCACTTCATCGCCGGCGCCGCCATGATCGGCGGGATCTCGTACTTCCACACCTACGCCTATGACCTGCTCGCGACCAACGAGCGGATCATCGCCGCCTCCTGTGACGCCGCGATCGCCGCGCACCGGGACGGCCGGCTGCGCAAGGTCACCTACCTGTCCTCGTCGATGGTCTTCGAGAGCGCCGACGAATGGCCGTCCTACGAAGGACAGCAACGGGAGATCCCGCCGCCGCTGTCGTCCTACGGATTCCAGAAGCTGGCGGTGGAGTACTTCGCCCGGGCCGCCTGGGATCAGTACGAGCTTCCCTACACCCTGGTGCGCCCGTTCAACTGCGTGGGCATCGGCGAGAGCCGGGCCCTGGGCGACCGGGAGATCCTGTCAGGGAACGTCGAGCTCGCGATGAGCCACGTGGTCCCCGACCTGGTGCAGAAGGTGCTCAGGGGCCAGGACCCGCTGCACATCCTGGGTTCCGGCGAGCAGGTACGGCACTACACCTACGGCGGCGATCTCGCCGCCGGGGTGGTGACCGCGATGGAACACGAGGATGCCCTCAACGAGGACTTCAACCTGTCGACCGCGGAAAGCACCACCGTCAGGCAGCTGGCCGAGCTCATCTGGCGCAAGGTCAAGGGCGAGGGCGTCCCGCTGCGGCTCGTCCACGACGACCCGTTCCAGTACGACGTCCAGCGCCGGGTGCCGGACACGGAGAAGGCCAAGAAGGTGCTCGGCTTCGAAGCCACCACCACGCTCGATCAGATGCTCGACGAGGTCATTCCCTGGATCGACGCGGCCATCAAGGCGGGAACCATCTGAGTCATGGCGGCCGGCGGCGAGAAGGTGGAGGCGGCCGGGCTCACCGACCCGGACCAGGGAACGCCAGGAACCCCGGAAACCGCCATCGCCGCCAGCGCCGCCGCTGACGCGGCGCCGGGATGGCGGCCGTGGTGGGTCTGGGCGGTTCCGTTCGCCGCGCTGTTCGCCCTGCTCTGCGTGCGGAACCGCTTCCTGTTCACCACCCGCCTGTACGAGCAGGGCGACGGCGGCGCCAACTCCATCCTGATCGAGCAGGCCAGGCACTTCACCCTGCTCGTCGGCAACTACTCGCGCGAGCGCTTCAACCATCCCGGCCCGGCGTACATGTACGCGCAGGCCATCGGCGAGTACCTGTTCCAGAACGCGCTGCACGTGGTGCCGACCGCGTGGAACGCCCACATGCTCTCGGTGTTCGCCCTGAACTGCGCGTTCGTCGCGCTGGCCACCGGGGTCGCCTACGGGTGGACGCGCTCGCTGCGTGGCGCCGCGGCCTGCTTCGCCGTCTTCGCCGGCTTCGTGATCGCCTACCCGCCGATCCTGAACTCGGACTGGATGCCGTACATGTACGTGCTGGCGTACATGGTGTTCATCCTCGCGGCCGGATCGGTGGCGGCCGGTCGCGCCCCGGACGCCTGGATCTTCGCGCTGACCGGCTGGTTCCTCATCCACGGGCACGCCTGCTTCCTGCTCTTCGTGCCCGCCGTCACGGCAGCCGTGCTCGCCGCCGTGCTGTTTCCTCATCGGCACGCGCTGCGCGCGCAGACCGCGCGCTTCTTCCGCGAGCAGCGCCGGGCCTGGGTGCCGGTCGCGGTCATAACGGCCGTCTTCGCGCTGCCGATCGTGGTCAACCTGGCGCTGCACTGGCCGGGCGACTTCGGCAAGTACATCTCCTACGGGGGCTCCGGCCGGGCCGGCGGCCACGGGGTACAGCAGGTGGCGGACTACGCGCTGTGGTTCTGGTGGCCGCACCAGTACGCCTGGCTCGCGCCGCTGCTCGGCTACCCGGTGGCCCTCGCCGCCGTCTTCTGGCTCGCCCGGCGCCCGCTGCGCGGGTTCCTGCTGGCGCTGCTCGCCGTCAACGTGGTCTCCTCGCTGGCGTTCCTGTTCTACACCGCGGCCGGGATCGACAACCTGAGCGAGTACTACATCGGCTACTTCTACTGGTCGGCACCCCTGATCACGGTGCTGGTCATCGTGCTGGCCGCGGTCGAGGCGCCCGCCGCCCGGCGGCTGAGCACCGGCGTCGCGCTGGTCGCCGCGGTGGCGGCCGTGGCGGCGCTCGCGGTGATCCCGGGCACCCGCACCGGCAGCACCAACGACATCGACGAGGCCCTGCCGCATGTGGTGGCCACCCTGGCCGCACGGGCGCACGGGAAGACGATCGTGCTGCACATCGACCAGCCGGCCTGGGTCGAGACGGCCGGGTTCCTGGTCCAGGCGGAGCGCACCGGGGTCAGGGCCTGCCTGCACGATCCGTGGTACACCTTCCTGATGACCAGGCAGTTCATCTGCACGCCGGAGCAGGCCGCGAGCGGCCAGGCCTACTGGTTCTACACGCCGGGCGGCCTGCCGCCGCACGCGCAGGTCCTCCTGCGCTTCAGCGGCATCGCGGTCGTGCCCGCCTCGCCGTGACGCACGTCGGGCGCGAACGGGAGGAGGCTCCCGCCCAGACCGCCCCGCCCGCCAGGACACCGGCGGCCGCGCTCGCGGTCCGGGCCGGCCTGGTCGCGCTGGTGGCGGCGGTCCTGTTCTTCTGCTACTGGCGCCAGTCGCAGGCGGCGCCGCTCTCCTCCGACGGCTCGTCGAACGTGCTGCAGGCCTGGGACATGCTGCACGGCAACCTGCTGCTGCAGAACTGGTGGGTGTCGGACGTGTCCTTCTACACCACCGAACTGCCGCAGTACATGCTGATCGGGGCGCTGACCGGGCTGGGTCCCTGGGTGGTGCACGCGGCCGCGGCCATGACCTACACGCTGCTCGTGCTGCTCGCCGCGGTACTGGCCAAGGGCCGCAGCCACGGCTCCGCCGGGTGGGGGCGCGCCCTGCTGGCCGCGGGCCTGATGCTGTCGCCCCAGCTCGGCGCCACCTCGATCCTGCTGCTCTCGCCGGACCACACCGGGACCGCGGTGCCCCTGCTGGTCATCTGGCTGCTGATCGATCGCGCGCGGCCCCGCTGGTACGTGCCGGTACTGGTGTGCCTGCTGTTCACCGCGACGATGGTGGCCGACTCGATCATCCTGCTGACCGGCATCGTCCCGCTGGTGCTGGTCGGCGCGGGGCGCGCGCTGGCCGGGCTGATCAGGCGCGGGAAGCGGCGCACGACCCGATGGTACGAGCTGAGCCTGGCCGGCGCGGCGGCCGTGGCCGGGGTGGCCGGATCGTTCGGGCCGCGGGTGATGGCCGCCCTGGGCGGGTACCAGCAGTCACCCGTCGTGGCCGGCCTGGACCTGAGCCAGCTGCAGCACGGGTCGTGGGTGACCCTCCAGGCGTTCCTCGAGCTCTTCGGCGCGAACGTCTTCGACACCAGCTTCTTCGGCGCCCGGCCCGCGCTCGAGGTCGTCTTCGTAGCGGTGCACCTGGCCGGGGCGATCCTGGCGGCCTGGGCGCTCGGGGTGGGCCTGGCCCGGATCTTCCGGTTCGGCGAGCTGATCGTGCCGGTGTTCGCGGTGGCCATCGTGGCCAACGTGGGCGCCTACATGATCAGCACGCACGCGCAGGACCTGCTCGGCGCGCGCGAGATGGCGGCAGTGCTGCCGCTCGGCGCGGTGCTGGCCGGCCGCGTCCTGGGTGACCGGATAGCGGCCTGGACCCGGGCGGCGAAGGGCTGGTTCGTCCCGGTGCTCTCCGTGCTGGCCGCCGGCTACCTCGCCGCGCTCGGATTCGGCGCCGCCCAGGCCGTGGTTCCGGCCCAGAACCAGCCCTTGGCCAACTGGCTGGCGGCGCACGGGCTCACCCGCGGGCTGGCCACCTACTGGCAAGCCAACGGCACGACCGTGGCCAGCCGCGGCCAGGTCGAGCTCAGCGCGGTGGTGCAGGATGTCCGCGACCGCCTCGTGCCGTACCTGTGGGAGACCGACCTGGCGAATTACGACCCGGCGCGGAACTACGCGAACTTCGTCGTGGCGGACGGTCCCTCCGCGCTGCCCGGCATGCAGCTATCCGCGCAGCTCACGTTCGGCCGCCCGGCGCGGATCTATTACGCCGACGGTTACACCATCCTGGTCTGGAACACCAACCTGCTGGCCAAGCTGGACCGGCTCCCTTAGGGCGCGCAGGAGCATAACTCGCAGAGTTTCCTGGCCTGGCGCGTGCACCACCCGTCACCGCTTTCACAGCCCCACGTATCGTGGACCAAAACCCGCTGAATCTGGGGGGTAAATGTCCACGATGACGTGATCTTGTTCGGAAGCGGGACGGTCAGCCGACCTTAGGTTAATAGCCGACGCGTCCTTAGTACCCTTAGCACCCCTTAGTCACATGTACAGGATGCGGCGCCTGGCCACCACGGCCAGCGCGGGCAGCACGCAGGCGGCGATCATGCCCAGGTACGGCCAGGACAGGTAGCGCCGCGGCGTGCTCACCAGCAGCACCAGCGCCATCACGTAGGGCTCGATGAGAGAGCGCCCCTCGCCGAACGTACTGGTCCAGATCTGACTGGACAGCAGGCCGAGCTGGAGCACGAAGAAGACGAACGCGAGCCGCTCGTGCCCCGGCGCGGTGGTGATCATCAGCACCGCGAACCCGGCCAGGATGAAGATCGCCAGCGTGGCGTACTCGAGCGTGGCGATGTCGATCGGGCTCAGGTGCGCGGTGTTGAGGTGCGCGGCGTTGTGCTTGAGCGCGTCGACGAGCGCGGTGAACGGCACGGTCAGATTCCGGCCGCTGTTGGCCAGCAGCGGGAACTCGCCCTTGACCACGACGTGCACCGCGAGCTCTATCAGCCCGAACCCGGCGACCGGGGCGAGCCAGGTCAGGTCGGCCAGGCCCGGGTTGGCGCGGCGCCTGACGACCGCGATCAGCCGGGTGACGGCGATCGCGGCCGGGGCGAACAAGATGGTCTCCCTGGTGATCGCGCCGTAGGTGAACAACGCGGCGGCCAGCAGGTACATCCGGGTCCCGCCCCGCCGGTACGCGAGCAGGCCGCCCAGCATGCACGCCTCGGCCACCGGCTCGGCGGTGTCCCGGCCCACGCTGATGACCAGGCCGAAATAGGCGACGAAGGCGAGCCCCCACAGCGCGTGCCGGCCGGCCTGCTGGGCGAACATACCGCCAAGTATGGCCATGGCCGCCACCGCGAAGAGGTTGAGCACGACCAGCACGACGGGCACCAGCTGATGCTGGCCGAGCGAGAAGATCCAGGCCAGGATCGGGTACCCGATGCGCGTGTACCGGTAGGACTGGTCCATCGTGATGCCGAACGCGGTGGCGTGCCAGTTGGCCGGGTCCAGCGCCAGCCGATAGTAGAACTGGCCGTCATAGCCCGCCGACGGCACCAGGAGCAGGCCGCGGGGGAGCTGGGCCCGGTGCGTGTAGGTGTGCCCGGCCATGATGAACAGGCTGAGATGCCCCTTGGCCCAGATCTGCCAGCGGGCCAGGGCAAAACCGAGCCAGCCGAGGAAGGCGATGATCCCCGGTACCAGCGGCCGGTTCAGCCTTGACCATAGCGACGGCGGGCGTTGCCGGAGAGACCTGTCCTCTTCCGACGTCGACGTGAGCTGCAACCGCGAGCCTCCACCATGGCTATCTCAGCGTGAAGGGATTTCTTGGCCAGGCGCGCGCAGCCTATCAGAGGACCCCTTACGCTGTGACAGGCTGCAACGAATACCATCCGCTCGCGAGGATGACATCGAGCCCGAAGGACCTGGTGGCTGCCGTGCCGAGAAGCGGGACGCCGGAGAGGGCCTCCGCATCGCCCCCTGCCGCCCCGGCCCGAGACGACGCCCGGGCCGCGGCCCAGCCGGAAACGGGGCGCGCGCCCGCCCGGCGGGCATCCGCCCGCCGCCTGCTCGCCGTGGCGGCGACCGCGCTGGCCGTGGCCTTGCTCTTCCTCGCCTACCTGCGGGTATCCCGGACGTACCCGGAGAACTCCGACGAGTCCAACGACCTGCTGATGGCCTGGGACATGCTGCACGGCAACGTGCTGCTGCACGGCTGGTACCTGTCCGACGTCTCGTTCATCACGACCGAGCTGCCGCAGTACGCCCTGCTGGTGTGGCTGTTCGGGCTGCACACCGACACCGCCCACATCGCGGCGGCGATGACGTACACCCTGGTCATGATCCTCTCGGTGCTGCTGGCCCGGGGCCGGGTATCCCGCCGCGAGGGCCGGGCGCGGATGCTGCTGACGGCGGGCCTCATGTTCGCCCCGCAGCTCGGCGTCGGCGTCTTCGTCCTGCTGCTGTCCCTCGGGCACATCGGCACGGCGGTCCCGCTCCTGATCATCTGGCTGGTCATCGACCGGTGCCCGCCGCGCCCGTGGGTACCGGTCCTGGTCGGGCTGCTGCTGACCTGGGTGCTCATCGCCGACCCCCTGGTCCTCCTGGTCGCCGTCGTGCCGCTGGTGGCGGTGTGCGCGACGCGCGTCGCCCGTGACCTGGCCCGGCGGCAGGACGATCGGGCCCGGGCTGTCCTGCGTGCCCGCTGGTACGAGCTGTCCCTGGCCGTGGCGGCCGTCGCCGCCCAGGGCCTGGCGTCGCTGTCCGGACACCTGCTCCAGGCTTACCTGCACCCGGTGCCCTACCAGCTTGCCCCGGTGCACACCTGGCCCAAGCACGCCTGGGTGACCGCGAAGGGGCTGCTCGCGTTGTTCGGCGCCAAGCCCGAGGGGCCGCCCGCCGCGATGGCCTTCGCGCTGCTCCACCTGGCCGGGGTGGCGCTGGTGGCCTGGGCGGTGCTGCGGGTGGCGCGGCGCTTCCTGTCCTGGCCGGACATGATCAGCCAGATCCTGCTCGTCGCGATGGTCCTCAACGTGGTCGCGTACGTGCCGAGCACGCTGGCCAACGCGACCGACCTGAACGCCCGTGAGTTCGCCGTCGTGCTGCCGTTCGGGGCGGTCCTGGCCGGCCGGACGCTGGCCGTCAGCCTCCTGGACGGCAGGCGGAGCCCGGCCCTGCTGGCCGGCGCGGCCGGCGCTCTGCTGGCCGGCTATGCGGCCAGCCTCGGCTGGGCCGCCGCCCAGCCGTCGGTCCCCGCGATGAACGCACGGCTGGTGACGTTCCTGTCCGCGCACCACCTGACCAGCGGCATCGGCGGGTACTGGGAGTCGAGCGTGGTCACCGTGGGCAGCGACGGCGCCGTCACCATCCGGGCCGTGCTGCCCGGCACGCTGCAGCCGGACCTGTGGGAGGCCAAGGGCTCCTGGTACGACCCCGGCTCGAACCGGGCGAACTTCCTGGTCACCAGCAGCACGCCCGGGTTCTTCAACTACTGGCAGCCCAACCGGGCCGCGCTGGCGGCGTTGGGCCGTCCGGTCAGGACGTACCACGTCGGTCCCTACACCGTGTACGTCTACGACAAGAACCTCCTGGCTGAACTGCCGCACCACTGACCTCACGGGCCGGCAACACGGAAGGGATGCTGTTGTCAGGGGACGACGGGACGTAGCCTTGGCGTGTGGATCGGCGAATATACGGGGTCGAGAACGAGTACGGCGTTACCTGCACCTTCCGCGGGCAGCGCCGGCTCTCGCCCGACGAGGTGGCGCGCTATCTGTTCCGGCGCGTGGTGTCATGGGGCCGTAGCAGCAACGTCTTCCTCAGGAACGGGGCGCGGCTCTATCTCGACGTGGGCAGCCACCCGGAATACGCCACCCCGGAATGCGACAACGTGCTCGACCTGGTGGCCCACGACAAGGCGGGGGAGCGGATCCTGGAGGGTCTGCTCGTCGACGCCGACCGGCGGCTGCGTGAGGAAGGCATCGCCGGCGACATCTACCTGTTCAAGAACAACACCGACTCCGCGGGCAACTCCTACGGCTGCCACGAGAACTACCTGGTCGGCCGGCACGGCGAGTTCGGCAGGCTGGCCGACATCCTGATCCCGTTCCTGGTCACCCGGCAGGTGATCTGCGGCGCCGGCAAGGTGCTGCAGACGCCTCGGGGCGCGGTGTACTGCGTGAGCCAGCGGGCCGAGCACATCTGGGAGAGCGTGTCCTCGGCCACCACCAGGTCCCGCCCGATCATCAACACCAGGGACGAGCCGCACGCCGACGCCGAGCGCTTCCGCCGGCTGCACGTGATCGTCGGCGACTCCAACATGAGCGAGACCACCACGCTGCTCAAGATCGGGTCGACCGACCTGGTGCTGCGGATGATCGAGGCCGGCGCGATCATGCGCGACCTGACCCTGGACAACGCGATCCGGGCGATCCGCGAGGTCAGCCACGACATGACCGGGCGCAGCCGGGTCCGGCTGGCCAACGGGCGCGAGCTGTCCGCCCTGGAGATCCAGTACGAGTACCTGAACCGGGCCAAGGACTTCACCACCAAGAACGGTGCCGACCCGGTCAGCAAGCGGGTCCTCGACATGTGGGAGCGGGCGCTGTCCGCGATCGAGACCGGCAACCTCGACATGATCGCGCGGGAGATCGACTGGGTGACCAAGTACCAGCTGATCGAGCGCTACCGGGCCCGGCACGACCTGCCGCTGTCCTCGCCCCGGGTAGCCCAGCTCGACCTGGCCTACCACGACGTGCACCGCGGCCGTGGCCTGTACTACCTGCTGCAGCGGGCCGGGGCGGTGGAGCGGGCGGCCCGCGACATCGACATCTTCGAGGCCAAGTCGGTCCCGCCGCAGACGACCCGGGCCAGGCTGCGCGGCGAGTTCATCCGCCGGGCCCAGGAGAAGCGGCGCGACTTCACCGTCGACTGGGTGCACCTCAAGCTGAACGACCAGGCCCAGCGGACGGTGCTGTGCAAGGACCCGTTCCGGTCGGTGGACGAGCGGGTCGAGAAGCTGATCGCCGGAATGTAGGCCGGCCACCCCGGCTCGGCGGACCCAGTAGGCTGACGGGGCTGACATCCACCACTCTTGAGGTTTTCATGCGACGCTTCCTCGCGCTCATCGCCATCCCCCTGCTGGCCTGCGTGGTCCTCGCGGGCTGCGGCGGGTCGTCGAAATCGACCGCCTCTTCCTCCGCATCCGCCGCCTCCTCCCCGGGCGCGAACACGGCCGTGACCGCGACCGGAGCGTTCGACAAGGCGCCGAAGGTGACCATCCCGAAGGCCAACGCGGGTAACAGCCTCACGGTCAAGACGCTCATCCAGGGCACCGGTACCACCTTGACCAAGAAGGACGCCCTGGCCGCCAACTTCGTGCTGTACTTCTGGCAGGGCACCAGTTCCTCACTGAAGGCCAACACCTACGGCGGCAGCCCCACGGTGATTGGCGGGACGATGCTGCCGGGCCTGGAGTCCGCGCTGATCGGCAAGAAGGTCGGCAGCCGCATCCTCGCCGTCATCCCGCCCGCGCAGGGCTACGGCACCTCGGGCAACGCGCAGCTCGGCATCACCGGCAGCACCACGCTGGTGTTCGTCATCGACGTGCTGAAGGCCTACTCCGACACCGCGGGCGCGATGGGCGCCCAGGTGTCGTCCGGCGGCGGCAACCTGCCCACCGTCGCCGCCAAGTTGGGCACCGCACCCACCCTGACCTTCCCGTCCTCCTCGCCGCCCAGCGCCCTGGTGACCAAGACGCTGGTCAAGGGCGGCGGCGCGAAGGTGGCCAAGGGCGATTACGTCATCGCGCAGTACGTCGGCTACATCTGGCGGACCAAGAAGGTCTTCGGCTCCTCCTGGTCATCGGGCTCGCCGTTCGGCTTCGTCATCGGCGCGTCGCCCGAGCAGGTGATCCCCGGCTGGGACAAGGGCCTGGTCGGCCAGACCGCGGGCAGCCGGGTGATGCTCTCCATCCCGCCAGCCCAGGGTTACGGCAGCTCCGGCGCGTCCCAGGCCGGCATCAAGGGCAACGACACCCTGGTGTTCGTGGTCGACATCATCGACACGCTCCATCACGGCTGATCCGCCGATCCTGGCGCAGCAGGCGGTCGGCGTGCCGGCCGGCCGCCGCCGCGGCCAGGAAATAGGCGAGATCCTCGTCCAGCCCGCGGCCCATGGTCGACAGCTGTGCCGGGCACGCCCGCAGCGCTGACTCGAGGCCGTCGACCGGCACGGTGACGACCTCGTGCCGCCCGCCCAGCGGGGCGGCCTCGGCCGCCACCCGTGCGCCGAACTCCCCGGCCAGCGCGGGCACCACCACGTCGGCCCGGGCCAGCGCGACCCGGCCGTAGGCGGTCAGGCTGTGGTGCGAGACGCCGCGGTGCCTCATCCGCGGGTCGGCGTCGCTGATCCGCAGCGACGCCACCGGGCGCCCGCCCAGCGCGGCCACGGCGTTGATCGCCTCGCCCGCCGCCACCCCGGAGAAGCCCCACCGGGTCCCGGTGCCGAGGTTGCCGGGCCCCTGCGCGATCACCGCGATATCGGCACCGAGCACATGCCGCGCGGCGAGCAGGCCGGTGTGCACGGTCACGGTCTCCAGGTCCCCGCCGAACGACTGCCCGGTGCTCACCGTGGCCGCCAGCCAGCCCGCCTCGCGGAGCGTGGCGCAGCTGCGCGAGAACCAGGCCGGCAGCGCCCCGCCGTCCTGCATCACGTACACCACCCGGGGCGCCCCGCCGGAGCCCGGGCGGTCGGTCCGGGACCGTTCGGCCGAGAAGACGCCGGCCAGCACGGCCGGGAGGGCCGAATGCAGGTCGGCCACCACCACGGGCATCCCGCCGATGTCGTCCGCGTCGCGCAGCACCTCGTGGTGCGGCGAGCCCTGCTCGTCCGCGCCGAGCACGCATGCCTGCAGTGGCGAGTAGCGGGCCTTGACCAGGTGACCGGGTAGCTCGGGGTCGGGCGGCAGCCGGTCGGGAACCGCGACCACCAGGGCGTAACCGCCGGTGCCCAGGCCCAGGTCGAGCGCGGTGGTGTTGACCAGCACCCGGTCGCCGGGCCGGGGACGGCCGGTCAGCGCCGGGTAGGCCAGCGCCCGTACCTGCGCCCCTTCCCCCGGTGCGCCGTCCACCGATACGTCCAGCTCGACCGCGCCCGGCCACTCGCGGCGCGTCCCGCCGGCCGTGCCGTTCCGCCATGTGATCATCCCGGCACTCTAGCCAATACGCTTCCTGGGGTCGTTCCCCCCGGGCTAGCACTTCCTGCGAGACAATAACCTGGAGCCATCTGGAGGCTTCGGAGGGATCATGTCCAAGCGCAAGACTGAGCGGCTGCTTGGCCTTGTCGTCTGCCTGCTCTCCACCAGGCGCTACCTCACCGCCGAGCAGGTCCGCGCGGCCGTGCCGGGCTACCCCGAACAGGACGACCTGTTCAAGCGGATGTTCGAGCGGGATAAGGAGGATCTCCGCGAGCTCGGCGTGCCGCTGGAGACCGGTGTCAACCATCCGTTCGACGACGACCCCGGCTACCGGATCAGGCAGCAGGCCTATCAGCTGCCTGAACTGCGGCTGGAGGCGGACGAGGCGGCCGTGCTCGGCCTGGCCGCGCGGGTCTGGCGACGGGCCGAGCTGGCCGGAGCCGCCGCCGGGGCGCTGCTGAAGCTGCGGGCCGCCGGCATTGACGCCGACCTGGACGGCGCAGACGAGCACTCGCCGGTGCCGCCGGGTATAGAGCCCCGGCTGGGCACGCCCGAGCCTGCCTTCGGGCCGCTGTGGGAGGCGGTCAGGGACCGCCGTCCGGTCACGTTCAGCTACCGCGCGGCCGGGCGGAGCGACCCGCAGCGGCGCGAGCTGGAGCCGTGGGGCGTGGTTAACCGGCACGGCCGCTGGTACGTGGCCGGCTGGGACCGGGGACGCAACGCCATCCGGGTGTTCCGGCTCGGCCGGATCGCGGGCCCGGTGAAGTTCTGCGGCCCGGCCGGCCGGGTGACCGTGCCGGAGGGCACCGACGTGCGCGAGCTGGTCCGCGACTGGGACTCCGCGCCCGCCCAGGAGCACCCCGCCCTGCTCAGGGTGCGGGCCGGAGCCGGCGTCGGGCTGCGCCGGCACGCCGTCTCCGTGCGGGCCGACGAGTCGGCGCCGGGATGGGACCTGGTCACCACGCGGTTCGCGGACCTGGGCTGGTTCGCCGATTACGCCGCCTCGTTCGGCCCGGACGTGGTGGTCCTCGACCCGCCGGACCTGCGCGAGGCCGTGCTCCGCCGCCTCAAGGGAGTGCTGGCATGACGGCCCTGGTGACCTCGACCGAGCGGCTGCAGCGGCTGCTCGCGCTGGTGCCCTACGTGATGAGCAGGAAAGTGGTGGGCCTGGCCGAGACGGCGGAGGCGTTCGGGATCAGCGAGCGTGACCTCGTCGACGACCTGAACCTGCTGTGGTGCGTCGAGCTGCGCGCTCCTGACCCCTACTGCCCGATCGACCTGTCCTACGAGGGCGGCGAGATCGCCGTCAGCCAGGCCGAATCCATGCGCCGGCCGCTCCGGCTGGCGGTCGACGAGGCCAGCGCGCTGCTCGTCGCGCTGCGCATGCTGGCCGAGGTGCCCGGGCTCGAGGACCGTTCGGCGCTGTCCCGGCTGATCGCCAAGCTGGAGGCCGCGGCCGGCGAGGCCGCCGCGGTGAGCGCCCAGGTCGCCGTGCAGGTCGACATCCACGACGACGAAGGACACGCCGGGCAGATCCGCGCCGCCCTGTCCGCGAAGCGGCGGGTGCACCTGCGCTACTACGTGCCCGGCCGGGACGAGGCGACCGAGCGCGACGTCGACCCGATGCGGCTGCTCGTGGTGGAGGGACGGCCCTACCTGGAGGGCTGGTGCCTGCGGGCCGAGGGGGTGCGGCTGTTCCGGCTGGACCGGGTGCTCAGCCTCGACGTGCTCGACGTGCCGTCCGCGCCGCCGGCCGAGGCCGAGCCGGTGGACGTCGACCAGGGCCTGTTCCGGCCGTCGCCGGACGACGTGCTGGTCGAGCTCGAGCTGTCCGCGGCCGGGCGCTGGGTGGCCGAGTACTACCCGTGCGAGTCGGTGACGGACCTCGGGGACGGCCGCCTGCGGGTGGCGCTGCGCACCCCGGACACGGGCTGGGTGCGGCGGCTGGCGATGCGGCTCGGCGAGGACGGCCGGGTGATCTCGCCGCCGTCGCTGGTGGCCGAGGTGCGCGAGGCGGCCGCCGCGGCCCTTGCGAACTATGTGGCCTTATTGCCGAGACCCAGGGTTCGACCGGCGGAAACTGCGGCTCAACCAGGGCGCGTGTACACTCGGGCCGAGAAGAACGTCTCCGGCGTTAAAGAGGACAGACATGGTTGGTGACCTGTTCGACAGCCCGTGGAAGATCTTGATCATCGCCGTGGTGATCATCGTGCTGTTCGGGTCCAAGAAGCTGCCCCATGCGGCGCGTTCGCTCGGCCAGTCCATGCGCATCTTGAAGCGGGAAGTATCAGGCCTGCACGAAGACGAGCAGGAATCGCCCGCTCAGGACGGCGCGTCCGCACCCCAGGTCCCGCAGGCTCAGCTCACCGCGGCCCCCACGGCAGCGCCCGCGGACCAGCAGAGCCAGATTGACGCGCTGCAGCAGCAGATCCGCGATATGCAGCGGTCCGCCGCCATGGACACCCCCCCGGCCAACGCTGCCGCGACCGCCGAGCCGCAGCGCACTCAGCCCAGCTAGCTCAGGTCTTACTGCCGGCAGGAGTCATGGCGAAGCTTCCGGGTGCCATCCAGGGCGCGCGCATCGTGGGGGAGCGGTACGTGCGCGCGCAGCGGCGGGCGAACCCCGAGGGGCGGATGCCGCTGTTTGATCACCTGCGCGAGCTGCGGAACCGGATCGTGAAGGCGGCGCTGGCGCTGATCGCCGGGATGATCGTCGGGTTCGTCTTCTTCGATCAGGCCTGGCGGGTGATCGAGCGGCCGCTGTGCCACACGGTGGTGAACGGGCATTCGGGGTGCGCCACCCCGGGGGTCAACCAGCTGATCTTGAACAGCCCGCTGGATCCGTTCTACCTGCGGGTCAAGGTGGCGTTCATCGTCGGGGTGATCCTGTCCTCGCCGGTGTGGCTGTACCAGATCTGGTCGTTCATCGCGCCGGGGCTGTACGCCCGGGAGAAGCGGTGGGGGCACATCTTCCTGGCTACCGCGGTGCCGTTGTTCCTGATCGGGACCGTGCTGGCGTACCTGTCGCTGGGCCGGTCGATGCATTACCTGCTGGGGCTGACCCCGGCCGGGGTGGGGAACTACATCCAGGTCGACCTGTACCTGTCGTTCGTGATGACGATGCTGCTGGCGTTCGGGATCGCGTTCTTGCTGCCGCTGATCATCGTGATGCTGAACCAGGCCGGGATCTTGACCCATGCGCGGTTCCGCCGGTGGCGGCGGGTGCTGATCTTCGCGGTGTTCCTGATCGCGGGGATGGCGAATCCGAGCCCGGATCCGATCACCATGCTGATCTTGGGCGGGGCGTGCGCGGCGCTGGTGGAGGTGGCCGAGCTGATCGTGTGGCGGCATGACCGGCGCAAGGCCCGGCTGCACCCCGACCCCTACGCCGGCCTGGCCGACGACGAACTATCCCCCCTCGACCTGGACGACGCGGAGACCCCCGACAGCCGGCTCAACTAGCGCCCAGGCGGCACCAACCTGACCGGGGGCCTAGGCTGGAATCCATGACCACCCCGGCGGACCGGTACACCGCGTTCCGCGACCGGCAGTATCCCCCGGGGGGACGACCCCCCCAGACCCCCCCGCTCACGGGGGGTTCCACCCCCCGTACCCCCGGGGACCCCCCTTGGGAACTAGCGGGCTTCCGCGCGCTCTACGACTTCGACTTCGACGACTTCCAGGTCGAGGCGTGCCATGCGCTCAGCGCGGGCCGCGGCGTGCTCGTGGCCGCGCCCACCGGCTCGGGCAAGACCGTGATCGGCGAGTACGCCGTGCATCTGGCGCTGGCCCAGGGCCGCAAGTGCTTCTACACCACGCCGATCAAGGCCCTGTCCAACCAGAAGTACGCCGACCTGGTGCGCCGCTACGACCCCCGCACGGTAGGCCTGCTCACCGGGGACAACAGCATCAACGGCGACGCTCCGGTGGTGGTGATGACCACCGAGGTGCTCCGCAACATGCTGTACACCGGGTCGGTGGCGCTGTCCGGCCTCGGGTACGTCGTGCTCGACGAGGTGCACTACCTGGCGGACAGGTCCCGCGGCGCGGTGTGGGAGGAGGTGATCATTCACCTGCCCGAGTCGGTGCGGGTGGTGGCGCTGTCCGCGACGGTGAGCAACGCCGAGGAATTCGGCGAATGGCTGGATCAGGTTCGCGGCGGCACCGAGGTCATCGTGGACGAGCACCGGCCGGTGCCGCTGTGGCAGCACGTGCTGGCCGGACACCGCCTGTACGACCTGTTCACCGACGACGAGCACACCCGGGTCAACCCCGAGCTGCTGCGGGTGGCCCAGCGGGATACCTGGATCGAGCGCAAGGCGCCGCAGCGACCCGGCCGCGGCGGACACCGGCCACGCCGGTTCCCGCCGGCCTACCGGCCCGATGTGATCTCCCGGCTCGACTCCAACGGGCTGCTGCCCGCGATCACGTTCATCTTCAGCCGGGCCGGCTGTGACGCGGCGGTCGAGCAGTGCCTGGCCGCGGGGCTGCGGCTGACCACGCCGGAAGAGGCCGAGG
>Ga0306923_10000852_pt1 | contig 25396 bp, 19 predicted proteins | sample sta12Can44000108_FD_203841 | JGI IMG/M metagenome (GOLD analysis project Ga0306923, IMG submission 203841) | Lab enrichment of tropical soil microbial communities from Luquillo Experimental Forest, Puerto Rico - statanox.12C.anox.44.000.108 (v2)... | ecosystem: Environmental > Terrestrial >... | reverse complement strand
GTGAATGCAACTGGCGGATCAGCCGATGCGAAGGCTTCCGTCGTTCGCGTGATCTGTGTCAGGAAGTGAGCGGAAAAATCATTTCTGGCATTTCGGGCACCAGAAGGTCGAGCGCCCGTTCTGGTTAAACCGCCGCACGATCCCGCCGCAGCCCCCCGTTTGGCATTTTTCACCCTCGCGATCGTAGACCTGAAACGAATGCTGGAAGTATCCGAGTTCACCCGATGTCTGGCGATGATCCCTTAATGACGAGCCGCCGGCCCTGATCGCCTCGTTGAGCACGGCGTGAATCGCTTCCACCAGGCGCCTGGCATGATCGGTCGGCTCGCCTCCGGCAACGCCCTTGCGCTGTCCGGCTTTTGTGGCAAGTGTCGCAGCCAGTCTTCGCGGCGACAGATGGGCGCGAAACAGCGCCTCGCAGGCGTAGATATTACCAAGCCCCGCGACCACGCGCTGATCGAGCAGAGCAGCCTTCAGGCTGGTCTTCTTGTTGGCGCATGCGCGAGCCAGCATGGCGGCGTCGAACTCATTGCCGAGCGGCTCCGGGCCGAGGTCCTTGAGCAGCGGCTCGCGGTCGAGCGCGTTGCGGGCGATGACTTTCATGTAGCCGAAGCGGCGTGGATCGTTGAACACGATGGCCGCACCCGACGACATCTGGAACACGACGTGATCGTGGGCGCGATCCTCGCTTCGGGAAAAATGAAATTTACCAGGCGTCTTCTCGTCATCATTGAGGACGCGGAACGATCCGGACATCCCCAGATGCATCAGCAGCACGTCGCCGGAGCCAAGATCGGCCATCAGGTATTTGGCGCGGCGGCCGAGGCCTTTCACGGTCTGGCCTTCGAGTCGCGCCACAAAATCCTTCTGGAACGGAAATCGCAGGTCTTTGCGCCGCACATCGGCCTTCATGATCTTCGCCCCTTCCATGGCCGGCTGCAGGCCGCGGCGGACGGTCTCGACTTCGGGTAATTCGGGCATGGGCGGCATTCACTCAGTGTGGTGGATTTGACATTCGATTAAGTATCGCAGCGAGTTCTCAAAGCGAATGTCAAATCCAAAACCACACTAGAATCGTATATTTGCTAGTGTCCCTGTGGTTCTGACATTCGTAAATGAGTCCGCCGCGATGGGATACGAATGTCAGAACCGGGACACCAGGGCGGCTGACGTGATAGCGCCATTGCAGCCGGCACGCTATGGTCAGGCTGGCGCCCTACTTCCCGAAGTTCGCATGTCGTCGCGGCACTATCGTACGAACTTCGGAAAGTGAAGGGCGCCAGCAAAAATACATTTTTTCTGGTGCCGCCTTTCGATCTTAAGCTCCTGGTAGAACTTGCCGCACGCGATGCAGGAGCTTCAAATCGGCGGCACTAGGGGAGACGTTTTGATGAGCGGAGCGGACCAAACCACGCATTTTGGCTTCAGGGACGTCCCCCTGGGCGACAAGCAGACGCTGGTTAACGACGTGTTTCACAGTGTGGCCCAGCGCTACGACCTGATGAACGATTTGATGTCGGCGGGCCTGCATCGGCTCTGGAAGCAGCTGATGGTCAATGCGCTCAATCCGCCGCGCGGCGACACGCCATTTTCCCTGCTCGATGTTGCCGGCGGCACCGGCGATATTGCGTTCCGTGCCGCGGAAGCGGCAGGATCGCGTTTTCGGGCAACCGTCTGTGACATCAATTCCGACATGCTGGCGGTCGGTCGCGAGCGCGCCGCTGCGCACCACCTTGACGACCGGGTGTCGTTCGTCGAGGGCAACGCCGAGGCGCTCGCCTTTTCAAATAACACGTTTGACGCCTACACCATTGCGTTCGGAATCCGCAATGTGCCTCGGATCGATGGCGCGCTTGCGGAGGCGTTTCGCGTGCTCAGGCCCGGCGGCCGTTTCCTGTGCCTTGAGTTTTCCACCGTCGACGTGCCCGGCCTCGACCGGATCTACGATCTGTTCTCGTTCAATGTGATTCCGCCGCTCGGGCGCGCGGTGACCGGCGATGCCGAGTCCTATCGATATCTCGTCGAGTCGATCCGGAAATTCCCAAGACCAGCCGCATTCGCGGACATGATCCGTGCCGCCGGCTTCTCGCGGGTCAGCTGGCAAAGCTTCTCTGGCGGCATCGTGGCGTTGCATTCGGGCTGGCGTTTGTGATTGCCGCAGTAACCCACATCGCCCGGGTTGCCCGCGCCTCGTTTGTGTTCGCGCGCGAGGGCGTGTTCGGTGTCGTTGATCCGGTATTGGTGCCGCCGCCGGGCCAATGGGCGCTGCGCCTGGCGCGCATGATCGAGCGCCCCGGCGCCAAGTCAGGCCCGCGGTTGTCGCGGGCGTTGACCCGGCTTGGCCCGGCTTACCTGAAACTCGGGCAATTTCTCGCCACCCGGCCTGACGTTGTCGGCGTCATGCTGGCGCGCGATCTCGAAAGCCTGCAGGACCGCCTGCCGCCGTTTCCGCAAGGCGAGGCCGAAGCCGTGATCGCAGCCTCGCTGGATAAGCCGTTGCCACAGTCGTTTGCGAGCCTGGGTCCGGCGGTTGCCGCCGCCTCGATCGCGCAGGTCCATCGTGGCGAAGTCGAGCGCAACGGCCTGCTTGTCCAGGTGGCGGTAAAGGTACTGAGACCTAATGTGGCCACCCGCTTCCGGCGCGACCTCTCCGACTTCTTCTTTGTCGCGCATCAGGCCGAAATCTATTCGGCGGAAGCGCGGCGGCTGCGTCTGGTCGAGGTCATCAACACCATGTCGCGCTCGGTGGCGATGGAGATGGACTTGCGGCTGGAGGCGGCCGCGCTGTCGGAAATGGCGGAAAACACCCGCGGTGATCCGGACTTTCGCGTGCCCTCGGTAGACTGGGATCGCACCACCCACAATGTCCTGACCATGGAATGGGTCGATGGCATCGCACTGTCCGATCACGCCCGGCTTGAGCAGTCGAACGTCGATCTGCCCGACCTCGGACGCAAGGTGATTCAGACCTTCTTGCGGCACGCGCTGCGCGACGGCTTTTTCCATGCCGACATGCACCCCGGCAATCTGTTCCTCGACGAGTCCGGCCGGCTTGTTGCCGTCGACTTCGGCATCATGGGACGCCTGGGCCTGAAGGAGCGGCGCTTCCTCGCCGAGATTCTTCTCGGCTTCATCACCCGCGACTACCGCCGCGTCGCCGAAGTGCATTTCGAGGCCGGTTACGTTCCGCCGCATCACTCGGTGGAGAATTTCGCGCAAGCCATCCGCGCGATCGGCGAGCCGATCCACAACCGCACCGCCGAAGAGATCTCGATGGCCAAGCTGTTGACGCTGCTTCTGGAGGTCACCGCCCTGTTCGACATGCGCACGCGCCCCGAATTGATCCTGCTGCAAAAGACCATGGTGGTGGTGGAAGGCGTCGCCCGTGGCTTCGATCCCAGGCTCGACATCTGGAAGGTTGCCGACCCCGTGGTCCGCGAGTGGATCGAGCGCAACCTCGGTCCGGTCGGCCGCATCCAGGGCGCAATGGTGGGCGCCGGCGAGCTGGGACGGCTGGTGACGGGCCTGCCTTCGATCGCGACGCGGGCCGTCAACGTCCTCGAGCAGCTCGAAACCATGACCCGTGAGGGCCTGACGCTTTCGCCGGAGACCATTGCGGCGATGGGGCGGACGGAAGGCCGCAAGAGCCGTTGGCGGGCGATCGCCCTCTGGATCATCGCGCTGACCTTCATCGGGATTCTGTTCGCCATCCGTCAGCTTTGATTGCATTGCAATCAAGACCATGATAGCATTGCTATCAAGTGAGGCAGGGACGGCTGGATGGCGAGCCTGACAATCCGAAAACTCGATGACGCGATTCGGGACGCGCTGCGGCTGCGGGCGGCCCGCAACGGCCGCTCGGTCGAGGACGAGGTCAGGGTGATCCTCCGCGACGCCTCGCAGAACGGCCCATCCGCTGCCTCCCCAGCGCTTTCGGAAGCCGCGCGCCGCGCCGGCAGCGAACCAGCTTCCCGCGCCGACGCCGCCTTGCCGCGCGTTACTCTGATTATCGGTGGCGGCATCGCCGCCTATAAGGCGCTCGACCTGATCCGGCGGCTGAAGGAGCGAAATATTCACGTCCGCTGTGTGCTGACCAAGGCCGCGCAACACTTTGTCACGGCGCTCAGCGCAAGCGCGTTGTCGAACGAGCGCTGCTACACCGATCTGTTCGATCCCGAGAGCGAATTCGACGCCGGCCACATCCGGCTGGCGCGTGATTGCGACCTGATCGTCGTGGCACCAGCGACCGCCGACCTCATGGCCAAGATAGCGCACGGCGCAGCCGACGATCTCGCAACCGCCATCCTGCTGGCGGCCAACAGGCCGATCCTGCTCGCCCCCGCCATGAACCCTCTGATGTGGGACAATCCCGCCACCAGGCGCAATCTCGCACTGCTGGAGCGCGACGGCGTCACCATGATCGGGCCCAACGCCGGGGAAATGGCAGAGGCCGGTGAGGCCGGTGTTGGACGGATGGCGGAGCCTCTGGAAATTGCCCATGCTGCCGAGCGCCTTCTGCGCCCGCCCCAGCCGCGGCCGCTGGCCGGCCAGCACATCCTTATCACGGCGGGCCCGACCCACGAGCCGATCGACCCGGTGCGCTACATCGCCAACCGCTCATCCGGCAAACAGGGTTTTGCAATCGCCAGTGCAGCCCGGGCTGCGGGCGCGCACGTCACCCTGATCACGGGCCCCGTCGATCTCGAAGACCCGCCGGGCGTCGCCGTGATCCATGTGGAATCGGCACGCGAGATGCTCGCCCAGGTCGAGGCAGCGCTTCCCGCGGATGTCGCGATTTTTGCGGCGGCAGTGGCCGACTGGCGCGTCGCCAATGAGGGAGCGCAGAAAATCAAGAAAACGCCGGGTGGCATGCCGCCGCTGCAGCTTGTAGAAAATCCGGACATTCTGGCGACGATCTCGAAGCTGAGGGACAGACGGCCGCCGCTTGTGATCGGTTTTGCCGCGGAGACCGAGCACCTGATCGAGAACGCCAGGGCCAAGCTTGCACGCAAGGGCTGCGACTGGATCGTCGCCAACGACGTCTCGCCGGCGATGGGGGTGATGGGCGGCGACCGCAACACCGTTCATCTGCTCACCCGGGACGGCCACGACACCAACGCCGCGATCAAGGTCGAATCCTGGCCTGTGATGACCAAGGAGGAAGTGGCGGGCGCGCTTGTGGCGCGGGTCGCGGACGCCATCCGCGCGGAGAAGCGATCTTGAGCAGCAATATCAGAATCGAAATCCGGCGATTGCCGCATGGCGAGGGCCTTGCCTTGCCTGCCTATCAGAGCGCGTTGGCCGCGGGCCTCGATCTGCTTGCCGCGGTCCCGGAAGACGCACCGGTGATGCTGGCGCCGGGAAAATATGCGCTCATTCCCACCGGCCTGACGATCGGATTGCCTGAAGGCTACGAAGCCCAAATTCGCCCGCGCTCCGGACTTGCGGCAAAGCATGGCGTTACCGTTCTCAACGCACCGGGCACGGTGGATGCGGATTATCGCGGCGAAGTTGGCGTGCTTCTGATCAATCACGGCGACGCCCCGTTTCTGGTCAGGCGGGGCGAGCGGATCGCCCAGATGGTGATTGCGGCGGTGGTTCGCGCCGAGGTCACGCTCGTGGCCTCGCTTTCGGCAACCGAGCGCGGCGGTGGCGGCTTCGGTTCGACCGGCCGCTGACCGATCCGCAAAGCGTTCGATGATTCGTCCTTCCGAAAAAATGGTCAGAGAAGGGCCTTAATCCCCAAATTTCTGCCATGCGATTCGCGTTCACGATCTGGACTCTTACCCAATCGAGTCCGCTTGGCGATATTGTCTCTTGATTCGCGCCCGGCCGGGGAAGCCGGGCGTAGCTTCGTGCGTTTGGGGCAAACCATGTCGGGCGTGATCGCGGCGATGCGTCGGACCCTGCTGTCGTGCTCGTCACTGGCGCGCAGCGGCCTGACTGTCGCGGCAGCTTCTGTTGGCGGCCCCGTACTCATTTCGGTACGGCCGGCCAAGGCGAGCGATCTGTCGCTCCTGCAGCATGGCATCGCCTCCTTCATCGACTTGAGCCATCAGGAGATCGCGGTACTGACGACCGCGTTGTCGCTGGTCGGTTTTTCAGTCCTCTCCGCCATCCTCCTCATGCGCACGCGGCTGCGCGCGGCACGAAGCGAGACGCGGCTGCATGCCGAGATTCGGAGTCTGCAAAGCGAAGCCGACCGTTTCCGCGCACTGCTGTTCGCCGAGCCGCAGATTCTGATCTCCTGGGTGGCTGGAGACAGTCGGGCGCAGATCAGCGGCGATATCTCTCTTCTCGCCGCCCCTGAAGCCCCGCCGCGTATTCTTGCATTCGGAACCTGGCTGCCGGCCGAGCCCGCGCGCCAGATGGATCGCGCGGTCGAGGCCTTGCGCGAGACCGGCGAGGGTTTTCTGCTCAACCTGACCACATCGAGCGGGATCGCCGTGGAGGCGATGGGTCGTGCCATTGGCGGCCAGGCCGTGGTGCGGATTCGCGAGCTTTCCGGGGTGCGGCGGGAACTGGCGGAGACCAATCTCCGCCACAAAGCGCTGCTGGATGAGACCGAAATGCTTCGCGCCTTCACGGCCGCCGCACCTTGGCCGATCTGGACCAGGCGCGCGGGCGGCGGGCTCGTTTATGTCAACAAGGCCTACGCCCGCGCGACGGACGCGGCGAGCGTCGCCGACGCGATCGATCGTAAACTGGAACTGCTCGACAGTGCGGACCGCAGCAACATGGAACGCGCCCTGAACGAAAAGGCGGTATTTGCGGCAAGGCTTCCGATCGTGGTCGGCGGCGAGCGGCGTTTCTTTGACGTGCATGGACTCAATCTCGGCGGCGGCAGCGTCGGCATGGCGATCGATGCCTCGGAAGCCACCGCGCTAAGTTCGGCCCTGGTGAGGATGGCGGAAGCGCATCGTCGCACGCTCGATCAATTATCCTCCGGCGTCGCCGTCTTCGACGGTCATCGGCGACTCGCTTTCTACAATGATTCCTATCGCCGTCTCTGGGACCTCGACCGCGGCTTTCTCGACAGCAATCCCGACGATTCAAGCGTGCTCGACCGGCTTCGCGCCGCGCGCAAGCTGCCAGAGCAACCGGATTTTCGCGCCTGGAAGGCAAAGCTCCACGAGGCCTACCGCGCCGTCGAGACCAAAAAGGACGTCTGGTACCTGCCCGACGGACGTGCGCTTGGCGTCGTCACCACGCCCAATCCGGAGGGCGGCGTGACCTATCTGTTCGACGACGTCACCGAAAGCCTCGATCTGGCGCGCCGGTTCGACGGCCTGATCCGGGTGCAGCGCGAAACGCTCGACAACCTCGCCGAAGCGGTTGCCGTGTTCGGCAGCAATGGCCGCGCCCAATTGTTCAATCCGGCTTTTGCCAGGATGTGGAAGCTGTCGCCGGCGGCGCTTGGCGAGCAGCCCCACATCGAGACGGTAGAGACCTGGTGCAAGCCGCTATTCGATGATGCGGGGACCTGGCGCATCATGCGCGACGCGGTGACACGGATTGACAATCGTGTGCAGGTGCCGCTGAAACTGGAGCGCAAGGACGGCAGCGTGCTGGATGGCATGGCCATGCCGCTGCCCGACGGTGCCACGATGCTGACGTTCCAGGACATCACCGACACCGAGAATGTCGAGCGCGCGCTGCGCGAGCGCAACGAGGCGCTGGAGACGGCCGATCAGATGAAGGTCGATTTCGTCCACCACGTCTCCTATGAACTGCGCTCGCCATTGACCACCATCATCGGCTTCGCCCACCTCCTCAACGATCCGGCGACGGGCCCGCTGGTTGCCAAACAGGCCGAGTACCTCAACTACATCACGACCTCGACCAACTCGCTGTTCGCCCTCATCAACAACATTCTCGATCTCGCCAGCATCGATGCGGGCGCGATGACCCTCGAACTCGGCCCGGTCGACATTCGAAGGACCATCGACAATGCGGCAGAGGGCATTCAGGACCGGCTCAAGCGCGACCGCATCAGACTGAGAATCGAGGCCGATCCCAACATTGGAACTTTCGTGGCGGACGGTGGCCGCGTGGTGCAGGTGCTGTACAACCTGTTGGCCAACGCGGTCGGTTTCTCGCCCCAGGATTCCACCATTACATTGAGCGCCGGACGTACCGAGCATCATGTGGTGTTTGCCGTGACCGATCTCGGTCCGGGCATTCCACCCGACGTCAAGGACAAGGTGTTCGACTGGTTCGAGAGTCATTCCAACGGCTCGCGCCACCGAGGCGCCGGCCTCGGCTTGCCGCTGGTAAAATCGTTCGTCGAGCTGCACGGAGGCAGGGTGCGCGTCGATTCGACCGTCGGCAGAGGAACGACCGTCACCTGCGATTTTCCGGTCGATCAGGCCGCGCACCGTAACGCCGCGGAATGAGCGAGCTCGCGACATTCCAGGTTGCGCTGTCGAATGAGGCCGCGACCGCCAGTCTGATGGCCGATCTTGCGCTGCTGATCGGCCCCGGCGACGTCATTGCGCTCTCGGGCGATCTTGGCGCCGGCAAGACCGCTTCCGCGCGCGCCATGATCCGCTACTTCGCCGGCGACGATTCGATCGAGGTGCCAAGCCCGACTTTCACGCTGGCGCAAAGCTACGATCTGCCGGCATTTCCTGTCCTCCATGCCGACCTTTATCGAATCAATGAGGCCGCGGAGCTGGAAGATATCGGCCTGTCGCCCCTGCCCGAAGGCGTCGTTGCGCTGATAGAATGGCCCGAGCGGGCGGGGCAGGCGCTGCCGCGCGACCGGATCGACATTGCACTGACCCATCGCCCGGCATTGGGATCAACCGCGCGTGCCGCCGAAATCACCGGCTACGGGAAAGCCGCCGCCCAGGTTGCAAGATTGAGGGCCCTTCGCGAATTCATCGCCAGTGCCGGCTTCATGGATGCCCGACGCCGGTGCATGGCCGGCGATGCCTCGATCCGGTCCTACGCGCGGCTAATACGCGATGACGGCGTCTTCATCTTGATGAATTCGCCTCGCCGGCCCGACGGGCCGGCGATCTATGACGGCAAGAGCTACAGCGCGGCGGTGCATCTGGCCGAGGACGTCAAGCCGTTCGTCGCCATCGACAACGGCTTGCGCGAACGCGGCTTTTCCGCACCGGCCATTTATCACGGCGATCTCGATTGGGGATTTCTGATCACCGAGGATTTCGGCGCGGAAAGCCTTGTCGAAGCCGATCCGCCGCATCCGATCTCCGAGCGCTATGAAACGGCCGTCGATCTGCTCGCGGCGTTACACCGCGACCCGCTGCCCGAAATCCTGCCGCTGGCGCCGCAAATCGCCTATCCGATCCCGACATTCGAGATCGAGCCCATGCTGATCGAAGTCGGGTTGATGGTCGAATGGTATTTGCCGGATCGCGGCATTGACCTTGCCGACCGTTCGCGTGCCGAATTCGTCGCGCTGTGGCGCGATCTCTTGCGCAAGGCCAGCGCCGCTCCCACAACCTGGATGCTGCGAGACTTTCACTCTCCCAACCTGATCTGGCTTGCCGAACGGTCGGGAATTTCGAGGGTGGGCATCATCGATTTCCAGGACACCGTGCTCGGTCCACCCGCCTACGACCTCGTCTCTCTGCTGCAGGATGCGCGCGTCGACATACCCGAGCAGCTCGAGCTTGCGCTGTTGACGCGTTACATCAAGACAAGGCACGCGGCCGACGACGGCTTCGATCCGGCCGGCTTCGCCGAGATCTACGCAATCATGTCGGCGCAGCGCAACACGCGCCTTCTCGGCACCTTTGCCCGGCTCAACCGGCGCGACGGCAAGCCGCAATATCTTCGTCATCAGCCGCGGATCTGGAGCTATCTGGCGCGTTCGCTGGCGCACCCGGCGCTCTCGCATCTTCGAAACTGGTATTCCGCCAATGTGCCTGCTCCAGAGGCATAATTTACCCGTTGTTAGCCGTCTTCGCTTTAATCTGCGGCAGACCCCTGTGCTTCCCGGGGCGCGGAGAGAAGCGGCTGCTTTGAGGGCGGAGCGAGATCATGGTCACAGAACGGCAAAAGGGAGAGCGCGTCACATTCGAGCGCGGCATTGCGGCGCAAATGATGGGCATCGACGGCACCTGGCGGCGCGATTGCACCATGGAAGACATTTCGGAGACCGGCGCCAAACTCACCATCGAAGGTTCCGTCGAGGGTTTGCATCTGAAGGAATTCTTTTTGCTGTTGTCCTCGACCGGTCTGGCCTACCGCCGTTGCGAGTTGGCCTGGGTCAATGGCGACCAGATCGGGGTCAACTTCCTCAAGACCGGTGACAAGAAGAAGAGAGCGGCGGCGCGGCGTGCCAACGCCGATGCGTGAAACGGCCGTCATCGCGGTCGTCTTACCCCCGTCACGTCAGGCGACTATGCGATCAACCAATAGTGCGTCGACCGAATCACCGTGCTATGATTCGCGGCAGGTTTGAATTTTCGCAGCCCATTCTGATTAAACGCACCAGCCGGCCGCTCTCAGGAAACACAGGGAATAACGGTTCGGGAATTTTCCAAACAGATGTCCGTCAAGCCCACCAAAGCCATGGTCCTCGCCGCCGGTCTCGGCTTGCGCATGCGGCCGTTGACGGACCGAATGCCCAAACCCCTCGTGCAGGTGGCCGGCCGCACCTTGCTCGATCATGTTTTGGACAAGCTCAAGGACGCCGGCGCGAGCGAAGCTGTCGTCAACGTGCACTATCTGCCCGACCAGATCATCGATCACGTCGCGCCGCGCAAGAAGCCGCGCGTCATCATTTCTGACGAGCGCAACCATGTGCTCGGTACCGGCGGTGCAGTGGTCAGGGCGCTGCCTTTGCTCGGAGAGGCGCCGTTTTTCCTGGTCAACGCCGACACGCTGTGGATCGACGGCGTGCGATCGAATCTGGCGAGGCTCGCCGAGACCTTCGATCCCGCGCGAATGGATATTCTGTTGTTGATGGCACCTACTGCCAGCAGCATCGGTTACGACGGAAACGGCGATTACGCGATGCTGCCCGACGGCGCCTTGCGCAAGCGCAAGGAGCATCAGGTCGTTCCCTTCGTCTATGCGGGCGCAGCGATCATGTCGCCTTCGATCTTCGCCGGCGCTCCCTTAAGCGAATTCTCGCTGACCAAGATGTTCGACGCGGCTAACGAGCAGGAGCGGCTATTTGGCCTGCGGCTCGACGGCATGTGGATGCACGTCGGAACTCCCGACGCGGTCGGCGCGGCGGAAGAGGCCTTTCTCGAAAGCGTGGCCTGATTCAAGAGTCAATTCCTCCCTCTTCATCGCCCGTCGTGCCATGATGAATCCTGATACCGAATCAGGGAGCCCATGCGCGTATTCAGTGTTCCAGCGTCCGTGCCGTTCTTGCGCGCTGTCATTGCCGCTTTTGTCGACGGCGGGCTGATCGAGGGTTTCGAGGCTAGGGCGCATCCGGAGCGTCTGGCGGAAGCCACGCTTTACCTGCCGACTCGCCGCGCCGGGCGATTGGTACGGGAAATTTTTCTCCACGAGCTGAACACACAAGCCGTGCTGCTGCCGCGCATCGTTGCACTCGGCGACATCGACGAGGACGAGCTGGCGTTCGCGGAAGAAGCCGATTCTCTAGGAGGAAAGGCCTCGCTCGACATTCCGCCGCAGCTCGGCGAACTCGAGCGCCGGCTAACGCTGGCACGGCTGGTGGCGATGTGGGCGAAGAGCCCGGTCTCGGCGCCGCTTGTGGTCGGCGGGCCGGCCTCTACGCTTGCGCTCGCCGGCGATCTGGCGCGCCTCATGGATGACATGGTCACCCGCGGGGTGAAGTGGGACGCGCTTGACGATCTCGTGCCGGATCAGCTCGACAAATACTGGCAATATTCGCTCGAATTCCTGCAGATCGCGCGGCAGGCTTGGCCCGCTTATCTTCAGGAGATTCAAAAAATGGAGCCCGCGGCGCGGCGGGATCTTTTGATCGAAGCCGAGGCCAAACGTCTCTCCGCTCGCCACACTGGACCCGTGATCGCGGCGGGATCGACCGGATCGATGCCGGCGACCGCGAAATTCCTGCATGTGGTGGCACAGCTTCCGCAAGGCGCGGTCGTGCTGCCGGGATTGGATACCGACCTTGAAGACGACGCGTGGCAGGTTATCGGCGGCATTCGTGACTCGCAAGGCAGGTTCACGACTCCTCCGTCATCGAACCACCCGCAATACGCAATGCACGCGTTGCTGCAGCGTTTCGCAATCAAGCGCGGCGACGTTGAAATCCTCGCCCCCGCCGCGCCACGCGGCCGCGACGCCCTCCTCTCCGAGGCGATGCGGCCCTCGAACGCGACAGCGCAATGGCAGCAGCGACTGGCCGAACCGGAGATCGCCGGGAAGATTGCGCGCGGGATGGAAAATCTCGCTCTCATCGAAGCGGAGAATACCGAAGCCGAGGCGCTCGCCATCGCGGTCGCGATGCGCGAGGCGCGGCATCTCGATAAATCGGCGGCGCTGGTTACAGCGGATCGCGCCCTGGCGCGCCGCGTGGCTGCGGCGCTCGGCCGCTGGAATCTTGCTTTCGACGATTCCGGCGGTGATGCGCTGATGGATGCGCCGGCCGGAATTTTCGCGCGGCTCGCCGCTGAAGTCGCGGCAAAACAGCTTGAACCGCCTACATTGCTCGCGCTGCTCAAGCATCCGCTGTGCCGTCTGGGCGCGGCACCAGGCGCGTTCGAGAAAGCCGCCGAAGTGCTCGAACTGGCGCTGCTGCGCGGCACCCGGCCCCAAGCTGGAACAGGCGGACTTGAGCGGGAGCTTGTCCGCTTTCGCGCTGAGCTCGCAAAATTGCGTTGTGACGAGACATCTTCACTACACCGATCCGAGCCGCGGACCCGAGTGAGCGACAGAGAGCTCGACGACGCAAATCGGCTGATCTCGCGTTTGCGAAATGCGCTGGCGCCGCTCGAAGGTCTTGACCCGGCAAAGCCGTACGATTTCATCGACCGCGCCCGAGGCCACCGCGACGCGCTGATCGAATTGTCGCGCGACGAGCATGGCGTCGCGGTTGTGTTCGAGGGTCCGCAAGGCAGCGCGCTCGCATCCGCCTTCGATGACCTCTTCGGCGGCCAATCGCCAAGCGGCCTGTTGGTGCGGTCTTCGGACTACGCCGAGGTTTTCCAGACCGCCTTTGCCGACCGCATGGTGCGGTGGCCGGAGGGCGCCAACGTCCAACTGAAGATTTATGGCCCGTTGGAAGCGCGGCTGACGCAGTCCGACCGCGTCATCATCGGCGGCCTGGTCGAAGGTGCGTGGCCGCCCGCGCCGCGGATCGATCCGTGGCTGAGTCGTCCGATGCGGCACGAACTCGGACTTGATTTGCCGGAGCGGCGCATCGGCCTCTCCGCGCACGATTTCGCGCAATTGCTCGGCGCCGACGAAGTGATCCTCAGCCACGCCGCGAAGGCAGGCGGCGCGCCGGCGGTGGCCTCGCGCTTCCTGCACCGGATGGAAGCGGTGGCGGGTGCAGATCGCTGGAAGGCCGCGAGAGCTGCGGGGCAAAAATACGTTCAATTCGCAAGCCTGCTCGACGCCCCCGACAAGGTCGTACCCGTCGCGCAGCCGGCGCCGAGACCGCCGCGTGCGGTGCGGCCGTTGCGAATGTCGGTGACCGCGATCGAGGACTGGCTCCGCGATCCCTATACGATCTATGCCCGATATATCTTGCGGCTCGTCCCGCTCGATCCCGTGGACATGCCGCTCTCGGCCGCCGATCGCGGTTCGGCGATTCACGACACAATCGGCGAATTCACCCAGAGTTTTGCCGGGACACTGCCGGATGATCCCGCCGGTATCCTGCGCGGCATCGGAGAAAAATATTTCGCGCCGCTGATGGAACGTCCGGAGGCTCGCGCCCTGTGGTGGCCGCGGTTCCTGCGCATCGCGCGATGGTTCGCCGACTGGGAGAAGGCGCGGCGCGATCATCTCTCCGGAATCGAAGCCGAGATCAGCGGCGAGATTCCGATCTCGCTCGACAATCAACGCACCTTCGTGTTGTCGGCGCGCGCCGACCGCATCGAAAAGCGTCCCGACGGCAGCTTCGCCATTCTCGACTACAAGACCGGCCAGCCTCCGACCGGCAAGCAGGTGCGGATGGGGCTGTCGCCGCAGCTCACGCTGGAAGCCGCGATCCTGCGCGAAGGCGGCTTTGCCGGCATCGCCGCGGGCGCCTCGGTGAGCGAACTCGTCTATGTACGCCTCTCCGGCAACAACCCGCCCGGCGAGGAGAAGCGGCTCGAGTTGAAAATCAAAAACGAAACGCCGCAGCCGCCCGACGAGGCGGCGGACTACGCCCGCGCGCAGCTTGAGGCCTTGATCAGAAAATTCGAGGACGACAAGGAGCCCTACACTTCCCTCAATCTGTCGATGTGGTCGAACCGCTACGGCGAATACGACGATCTCGCCCGCATCAAGGAATGGTCGGCGGCAGGCGGCCGGGGGATCGAAGAATGGTAAAGACGCCGCGCCCGATTCCCGATGCGGTGCGCGCCACGCAAGCGCGCGCCTCGGACCCGACAGCCTCGGCCTTCGTTTCGGCCAATGCCGGTTCCGGCAAGACCCATGTGCTGGTGCAGCGGGTGATCCGCCTGCTGCTCGAAGGCGTGCCGCCGGAAAAAATCCTCTGCGTCACCTTCACCAAGGCGGCGGCGGCCAACATGGCGGAACGGGTATTTTCCACGCTCGGCCATTGGGTCACGCTCGACGACGATGCGCTTGACAGCGCGATCACCGAGATCGGCATCAGGCGTCCCGGCGCCAGCTTGCGAAAAACCGCCCGCGAATTATTCGCTAGCGCCCTGGAAACGCCCGGCGGGCTGAAGGTGCAGACCATCCACGCGCTCTGCACCCGGCTTTTGCAGCAATTCCCGTTCGAGGCCAACGTGCCGGCGCGCTTTGCCGTACTCGACGAGCGCGACCAGAACGACATGATGGAGCGCGCCAATTTGAAGGTGCTGCTCGATGCCTCGCGCGATCCGGACAGCGCCACGGGCAGGGCGCTGAACATCGCGATGGCGAGCGCCGCGGACGTCACCTTCAAGGAAGTCGTGCGCGAGGCTTGTCTTTCCCGTGATCACTTCATGGCCTTTACCGATGCTGCGGGGAGCGCGGAGGTCGCGGTCGCACAGATGTCGGCGGCGCTCGGCGTTAATCCCGCCGACCGCATCGAGGACGTCGAGCGCGCCATTCTCGATGGACCAAACCTACCGCGCTCATTGTGGCAGCGGATCGCGGCGGCTCTCTCTGCAAGCAGCAATGCCGACCAGAAACAGGCCGTACGGCTGCTGGATGCGAAGCGCGCGACTGACGCCATGCAGGTCGACGAGTACCTGAGCATATTCCTGACCGATGCCAAGACGCCGCGCGATACGGTCGTGACCAATAATTTCCGAGAGAAGAACCGTGACCTCGGCAATCGCTTTGATGCCGAGATAGAACGTCTCGGCGCCCTGATTGAGAAACGCCGCGCGGTGACGGTCCGTGACCGCAGCCAGGCGCTGTTGCACATCGCGACCGCCGCGGCCGCGCATTATCGGCGCGAGAAGGAGGACCGTGGCCTTCTCGATTATGATGACCTGATCGACAAGACGCTCGCAATGCTGAACCGCATTTCCTCCGGATGGGTGCATTACAAGCTTGATCGCGGCATCGACCACGTCCTGATCGATGAGGCGCAGGATACGAGCCCCCGGCAATGGGAAATCATCGCCCACATCATATCCGAATTCACTTCCGGCGAGGGCGCGCGCGACGGGGTGGTGCGCACGGTCTTCGCGGTCGGTGACGAGAAGCAGTCGATCTTTTCGTTCCAGGGCGCCGCGCCGCGTGAATTCGACAGCCGCCGCCGGGAACTGCACAAAAAATTCACCGATGCCGGACTGAAATTCGATCCGGTCAGCTTCACCTATTCGTTCAGATCGGGCGCGGTGATTTTGCAAGCCGTTGACCATGTGTTCCGGGACCAAGACGTCTACCGCAGCGTTCATGCGGAGACGACCTATCCGTTGCACGAATCGCTCGCCGATGCCGGACCAAGCCAGATCGACCTCTGGGAATTGCAGCTGCCGGACGGCAAGCAGGACATCGAGGGCTGGCGAGCGCCGTTCGATGCGGTATCGGTAACGTCGCCCGAGGTGCGACTTGCCAAACGTATCCAGGCCGAGATCAGGTCGCTGGTTGCAAGCGGCGTCATGACGGGCCGGGCCGGCGATCGGCGCCCGCTCCGTTACGGCGACGTACTGGTGCTGGTGCGGCGGCGCGGTAACGCCTTCGACGCGGTGATCCAGGCGCTCAAGCACGCCAACATTCCTGTTGCGGGCGCCGACCGGCTGAAATTGACCGAGCACATCGCAATCATCGATCTGATGAATCTCGCCGATGCATTGCTGTTACCGCAGGATGATCTCGCGCTCGCAGTGGCGCTCAAAAGCCCGTTGTTCGGCCTTGACGATGACGACCTGTTCAAGCTGGCGTGGCAGCGCAGAGCATCGCTGCGCGACGCCTTGCGCCTTCACGCCGAAACCAACGAGAAGTTCGGAGCCGCGCTGGAGCGCCTCGAGGCCTGTGCGCATCGTGCGAGGCACGAGACGCCATTTGCGTTTTATGCCTGGCTGCTCTGCGGCGACGGCGGCAGGAAGCGCATCCTGCGCCGGCTCGGGGCCGAGGCCAATGACGCGCTCGACGAATTCCTGGAGTTGTCGCTCGGTTATGAGCGCAAGGCGCCAGCCTCGCTGCAAGGTTTCATGGCGTGGCTGCGCACCGCCGACCTCGAGGTCAAGCGCGACATGGAGATTTCGCGCGACGAGGTACGCGTGATGACCGTGCACGGCGCCAAGGGACTGGAAGCTCCGGTGGTCTTTCTGGCTGATACGGTCTCAACGCCGACGGACACCCAGCGCTTGAGGCTCATTCATTTGCCGCCTGACAAGGCAACGTCGCATTCGCCGGGCGCCGTGGTCTGGGCCAGCAGGAAGGCCGACGATCCGCTTGCCGTGGCGGACGCCCGTGCCTCGATGCTTCGCGAAACCGAGGACGAATACCGACGCCTGCTCTATGTCGCGATGACGCGCACGGCCGACCGCCTGATCGTCGGCGGCTGCTTGCCGGGCAATATGAACACGCCGCGCAAATCCTCCTGGTACAGTCTGATCGTCAAAGGTCTGGAAAATTCCGGACTGCAGGTTTCCACGATCGAGACGGCAAATGGTTCGGTGAAGCGCTTCTCAAGGCCTGAAGAAGCCGCTCCCGAAACAGGAGCCGCCGCGACCAGCGAGGCTGCACCGATCGAGTTGCCGTCGTGGCTGCACGCGCCCGCGCCAGCGGAGGCTTTGGTTGATATCCATTTGCGTCCCTCCGAGCCCAGCGAATATCAAGGCCACCGCTTCCGCGCCGGCGAATCCGCTCAGACGCGGGCCGATGCGCTGCGCCGTGGCACATTGGTGCATCGATTGCTGCAATCGCTGCCAGACATCGCAAGCGAGCGCCGGGCCGAGGCGGCACTGAAATATCTCGCGCGCAATGCCGCCGACTGGAGCGAAACCGCCCGCCATGCGCTTGCGGAACGACTGCTGGCCCTGATCGGAGACGCGCGATTCGCGCCGGTTTTTGCGGCCGGCAGCCGCGCCGAGGTCTCGATCGTGGGCCGGCTTGAGCGTCCGGGCCACCTTCCGGCGCTGGTTTCCGGGCAGATCGACCGCCTGTTGGTGACCCCTCACGAAGTTCTGATCGTGGATTTCAAGACCAACCAGGCCGCGCCAGCCGGTACAGAGAATGCACCATTGGTCTATATCCGCCAGCTCGCGCTTTACCGGGCCCTGCTGCAGAAGCTTTATCCCCAACGGCCGATCCGGGCAGCAATACTGTGGACCGAAACCCCAGAACTGGTGGAGATTTCTGCTCCTGCGCTCGACGCCGAACTGGCATCCATTGGCCGAGGGACGGTCGGAGCTTGACCCGGCAACGGCGCGTTCCTAGGTTGATCGCCATGATCCCGGCGGCGATTCCCGATCGCCGCGTTTTTGAACAAGGAAACGAGGTATTCCAATGACCGTTGGCAAGGTTTCTGACGCCAATTTCGACGCCGAAGTGCTCAAAGCGCAAGGCCCTGTCGTGGTCGATTTCTGGGCTGAATGGTGCGGTCCATGCCGCATGATCGCGCCCGCGCTCGATGAGATTGCCGGCGCGATGGGCGACAAGGTCAAGATCGTGAAGCTGAACGTCGATGAGAGCCCGAAGACGGCGTCAAAATACGGCGTGATGTCGATCCCGACGCTGATGATCTTCAAGGGCGGTGAATTGGCTTCGCGCCAGGTCGGCGCAGCGCCCAAGGCAAAACTCCAGCAGTGGATTACGGCTGCGGTCTGAGGCGCATCATGCGAAAATAACTCTTACGGCCGGCAAATGGCCGGCCGTTTGCTTTTTGGCCTCCGCCGCACGCCGAACGGCAAGGCCAATTTTTTGCTGATCGCATACTGTGAGCTGCAGGGAACGGTTAGCCTGGCTTCATGCCGTTCGCCGACAATATATGGCCGGCGAGATAGAGCGAACCCGTGATCAGGATGCGCGGCGGCACTTCGTAGGCGAGCCGCGCGAGCGAGCGCAACGCCGCCTCGACGCTTGCGGCATTTTCGACACGCATGCCGAGTGCGCGAGCCGCATCGGCCAATCTGTCGGGCGGCATCGCATTCTCGCGATCCGGAATCGTCACCGCGATGATGTGCCGCGTCAGCCCGGCGAAGTTGGCCAGAAACGACCCGGCGTCCTTGTTCGCCATCATGCCGACGATAACCACGAGTGGACGCGACACACGTTCTTCGAGATCGCCGAGCGCCGTCGCCGCGACGCGCCCTCCTTCCGCATTGTGACCGCCATCGAGCCAGATTTCACAACCGGCGGGCCCCTGCCCGACCAGAGGGCCCGAGGAAAGGCGTTGCATCCGCGCCGGCCATTCCGCATTCAAGATGCCGGCCTCGAATGCCGAAGGCTCGATCCTGAACGCATCGAGCGCACGCAGCGTCGCAATCGCAAGGCCCGCATTGTCGAACTGATGGCGACCGAACAGTTTCGGCGCCACGAGGTCCATCAGTCCGCGATCGTCCTGATAGACCAGCCGTCCGCGCTCGACATTGACATGCCAATCCTGTGCTGCCGCATACAGCGGCGCATTCATGCGGCGGGAAGAATGTTCGATCACGGCGGCCGCCTCTATCGCCTGTTCGGCGGAGATCACCGGAACATTGGGCTTGATGATGCCGGCTTTCTCTCGCGCGATCTTTGCGAGCGAGTCGCCGAGGAATTCGGTGTGATCAATGCTGATCGGCGAGATCACGCTTGCCAGCGGCGCCGCGATCACATTGGTGGCATCCAGCCGCCCGCCCAGACCGACTTCAAGCAGCACCACGTCGGCTGGGTGCCGTGCGAACAGACGAAACGCTGCCGCGGTCTCGATTTCGAAAATCGTAATCGGCTCTCCCGCATTGGCGCGCTCGCAATGCTCCAGAGCCTGGCGCAATTCGTCGTCCTCCACGAGGGTTCCGCCACCGGGGCCACCGAGCCGATAGCATTCGTTGATCCGCACCAGATAAGGCGACGTATAGACGTGAACGCGATGGCCCGCGGCTTCCAGGATCGCGCGCAAATAGGCGATTGTGGAACCCTTGCCGTTGGTCCCGGCGACGTGAATCACCGCGGGCAGCTCTCGCTCTGGATGGCCGAGACGTTCCAAGAGCCGCTGCATGCGCTGCAGGTCGAGATCGATGCGCTTTGGATGCAGGGCGGAAAGCCGCGCCATCAAATCGCCGAGTGGGCTCGGCCTGGCCGCAGGCGCGTTCACGCTGGCGGCGCGGTCGGCGCGAGTTCCGCGGCCGAGGCGACGGGAGCCGCTGTGGCGGCTTGCGCCGCAGGCTTTGCTGCGGTCGGAATCGCAGGCGACTTGGTCAGCAAGCGGCAGAGCCGCGCCAGCGTCGGGCGCAAATCGTGGCGGTGCACGACCAGGTCGACCATGCCGTGGTCCTTGAGGTATTCCGCGCGCTGGAATCCATCCGGCAGTTTCTCGCGGATGGTCTGCTCGATCACCCGAGCGCCGGCGAAACCGATCAGCGCGCCGGGCTCGGCGATCTGCACGTCGCCCAGCATCGCATAGGAGGCGGTGACGCCACCGGTGGTCGGGTTTGTCAGCACGACAATGTAGGGCAGTTTTGCCTCGCGCAGCATCTGCACGGCGACCGTGGTGCGCGGCATTTGCATCAGCGAGAGGATGCCTTCCTGCATCCGCGCGCCGCCGGAAGCGGCAAACACGATGAACGGTGATTTCTTCTCGACCGCGAGTTCAAGCCCGCGAACGATGGCCTCGCCGGCGGCCATGCCGAGCGAGCCGCCCATGAAATCGAAGTCCTGCACCGCGATCACCACGGCCGCACCCTCGAGCTTGCCGTAGCCGATTTTGATGGCGTCGTTGAGCCCGGTCCTGGCGCGCGCGTCCTTGACGCGATCGGCGTATCTGCGTTCGTCGCGGAATTTCAGCGGGTCGGCGGTGACCTCGGGCAGCGCCACGTCAAACCAGGTCTCGTTGTCGAAGATCGATTTCAGGCGCGCCACCGCGCCCATGCGCATGTGATAGTTCGAACCGGGAATGACGAACTGATTGGCCTCGACGTCCTTGTAGAATACGAGCTGCCCCGAATCGGGGCACTTGATCCACAGATTCTCCGGCGTCTCCCGCCGCAGCATGTTGCGGATCTTCGGCCGAACGACATTGGTGAGCCAATTCATTTTTTGCTCCGAATTGCCCGCAAGCAGGACGCATCCAAATATATGGCGCTCCGGAAGGTGGCCGGCAAGCAGCCGAAGGAGACCTATCCACCCCGCAATTATGGCTTATTCGGCGGCCTGTTTCGCTTCCCGAATGCCTTGGGCGAGCGAGGCGGCAAGACCAGCCACGGCCTCGACGGTCTTGGCGCTCGCCTTGCCGCCGGCATCGAGGCTGTTGCGCAAGACATCGACCAGCGCGCTGCCGACGACGGCGCCGTCGGCATCGGCCGCAATGGCGCGGGCGGCTTCGGGCGTGCGAATACCGAAGCCGACACAGACGGGGAGTTTGGTGTGCCGCTTGATCCGGGCAACCGCCTGTGCGACCGCTGCCGAATCGGCGGCCGCGCTGCCCGTGATGCCGGTTACCGAGACGTAATAGACAAAGCCGGAGGTGTTGGCGAGCACGGCAGGCAAGCGCCTGTCGTCCGTGGTCGGCGTCGCAAGCCTGATGAAGTTGAGCCCGGCCTTCACCGCCGGCAGGCACAATTCGGAATCTTCTTCCGGCGGCAGGTCCACCACGATCAGCCCGTCGACGCCGGCGGCTTTCGCATCGGCGAGGAATTGGTCGACGCCGTAGATGTAGATCGGGTTGTAGTAGCCCATCAGCACCAGCGGCGTGACGTCGTCGGCCTTGCGGAACTCGCGCACCATCGCCAGCGTCTTTTTCAAGGTCATGCCGGCCTTGAGCGCGCGCAGTCCCGCCGCCTGTACCGACGGGCCATCGGCCATCGGATCGGTGAAGGGCATGCCGATCTCGATGACGTCGCTGCCGGCACTGGGCAAAGCCTTGATGATTTCGAGCGAGGTCGCGGGATCGGGATCGCCGGCCATCACGAAGGTAATGAAGGCGGAGCGGCCCTGTTTTTTCAGCTCGGCGAAGCGGGCGTCGATGCGGGTGGTCACTTCGTCTTCCCCCGCAAGATTTCCGCCACTTGCGGAATATCCTTGTCACCACGGCCGGAGAGATTGACGACCATCAAATGATCCCTGGGCCGCTGTGGAGCGAGCTCCATCACCTTGGCGATGGCGTGCGCCGGTTCGAGCGCCGGAATGATTCCTTCGAGCCGCGACAACAACTGGAACGCCGCGAGCGCTTCGTCGTCGGTGGCCGAGAGGTATTTCACCCGGCCGATTTCGTGCAGCCAGGAATGCTCCGGCCCGATGCCGGGATAATCGAGCCCAGCCGAAATCGAATGTGCGTCCTGGATCTGTCCGTCGTCGTCCATCAGCAAATATGTGCGGTTGCCGTGCAGCACGCCCGGCCGTCCGCCGGCAATCGAGGCGGCGTGCAATTGCGTGAGCCCGTGGCCGGCCGCCTCGACCCCAAAAATCTCGACCGCGGGATCGTCGAGGAAGGGGTGAAACAGACCCATCGCGTTCGAGCCGCCGCCAATGCAGGCGATCAGCGAGTCCGGAAGGCGACCCTCGGCCTCCTGCATCTGCGCGCGGGTCTCGTTGCCGATCACCGACTGGAAATCGCGTACCATCATCGGATAGGGATGCGGGCCCGCCACCGTACCGATGCAGTAGAATGTGTTGTGCACATTGGTGACCCAGTCGCGCAGCGCCTCGTTCATCGCGTCCTTGAGCGTGCGCGTGCCCGACTGGACCGGCACCACCTTCGCGCCCAGCATTTCCATGCGGACGACATTGGGCTGCTGCCGCTCGACGTCGACGGCTCCCATGTAGACGACGCAATCTAGCCCGAACCGCGCGCACAACGTCGCGGTGGCAACACCGTGTTGGCCGGCGCCGGTCTCCGCAATGATGCGTTTCTTGCCCATGCGGCGCGCCATCAGGATCTGGCCCAGCACGTTGTTGACCTTGTGCGAGCCGGTGTGATTGAGCTCCTCGCGCTTGAAATAGATTTTGGCGCCGCCAAGATGCCCTGTCAGGCGTTCGGCGAAATATAGCGCTGACGGCCGGCCGACATAATGCTTGAGGTGGCCGTTCATCTCCGCCTGGAAAGCCGGATCGGCCTTGGCCTCGGCGTAGGCCTTCTCCAGATCGAGGATCAGCGGCATCAGCGTTTCGGCGACAAAGCGGCCACCGAAAATGCCGAAATGCCCGCGCTCGTCGGGACCGCTTCGGTAGGAATTGGGGAGGGGCCTGTTCATCGAACCAGGACCTCTTCGGTTGCGCGCGCCGCCTTGATAAAGGCGCGGATCATCTCGCCATCCTTGTGACCCGGCGCACGCTCCACGCCGGAGGAAACGTCGACGCCGCCGGCACGCGTCAGGCGAATCGCCTTAGTGACATTGTCGGCGCGCAACCCACCCGAGACCATGTAAGGTATCCTGAGTTCCAGGTTTTGAAGAATGCGCCAATCGAACACCGTACCCAGACCGCCGGGACGGGTGGCCTCCCTGGGCGCGCGGGCATCGAACAGGATGCGATCGGCGACTTCCGCATATTCCGGCAAGCTTGCGAGATCGGAAGCGGTCTCGACCGCGATCGCCTTCATCACGGGCAGAGAAAATTTCTGCCTGATGTGGCCAAGGCGCGCCACGCTTTCATGGCCGTGAAGCTGCAGGATGTCGGGCTGCAAGGCTTCGACAATGCCGCCGAGCGTGGCATCGTCCGCATCGACCGTGAGCGCGACCTTTACGGCGCGGCCCTTGACGAGCTCGCCGAGGTCGCGCGCGGTCTTAAGGCTGAGATGCCGCGGGGACGGCGGGAAGAAGACGAACCCGACCATGTCGGCACCGGCGTCGAGTGCGACCTCGAGCGTCTCTCGCGTGGACAGGCCGCAAATTTTGACGATCAGGGACATCTCTCAATTCATCGTTAATACGGGCCGGAAAACGCCTCTGGTTTGAGCATGATCTCTTCGGAAAACCGGTTCCCGCTTTTCGCTAAAGCGGCCTTAAGGTCCACATCATGCCTTGCGCCTGGCCGCGGGTTCTACAACGTCGCGCCCTGCTTGTCTCGCCCGCCAACGCCATGAGCACCCTGCGGCGGGACGCCGAGTGGTCGAGAATCCAGTCGCTGCACCGCGCCGGCGCCCAGACCGGCCAGTTGGGACCGCGCGGCGCGGGCGTCGGCCTCGTGCTGGCGTGCGGCGCGACGCCAGTGGCGCTGCCGGAACCAGGTCGCCGCGCCGCCGGCCACGACGCCGAGCACTGCCACCGCAATGATGACCACGAAGAGCGGCAGGGTGAACCCGAGCGAGGGATCGTGCGAATTAAACGGATCAAACGAAACCGTCACCGCGTGACGGTTGGCAACCGCGAAGGCGATGAAAATCAGGCCCAGCGGAATCAATATCACCGCATTGAGAAATTTTCGCATGACCCTCTCTCGCCTCGAAAAGAGAACGGATCAGCTCTAGTGTGGTGGTTCAGAAGTTCTCTTCATCGGTGCGACGAGTCCATCCAGAGAACTTCTCAACCAAACCCACCCTAGAATCGTAGATTTCTAGTGTCCTCTCGAATCCGAAGTTCGTAAAACAGGGTGCTGCGAGGGAGTACGAACTTCGGATTCGGGACACTAGCTGCCCGCGTCCGCTCCCCCGCTATCGCGGTTCAGCCGCTCGCGCATTTCCTTGCCGGTCTTGAAGAACGGCACGCTCTTCTGATCCACCGGCACGTGGGCACCGGTGCGCGGATTGCGGCCGGCCCGCGCCGGGCGATGCTTCACCGAAAAAGCGCCAAAACCGCGCAGTTCGACCCGATCGCCTCGCGCCAGGGCGGCGACGATTTCGTCGAGGATCGCGTTAACGATGTTCTCGACATCCCGCTGGTAGAGGTGCGGGTTATGTTCGGCGATACGCTGAACGAGTTCGGATTTGATCATCGAGACTTGGGATCCGTGAAGCTACGGACACGCATTTCCGTGAAAATGCCTTGAACTGTCAAGACGCTAAATGAAATTTGCCGCAACCGAAAACGCGTGACAAACCCCCGATTTGGGTGTTGCGACCGCCCGGCGGCCGCTCCAAAACCGCCTTTTGGCGGTTCAATTGGCGCCCACCGGTTGCCACAGCGCCAGCATGCCGTCGAGACCGAAGCGATCCACCGCCTGGGCCATGCCGGACTGCTCGATTTGCCGCGCGATCGCGCCCAGGCCGAGCGCATCCAGCGTGACCGCGGCCGCCGATCGCAGGAAGGTCAGGTCGCCGAAACGGGGCGAAAGCTTGTAGTCGCGCACAGGTAGATCCGCCTTGACGCCTTTCTGCGATACCAGCCAGGCGATCGCGGTTTTTTCGTCGCCGAGCTGATCGATCAGCTTGAGCTCGACCGCCTGACGGCCGGTGAACACGCGTCCGTCGGCGACTTTTTCCAGCTGGGCGTCGTCCATGCCGCGGCGTTCTTTGACCAGCCCGCGAAACCAGGCGTAGGAATCCTTCACGAGCGATTCGAGCGCGGCGCGCGCTTCCGGGCTGGTCGGCTCGTAACCGTTCGGCGCGGCTTTCAGCGGCGACGATTTCACTTCCTCGACCTTGACGCCGACGGTCTTCATCAATTCGGAAAAATTCGGAATCTGGAACAGGACGCCAATCGAGCCGACGAGCGAACTCTGCCTGGCGACAATGTGATCGGCCGCAATGGCCGTGATGTAACCGCCGGATGCGGCCAACCCT
>Ga0306923_10000850_pt1 | contig 25420 bp, 21 predicted proteins | sample sta12Can44000108_FD_203841 | JGI IMG/M metagenome (GOLD analysis project Ga0306923, IMG submission 203841) | Lab enrichment of tropical soil microbial communities from Luquillo Experimental Forest, Puerto Rico - statanox.12C.anox.44.000.108 (v2)... | ecosystem: Environmental > Terrestrial >... | reverse complement strand
TCCGCTGGTCATTGTCGGAGCATTCGCCGGAAGCCTGATCGTCGGCCTTGTCTTGATGCTATGGGCTCTCGGCGGATTGCGGCATGTAGCGGCCCCGGCTGCGATCGGCGGGCCCTTCCAGCTCACCGACCAGAGCGGTCAGACCGTGACCGACAAATCGATGCAGGGCCATCCGACGCTGATCTTTTTCGGCTTCACCCATTGTCCGGATGTGTGTCCGACGACACTGTTCGAGATTTCCGAAGTGCTGCGGGCGATGGGCAAGGACGCCGACCGCGTCAACGCCTATTACATCTCGGTTGACCCCGAACGCGACAGCGCGGCTGCGATGAAAGACTATTTGTCGAGCTTCGATCCGCGCCTGAAAGGCCTCACCGGCAATCCCGAGCAGATCGCGAAAGTGCTCTCGCAGTATCGGGTCTACGCCAAGAAGGTTCCACTCAAGGACGGCGACTACACCATGGACCACACTGCGCTGATCTATCTGATGGATCGCGACGGCAAGTTCGTGGCACCCTTCAATCTCAACCGCAAGCCCGAAGAGGCGGCTGCCGACCTCAGGCGCTATCTTTGAGACACTAGTGGTCGAATTCCAGCATTAGCGATCTTTCGCCTCACCGGCCCCATGCTCTATAAGCCCATGATCTTTTCAGAAAAGCCCGCGAGTGATGCATTTCAATAAATCCTTGCCTGTCGAGAAAAAACCGCCTCGGCCGATCGGCGCGACGCCGCGAGCAGGCGCTCTTCTGACGGCGATATGTTTTGCAGTTCTTCTCGGCGGCGGTGCGGCTCGCGCCCAAAACCCTCCAAGCCAAGGCGCGGCCGCTAAGGCTGTGGAGGCAGCGCCCCAGGCCGTGCCGGGCTTCTGGGATCCGCGCCGGCGGCCGGACCGGCCCGACCTGTCGCGCATCACGGTGATCCGGTTTTTGACCGAGACCGATTATCCACCGTTCAACTTCACCGGACCCGACGGCAATCCCGCAGGGTTCAATGTCGACCTGGCGCGGATGATCTGCGACGAGATCAAGGTCACCTGCACGATCCAGATGCGGCGCTTCGAGACGCTGATCGATGCGCTCGCAAGCAACCGGGGTGATGCCATCATCGCCTCGCTCGCGGTGACGCCGCAACTGCGCGCCCGCGTCGATTTCAGCGATCCCTACTACCGGGCACCGGCGCGCTTCGTATCGCGCCGCGACTCCGTGATGCGCGAAATCCGCCCCGAATATCTCGAAGGCAGGAAGGTCGGCGTGATCGCCGGCACTTCACATGAGGCCTATCTGAAGGCGATGTTCACGGACGCCGAATTGCATGCCTTTCCGAACGACGACGCTCTGCGCGCAGGCTTACGGCGTGGCGAGGTCGATTTCATTTTCGGCGACGCGATCTCGCTGGCGTTCTGGGTCAACGGCACCGATTCTGCCGAGTGCTGCGCCTTTTCGGGCGGGCCTTTCGTCGAAAGCCGCTATTTCGGCGAGGGTATCGGGATTGCCGTGCGCAAGGGCAATGATCTCTTGCGGCAGGCGCTGAACTGGGCGCTGTTTCGGCTTTGGGAAAAGGGCCGCTACACCGATCTGTGGCTGCGCTATTTTTCGGTCAGTCCGTTCTAGGAGTCATTGGCATCATCATTCCGGGTTCGCTCGCTTTCACCCGCGGCCCGGAATGGCGGCGATCAGGCCGCGTTTTGCTTTTTAGCGCAGAACGACTAATTTCCGCGCTTCCCGGAGACCTTTTTACAGATGTCCGTAACCGAACTTGCCTCCCCCAGCGACCTGCGCGCGCTTGCCGAACAATCCAACGCCTGGCCGTTCGAACAGGCGAAGGCGATCGTGGTGCGCCTGAAAAAGCAGCCGAAGGACGAAGTATTGTTCGAGACCGGCTATGGTCCGTCCGGCCTGCCGCATATCGGCACCTTCGGCGAAGTCGCGCGCACCACCATGGTGCGACATGCGTTCCGCGTGCTCACCGAAGACAAGATCAGGACCCGCCTGATCGCGTTTTCCGACGACATGGACGGCCTGCGCAAGGTGCCCGATAACGTGCCGAACAGGGAGATGCTTGCCGAGCATCTTGGCAAGCCGCTGACCAGCGTGCCGGACCCGTTCGGCACGCATACCAGTTTCGGTGCGCATAACAATGCGCGGCTGCGCGCCTTTCTCGACACTTTCGCCTTCGACTATGAATTCGCCAGCTCCACCGACTACTACACCTCGGGAAGATTCGACGCGACGCTGCTTCTGATGCTGCAACGGATCGAAAAGGTGATGGCAATCATGCTGCCGTCATTGCGCGAAGAGCGCGCTGCGAGTTATTCGCCGTTCCTGCCGATCTGTCCGCGAACCGGCGTGGTGCTGTATGTGCCGATCGTGGCGCATGACGTCAAAAGCGGCACGATCTCCTACGACGATCCGGAGACGAACGAACGCGTCACGCTCCCGGTCACCGGCGGCCACTGCAAGCTGCAATGGAAGCCGGACTGGGCGATGCGCTGGGCCGCGCTCGGCGTCGATTATGAAATGGCCGGCAAGGACCTGATCGATTCGGTCAAGCTGTCGGGCAAGATATGCGCCGCGCTCGGCAGCTCGCCACCGGAAGGTTTCAACTACGAACTGTTCCTTGACGAAAAGGGACAGAAGATTTCGAAATCGAAGGGCAACGGGCTGACCATCGACGAGTGGTTGCGCTACGCCTCGCCGGAATCGCTGTCGCTGTTCATGTATCGCGAGCCGAAGTCGGCCAAGCGCCTCTACTTCGATGTGATCCCGCGCAATGTCGACGACTACCAGCAGTTCCTCGAAGGCTTTCCGCGCCAGGATGCAAGGCAGCAGCTCGGCAATCCGGTCTGGCACATCCACGCCGGTCATCCGCTCAAGGCCGATATGCCCGTCACCTTCCAATTGCTGCTGACGCTGGTGTCGTCGTCGAACGCCGAGAATGCCTCGACGCTGTGGGGTTTCATCGGTCGCTATCGTCCGGGCGTGACGCCGCAAACCCATCCCAGGCTCGACGCGATGGTCGGCTACGCCATCAACTATTATCGGGATTTCGTCGCGCCGACCAAGAAATTCCGCGAACCTTCCGAGAGCGAGCGCGCCGCCCTCATGGATCTGCGCGATGCGCTCTCCAACATGCCGGAAGAATCGAGTGCCGAGGACATCCAGAATGTCGTCTATGAGATCGGACGGCGTGAGCCGTTCCTCGATGCCGTGAAAAAGGGCAAGGACGGCCGGCCCGGCGTTTCGCTCGACTGGTTCAACATGCTTTACCAGGTGCTGCTCGGCCAGGAGAAGGGTCCGCGCTTCGGCTCCTTTGTCGCGGTCTACGGCCTGTCGAACGCGGTGGCGATGATCGATGGCGCGCTGGCGCGGTCGGCGTGAAGGTCGTCCCGGCCAAGCCAATGGGCCGGCGCGAAGCGCTGCCCGATGACAGGCTCCGCGTGAGCCGGGGTCGATAACCGCAGGCGTCCATTTGTTACAAACGACTGCCTGCCATATCGCCATACAGGTGCATTCCACGGTAAGAGTCCCTGCTTTCGCAGGGACGACAGTGGAGCGCACGACTGGCAACTATCCCGATTTGCAGGACAGGTTTTCTGTTTCGATGGATGGCCGGGTCAAGCCGGGCCATGACGATCGAGCAAGTAGGCGCTATAGTGCGCTCATAATGTAAGTCAGGGAGAAGGCCTATGCAGTTCAGGGTTTCGCCGCAGACGCTTGGCGAATGCAGCGCGGCCGAGTGGCAGGCGCGGGTGGATCTGGCGGCCGCGCATCGGCTGGCCGTCATGCACGGCTTCAACGAAGGTATCTTCAATCATTTGACCTTCGTGGTGCCGGGCCGCAGCGACCGCTACTACCAGATCCCGTTCGGCACGCACTGGTCGGAGGTGACGGCCTCCAGCTTCATGGAAGTCGGGATCGATGACGGCGAGGTCAAACGCGGCGAGGGCGACGTCGAGCGATCCTGCTACTGCATCCACGCACCGATCCACAAGGCGTTGCCGCACGGCAAGGCCGTGTTTCACACCCACATGCCGTATGCGAGCGCGCTGACGCGACTGGAAGATCCGCGGATCAAGGAGATCGGGCAGACTGAGGTGGGAATGTCCGGCAAGATCGCCTATGACGATCTCTATACTGGTCCGGCGCTCGATCCGGCCGAAGGCGCGCGGCTGGCCAGCGTCATCGGTGACAAGACCATCCTGTTCATGGCCAATCACGGCATCAGCACGGTCGGGCAAACCGTCGCCGAGGCCTACGATCGGCTTTATTACATCGAGCGCGCCGCGCAGGTTCAGATCTATGCGATGTGGACCGGTCAGCCGCTGAAAAAGCTTCCCCAGGACGTGGTCGACAAGACCAAGCGGGATATCAGCGGATCGCGTTTCTACGAGGGTTTGAGTCCGGCGCAGCGGCATTTTGACGCCCTAAAGCGCATCCTCGACCGCAAGGAGCCCGATTACGCGACGTAGCGGGGACGCCATCGTCCCTTCGCCCCTTGTGGGAGAAGGTGCCTTCGCGAAGCGATGGCGGATGAGGGGCTCTCCCCGCGCGGAGACAGGCCGCTCACCCGCCACGAACGCGCTCCGCGCGCCCGCGCCACCCTCTCCGGCATGGGGAGAGGGAAGAAGCCGGTGGCCCGCCCGCACGGTCCTCGATAAAAGTCGATTCTCACACGCGCGAGCAACGCCAGCCGTGCCACCCTTGAAGTGCGCCGGTTGCGCCGATACGGTCGGTTTGCATTCAAACCATTTCGAGAAAACAAGGCACTCTTGCACGCGATCTACAAAATCTGTCCGGCTTCGGCCTGGCGCGAGGCCGAGCGCCAAGGCGTGTTCCGGGGCAGTCCTGACGATATCCGCGACGGCTTCATCCATTTGTCGACCGCCCCGCAGGTGGCGGAGACCGCACGAAAGCATTTCTTCGGCCAGATCGGCCTGTTCCTGATCGCGGTCGATGCCGATGTCCTCGGAAAGGCGCTGCGGTGGGAACGCTCGCGCAACAATGAGCTGTTTCCCCATCTTTACGACGATCTCGATCTCGGCGCGGTGATCCGGGTTCTCGGCCTGCACACGCGCGCCGACGGATCTCACGATATCCCGGAGCTCGAGCCGTGATCCGCGCGTTCGACGCTTTTTCGCTTCCGCTGCTGCGCTGGTTCGATCCGGAGGATGCCCATCGGCTTGCGATCCACGGCCTGAAATTCCTGCCGCCGACCCGTTCGCGGCCGGACGATCAGAAGCTGGCGGTTCGAGCCTTCGGCTTGAATTTTCCCAATCCGATCGGGATGGCCGCGGGCTTCGACAAGAATGCGGAAGTGCCCGATGCGCTGTTGCGCCTCGGTTTCGGGTTCGTCGAAGTCGGCACCGTGACGCCGAAGCCGCAAGGCGGCAATCCGCGGCCTCGTCTATTCCGCCTGGAGCGCGACGAGGCGGTCATCAACCGTTTCGGCTTCAACAGCGATGGCGCAGAGGCCGTGTTGCGGCGGCTGGCGGTCCGCGCTCACTTTGGCGGCATCGTCGGCGTCAACGTCGGCGCCAACAAGGATTCCGGCGACCGCACCGCCGACTACGTGAAGCTGATCGAGACTTTCGCGCCGGTTGCAAGTTATTTCACCGTCAACGTGTCCTCGCCGAATACGCCGGGCTTGCGCAATCTTCAGCAGGCCGAGATGCTCGACGATCTCCTGGCGCGAGCAATCGATGCGCGCGAGCGTGTGCGGAAAAATGCCGGCGAATCGCCCGTGCTTTTGAAGATCGCGCCGGATTTGAGTCTTGGCGAACTCGATGACGTGGTTCAGATCGCGCGCTCGCGCCGCGTCGACGGCATGATCGTGAGCAACACGACGCTGGCGCGGCCTTCGACCTTGCGCGAGCAGACCCGCGCTCGCGAATCGGGCGGACTGTCGGGCAGGCCGCTGTTTCGACTGTCGACCCGGATGGTGGCCGAGACCTATGTGCGGGTTGAAGGCGCCTTTCCGCTTGTCGGCGTCGGCGGGATCGATTCGGGCGGTGCCGCGCTGACGAAGATCCGCGCCGGCGCCAGCCTGATTCAGGTCTATTCCGCACTGGTCTACAAGGGCCTTGGGCTCGTCGAGGACATCAAGAACGATCTTGCGTCCACGTTGCTGCGCACCGGGCGCGACTCGCTGTCGGAGATCGTCGGCGCGGATGCGGCGGCGATCACGGCTGAGGATTGGCCTGCGAGCTAAATATCGATCACCAGGCCGTCGCTTGCGGTCTCATGGGCGATGGTATCGAGCCGCGCGAGCATATCTTCACCCAAATGGGTGAGGATCAGCCGCTTCGGCCTGATCTCGGCAAGATGCGCCTGAAGCGTCTTCAGGTTGAGGTGGTTCTTCACCGACTTGTCGTAGAAGTAACACTCGCTGATGAAGAGATCGGCGTCGCGGCCGAGCGGGATCAAAGCCTCGTTCCATTCGGTATCGCCGGTAAAGGCAATGATGCGGCCTTCGACCTCGATCCGATAGCCCAGGAACGGGCCGCCGGAATCGCCATGCACCATCGGGAACGGCGTGACCTCCACTGCGCCCAGGCTCGCGGTCGCGGCCGGCTCGAGCGTGACTATCCTCAACTCGAAACGCCGTTCCCGCTTCGAGGAATTTTCGAACAGCGCTTCCATCGCCTGCTCGAGCCGCGCCTCGATTCCCCGCGGCCCGGCGATCACCAGTGGCCGGGTCCGACGGGTGAATTGCGCCTCCAGCATGAGGAATGGCAGGCCGCCGAAATGATCGCCATGGAAATGCGTGATCAGGACGAGATCGATTTCCTCGCACCTGACGCCGTTGCGCTTCAAGGCCGGCAGCGACGAGGCGCCGCAATCGATCAGGAAGTTGACCTTCTCGCCGGTGACGTGAAAGCAGGTGTTGTACCTGCCGCCGGAACCGAACGCGTCGCCGCAGCCGACAAAGCGCAATCTCATGGCCCGTACTCCCTAAATTTACTCGGCCAGCGCGGCTTGCCCAAATGATGCGCGCAAATTGGACGGATATCGCAGGGCCTGCAAGCCGCCGCGGGCCGCATAGAGCGCCAGCATGGCGGTCCACAGGCCGGCATTGCCGAAGGCACGCAACGCGAACCATGTGGCGAGAAAGATCAGGAGCGAAAGTACCATCAAATTGCGCATGTCGCGCGCCCAGGTCGCGCCGATGAAAATGCCGTCATAGGTGAAGGCGAACACCGCCAGCAGCGGCGACACCACAACGAACCACAAATAATCCTGCGCGCTCCGCCTGACGTCCTCGCTGGTGGTCATGGCATGGATCAGCGAAGGTCCTAACAGCGCGAAAGCCGCTGATACCGCAAGCGCAAAGCCAAAACCCCACAGCGTCACCAGCCGCACCGCGCCCGTAAACGCCGCCCGGTCACGAGCGCCATAGGCGCTGCCGCAAAGTTGCTGGGCCGCGTTGGCGAGACCATCGAGGAAAAAGGCGCTGACCAAAAGAAAATTATTCAGTACTGCATTGGCGGCAAGCACCACGTCGCCGGAACGCGCACCTTGCGCGGTGAAGAACAGGAAAGCGGTGATGAGAGCCGCGGTGCGGATCATGATGTCGCGATTGACCGTCAGCATGCGAAGCAGCTTGGCGCGATCGAACAGCGTTGTGCGCGGCACGTTGAAAGGCTCGTGGGTGAGGCGGCGCGCGATCGCAATGCCGAGCACGAGCCCGACCGCTTCTGAAACCACGGCGGCGGCCGCAGCACCCGCGATTCCGCCATCGAACCCAAGCACCAGCATCAGCGTCAGGACCATATTGACGAGATTGATCGCGATCTGAATCAACAGCGCCAGCCCCGCGTGGGCCCGCCCGATCAGCCAGCCGAGCACGACGTAATTGGCGAGCGCGAGCGGCGCGGACCAGATTCGTATCGCAAAATAGATTCTCGCGGCGCGCGTCACGCCCTCGCTACCGCCCATGGCATCAAGCAGGATCGCAGCGAGCGGCGCCTGCAGCACGATGAGCCCGCAGCCGACCAGCGCGGCGACGATGATCCCGCGCACCAGCAGTGCGCGAATCTCCTGCTCGTCGCCGGCGCCGAGCGCCTGCGCCGTGAAGGCGACCGTGCTCATGCGCAGGAAAGCAAACAGCCAGAACAGGCAATCGAAAATCACCGATGTGATCGCGACCCCGCCGAGCAGCGCCGCGTCACCGAGCCGCCCGATCGCAATCGTCGATACGATGCCGATCAGTGGCGTCGTGAGGTTCGCGACCATCGCCGGACCCGCGATGGCGAAAACCTGTGCGCTCGTAATCCCTGAGATGGCGGCCGGCGCGCTCAGATCTCGATCCGATCTTCTCCCTGCGTCGAGCATGATCTCCGCGCAAATGCCCCTCGCGAATGTGCCTTATCGCCCGCGCGGCGTGGCGAATATCCGGCTCAGCAGCCAGACCGGGATGACGATCACGGCGCCGAGCAGGAAGTAGCGCCATAGCCAGTTGATCGCATCGAAACCGAGATCCCAGAGGCGGCGGAACAACAACTGGATGCTCTTGAGGATATTCCAGGGGTCGAAACCGATGGCCGCCAGCACCACGCCGACAAGGACCGACAGCAGGATCAGGCGGAAGGCAACCGCCAATGGCGAACCGCCGAGAAAGCGGTACATGGCGTCGTTGGCCGCCGGCAATTCCCTGGTGTCGTTCGGCATCCTGGCTCTCCTCGCGATTGGCCCGCCCACTCTAATACAGCGAAAGGCAGATGGGGAACACGCCTGCCGGCGTCAATGGTTGGGCGCGGGCGGATATCGAAAAAGGCTCGTTACTGATCCGCCGCTGATGTGCCCGAAAGGTTCATATTGTCCAGCATCCGCTCCAACGTTTCGAGCCGGTCGGCTTCGCGGGGCGGCTTGTCCCAGCGCAGCCGGTTGATGCGCGGAAACCGCATCGCGACGCCGGATTTATGCCGCGAAGATCGCTGCAGGCCCTCGAAGGCGACTTCCAGCACCAGGCCCTGGTCCGGCTCGTGGATCACCTGCCTGACGGGGCCGAATTTTTCTGTCGTGTTGCGGCGGACGAAACGGTCGATCTGCAATAATTCCTCGTCTGTGAAGCCGAAATAGGCCTTGCCCACCGGCACGAGCAGTTCGCCATCTTCGGCGCTGGTCCATACCCCGAAGGTGTAATCGGAGTAATATGACGAGCGCTTGCCGTGGCCGCGCTGCGCATACATCAGGACGGCATCGATGATGTGCGGATCGCGTTTCCATTTCCACCATTGGCCCTTGGGACGGCCCGGAAGGTAAAGCGCGTCGCGCCGCTTGAGCATTACGCCCTCGACAGCTTCCGCATCTCGGCCGGCACCGGCGCTTGCCGGGTTTCGCCGCGCCGATCGCAGCGTCTCCCAACTGCCGAAGGGAATCGTCGGCGAGAGGTCAATTCTTTCATCACCAAGCGTGGCGATGAAACTCTGCAGTCGCTCGCGTCGCTCGGCAAAGGGCAGCATGCGCAGGTCGGTGTCACCGTCGCCCAGAAGATCGTAGGCGCGCAGATGGATCGGATATTCGCTGGTCAGCTTCGGCGAGACCACTTTTCGGTTGAGGCGTTGCTGCAACACGTTGAAACTCTGCACGCGGCCGTCGCGTACCACCAGCAGTTCGCCATCGATGGCGCCCGGCAAATGCAGTGACGGCAACAGATCGGGAAAGCTTTTGGTGATGTCCTCGCCGGTGCGCGAATAAAGCCGCTGCAGCATGTGACCGCGCGCGTCGCGGCCGCTGACGGCTTGCACCCTTATGCCGTCCCATTTCCATTCCGCGATGTAGTCGGCGGGATCGAGACCGGCAAAGTCCGCCTCTTCGAGCGCGTGTGCCAGCATGACCGGCCTGAACGGTGCGGGATCGAGGTTGACGGGTTTTTCGCGGCGGCCCTCCAGCCAGGCGAACAGATCGAGATAGGGCGGTGTGAGGCCCGGCCACATCAACTCGATATCGTGGGCGTCCTTGTCCCCGAGCTCGGCCGCGGCGGTCTTGGCAAGCCGTGCCGAAATGCCAATTCGCATCGCGCCGGTCACGAGTTTCAAGAGCGCCCAGCGTCCGGTCTCGTCGAGCTCATCGAGCCAGCGGGCAAGTTGTGCTGGCAGTTCGGTCTTGCCAAGCGTGCGAAGGGTGGTGACGACTTCCGTGAGTGTCGGTGGCGGGTGGTTGGTATATCGCGTCCCATCGTGGGCACCACTGCCGCCAGAGCGATCGGCCGCCACCTTGGGCCACATCAGCGCGACCGTCTCCGAGAGATCGCCGACGTAATCATAGGAAAGTCCGAACAGCACCGGATCGGTGCGCTCGGTGATCAGGTCCCGGATCAATGCGGGCTTGGCGTGCTTGAACGAGAGCGCACCGGTCAGCGCCGCGAGCGCATAGCCGCGATCGGGATCTTCGACTTCGCGGAAATAGGAAGTGAGCAGCCGCAGCTTGTTGTTGCGGCCGGGTTCGTAGGCCAATCGGTCGAGCATTTCGGCAAATCGGTTCATGTTTCCGCGCCCTCGGAAACCGTCGCTTCGCCTTCATCCTCCTCGCCATAGCCGACCAGATCGAGCGGCCGCGCCGCGAGCCCCCTGGTCGTGCACCAATGCACCAGCGCATCTTCCTGGCCGTGGGTAACCCAGACCTCGCCCGCGCCGGTCGCCTCAATGGTTGCGGTGAGGCCGTCCCAGTCGGCGTGGTCTGAAATCACCAGCGGCAGTTCGACGCCACGCTGGCGGGCGCGAGCCCGCACCCGCATCCATCCCGAGGCGAACGCCGTGACCGGGTCGGGAAAGCGCCGGGTCCAGATGTCGGAAGTCGCTGTCGGCGGCGCCAGCGTAATCGTACCGGCAAGGTCGGCTTTCTTCATGCCCTTGACCGCGCGGAGATCGCCGAGCGCCACGCCGCGGCTCTGATAATAGCGGGTGATCTTCTCCATCGCGCCGTGCAGGTAGATCGGCGCGTCGTAACCGGCCTTGCGCAACAGCGCGGTCACGCGTTGCGCCTTGCCGAGCGAATAGGCGCCGACCAGATGAGCACGCTCGGGAAACAACGCCACCGAGGCGAGCAGTTTTTTCACTTCACCCGCCGCGTCGCCGTGCCGAAACACCGGAAGGCCAAAGGTTGCCTCGGTGATGAAGACGTCGCAGGGCACCACCTCGAACGGCGCGCAGGTAGGGTCGGGCGCGTCTTTGTAGTCGCCGGAGGCGACGATGCGGATGCCGCTACATGCGACCTCGATTTGTGCCGAACCCAGCACGTGGCCTGCGGGATGAAACTTGACGGTCACGTCACCCAGCCGCAATTCCTCGCCATAATGAATCGCCTGCGTCGTGCGGGCGAAATTATCGCCACAACGCAGTCGCATCATGTCGAGCGTTTCCTGCGTCGCCAGCACCGCGCCATGTCCGGGCCGGGCATGGTCGGAATGGCCGTGGGTGATGATGGCGCGCTCGACCGGCCGTGTGGGGTCGATATGGAAGCCGCCGGGCCTGCAGCACAGGCCGGCGGTGACAGGCATCAGGATATCTTGCGGGTGCATTTTGATAATATATAGGCTAGTGGAGTGGATTTGACATTCGCTACCCACTTAACCGCGAGATCGCAAAGCGAATGTCAAATCCTAAACTCCACTAAAATCTTATATTTGCTAGTGGTCCTTTGATTCTAACATTCGCAAAGGTGCCCGCTGCGAAGGGATTTGAATGTCAGAATCGGACCACTAGCGCTGCGACCTCGTTCGAGCCCTCCAAACAAGCCCGCCATCGGTTTCAGATAATGCCTGTGCGACTGTTCCTTTCCTCCGGCGACCTGGTTGCCGACCGAAGGTTTGAATTCGCCCGCGATCTTCAGCTCAAGGGCGATCTTGCGGCCGCGGCCGATCTGCTTGAGCAGGCCACCGACCTCGCGCCGGGCTTTGCTTCGGCGTGGTTTACGCTTGGCGAAATCCGCGACGAACTCGGCGAGCGTGATGCGGCGATTGCGGCTTTTCAAATGGCGCGCGATGCCGATCCGGAAGACCGGCATGGCGCGAGCCTGTGGCTGACGCTGTTGGGCGCGGAAGAATTGTCCGCGATGCCATCGGCCTACGTGCGTGCGCTGTTCGATCAATACGCGCCGAAATTCGAGAGCGCTCTCGTCGACGATCTCGGTTATCGGGGACCTTCGCTGTTGTTCAAGGCCGTATTGGCTGCGCGGCGTGAGATTCGAAAACCTGCCTTCTTCAAGCGCGCGATCGATCTCGGCTGCGGCACTGGCCTGGCGGCATGCGCGTTTGCCAGGGAGGTCGATCATTTCATCGGCATTGATCTTTCGCCGCGAATGATCGAGAAGGCGCGGGCGTGCGGGATTTATGCCGAATTGGAAGTTGCCGACATGCTCCAAGGCTTGCGCGGAAAGCCTGACGCAAGCGCCGATCTCATTCTCGCCGCCGACGCGATGGTCTATGTCGCCGATCTCATTCCAGTGCTGCAGGAAGCGAGGCGCGTGCTCGTGACGGGCGGCCTGGTCGCTTTCACGGTGGAAACACATGGCGGCGAGGGCGTCATCATCGGCGAAGGCCTGCGCTACGCCCATGCTGCGTCTTATGTGCGCGCGGTGCTTGAATCCGCAGGCCTGTCGCTGTCGCAGTTCGAAGATCTTTCGGCCCGCAATGAAGACAATTCGCCCGTGCCCGGGCTTGTCGCCGTTGCGGCAAAGCCGTGATGCGTGTCGTTACAAATGAAAAGATGGTGATTTCCGCCTATTGCCTGGTGTCAAAGAAAGACGAAAAATGCATTCAAGCACCTCATAAAAACCAGCCAGGGGAGAGTACGGCCAATGACCAAGCATCACTCGAGGCGCGATTTTTGTGCCACCGCCATCGCAACGGTTTTTGCGTCGGCAACTTCCGTTAGGGCTGCTGACAGGAAATACGATCCGGGCGCGAGCGATTCCGAAATCAAGATCGGGCAGACCGTGCCGCACAGTGGCCCGGGCTCGCTCTATGGTGTGCTCGGCCGGGTCGGCGAGGCCTATTTCCAGATGCTGAACGAAAAGGGCGGCATCAACGGACGCAAGGTCAAATTCCTCACCCTGGACGATGCCTATAGCGCACCGAAATGCGTCGAAGCAACGCGGCGGCTCGTCGAGCAGGAAGAAGTGCTGGCGCTGTTTGGATCGCTGGGCACCGCACCGCAGACTGCTGTGCACAAATATCTCAATTCAAAGGGCGTGCCGCAGCTTCTTCTCAACACTGGCGCTTCAAAATGGAACGATCCGAAGAACTACAAATGGACCATGGCGGGCTTGCCGCTTTATCCTACCGAGGCGCGGATTCTCGCCAAACACGTCGTCAGCACAAAACCGAATGGGCGGATCGGAATTCTCTACCAGAACGACGATTTCGGACGTGATTTTTTGGCTCCGTTCAAAAAGGTTCTGGAGGACGCCGGCAGCACCGCCAAGGTCATCATGGAGCAGACCTATGATTTGACCGATCCGACGGTGGATTCGCAGCTCATCAACCTGTCGAAGTCGGGCGCCGACGTCTTCTACAATATCTCCACCGGCAAGGCGTCGTCGCAGTCGATCCGAAGAGTAGCCGAACTTGGCTGGAAACCGCTGCAGCTCTTATCGGCGGGATCGACCGGACGTACAATCCTCAATGCCGCCGGCTTCGAGAACGCCGCGGGCATCGTGGCGATCCGCTATTCCAAGGAGGCCGGAACCGGTCGCTGGGTCACGGATTCGGACGCGATGGCATTCGAGGCGCTGCGCGCGAAATATCTGCCCAATGTCGATCCTGACAATACCGTCGCCTATGCCGGCTATGGCCAGGCGGTTACGATGGGTGAGATTCTGCGTCGCTGCGGCGACGACCTGACGCGGGACAATGTGCTGAGGCAGGCGACCACGCTCGCCGGCTTTCACTCGCCATTTTTCCTCGACGATATCAGCTATAGCTACACGCCCGACGACTATTCGCCGATGAAGAGGCTCCACATTTCCATTTTCGACGGTAAGGATTGGCAGATTTCCGAGCAGCCGGTGACGGAGTAGCGAAGCGAGCGGTGGATGGTCCATTTGGTCGTAGCCCCTCGACGAACTCGCGACCACGGCTTACCACTTGAGCCGTGACGTCTCATATCGTTCCTGCTTCTGCGGACCATCCAGCCGAACTGCTGCCGGACCGCTTCCGACGCTGGTTTGCTTCGCGCGGCTGGTCGCCGCGCGAGCACCAGCTGGCATTGCTTCAGAAAGCCCATGACGACCGCTCCACATTGCTGATCGCGCCCACGGGCGCCGGCAAGACGCTGGCGGGCTTTTTGCCGACGCTCGTGGAACTAAGCGCTACTCGGCGAGACTCCTCTTCTCCCTCCCCCGCGAGGGGGGAGGGAGCTACACCGCCTGCCGCAGCCAAATCAGCGGGTGAGCGGAAACAATTCTTCTCCACGGGACGAGGTCTGAAGCGAACCGGCGGCCTGCACACCCTCTACATCTCGCCGCTGAAGGCGCTCGCCGTCGACATCGCGCGCAATCTGGAAACGCCGATCGCCGAGATGGGTTTGCCGATCAAGGTCGAGACCCGCACCGGCGACACGCCGGTGTCGCGGCGGCAACGCCAGCGGCGCTATCCGCCGGACATCCTGCTCACCACGCCGGAGCAACTGGCACTTCTGCTCTCATCCGACGATGCGCCGTTTCTGTTTTCGTCGTTAAAACGCATCGTGCTCGACGAATTGCATGCGCTGGTGACTTCCAAGCGCGGCGATCTTCTCTCTCTCGGGCTGGCGCGGCTGTGGCGGCTCGCGCCCGGGATTCGCGCGATCGGCCTCTCGGCCACGGTGGCCGAACCGGAACAGCTCGCGCGCTTTCTGGTGCCGCAGCAGGGCGGAAAGAGCGGTGCCGCAGACGTCGTCACTGCGGGCGGCGCCGCGGCGCCGATCGTCGAAATGCTCGACACGCGCGAAAGGCTGCCCTGGGCGGGGCACACCGCGCGCCACGCACTTGGCGAAATCTATGACCTGATCAAGCGCAACAACACCACGCTCGTGTTCGTCAATACCCGCAGCCAGGCCGAGATGCTGTTCCAGGATTTGTGGCGGATGAACGACGACGGCCTTGCGATCGCGCTGCATCACGGCTCGCTCGATGTGGCGCAGCGCCGCAAGGTCGAGGACGCGATGGCGAAGGGGAGATTGCGCGGCGTGGTCTGTACTTCTTCTCTTGATCTGGGCGTCGACTGGGGCGACGTCGATCTCGTCATCAATGTCGGTGCGCCCAAGGGTGCCTCGCGGTTGATGCAGCGAATCGGTCGCGCCAATCACCGCATCGATGAAGCGTCGCGCGCGGTGCTGGTGCCGGCCAATCGCTTCGAGGTGCTGGAATGCCAGGTCGCGATCGACGCGGTAGGTGAGAACGCGCAGGATACGCCACCGCTTCGCATCGGCGCGCTGGATGTCCTGGCGCAGCATGTGCTCGGCTGTGCCTGCGGCGAGCCGTTCACCTCCGATCAGCTTTACCAGGAGATGGTCACGGCCGCGCCTTATTCGGACCTCAGCCGTGCCGATTTCGACGACGTGGTCGATTTCGTCGCCACCGGCGGCTATGCGCTCAAAACCTATGAACGCTTCGCGCGCATCAAGCAGGACAAGAATGGCCGCTGGAGGGTCACCAATCCGAAGGTGCGACAGAGCTATCGTCTCAACGTCGGCACCATCGTCGAAGAGGCGATGCTGAAAGTGCGCCTGGTGCGCTCGCGCGGCGGCGGATCGGGATCGACCGGCGCACTCGGGCGCGGCGGGCGCGTGCTGGGCGAGATCGAGGAATATTTCATCGAGGGTCTGGTGGTCGGCGACACCTTTGTCTTCGGCGGCGAGGTCGTGCGTTACGAGTCTCTCGCCGAGGATCAGGTCTACGTTTCGCGCGCCAATGACGCGGACGCCAAGGTGCCGTCCTATATGGGCGGAAAATTCCCGCTCTCGACCTATCTCGCCGAACGGGTTCGAAAGCTCTTGGCCGACCAACGCGCGTGGAAAGCCCTGCCCGACCAGGTGCGTGACTGGTTGTCGCTGCAGGCGCATTTCTCGCGCATTCCTGCCGCGCGGGAGCTTGTGGTGGAAACCTTCCCGCGGGGCAACAAGCGTTACCTCGTCTGCTATCCCTTCGAGGGGCGGCTGGCGCATCAGACGCTCGGTATGCTGCTGACGCGGCGGATGGAACGCGCCCGCGCGCGGCCGCTCGGATTTGTCGCCAATGAATATGCACTCGCGGTGTGGGGGCTCGGCGACATGTCGTTCATGATCCGGCAAGGCCGGTTCGACCTCAATGCACTGTTCGATCCGGACATGCTCGGCGACGATCTTGAAGCATGGCTTGCCGAATCGGCGCTGATGAAACGTACGTTTCGGACCTGTGCCTTGATTTCGGGCCTGATCGCGCGGCGGTTCACAGATGAAGAAAAAACCCGTCGTCAGGTGCTGTTCTCCACCGATTTGATCTACGACGTGCTGCGCAAGCACCAGGCCGATCATGTGCTCTTGCGCGCCGCCCGGGCCGATGCCGCCACCGGGCTGCTCGATATCAGCCGTTTGAGTGATATGCTGCTGCGAATCAAAGGGCGAATCATCCACAGGGAACTCAGGCGTATTTCGCCGCTGGCGGTACCAGTGATGCTGGAAATCGGCCGCGAAGCAGTTTATGGCGAAGCGTCCGATGAGCTGCTGGCGGAAACCGCCGAGGAACTGGTGAAAGAGGCGATTGGATAGGTCGTGACGGTACGCGCGCAACCCCTCAACGAAAACTGGCCGGTTGCGCGCATTTCCACCATGGATGTTGCCGGCGTTACCTTTATTGCCGATCTCTCCGGCGCCTTGTACTGGCAAGAGCAGAGCCTGCTCGTGGTTTCGGACCTGCATCTGGAAAAGGGTTCGAGCTTTGCCGCGCGCGGCGTACTGCTGCCGCCCTACGATACGGCTGCCACGCTCGGCCGCCTCGCCATGGTGATCGCGCGTCACGATCCGCGGATGGTGATCGCGCTCGGCGACAGTTTTCATGACCGCAGTGCGCATGACAGGTTGTCGGCTGCAGACCGCGACGCGATTGCGGCGCTGCAAGCCAGGCGCGACTGGATTTGGATTTCCGGCAATCACGATCCCGCATTGCCGACCCGCCTCGGGGGCATTGTCGCAACCGAAGTCGCGATCGGCAGAATCGCTTTTCGTCACGAGCCGACGGGCGCGGCCGGCGAGATTGCCGGTCACCTTCACCCCAAGGCACGGGTTGCCACACGCGCCCGCTCGGTGGAGCGGCGCTGCTTTGCCTGCGACGGGGAGTCTGCCGTCATGCCGGCGTTTGGCGCCTATACCGGCGGCTTGAGCATTCGCGATTCAGCTTTTACGAAGATCTTCGACACGGCGGGCCTGGTCGCACATGTGCTGGGCGATTTCCGCCTGCACGCCATTGCTGCGTCGCGCTGCTATTGACCCTCATGATGAGGAGCCGCTAAGCGGCGTCTCGAACCATTAGGTCAAGTCCATCCTTCGAGACGCGCGCGATGCGCGCTCCTCAGGATGAGGTCGTCACGCGCGGTACAATCAGGCGGCCTTCGCTTGCAGCGTATTGCAGAACTCGGCGAGGCGGTCGGCGAGCCGCAGCGTAGCGGGGCTCGCATCGGGCGAAGCCACCAGCGCCACTTCGGTACGGTCGATCGGTGAAAAACCATCCTTGGCGGTCAATACGCGATGGTCGGCCTGGATCGCCATCTCCGACAAGATGCTCAGGCCCATGCCTGCGGCGACCGCAGCCTGAATGCCGGCAAGGTTCGAACTCGTATAGGCCATGTGCCAGGTGCGACCGGCACTTTCCAGCGCATGAATCGCGCCGGCACGGTAGAGGCAGCCGGTGGGAAAACCGATCAGCGGCACCGAACCGGCTTTCGAATGGATCGGATGGCTCTTGCTGGTGACCCAGTGGACACGCTCAGGCCATGCTGCGATACCGCCCTTTTCGCCGGCCGCACGCTTGAACAACGCAAGATCGAGGTCGCCGCGATCGAGATCGCGCTTGAGATTCGTACTCTGGTCGGCGCGGACGTCGAGCCGCAGGTTCGGACGGGTGCGCGAGAACGCCGCCAATAATTTCGTCAGCCGGTAGGCGGCGAAGTCTTCGGGAACCCCGAGCCGCACCGCGCCTTCGTTGCCCGGCCGTGTCATCACGTCTCGGGCTTCCTCCGCCAACGCCAGCAATCGCCGCGCGTAGGATAAAAGCTGCTCGCCGGCTTCGGTCGGCGTCACGTCCTTACCGCTGCGGTGAAGGAGCGGCTGTCCGACATCGTCTTCCAGACGCTTTATCTGCTGGCTGACTGTGGACTGGGTGCGATGGACGCGTTCTCCGGCACGGGTGAAACCACCGGCATCGACCACGGACACGAAACTGCGAAGAAGCTCCAGATCGAGCATTAATTAGTCCATTCACTTTTCCACTGGTACGCAGTCTAACATTTAATTTCCTAATAGCAAGGTGCGAGCCTACATCGGGGTCTCAAGGAGAGTTCCCATGTCGCTTTCGCCTTCCGTCGCGGTTCCGCGCGCCTCCTTCAATCCGCTGCCGCTCTATATCGGCCTGTTCTGCCTGCTCTGGAGCTTTGCCTTTATTGCCGGAAAAATCGGCGTCACCTATTGCCCGCCGCTCATTCTGCTCGTTGCACGATTTTTGTTGGCCGCAATCCTGATTCTGGGATTTGGAGTGTTGCGCGGCGAGCGCTGGCCATTTTCGTTGAGAGACACCCTGGTCTTTGCGGTGCTCGGCCTCGCCAACAACGCGCTCTTTCTCAGCTTGGCTTACATCGGCCTGCAAGGCGTCTCCGCCGGCCTTGGCGGCCTGATCGTCAGCGCCAATCCGGTCTTCACGGCAGTGTTTGCGGCGCTGTTGCTGAATGAGCAACTCACCTGGCGCAAGGTCACAGGGCTTTTGCTGGGCGTTCTCGGCGTCACCTTCATCGTCTGGCACCGCCTGTCGGTCGGCACCGAGAGCCTTCATGGCATTTTGTTCACGCTCTCCTCGCTGACGTCGATCGTCGCCGGCACGATCCTGTTCAAGCGGTTGGCTCCGAAAGGCAGCCTCTGGATCGGCAATGGCGTGCAGAATCTCGCCGCAGGTGTAGTGCTGCTCCCATTCGCTTTCACGCTCGACAATGTCAGGGACATCGCGCCGAACATGCATCTCGTGGGAGCCTTTGCGTTCCTCACTCTGGGCGGATCGATCCTGGCCTTTGGCCTTTGGTTTCACCTGATCAAGGTGTGTGGCGCCACGGCCGCGAGCGCCTATCACTTCCTGATGCCACCGCTCGGCATGCTGTTCGCCTGGGTCGTGTTGGGCGAGCATGTCGAAATCCGGGACTTGCTCGGGATCGTCCCGGTGGCAGTCGGGATTTACCTGGTGACGCGGGCGAAGGCTCCGTCACCGGCCTGAACGAGGGAGACCATCATGAACCCTGTCCGTATCACCTTGATCGGCGGCCCCACCGCGCTGATCGAAATCGATGGGTTTCGCCTGCTCACGGATCCGACCTTCGACCCGCCGCGGTCCTATCAATTGCCGCACGTGAAGCTCGAGAAGCTTTCCGGTCCGGCGCTCGGTGCCGATGCAATCGGCGAGGTGGATGCCGTGCTGCTCAGTCACGATCAGCACGCCGACAACCTCGATGAATCCGGGAAGAGCTTTTTGTCCAGCGCGAAGCGCGTCCTGACGACCGTTGCCGGCGCCAAGCGCCTCGGCGGCCATGTCGAAGGTCTTGCGCCCTGGGCGGCCACCGAATTGACCGGCGCGGGCGGACGTTCGCTGACCATCACCGCGACGCCCGCGCGCCACGGCCCGGCCGGAATCGAGCCGTTTTCCGGCGACGTCATCGGCTTCGTCGTAAGCTCCGCGAATGCCAAAAACCGTCCGATCTATATCAGCGGCGACACCGTCTGGTACGATGGCGTGGCGGAAGTCGCCAAGCGCTTCAATGCAGGTCTGGTGCTGCCATTTGCAGGCGCGGCACAGACCCGCGGGCCGTTCCATCTCACGATGAATACCAACGACACCGTCGAGACCGCGCGTGCATTTCCCGAAGCCGTGATCGTGCCGCTCCATACTGACGGATGGGCGCATTTCAGCCAAAGCGGCGCCGATCTGCGCGCCACCTTCGACATGCTCGGAGTAGGAGCACGCCTGAAGCTTCTTCAGCCCGGCATTGCGACCGTGGTCGAGTTGCCGGGCTAATCCTTGCGGAACACTCGCCGAATATCCGACAGCCGCGACGGGCCAATATGCGACGGTGGAAATTTACATGAAGCCCGGATTGCGCGGCAGATAGCTAACCCAATCTCCGAATTCTCGCGTCGACATCAGCAACATCGGGAACGTTATGCGCATCCCGTGGTCAATCGCCACTTTGAGTGCCGGCTCGCTTGCGCCCGGCAGGAAAGCCGAAATATTCGGAGAGTTGCTCCGCGCAGCAAACGATAACGCTGTAGCGAACGCGGCACCCATTACTCCGGGCCGACTGACCGCGAGCGGGCCAATGTGTCCGTCAGAAATGTAGACATACCCAACGCACTCGTTCCCGTCGTGGATGATAAATCCGCTAGTCGCGCGGTCACCGATGAGATATCGATGATGCTTCTCTCTAGAGACGCCGAGAGCATGGCGGTCGATGAGCGTCAGATCATCGAAGGTAGTTGTGTTGTCCGCCAGAGATTCAAGACGGAGCCTCGGCTCAGCTAGCTGTGATCTTAGCTGGTCACGAGACACGCTGACCATGTAAATCGGACAGCGAGGGAACAGTCCATGGCGGACGTAGAGCCCCTGGGAAACGTTGTTAAACGTAAAAGTTATGAGCGCTCTTATGGACGCTCCGCGCATTTCTGCGTGAGCGAACGCCTTGCCAATCAGCCGATTGCCAATGCCGTCGCTTTGCCGATCAGGCGACACAAAAAGCTGAGCCAAGAACCAAAGTTCACCGCAAACCCAGCTCCACGCGAAGCCAACGATTTCTCCGTCCTCATCAGCCACCCATAGGCCGGCGGGATCATCCCTAAGCGAGAATGCTTGAAAACTCGGAGGTCGAGGCGACGCCATCTTGCCGAAGCCTCGCCGTTCAGTGAGTTCGTTGATACTGCAAACTACGATCTCGTCAGCTCGCTTCAGGTCGTCCATGCGAGCCGGTCTGTATACGACAGGCATTTGAGTCCCCAAAACTACACGTTGGACCAAGACTATCGAGTTCGGCCGTAGCGTCTAGGCTCTCTGTCGAAATTATTCCGGTCCGTTGACTGTCGCCAAAGGGTCAAAATGCGACCTGACCGTGCCGGCAAAGCGTGCAGCTTCCACCCTTTCGTGAAATGAAATGCTGTCGCCATGGCAGCCGTGTCTGCACTGAAGTGACGTTTCTAGGTTCACAATTAAGCACGTCGTCGTGGCCTGAAAAACAGCGGTGTCGCCAACCCTACTGCCAGCGCGACAATAACGAACCAGAAGGTTGCGGATTCCTGTAGCGCATCGGACATTTGCCCTATGTTGAGCGAGGCGATCATCTCGAACGCATAGATACCCGGCACCATGATGACGGTCGGTGCCACCGCCATCGCCACACGAGGTATATCAGAGCGGTCGTCCACCAGCAGGGCCACGAGCCCGATTGCGAGAGCGGCAAAAAAGGCCGCCGATGCCAGCATCATTCCGAAATCGATGAAGAGCAACCGCATATCGTTCGCTGCCAAAGCCAAGAGTCCCGCCGCCAGAATCATACGTGGAGGGCAGTTGAACAGCATCGCGAAGCCGGAGCCACCAACAAAACTTGCCACGGCCCGCAGCAGCAACTTGAGCGGATATGCGAGTTCAAACGGCGGTGGGCGCGACACGTCAATACCGCCCAATTTGATAACAATGCTGAGGCCAAAGGCTACAGCCAACAACATCATGACACCGTGTGCGAAGCGGCTCACTGCAGCCACGGTCTGGTGTTGCAGCAGATCGAACAGCCCGGCGATCAACGGAAAGCCGGGGACCAGAAACAGTACCGCGGCAATGAAGGCGACCGAATGGTGCGAGACCCCAAATCCCAGTTTAAGCATGAGCGTGGCCGTCAGAAGGTACACCCCCGACGCCGTAAGAGCGGACAAGGCGCCAACGCCGTAGTCATTGAGTCCACGGTGCGACAGCCAAGACCGCAAGCGCTGGCCAGTAGCGCCGCCGATTGCCGTTGCGACCAACTCCGGAGGGGCGGCGCCGTTGAGAAATGCAAAGGCGCCGCTTACTAGGCCAACCGCCGCGGCAGTCTGCAAGCTCGAATACCGAGGCGCCGTGGAATCGATCTCAGCAAGCTTGATCGCAATTTCACGCGGCGCAAGTCCGGGCCCCGCCGTCCTCGCAAGATGCTCAAGCGCGACGATACGGCTCGCGTTGATTCCGGTCGGTCCGATCTCGCGCGTCGTCGTCACTGAGGCACCCGATCGGCGGAAGCTGGCGGTGATGCTATCGAGCGACAGAGAAACCGACACCGCGTCCAAGCGCAATTTGCGCGCTACTACTTCAACGCTCTCTCGTGTTCGGCTCGCAGTATTTCCCGCCCGCATCATCGAGGCGCCAAACGACAAGACGACGTCCACTGCCTCGGTCAGCGCAGCGGAGGTAGTCTCTTCCTCCCTCTTGGAAGCTAAGCTCATGCGGCATCGTAACAGTGCCGGTCAGCGCACTGGAAGAGGCATTATCGCGATGTCCGCTTTGGGTCATAAGCAGACATTCGCCGGGTCGAAGCGGAAGTCCGCTCTGCCCCCGAAGCGGACGTCAGGCGTCCCCGATCAGGCCTTGGCCTCGTGCTCGACCGACATCATCGGCTCGTGACATTCACCGCGCGAGCGAAACACCTGTCGCAGCGGCTGGTGCGGGCCGGCGACCGGATTCGCGGATGGGCGAACGGTCGGCGCGCAGGCCGGTGACGATCTCGGAAACTTTTTCGCCAAGGTCGATTTCAATCTGCTCGATGTCGCGCTGATCCGTGCGACGCATCGCCCGGTGTCTTGGAGCGGGCGCGGTCTTGGAAACGCACTGGCGCGGCGTCAAAAAGCAAGTAATTGGCACGCGATCACAAGATTTTCTTGATGGCATCCCCTAAGCGGTCACCGGATGACGCAACTGCCGCGGCGTCGCGATGAGCTGCGCTCACGCAGGGGTCCCCGCGTTCGCGGGAACGACCAGAGGACGCGATGGCGGGCTAGTCCTTGCGGAAGACGATCGAGGCCATCCAGCCCGTCATCAGCGCCATGAAGGCGGTGACCAGGCCATAGACAAAACCGTCCTGGCGGGCGGTGGTGGCGACGAACTGCTCAAAACCAACCTTGACGATGTCGAAGGCGGTTTCGGTGCGCGCGATCAAGGCGCCGTCGGAAAACAATTTGATATCGACCTCGTAGGTTCCGATCGGTACCTCGGCCGGAAGCGGAATGCCGGTGCGGAACAGCGTCGGCGTCAGGAAGGTCACGGCCGAGGTTTCCTCGCGATAAAGCCCGTGCTCCATGCGAAGCCGCACGAAGGCGCTGCGGAATGCGTCGTTCGGCACGACGTCTGCGTAGTCTGTGCCCACGCGCTGGGTGAGCAGAACATTATTGAGACCCAACTGCTGTCGCCGCTGAACTTCGGGGGAAGCGATCGCGTCGAACGGGCGGTTGGAAAACAGCGCGAGATAGGTCGGCACTTTGAGGAATTCGCGGTAGTCGGTGTTGATCCAGATGCCGAACTTGCGCTCCTTCCGGCGCGTGACCATGTCGGCGCGCGGACCGATGACGGTGACAACGAGGTCGTAACTGGCGCGGGAGGCCGGCGTATTGGCGTCCCTTTCGACCGAGCCGAACAGCACCAGCTCCTCGCCCGAATAGTTCGGCGTTACTGTGACGCGGTGGTTCGACACCGACACGATCAGCCGTTCGGCGCGTGCCGGCGACAACGCGAAAGCCATGCCCGCAACGAGCAACAATCCGGCCAATGCGAGCGGGCGGCCCTGCATCATCCGGTGCTCCCGATTTCGCGTATGGTGAAGAGATCGTCGGGGCGGATGACCAGTTCGATCGCAAAGCGAATTCCGACCGCGAGAATGAGAAGCCCGAGCAAAAGCCGCAAATGTTCGCCGCGGATCTTCTGGCCGGCGCGCGCGCCGAACTGCGCGCCCGTCACTCCGCCGACCATCAGTATCAGCGCCAGAACGGCGTCGACGAGGTGGTTGGTGACCGCATGCAGCATGGTGGCGAACACCATGGTGACGAGCGTCAGCACCATCGACGTACCGATCACGGTGGAGGTCGGGACCCGCAACACATAGATCATGATCGGAATCAGGATAAAGCCGCCGCCTATGCCCATCACCGCGCCGATGAAACCGATGAGCATGCCGACGACGACGATCGGGATCACCGACAGGTAGATTTTCGAGCGCTTGAAGCGCATCTTCATCGGCAGGCCGTGGATCCAGACGTGGCTGCCCGAACGTCGCAGCGGCACGACGACGCCACGCCGCACCCGCAGCATCGAACGAAGCCCTTCCCAGAACATCACCGCGCCGACGGTAGTGAGCAGCACGACATAGGACAGCGCAATCATGAGATCGAGCTGCCCCAGCGAGCGCAGCAGCGTGAAGGTCCACACCCCGAGCGCGGTGCCTATCGTGCCGCCGCTCAGGAGCACCAGTGCCAGTGCCGGATCGATGGCGCGGCGCCGCCAGTAGGCGATCGCGCCCGAGAAGGAGGAGGCCGCAATATGGCTGGCGACGGAGGCGACCGCGACCGCAGGCGCAATACCGATGAAGATCAGCAGCGGGGTCATCAAAAATCCGCCGCCGATGCCGAACATCCCCGAGACGAATCCTACCGCTGCCCCCATCGCGAGGATGAGGAAGATATTGACCGGAATGTCGGCGATCGGAAGATAGAGTTGCACGCACGTCGCTTCGGAAAGGAGTTGTTAGTGGTCCAATTCTAACATTCGCATCCCTTCTCAGCGGCCACTTTTGCGAATGTTAGAATTCAAAGGACCACTAACAGATATTAAATTCTAGTGGAATTCTGGATTTGACATTCGCTTCTCGCACTCGCGGTTAGATGGGTAGCGAATGTCAAATCTACTCCACTAGGGCCGGCCGAAACCGCTTCACGGCATGGTTTCTTTTGTGAACGCGGATTGAACGCCGCGTCTTTGCATAGCCGAAATCGCTGGCGGGAGGGACTAAAGATTCTTTCTCGGACCGTTTTTTTGATGTTCTCCGCCAGCCACTCTTTGGCGTGGTGAACGATTCAGATTAACGGGCAACGGATTCTGGAGCAGGCAAGTCTTTCAGGGCCTGCCGACGGGGTCGGTCACGAGATTCATCGCGGACGCTTCCCTGGAACCGAGCCAGCGAACGTCCCTGGTCTCGGACATGGCCTCTACGA
>Ga0306923_10000847_pt1 | contig 25467 bp, 22 predicted proteins | sample sta12Can44000108_FD_203841 | JGI IMG/M metagenome (GOLD analysis project Ga0306923, IMG submission 203841) | Lab enrichment of tropical soil microbial communities from Luquillo Experimental Forest, Puerto Rico - statanox.12C.anox.44.000.108 (v2)... | ecosystem: Environmental > Terrestrial >... | reverse complement strand
ACAAACGCGAATGCGTTTGCGCGGAGATCATGCTCAAACAATGAGCTAAAGCGCGATGGTATCAGGTCTTGAAATCATCGCGCCTTAGCGAACGACGGCATTGAGCTTGTCCACGCGTTCCTGCATCGCCTTCTGCAGGTCGTAGCCCGGGCGGCCGAAACCAGCGTTGCGCTTTGCGAGGAATTCGCGCTGCTGTTTTGTCAGCGCCAGCGCCGCACGATGGTTGGTGGATTCCGCGCTGGCAACCGCCTTCAGGAAAACGTCACTCATTTCGCGGTCGAGTTGGGCAAGAACAGGATCGGCGCAAATGGCTTTCTCGACCTGCAACCTGGCCGTGGCGCAGTTGAAACTTGCAAGATTCTTATCGCCCCTCAGCGCACCCAATCGTTCGACTTCGAGCGCGGTCTCCTTGTAGTTGCCGGCAGCCGTCGGGGCGGAAGGATTGAGGCGCAGGGCTTCGGCGTAGTCCTGCAAGGCGCGGGTACGCTCGCCCTTGCCGCGCCACGCCGCGCCGCGGTTGTTATAGGCGCGCTGAAACTTCGGATCCAGTTTCAAAGCCGCATCGTAATCCGCGATCGCGCGGTCATAGTCCTTGATCGCCTGATAGGCGTCCCCACGGTCGGTGAGGAAGCTCGCCTGCGGGCGGATCTTGATCGCCTCATCGTAGTCGGCGATCGCGCTTGCATAGTCGCCGCTGCCGGCGAGGTTCAGCCCGCGATTGTCGAAATATTCCGGCCGTGACGGATCGATCCGGATTGCGGAAGTGTCGTCGTCAAGCGCGGGTTGGACGCGGCCAAGCTTGCTGTAGGCGGCACCGCGGTTGGTGTAGGTCTGCGCACGGTTCGGATCGAGGCGAATCGCCTGGTCGTAATCGGCAATCGCCTTCTGATATTCGCCCTTGAAGTACCACGCCGCGCCGCGATCCGATAAGACCTGCGCAACCTCCGGCTTGAGTCGCAGCGCCTCGTTGTAATCGTCGATGGCGCGATCGTATTTCCCGGTAATGTTGAAGACGTTGCCACGATATGCGTAGCCATCGGCATTGTCCGGCTCGAGCCGGATGGCCTGGTTCAACGCTTCAAGCGCCGCGACCGACTTGCCGCTCTGGCGAAGGATTTCGCCGCGTGCGCGAAAGGCGCGCGCCAGGCCCTGATCCCTGGCGATCGCCGCGTCGAGTTCGGCCAGCGCCTTGTCGGTCTGGCCGCTGTTATGCAGCGCCACCGCACGGGTGATCACGGCGTCGAGCCGATCGGCGTCCGATGTTGCCGAATCTTCGATCAAGGCTGTACAGCTTTCGACCAGTGTTGCGGGCGCCACATCGCTCCGCGCCGCACAAGCCACCGCCGGTTCGTCGGCCGGTTGGGCGCTCGCGGCCATGGAAGACAGGACTACGCCTGCAAGGATCGCACTTGCGGCAAACAGAGAAGCAAAAGATCGCATGACCGGCTCTCAAATGATTGGCGTGGCAGGCGGCCACGCCGCTTTCAGAGGCTTTGTCGCGGCAGCGGCTACGCAGGTTCGAAAGTCGGCATTACGGCGAATGCCATGTCGAACGTCATCTCCGGGCTCAGACGGAATCGCAGCAGGCTTCAGTGCCGATCGAGCGCCATCAGGTGATCGAGACGCTGACGCATCGTCTTCTGCAAATCGAAATCCGGCCGACCGAATTCGGCATTGCGGCGGGCGATGAACTCGTCCTGCTCACGCTGCATGGCGCGGCCGGCGCGAACGTTGTCCTTGCCCGCCTCGCGCACGATCTTGGTATTCACGGCGTTGATTTCGCGGTCGAGATTGGCAAGCTCCGGATTGGCGCAGATCGCCTTTTCGACCGGGCGCCTAGCCGCGGCACAATTGAAGCTCGGCTTGTTGTTGACCGCCATCATCGCGCCGATGCGCTCGATCTCGAGCGACAGCGACTTGTAGTTGGCCCGGGCCGCCGCGTGATTTGGGTTGAGCCTGACCGCGGTGCCGAAATCGTTGAGCGCGCGCGGCCGGTCGCCCTTCTTGCGCCACAACTCGCCCCTGGCATTGAAAGTGTCGGCGAGCGAGGGGTCGAGCCGGAGCGCCAGATCATAGTCGGAGATCGCACGGTCGATCTGCTCCTTGCGCTCATAGGCGGCGGCGCGCGCGATCGCCGCCTTGATACGGTCGATCTTGGCTGCCTTGTCATTGTCGATCAGCCCAACGCAGCCGACGATGATCCTCTCGTCTTCGCGGGAGGTGACGGCGGCCAAGCAGGGCGCGGAATCGATCTGCTCTTCGGTCGGCTCGGCGGTCGCCGCGGATGCGCTGTCGGGCGCAGCTTGCGAAGCCGCGCAAGCCGTGACAAGGCCCGTGATCAGGGCTGTGAAGGTCCGTCGCATCAAAAATCAGGTCACTTTTAGCGTGATCCCGCCATCGACCACGAGTTCGATGCCGGTAATGTATTTCGATTCGTCGGAGGCAAGAAACAGCGCCGCATTGGCGACATCCCAGGCATCTCCCATGTGTCCCATCGGCACCTGCGCGTCGCGCGCGCGCCACATCGCTTCGATGTCGCCTCCGGCATAACTGGCCGCAAGGCCGGCCGAATGCTCCACCATCGGCGTCTTCATCAGCCCCGGCAGGATCGCGTTCACCCGCACCTTTTTGGGCGCGAATTCGACCGCCGTAGTGCGCGTCATCTGGTTCATCGCGGCCTTGGTTGTGCCATAGGTGACGTAGGATATGCCGAGGTGGCGGATCGAGGCGATTGAGGAGATGTTGATGATCGAGCCGCCGCCTTGCGCCACCATTACCGGGATGACGTGCTTCATCGCCAGGAACGCGCTCTTGAGATTAACGGCGAACACGCGGTCCCAATCGGCTTCCGCCACATCGATCACGCTTCCGGTCTCGGCTACGCCGACATTGTTGTCGAGCACGTCGATGCGGCCGTAGGCCGTCAGGCAGGCCGCCACCATCGATGCGATGTCTTCGGCACGCGAGGCATCCGCGGTGAACGCAATCGCCCTGCCGCCTTCGCCAGCGATGATTCCGGCGGTTTCTTCCGCGGCTGCTGCGTTGCGATCGACGCAAAATACCTGCGCGCCCTCGCGCGCAAAGGTCACGGCTGTAGCCTTGCCGTTGCCCCAGCCCGGCCCGATCGAGCCGGCGCCGACCACGATCGCTGTCTTCCCGTCGAGCCGTCCCACCAAAGCATCTCCGTCTTTCGTCGAAATTGGCGGGCGATAGGCCCACGGTCAACCCATTCGTTTGGATCAGTTTGGGGAAGATGCTTCGGACAGGTCTGTTTCGATTTCGAAAGTTGAGCAGACCAGACGCGCCAGGCGGCGGGCGCGGCTGCAGACCCGGAAGAGACATGGCAGAGGACGGAGCGTAGTGCTAAAAAAATCCGGAGGGTCAACGCTTGAGGAGACGCCACCATGTCAATCTATATACTGCGTGGTCGATATAGCTCGGAAGCGCTCAAAGGCATGATCGCAAGCCCCGAAGACCGCGAGGCCGCCATTGCCAAGGTCGTTGAAAAAGCCGGCGGCAGGCTGCTTTCGTATTACCTGACCTTCGGAGACGATGATTGGCTGGTGATAATTGATTGCCCGAACAACGAAGTCGCGATGACCGTTGCGATCGTCGGAGCCGCAGGGGGCAGCAACACGGACACAAAAACCACCGTTGCCATGACGACAAAGCAGGCTATGGCCGCCTTTAAGGCAGCTGGTGAGCTAGCGAAATCGTTCAAGAGCGCAGGTCGCTGACCCCAATTTCATACTGCCCTTGAGTTACGGCCTCTCCGCGTTGGCTCTTTTTTGCCTCCCTGGCCCGTGCGCCTGCATGATGCAGGGCCAGGATGAGGCGATGACTTCCGGAACTGCTGGAGGGCCATTGCATATCCACTTTCGCGAGCAAGGCCGACAACGCGCGTCTGCCCGGCACCGCGCGGATTTGTAAGCATACGCTCTAGCAACATCGTGTTTGCCCGCGTAGTCTCGCGCCGCGAACCGGCCCGACAGAGGCCGGTCCTATCCTGGAGAACGCCATAATGCCTGTGTTTCGCACAACCGGACTATCCTTGGGCGCGGCAATCCTGCTTTGCAGCGCCAGCCTCACACTCGTCCACGCCAAGCCTTTCATGATCGTCGGTCTCGACGAGAAGGTATTGTGGGACGATGATGGCAAGACGGTCCTCTCGCCACCGGGCAAGGATTCAATCCTGCTCGTCGATCTCGCTGATCCCGAAAATCCCAAGATCGCAGCCACCCTGCCGCTGGAAAATTCGGTCGTCGGGCCGCCGGTCAACCTCGACATCGATCCATCCGGCTCGGTCGCTCTCGTTGCGAATTCCGTCGACGTGGTGAAAGAGGGCGATGCGTTAAAGCAGGTCCCGGACAACAAGATCTACATCATCGATCTGAAAGCCAACCCGCCGAAGCTCGCAGCCACCATTACCGGCGGCAAGCAGCCGTCGGGTCTGAGCTTCAGCCCGGACGGCAAGATGGCGCTGGTCGCCAATCGCGCCGACAATTCGGTCAGCGTGCTCTCCGTCAACGGCACCGACGTCAAGGTTACCGACACGATCAGCTTCCCCGACAGCGTTGCGCATGTGCTGTTCACGCCGGACGGCAAGCGGGCGCTGGCGGTGCGATTCCCGGCGCACAAGGTCTCGGTGCTCGACATCAACGACGGCAAGGTGACCTACAGCAAGATCGACCTGCCGACCGGCCAGTGGCCCTACAACGTGGTGGTGACGCCGAACGGCAAGATCGCGCTGACGTCGGATAACGGCAACTCCGGAGCGTCCGACGGCAGTGTCGACACCACAAGCGTGATCGATCTCGAAGCCAATCCGCCGCGGATCATCGATCGCGTGGTGGTTGGCGACGGCCCGGAGGGGCTTGCAATGTCACCGAAGGGCGACGTTGCGGTGGCTGCGATCCTGCGCGGATCGAACAACAAGAAGGCCTTCTACTACAACAAGAACGGAAGTCTCTCGATCCTGAAGATCGACGGCAAGAAGGTGACCAAGACCCAGGATATCGAGGTCGGCGGATTGCCCGAAGCGGTCGTGTTCACGCCGGACGGCAAGTATCTTCTCGCCGGCAATTACCTGACTGAGGATTTTTCGATCCTCAAGGTCAACGGCAGCGAGGTCACCGACACCGGAAAGCGGTTCAAGGTGCCGGGTCATCCGGCCTCGGCGCGGATCGGACATTGAATTCCGCTCGGATCGTGCTTTGCCAGCACACTCGGTTCACCTCTCCCCCTTGCGGGAGAGGCATAGGCCGCCTTTGGCGGCCGTCGATGGTAAAAACGCCGAAGTAAAGCTTCGGCTGTGTCGCATCGAAGATGTGATCCGGGTGAGGGGTGCTGCTCTCATGACAGACTATAACCCCTCACCCCACCCTCTCCCAAAGGGGAGAGGGTGCGCACTTTTTTCGCGGCCAGAGTTCAATTCGAGTTCACACTGACCGGTGTCAAAAATGGCATCGGCCAAAGCTGCCTGCCAATCGCCGACACCCGCCCCCTCACCCGCTGCGCTCGAACTGGCGCATCGCCTCGCCGCGTGCGAGCAGACGCTTGGCGTTGCTGTAGGTCGGCAACTCGACCAGCGAACCATCCAGCTCGACGCGGGCCTCGCCCTTGGCGCGGGCCGATTCGAACGCCGCCACAATGGTACGGGCGCGACCGATCTCTTGTTCATCCGGAGACAGAATCGCGTTGATGACGGCGGCATGCGCGGGGTCGACCAGGCTCTTTGCGACATAGCCCAGCCTGCGCGCCCAGCGCGTATCGCGCTTCACACCCTCCACATCGCTCCAGGTATAGGGGCAGTCCACTGCAACAACACCGGCGGCCACGCATTCGACGATGAAGCGTTGCCGGCAATAAGCGAGTTCAAGGCCGTCCTGTCCGCGCTCGGCGCCGAGGTCGGCGGCGAGGTCTTCCGCGGCGAGCAGGCAGGCGGTCGTTCGCGGGCTTGCCTTCGCAATCACAGCCGTCTGGACCAGCCCACGCACATATTCGATGTTCGGCAGCAGGGCTGTGGAGCCCGAGGGGATACCGTAGTCGCGCTCAAATCGCGTCACCGCTTCATCCAGCCGCACGACATGATGCGGCTCGGCGACCTTCGGCAGCGCCACGACATCGGGCGCGCCGCGCATCACCGCGGCAAGATCGTCCATGCCGTCCTGCTCCAGCGGATTGACGCGCACCCCGACCACGGCTCCCGCCGCTCGCCATGCGCGATAAAGATCGCCCGCGAGCGAGCGCGCCAGGGGCCGGGACGATGGCGGCGTAAAATCCTCCAGCTCCTGGATCAAAACGTCGGCGCCGCTTGCCGGGGCGCGATGCAACACAGGCTCGTTTGCGCCTTCAAGAAACAGCCAGGACCTGCAGAGTTGCGCGGGTCGGACACGGCGCATCGGAGCTTCCTTGAACCGGGTTCTGGCTCACCCATCCATGACGGCGAACCTATTGAAACGTCATGTCCAGACACTTGGAGATGTCGGTGCCAAGACCCGAGCTGATGGTGATGCAGCCGCGCACCCGTTGCTTGGTATTATCGCTGGCCCATACCGAATAGCCGCCGCTGCCGAAGAACGAGTTGGTATTCGGCGGCTCGGTCTCGGCCGCGTCGAACGAATAGCTGGAATCGGTGTCGAAGATGCGGGGCCGCTTGGTGCAGCCGCCGTCGGCCTGGACGTTGATCACTTCCTTGTTGTCACGCGTCAGCGCCAGGCTGACCTGGCACCTGAAATATTCGGATGTCCTGACATTGAAGACATAGGCGTAGGATTTGCAGGTCGCGGTATTGAGCTTGCCGGCGCTCAAACCCCGGCTGCAGGAAATCCGCTGGCTGTTGCTGAGCTTGAACTCGTCGGCCTGCGCGAGGCTGCCGAACAGAACAAACAGCGCAACGCCTGAACAAATTTTCACAACATGGTTCATCCGAGTAATCCCCATAGGCTTTTTTGCGAACGCGCGGGTTTCTACATTTGCGTTCCGGAGCGGTGGGCCAGAATCGGCGAGGAAGATAGTCGCGAAGTGCAAGCCGGGAAATCACAAAGTAAAGCGCCACTAAGGTCGAAACAGGCTTCGTGTTGACGCGCCAATACCGTTCGTGATTTGTTCAGAAACGATGGACCCGCACGGATTTTGCGGGCCGGTGGCGGGAGCATGCAGGATGACGCGATTTTCAACCAAGACCCTTGTGATGGCCGCAGCGATGGCCGCCCTGACGGCACCGGCATTCGCCGAACAGCCGACGCCGTGGGAGCTGAAGCCGGACATGGGGTATGGCTACGACAAGGAAGGCAAGATGTTTGCCTACAAAATGGGGACCAGCAATGCAGGCCTGCTGCTGAAGGGCGCCAAGAAGGTGCCGAAGGGCACGCTGTTTTTCATCGGCCAGAACGGTCAGCTCTACATGCGCACCGGACCGTACCTCGAGGGCGACGGCAAGTTCATGTTCGGGCCACACTGAGCCGACGTGACGTCATCGCGCGCCGCGCGGACGAGGCGGCCGACGATGATCTAGAACGCAGCCGCCAAATCCCTTGCGCCCGGCGAATTGCTGTTGCTGTCCATCCGGCTGTCGGTGATCGCCAATAGTTTCGCCACGGTGTTGTGGCGGATGGCGACGGGATTTCGCTCATAGCCTGCACGCTGGAAGAAATTCGAAGTCGGGACCAGATCGCGCATGGCTTGCGGCATCGTCACCATGTCGAGCCCGGTGCCGTCGCCGGTGAGGTTCATCATCTCAAGCTCAGCAGCGCTCAGCGGGTGGGCATAACCCTTGGCGCGGGCGAAAATGACCGAGGTCAGGAGCTTGTGGGTCTGCAACATCGGACCGACGTCGATGTCGAGCACCATGGCATGGATGGCCCAGCCCTGCGGCGTATCGGCAAGTTTTTCATGCGCCGACCAGTCGTCCGGTACCGATCGCGCATAGGCGACCATCTTCCTCAGCACGGCGATCTTCTGCTCCATCGCCTTGCGCGGCGCTCCCGACAGTTGCGCGGCCCGTTGCGTCAGTTCGCGAACGAATTCGCCGCCCTGCTCGGCGATCAATTCGACGCTGTTGGTGGTGAGCAACTGGTTGTAGCCGATGGCGGTGGAGATCGCCCGGCCGCTGCGCAAGCCGGATTGCATGTCGTAATTGCCGTTGCCGCCGGTCTCGAACGAATAGACCCGTACCGCCTGTTCGCGGGTCAGGCCCGCGGCCGAAGCCATGCGCGCATAGGCGCGCTTGAACTCGACCTCATTCGCAGGCTTTTGCGGTGTCCACTGGAAATGCTCGCTTGCCGCCTGCAGGAGATCGCCGATCAGGGGAATCGCCTTGTACTGGCGCGGCCTTATCTCCGGCGCCTCCTCGCCTTCCGGATTCACCGGCCGCTTGGGCCCGGTGTAAACCGGCGGCTGTGTCAGCACGTAATCGTCAAGCGCGATAGCTAGGTGCTCGCGCCGCTTGGCGTTGCGGCCCCGCCGCTTCTCCGCAATCGAATTCCAATAGGCGCCCGCCTCCTCTTCGAAGGCCCCACGTGCCTCCTGGTATTGGCGAAGCAGCCGGCGATAGTCCGCGATCGCCTGGGGCGAGGCGGCCTGCGCCATGGCGTCGGTGCTTGCGGTCTGCGGCGGCGCGGCCGCATCGGTGGCGCTTGCCTGCGGCGCCATCAGGACCAGCGCGGCCCAAAAACGAATCACATGAGGTGGCATTGCGATGTTTTAGAACATGATTCGGAAAAACGGGACCGTTTTCGAGCGCGATTCCTCACTCCGGCTCGACGCCGCTGGCCTTGACGAGTTCCGACCATTTCCGCTCATCGCGGTCGATGAAAGCGGCATAGTCTTCCGGACTGCCCGCCGCAATCTCGGTGCCGTCGAGGGCGAGCTGCTTCTTTACCTCCTCGGAAGCGAGCGCGGCGCGCAATTCCTTGTTGAGCCTTTCGATGATCGGACGCGGCGTGCCGGCCGGAGCCGCCAGGCCGTAATAAAGCGAGGCATCGAAGGATGAAAGGCCAGCCTCGATCAAGGTGGGCACCTCCGGCAGCAATGCGTTGCGCGTGGTGCTCGTCACCGCCAGCGCCCGCAAGAATCCCGCACTGACGTTGGCATGGGTCGCCGGTATGGGCGCAAACGCCATCGGAATGTGCCCGCCCAGCAGATCGCTCAGCGCGGGGCCTGTCCCCTTGTAGGGAATATGCACGAGCTTGATTCCCGCCGCGCGCGCGAAATATTCGCCGGTGATATGGCTGACCGTGCCGACACCGGCGGATCCGAAATTGACCTTGCCGGGATTTGCCTTGGCATAGGCGATCAGCTCGGCAACCGTTTTGGCCGGAAATGACGGATGCACCACCAACGAGGTGGGCGCATGACCAATCATCCCGATCGGCACAAAATCCTTGCGCGGGTCATAACCGACGTTTTTGTAAAGGGACGGCCCGATGGCGAGTGTCCCGGTGTATCCCACAAGAATTGTATAGCCGTCCGGATCGGCCTTGGCCGCCGCCTTGGTGCCGACCGTGCCGCCGGCGCCGCCGCGATTGTCGACGACGATGCTTTGACCGAGCAGCTGGCTCATCTTGTCGGCGATGACACGCGCGACGATCGAGGTGCTGCCTCCGGGCGGAAACGGAACTATGAACGTGATGGTGCGGCCAGGCCAGGATTGCGCCTGTGCATGATGGACGCTGCCGACAGAGCTGAGCACAAAAGCGAGAATGCAAAGCGAAGCGTTCAGGCCGCGCATCCGGCGAACCTCCAGAAAACCCTTGTCATTATTGCCGGCGGCATCGTGTTCAAAAGGCGGGCGGTCTGCAAGGCGACTTCCGGACCAGGCATACAAAAAGCTGCTATTTCCATGCAAAGACCGGCTGTTCCAGTTCGGCCACGCGCGTATCGCGGCCCGCGAGCACCTCGCGAAACTGATAGATCAGCGCAGCCGTCGGCGCATGGATGAATTGGCCCTCGTGACGAAACCGGATGACGCGCCGGTTGCTCTCCGGAATCGTGACGAAGTCGAACGCCTGCACCTGTTCGATGTCTTCGATCGCGATTCGATGTACGGAAGCCACCTCCGCCGGATTGGGCGAGATCTCCGCTTTCTTATCCGCCCACACCACGACCGGGGTGATGAGATAGCCCGACCGGGTCGGATAATCATCGAGCAGGCCGAGCACGGTGCTGGCCTCGAGGGCGAGACCCAGTTCCTCGCGCAACTCGCGCAGGCTTGCTGCGATGACGGTTTCGCCGTCGTCGCAGCGCCCGCCCGGCAGCGCCCATTGTCCGCGATGGGCGCGCAGGTCTGCCGCGCGCATGGTGAGCAGAAGCGCCATCCCGCCCCGCGCTGCATCGGCTTCGACGAGCGTGATCGCGACCGCGGCCCGCTTCAAGTCGGTCCCCGCCGGGTCTGCCGGCAATCGCGCAAAGGCTGCGCAGCGCTCTGCAACGTTTCGCCGGGTCGTATCGTCGAATGGCCTCACCATCCCGCTTGACTACACCAGAGCGGTAACGGATGAAATGGTCGCCATTCCATACCGGCGGTTTATCAAAGAGCTCCTGTGACGAAAGACATCTGATGACAAAAGATTTGGCCGCTGCGAAACTGAAGGCCGACGGATGGACGATCGTTGAAACGAGCGGGTTTCTCAGCCTCGTCGGACCGCTGTGGCAGCGCGTGGTGAACGGCGAGCATGAATATGCGATCCTGGCGCAGGACAAGCACCACAACCGCCGCGGCCTGGTGCAGGGCGGACTATTGATGACGTTTGCCGATCGCGCTTCCGGCATGACGGCGCGATATGTTTCCGGCAAGCCCACGCTCGCCACGATCCAGATGGATACTCATTTCATCGACAGCGCCCAAATCGGCGAGCTTCTGATGTCGAAGCCGCGCGTGATCCGCGCCACCCGCAGCCTCATCTTCACCACGGCCGAGGTGACCGCAGGCAGCCGCTGCGTCGCCACCGCCAGCGGGGTGTTCAAGATACTGAAAAACGATAGCTAGAAACAACGCGCTTCCCGCGATTGTGAGCGCCAAGGCCGCTTCTGCTCCCTTTATTTCCGCTCGTCGCGTGGGTATCAGCCCCACAGACTTGCAAAAACTGAAAGGACCGAACCCCGTGGAATATCGTCAACTCGGCCGCAGCGGCCTGAAAATCTCACCGATTTGCCTGGGCACCATGATGTTCGGCGGGCCGACCGACGAGGCGGTGTCGAAGCGGATCATCGCCAAGGCACGCGAGGCCGGCGTCAACTTCATCGATACCGCGGATGCCTACTCGAACGGCATTTCGGAAACCGTGGTCGGCCGCGCCATCTCCAACAACAGGCCGGCTTGGGTGCTCGCCACCAAGCTTGCCAACCCCATGGGCGATGATCCCAATCGTGGCGGGCTGTCGCGACGCTGGGTGCTGCAGGCCGCCGATGAAAGCCTGAAGCGGCTCGGCACCGATTACATCGACATCTATTATCTGCACCGGGAAGACCATTCGACGCCGCTGGCAGAGACCGTGCGCGCGATCGGCGAACTGATCCGCCAGGGCAAGGTGCGCTATTTCGGCCTCTCCAACTACCGCGCCTGGCGCATCGCAGAAATCTGCAACATCTGCGATGACCTCGGCATCGATCGTCCGATCGTCAGCCAGCCCTATTACAACGCGATGAACCGCATGCCGGAAGTCGAGCATTTTCCGGCCTGCGGCTATTACGGTCTTGGCATCGTCCCCTACAGCCCGCTCGCGCGCGGCGTGCTGACTGGCAAATACCGACCGGATGCTGCGCCCGACAAGGAGACGCGCGCAGGCCGCAACGATACCCGGATGATGCAGACCGAGTGGCGTCCGGAATCGCTTCGGCTGGCGCAACAGATTCGCGCCCATGCCGAGGCGCGCGGCATCACTGCCGGACAATTCGCGGTATCCTGGGTGCTCAACAGCGGCTTCGTCACCGGCGTCATCGCCGGTCCGCGCACCGAAGAGCAATGGGACGATTACGTGCGCGCGCTCGATTATCGTTTCACCGCCGAGGACGAAGCCTTGATCGATCGCCTGGTCACCTCAGGCCATCCCTCAACGCCCGGTTACAACGATCCACAATATCCGATTGAAGGACGCAAGCCGCGAACCTCGGGCTGAAGCGCGATGATTCCTGGTTGAACCGCCTAAAGCCCGATGGCTTTAGGTCGAATCGCCATCGCGCTTTGGTTTATTGTTTACGCGTGATCTCCGCGCAAACACGTTCGCGTTTGTCGCGAGGGAAAACCGCTACACACTTTTCCGGATCATGCGCTAATGCGTCGGCGCGTTGGCCGGTGACTGAGAGACCGACCTCATCCAGAAGACGGGTCTCACGATTCCGTGCTCGGTCAGCTTGCCCCTTTCGACATGCGCCTGCCACGCCTAAGGTGCGCATTGTCAGCGTGGCCCGTGGGGGGAGGAGTAAGTAGCATGCAAAACCCCAACCGCCTGTTCACTGCGCTTGTTGTCGTATCGGCCCTTGCGTCGACGGCTTTGACCTCAACTACCGCAGCCCAGGCGCGGACGGCCAAACCCGTTCGTGTTTACATCACGGCGCCCGTGGTAACGCCTTACTGGGATTCCAATATCGTTCCGCGATATCGCTATCGCCCGCAGGACGACCGCATCGATCCATACGGCCCGCCCGTAGTGCCGGTGATACGCTACGGGAATCAAGAGGTGACGCTTTCGGCGTGGAACTGGTGGTACTGGTAGGGACGCCGGTCGTGCTCTTGGCGAAGCAGCCAGTCTTGGCCGGCAAAGACTGCCGGGAGCCCGGACGCGCTCTTCCGCCTATGGATTGAAATGTAAGAGAAAATCCTTTGGCCCGGGGCTTGCTTCGCTCTCACGCGAGTAGCTTTTTATGCCGGTTGCGTGAGTTTTTAGCCATCGGAGCAATTTCATGACGCGACACCATATTCTGCCGCCGCTCGCGTACCTTCCGCCGCAGCCGAAGAAGATCGAGAAACCCAGACGTCGCATCCGTGTCGGCGATCTCGAAGAAACGGAAGAGGCCGCGCAAACAACCGAGGCGAGCGCGGCCAACCAACCTCGTCTGCCCGGCAGCGTGCTCTCAAAGCCTGACTCGCTTCCGATCGAAGGATCGGAGCACAAGCCGCATCATCCGCAAGGACGCCTCAGCGAAAGCACGCTGAGCGTGATGCTGCAGGCTCAGGAAGCCGATTGACGGCCAACGCGGCTGGCGGCGCATCCAGCGTTTGCGAATTTTCGCAGCATGTCTTCGAAGGCGAGCTTGATCCGGCGAACGGCCGGCGTCTTGTAGAGAAAACCTTCGTTGCGCGCGTGCACCAGCATCGAGGCATTCACTTCGAACACGACGAGATTGCCGGAATTATCCAGCGCGCAATCGATGCCGCAATATTCTAGCCCGATACGGTCGCGGATGATCTCCAGCGCCTGATATTGCGCAGGGCCGAACACTGCGGCGGGCTCGTTCAGAAACGCTTCCTCTTCGCGCTGCATCCACGGCTGGTTGGCCATGTCGGTCGAGACGTGATGAAGTTTCCAGCCGTCTCCGATGCAAAGGTGATAGGGCAGGATCTGGTCGTCGACGAAGATGAACCGGTATTTGCGGAAGTAGCCGTCATCCGAGCGGTAATCGATATATTCGATCAGATAGTGGTCGTGATCGGACCGTTGTGACAGAAAGGCCGCAAGCGCCGCGTGGTCCTCGAATTTTTCGAAATCATCGCCGCCATGGGTTCCGGACAGGCGCGCCAGCACGGAGGCAGTGAATGGAAACAGAGCTTGCAGCGCGGCCGGGGAACGATCGGCGCCGGCCTTGAGGCGAACGGCTTTCGGAACGCGGCAGCCGGGGATCGCCTGCAACAATTCGGCAACGGCGTCCCGCGTGGTGCGCAGGATCCTGCGCGGGTGGTTGATCACCGGCTTGCCGAGCCGATCGACCAGATCGGCGGCGGCCGGCAAAAGCGCCTCGGTTTGATCCGTATCCGAAATCAGATTGACCACCAGCCGGACATTCTCGTCGAACATCGCTTGCTCATATTCGCGCGAAGCCAACATCGAGAGCGTATCGGTGTCGTAAAAGGCATCCTGGAACAGATATTCGGTGGGCGTGTTGCCGCCGAACGGTGCGTAAAGTGCCAGCAGGCGGAATTCCGCCGGCGATTTTGCGGCGGGCCGCCGGATCAGCGGCTCGAGCCTGGCGGCTTCTTCGTAGGCGGCTTGCGCGCCTGCGACATCGCCCATTGTCTGCTTGAGCGCGCCGATCCAGTTGACGCTTTCGGCGTCACGCGGGTTGAGGCCGACGGCCTCTTGAAAACATTCGATCGCAAGCGCCGGCTCGTTCAGTTCAAAATGCGCACGGCCGAGCTGATGACGTAACCGGCTATCGTGCGGACGCTCGCTGACCAGCTCGGCGAGCAGGCCCCTGGCCACGATGTATTGTTGTGCTGCCATCAGCGCCTGCACGAGATTGGCGCGCGCCGCCCAGTGGCGCGAATTCAGCCTCAGTGCCTGCAGATAGAGCGCAATTGCTTCCTGATGTTTCCCTGCCAGAAGGTGCAGATCGGCGAACTTGCACCAGCAGTTCGTCAAATGTGGCGCCAGCCTCAACGCCGCCTGGTAGTTACTGGACGCCAATTCGAATTCGCCGCGGAGCGCGGCGGCTTCGCCGAGCCTTTGGTGCAACATGGCGATGGTTTCGCTGGATTCACCCGGCGCAGCGCTTTCGGCAAGACCCAGCTGGAATGCGGCAATCGCCTGTTCGGCTCTGCCGGCCTTGAGGCATTCCAGGCCGAGGCGCAGATGCTGTTCGGCGGGCGAGCCGGCAGATTCGGACACAACGCTGGCGAGGGCGCTTGCTGTCATGGGTTCTCACCTCGTGGGGGAGGACTGCGCGGAAGAGCCCGCAGACCTTGATCGCTGCGTGGTTAACAAAGCGTTAAGCGGATGGCGCGCCGCTTCGAATGCAAGCGCAGGTTAAGCGGCTGGCGACGCGAGCACTCGTAACGACCTTGCTATTTCCGACGGCCGACCATCTCGAACACCGCTCCCGGATCGTTGTCCTCAAAGCGCAGGTCGAAATCGTGGAGATTGGCAATCGCCGCGGCGATACTCAGACCCAAACCGCTGCCGGGAACGCGATGACCGCTCTCGGTCCGATAGAACCGTTGAAAGATTTTGTCGCGTTCCGCGGGCTCGACGCCGATTCCGTTGTCGCGCACGCGGATGACCGGACAGCCGTCTTCCTGCGTCACGGAAACGCTTACAGCGCCGTTCTCGGGCGTGAACTTGATCGCATTGCCGATCAGGTTGGAGACCGCCTCCCGCATCAGGTCGCCGTCCCCGAGAATCTGCACCGGAGACTGCACCTCAAGCGTCATCTTGATCGACTTCGAAGTCGCGAGCGGCTCGAAGAATTCGAACAGGTCGGTGCAGATCGCCGACAGATCGATGGTCGTGAACTTACTCGATTTCGGACCGTATTCGACATCGGCAAGGCGCAACAGCGCCGCCACCGTCACCATCGCTTTGTCGATATGGGCCAGCGCCTGCTTGACCACCGCGCGCAGCTGCTCGTCGTTTGATTTTTCCAGCCCGCGCTCGAGCTGCGCATGCACGACGGCGAGCGGGCTGCGCAGGTCATGGGCGATGTTGTCGCCGACGCCCTTGATCTGCACCAGCAGGCGCACGATCTCGTCGAGCATCAGGTTGACATCTTTCGAGATCTTGTCGATTGCATCGTTGCCCGAGCGAACCGGCAGGCGCAGATGCGTGTCTCCCTTCATGATCTGCGCGATCGTATCGTGGATGGTGGTCAGGCGCCGCGAGGCGCGTCGCGCGAAAAAGGCGCCGATGGCGAGAGCGAGCAGCAACATCGGCGCAAGCGCGGCAGCCAGCGCGTTCTGGACGATGCGACGAAATGCAAGCGATTCGAGCAGGCTTCGCCCCAGCACCATGATGTTGCCGTCGGACCGCATGCGCGCCACGAAGATTGCGGGCTCCAGGCGATTGTCGCCGCCGCTCACGGGCGAGGCCGCCATGAAATGGGCCTTTCCGTCGAGCGCAATCGCGGGCAGCACGCCGATATTGCCGAACATGAGCTCGTGGTCCGGGCCAAAAAGCGCCGCATAGTCGATCCGGCGCAGATCATGCGTCAGCCGGACTTCGAAGGCGTTTCTCAGTTCATCGATGGAGCGATCGGCGCTCTTGGCGGCTTCGTCCTCGAGAATGAGACGATTCCTTTTTTCGTTCGCTTCCCGGATCTCGAGGTAGACCAGACCGAATACGGCCGTGGTCGCAACTGTCGTGACCAGCACGAACGCCAGCGCCAGGCGTACCGCGGCGGAGCGCAGGAATTCAGGCATTGGCGTTCAGCATGAAGCCCGCTCCGCGTATGTTCACGATCAGAGAAGGGACACCCCGGACGTCGATTTTCTTGCGCAGGTTGCTGATATGGACATCGACGACGTTGGTCTCGATGGAAAAATTGTAGTGCCAGACGTCCTGGAGCAGCATCGCGCGGGTAATCACCCGGCCCTGATGGCGCAGGAAATACTCCAGGAGCTTGAACTCGCGCGGCAGCAAATCGATCCTGGTGTCGCCGCGACGTACGGTCTGTTCGATCAGATCCATTTCGAGATCGCCGGCGCGCAGTTTCGTGGTGCGCACGTCTTCGAGGCGGCGCAGCAGGGCTTCCACCCGCGCCACAAATTCCGCCATCGCGAATGGTTTGGCGAGGTAGTCGTCTCCGCCCGCTCTCAATCCGCGGACCCTTTCGTCGATGGAGGACAACGCCGAGATCACCAGGACAGGAACCTTGACGCCTTCCTTGCGCAGAACTTCCAGCGTCGCGAGGCTGTCCTCGCCGAATACCATCCGGTCCATGATCAAAAGCGCGGCATCGCCGACCCGCGCGGCATCGGCGGCCTCGGCGATGGACGCCGTTCGAACGAGATGGCCGAGCCGCTCGAGTGCCATTCGGATCTCGTTTGCCAGCTCGCTCTCGTCCTCGACGAGAACAATGGCCTGGGTGTGATTCGAGGTCGTCATTAACGACTTCCCCCTTTCATCGCCTCACGGCATCAGCCCCGGCGGCGGCGGAGGCGGCGGTGGATGCGGCGGATCCTCGATGAGATGTTTCACGGCAGCAATCGCGGCAGGCTCCGGATGCCTGACCGGTGGAATGATCTGCTCCGGCGGCCAGCCGCCGCCAAGCGCCTTGTAGAGTGCGACGAAGCTGTCGCCCGCAAGTCTGACGACCTCGGCGCGCTGCTGCTCCAGGGCGAATTGCTGCCGTTCGGCATCCAGCACGTTGAGGAAATCGGTCAACCCGCGATCGTAGCGCTCGCTCGCAACGTTGGTCGCCTGGCGCGCCGCATCGAGGGCAATATCCAAGCTGCGCAGGCTCTGCCGGTAGGCGCGATAGGTGGAGTTGGCTTCGTCAACCTGCTGGACGGCGACAAGAATTGATCGCTTGTAGGCCATCGCCAGCGCGTGCGCCTCGAAGTCGGCAATCTCGATCAAGGCATCGAGCGCCCCGAAATCCAGGATCGCGGCATTGATCGTCGGCCCCACCGACCCGATCCAGGTGATGGGAACAATGGAACCCGATCGCGGCCCGCCTTGCGCTCCGCCGCCGGCGGTAATCGCCACGGTGGGAAACAGGTCCGCCGTCCTGGCTCCAACGGTGGCGACCGCAGCCGCCAGCAGCCGCTCGGCTTCCCGGATGTCCGGGCGCCGGCGCAAGAGATCGACGGGCAGGCCGACCGGCACCCGGGTCGGAAGCTGTGGGGTTGCGCGCGGCCGTTGCAGTTTGCGGGCGAGGCCTTCGGGATATTCTCCAGCCAGGACGGCGATCGCATAAGCATTGGCCGCGATCAGCGCCCGGAGCGGTTCGACGTCCGCCTCAAGCGTTGCGACCTGGCGCTTTGCCAAGGTGACGTCCAGCTCGTTGGTCAGGCCACGATCGAGACGGGTCTGGGCCAGGTCGAGGATCTTCCGACTGGCCTCGATGTCGCGGTTGAGAATCTGCAGGCGGTCCTGGCGCGCGCGCAGATCGAAGTAAAGGCGGGCGACGTCTGCGGCGATAACGACATAAACCCAGTTCCGCGCCTCCTGAAGCGCTTCGACGGTGTAGACCTGCGCCTGGAAGCGGCGAGCGATCTTGCCGAAAATGTCGATCTCCCACTCGGCATCCAGGCCGCCAATCTCGGCGATCTTCTTGAGTCCGGCATTGTTGGTACCGTCTCTCAAGGCCTGCGCCGCCCTGCCCTTGGTCTCATCGGTGCCGGTGCCGATGCCGCCACCCGCCGAACCATTGAGCTGCGGCAAAGCGTGCGCGCCGATGGCAACAATTTGCAACCTTGCCTGCTGCAAGCGGTCCAGCGCGATGCCGAGATCGAGGTTGTTTTCCAGCGCGCGGGCAATCAGCTCGTTCAGGACGGGATCGTGCAGGCTCCGCCACCATTGCCACATGTCAGGGCTCGCACCGCTGGAGCCCGCTTCCTTGCCCGCTGGCGGATTGGTGAAGCTGGCGGGAACGGCAGCGTCCGGCGCGAAATATTCCGGACCGACGGCACAACCTGTCATGGCGATGGCCAACGCCAGCGAGCTCAGCCCAATCCAGCCTTTCACGCCGCAGATCCCGGTCCGACGAAGTTGGCCCATTCTAGGCTGCGCGGCGTCAGGCACATCAGGGTTCTGTACTACTGCACAGGTTTCTGGACCGAGGCGCTCTTGGCGTCGTCCGAATTTGCTCTCACTTTCGCGCCGGCTGTGATCTGGCTGCTCAGGTTGAGGGCGACCTTTTCGCCAACCGAAAGGCCGGTGCCGATCGAAACCATATTGCCGTCATCGCTGGCGATCGTGACGTCCCTGAAGGCAACGGCGCCGGAAGGCTCGACGACGGCGACTTGCGGTCCGCCCGACCGGTACAACATGGCCGCGGCCGGAATCTGGACCTGGGCGCCTCCGGTCAGTTCAAAATCGGCCTGCACGTACATGCCCGGAACCAGCAAACGGTCCGCATTCGGGACGTCGATTTCGATGCGAATGGTTCGTGACTGCGGATTGATGGCTCTCGCCGTCCGCGCCACCTTGCCTTCGAGACGCATGGTGGTGATGTCGGCACTTGTGATCACTGCGCTCGTGCCGGCTTTCATGAGCCGGTGGGCGACGCTCTGCGGCGCATGGACAAAAATGCGCATCGGCGAGTTTTCGGAAAGACGATAGAGAGAGGTCGTATTGGCGGTGGAACCGGCCGTCACCAGGTTTCCGAGGTCGATCTGACGCTGAACGATGGTGCCGTCGAACGGCGCCTTGACTTCCTTGAACTGCGTCAGCGCCGTGAGGCGGTCGACGTCGGCCTGCTGCAGCATAACCTGGGCGTGCGCGGCATTGAGCTCGGCAAGCGCTTCGGCGCTGCCGGCCTTCTTCGATTCGCGTTCCTGGTCGGATACGACGCCCTTGGGGGATTCGCGCCAGCGCTGATCGGTGGTGACCGCAAAATCGGCCCTCGCCTGCTTGACCGCGACTTGTGCGATGGCGGAATTCAACTTGGCCTTTGCGGCCAGAAGCTCGGCGTCAAGTTCGGGCGTATCGATGATCGCAAGCGTCTGGCCGGCGGTGACGTTGTCGCCGATATCGGCAAACCATTTGGCGACGTAGCCGTTGACCCGCGCATAGATCGCCGTCTCGTTCCAGGCGGCGGTCTCACCGGGCAACTTCAGCGATTGCGTCCCCGGGGAGGGGGTAATCGTGAAGACGTTGACGGCAGGAGCTTCCGTCGTCTCCTTGCCCGTCGCTTCCACCAGCCGTGCTTCCGCATCGTTTTTCGCGCGGTGCACGAAGAAAAAGCCGACGCCGAGCCCGATCACGATCACCGCGACGATACGTATGATCTTGCCACCGGTTCCTGGCGCGATCGCGCGGGTTTTCTCGCGATGATTCGCAGCGCTCGGCTCGTGGTCGTTTGTCAAAGGCGTCATCTGGCTTCCTGTCTGACCCATGCCTCTTTATCCCGACGCAGCAAACGGTATACCACAGGCACGAAAATCATGGTTGCCGCCGTGGCAAACAGCAGTCCGCCGATGACCGCGCGGGCCAGCGGCGCATTCTGCTCGCCGCCCTCGCCTACGCCAAGGGCCATCGGGATCATACCCAGAATCATGGCGCCGGCGGTCATCAGCACCGGCCGCAACCGGGTGTAGCCGGCGGCGATCGCCGCAGTGGTCTTGTCATCGCCAAGCTCCATGCGCTGGTTGGCGAAGGTCACTACCAGAATGCTGTTGGCCGAGGTCAGCCCGATGCACATCAGCGTCCCCATCAGGGCCGGAATGCTCAGGTGGGTCTGGGTCAGAAACAGCATCCACATCACGCCACCGATCGTGAACGGGACCGCGGCCAGCACGATCAGGGGGTCGACCCAGCTCTGGAAGTTGATGACGAGCGCGAGGTAGACGAGGATCACCGCCATCGCCATGCCGGAGAACAGGCCGCCGAAACTTTCGCGCATGGTCTCGACCTGCCCGCTCAGCGTGATCGACACCGGCGCCTTCTCGTTGGCCAGCACGCGCTCTCTTTCCAGCACCTTGTCGATCTCCGCTGCAGCCGAGGCGAGGTCACGTCCCTGCACATCGGCGTTGACGTCGAACACCGGGCGGATGTTGAGCTGCGAGGTGACCAGCGGTATATTCTTGCGGCCGAATTGAGCGACATTCATCAGGATCTGGCTCGACTTGCCGCCGGAGGTGCTGATCGGCACTGCCGCCAGGTCCTGCGTCGAATTCACCCGGTAGGTCGGCATCTGTACCACCAGCGGATAGCTCACGCTGTTCCTTGGATCGATCCAGAAATTGGGAGAGGTCTGCGCGCTCGAGTTGGCGGTCACCAGAACGTTCTTGGCGATCTGGTCCTCGCTCAGCCCGACCTGCTGGGCCAGGGTGCGATCGACGTCGATGCTGAGCGCGGGCGCGTCGGGAACCTGGAACACGTGCGAATCTACCACGCCCGGGATCGTATTCAGTTCGCCCGCGATCTTCTGCGCCAGCGCATAGGTGTCGAAGCTCTTGGGCCCGGAAATCCTGATATCGATCGGCGAGGGCTGGCCGAAATTCAGCACCTGATTGACGATATCGGCGGGCTGGAAGAAGAAAATCAGGTCCGGAAAGCGCTTGGGCAATTCACGCCTCAGGTCGGCGATGTGTTCGGCCGTCGGGGTGTGCTTCTCTTTCAGCGAAATCAGGATTTCGCCGTCCATGGGTCCGACGGTCGCCGAATCGCTCACCGCGATGTTGATGCCGCTGTAAGGCAAGCCGATGTTGTCGAGAATGACCTCGATCTGATCCCTGCCGACGATCTGGCGGATCGCGCTCTCGACTTCGGCGAAATAGCGCTGGGTCTCCTCAAGGCGGCTTGCCGGCGGCGCGCGAACGTGCAGGCGCATCTGGCCTGCGTCAACGGACGGGAAGAAGTCGCGGCCAAGATGCGGAAACAATAGCAGCGAGCAGATCATCAACACCAGGAAGAAAATCGCGGTGACGCCGCCCCGCCCGACGCACCAGGCGACGACGTTGCGATAGCCTTCGCGCATGCTGTTGAAGCCACCTTCGAATTTGTGGTGGATCAGGCTGAACGGGTTCAATCGCGGGCGCGGCGCGGCCTCGTGCGGAACCGCCTCGCCATGGTGCTCGAGCGAGGAGCGCATGAGAAAGGCGAACAGCACCGGCACCAGCGTAAACGACAGCACAAGACTTGCGATCAGCGAGATGCAGACCGAAAGCGACAGCGGCGAGAACAGATATTTGGCGGTGCCCTGCAGCAAAAACACGGGCACGAACACGACGCAGATGCAAAGCGTCGACAAAAGGGTGGGCATGGCCACTTCGCCGGAACCGGTGACGACCGCTTGTCGCAATTTGTCGCCTTCCCTGACATGACGCTCGATGTTCTCGATGACGACGGTGGAGTTGTCGACAAGGATGCCCACGGCCAGCGCAAATCCCCCAAGCGTCATCGTGTTGAGCGTCTGACCACCCAGATAGAGCACCAGGACGGCGGTGATGATCGAAAGCGGGATGGTGGCCAGGATAATCAGCGTCAGGCGCCAATTGCCGAGAAACAGCAGGATCATCATCGCAGTCAATCCGGCGGCGATCGCGCCGCCCATCAGCACGCTGTTCAGCGAGGCCTTGACGAAGACCGACTGGTCGAAAATCGGGTGGATGTTGACGCCCTTGGGCATCAGCCGTCGGATGTCGGGCAGCGCTTCGCGGATACCGTCGATCACGGCGAGCGTCGACACGCCGCCGGTCTTGCGCACCAACATCAGCGCGCCCGGCTGACCGTCGACGCTGACCGAATTGGTTTGGATCTGGAAACCGTCGTGAACGTGAGCGACATCGCGCACGAATACGACCCGGCCGCCCACTTCCTTGACCGGAAAATCATTGATCGTCGTGATCGCGTCCGGGCTCGTGTTCATCGACAGCGCGTAATCCTTGGTGCCGATCCTGACATCGCCCGAGGGAAGGATGACGTTCTGCTGCTGGAGCGCGGCTGCGACATCGGAAGGCGACAAACCGCGCGAGGCAAGCGCCTGCTGATCGAGATCGACCATGATCACGCGAGGCTTGCCGCCATAGGGATAGGGCACTTCCGCGCCGTGCACGACCGCCAGATCGGGACGGATGATGTTTTGGCCGAGATCGTTCAGCTTGGTGTCAGGCAGCGAGTCACTGGACAGGCTGAGCTGGATGATCGGGACGTCGGTTGCGCCATAACGCAACACCAGCGGCGGCGTGATGTTCGGCGGCATGTATTTGAGGACGACCAGCGCGCTGCTCGCCAATTGCGAAATGGCGCGGGTCACGTTGGCCCCTTCGTGGAGGTATATTTTCTCGACGCCTACCCCGTTATACGACGTGGCCTCAATGCGGCTGATGTCATCGACCAGCGAGGCAAGCTGTCTCTGATGCAGCGTCAGGATGCGATCACGGATTTCCGGGGCGCTCATGCCCTGATAGGTCCAGACCACGCTGACCACGGGAATGTCGATTTCAGGGAAAATATCGACGGGCATGCGCAACCCCGCGCCGATGCCCATGAGGCAGACGAGGATCAGCGAGGCGATGATCGTATATGGCCGCTTGAGCGCAAAGTCAGCGAACCACATTTAATAACAGGCCTCAGCAGCTGGCATGGCATCGGACCTCTGGTTCTTCCGGAAATCCGATGATCATCGACGTCTGTTCCACGGTATCGCCGGAGCGTCTCCCATCCGCTCCGAGTCCGGTGGACCCGTTACAGTTCTGAGAAACCTATCATGAGATTGTTTCGTCTGTCGACGCGCACTTAGGTAGCCGGGGCTTGCCGCGAAAGCGATTAAAGTAGATTTTAGTATCGAAGAGAGCGCCCGGTTTATTGGGATATTTTGCGCCTACCGCAGTGCAATGCGATGCGCGCTTTTCAGTCCGCAGATAAATCTCAACGATAACTTGGCAGCTACTTGCGAGGCCTGCCGCGCTTGGCGAACACCAGGCCTCGCTCGTCGGCGGAACAGCGAAGCGCGCTTGCCACCTTTAGGGCCTCGTTGCGTTCGGGCCCCGGGGCCATCCGGCGCGCAAGCTCCAGCGCATCCGCTGCCGCAACCTCCAAGTCCAGCCGGTCCCGATCAGATGAGCCCTGAGTTTCCTTCCTCATCGCGCCGCCGCGCTCCCTGCCCATGTTTTGGTCATAGACCGGTATAGGAGTGCCTCGATTCGCTGTCAACGTCACCAGGAAACCACGCAAGGCATTGTCCACGCGGCATTTTGTAGCCTGTCGATGCGAATGGCCAGGCCAGCGGAAGAACCGCTGGTCGGGGCGCGGCGGGCCGCTAAGCGAACGTGATCAGCTACCCCTTCCGGGTTCGCAGAGGTCCTGAAGCGCCGGCGTCGCCAGGCGACGCGGCTTTTCTGCCCTCAAGACAGGAGCGGGGACTCCAATTTCCGGCTGCGGTTCTGACTCGGCTGGGCAACGCTCTCGGCGAGATCCGTCGCGTTCGCGGCTGCTCCCGAATCGATGGGGCTCGCGGCCACGCGCAGATTGCGCCGCCCTTCATAGAATTCCAGCACACGCTGCGCCGTTCGGACCTCGAGCCGTTCGTAGTTCTCCCGCGCGCGATCAAGATCCGCTTTGGACATGCTGCGATTTGCGGCCCTCATCAACAAAAGAGCCTTGACCGTTGCCCAAGTGCAGCGGGCGGCCTTTGCGACGATCTGGACGACGCCGGGATTCTCATTGAGGACCGCCCGCTCCGCCACCTCTATCGGACAACGTGCAAGAACCGACAAGGCCAGTACCGCCTGCTCAAAATCCTGTCCCCGCGCCGCCGCGTGCACCTTGGATTCCCCAAGCTCCTTCCAGTATTTGAGCCGCCTCACTTTTTTCCTTGCCTTGGCATGATCGGAAGACTCGTTGCGGATCTCAAGGTTAATTTCGTCGGCTACCTCCGTCACCGCGCCCTGCGCGGCTTCGGCAAGCTTCGGATTTGCCGCGATGATCCTGCTGCAGACTTCGGCAGAAACGATCTCAAGAAGCCTCAAGAAATGATGTCGCGGAATATCACGCCGCGATCCGACATGCAGTGCAAGCTCCGCATCATCGCCGGCTTTCGGGATGAGCGTTCGAAAGCCGCGATCCGAGATGGTTGCGCCGGCATTCTTCAGGACCGCGTGGACGACATTACGATCACCGCGCTCGATCAATATGTCAGTGATTGTTTCGCCGATGGTCTGACGCTGCGCGATCGCGTAGAGATGGCCCTGGCTCTGGCTGCGTGCGCACTGGGCAATATCGGCCTCGCCAAGTACGGTTGATTGACTGAGAACCGGACCGGCCACGGCGATTTCGTCGTCGGAGGCCAAGGCGCGAACCAGTGCCGCGGGCGTATTCGAATTGGCCGCGATGTGGCGGGCGAGTTTGACCCGAGTCTTCAACTCGATCACCGCCACAAGCGCTTTGAACACCTCGTCAAACAGTTCTATTTGCTGCCTCGAATAGCTGCCGGAGCCGGCGGCAAACAAATCGGTTATTCGCATCAGCGCTTTTATCTGCCGCTTTGCCGACCCGGATAACCTGCCATCCTGAATTTCGTTGATGAGAGAATAGATCATTGTCATTGCACGGACGTCTCGCGTTTGGGGTTGGCCAACAGGGGTCGCGATCCGTCTTACAATCGACCGGTGAAAATTACCGACCTCAGTTGCATCGGAGATTATTCAAATTGCTGACTTCGAAGTCAGCTTCAGCCCGCAGCTCTCGCAATTCCGGCTTCGCCGCATGCTCTGCAGAATCCTTTCGACCGCAACAACCGACAGATGATGTCGGCTCGCTGAACCGATTCGATAAAATTCGAGCCATTGCGTCTGGAGATTTGCCCACCGCCACATTGAACTTTGCGACCTCTCAGCGCTGATGGCAGCAAGGCGGAAACCGGCTCAGGGAA
>Ga0306923_10000846_pt1 | contig 25490 bp, 24 predicted proteins | sample sta12Can44000108_FD_203841 | JGI IMG/M metagenome (GOLD analysis project Ga0306923, IMG submission 203841) | Lab enrichment of tropical soil microbial communities from Luquillo Experimental Forest, Puerto Rico - statanox.12C.anox.44.000.108 (v2)... | ecosystem: Environmental > Terrestrial >... | reverse complement strand
GCATTTCAGTCGCAACGGCTTCTTCTACAGGCTCGACCGCAACAACGGGCAGTTCCTCTCGGCTACGCAATACGCGCAGAAGATCAACTGGACGGACGGCATCGATCCCAAGACCGGCAAACCGCTCGAGTACGACCCCAAGAAGGATCTCCAAACCTACAAGATCGGTAGTCCGTCGGGGCGGCGGGCGCAAGGAACGATGTTGGCGTGCCCGCACATGGCGGGCGGCGTCAATTTCTTCCCGACGACCTACAGTCTTCGCACCCATCTTTCCTATGGTGGCGGGCTCGAGACTTGCAACAACATCACGCCGGATCCCACCAACGACGCCGCCGGCGACTACATCCTGGGAGGCAAATTCGCGAGCTCCGAGGCGGAGCACGGAAGCGTGACGGCGATGGATCCCGCGACCGGGAAGAAGGTCGCGCAGCTGCCGACGGAGTACCCCGTCCACTCCGGCGTCACCTCGACGGCCGGCGGCCTGTTGTTCACCACGACCGCGGACGGGACCATCTACGCGCTCGACGACGAGACCTTGAAGCCGTTGTGGAGCTTCAACGCCGGCTCCTACAGCGCGGCTCCGCCCATGACCTACGCGGTCAACGGCAAGCAATATGTTGCCGTTCTCATCGGCGCCGACAACCCAATCAAGGACGTAATTCTCAAGAGGCCCGAACTCAAGGACATGCAGAACACGTCGATGCTGTACGTGTTCAGCCTCTGAGGACCGTCAAGCCGGAACTGGCACAGTGAAGACAAGCGGCTGCTCTCGGGCAGCCGCATTTTTTCAACTCGTCTCTGATCTCGGGGGACCCGCGACTAGCGGCGGAAATACGGTCACTTCGCTGGATATTTGTCGCATTCAACCCCGGTCTTGCCGAAGTACTCGGTGCACTCTGCCTGCGTCACTGGGCCCGCCCCCTTGATCTTGGTGGCGACGTAGTCGGCTACGGCATCGATCTCAAAAGGCTGCAGCGTGATCTCAGCACGGATCGCTTCCAGGTTGCCGAGATCCTGAGCCGTCATATCGTAGCAGCGCTTGTCGGTATAGGCGAAACGGTCGAAATGCGGCATCGGCGTGCCCGGCCGCCCGCACTGCATGACCTCGCGGATCTGGTCTCGGGTAAGCTGTGTCGTCCGCAACGGGAGCCCGCCCGGGCTATGGAAGCCGGAGGCTAAGCCGTCCCCGGCCCACCCGTGGCACTGCGGACACCCCGCTTTGGACTTCCAGATCCGTTCTCCGTCGGCGACATCCTGCGCCGCGGCGGCCATTGCTACTCCCACCGCAATAAGCGCGGCCAACGCGATAACTGAAATACCGGTAACACAGCGGCTCATGGACGATCCACGAATATGCCGGCAGCCCTGCGGAACGCATCCGGCATCATGAACTCTCCCTGCCAAAGGCCGAGCTTCTTCTCCTTGGCCTCGGCCTCGGCGGCGACGTAGTCCGTTGTTTCGCTCCGCCGAGCGACTGCCCAGCCCTCGCGAACAAGCTGTTCATTGAGGCTCTCGCCATTGATCCCGCAGCGCGCGAGGAGGCGGCCGTAGACATCGGGCTCGCCGACCGTCTCGCAGGTAACCGGCCCCTGATCCACCAAGATTTCGACGTTGCGAAACGCCGCCGCCCAACACTGCCAGACTTTGCCGCCAATCGTGCAATTTTGCTTGCGCATGACCGAATCGATGCCGAAGAGCATGATCCGCTGGCCATTGACCTCGATCACCGTAGAATCGACAGCCCTGGCCGGCCCGGTCACTTGGTTCGCGCCGGCTGGCGCCGCGAAGATCACCATCATCAGCGATAAGAGCACCTTGCTCATCGTTCCCCCGTCCCCGGGCGGCGACTGATCGGAAATTGCATCCGGTCGGCATCTGGTCGTCGTGATTAGCCAATTGTACAATCTTATCGGCAGCGAAGCTGCTGACGAATTCAGGAAAAAAGCCGCCGATGCATCGTCGATCGAGCGTCCGGACCAGGCTAACCACCCGCTGCCTCGTCGGGCTCGGGTCGAGCCTTGCGCTTCTGATCGCGGCACCGGCGGCGATGCCTGAGTATCAGCCCGCGGGTCCGAACACCCCGTCCGACCGCGAAGCATTCCTCGCCGGCACTCGGAGGGATTGCCAGGGCTGCGATCTTCGCGAAGCGAAGCTGAAACGGCGCGATCTGAGCGGCGCCGATCTGACCGGCGCCGATCTGACCGGCGCCGTGCTGCACCGCGCAAAGCTTGGCAACGCGAGGCTCGATCACGCCAAACTGCAGGATGCCAACCTCAACAAGGCTGACCTGAAGCGCGCGTCATTGACCGGCGCCGATCTCAGCGGCGCGCTTCTCTATGGGGCGGACCTGAGCGGCGCGCAGCTCGACGGAGCCGTCATGACGCAGGTGCGTCTGCAGCACGGGCGCCTGACCCGGGCGGTGCTGCGTGGCGCGGATATTTCGATGTCCACAATCATCGAGGCTGAGATGGCGGGCAGCGATCTGTCTCACGCCAGTCTGAAGCGATCGAACCTCGATGGCGCGAACCTCAGCCGGAGCGACCTCACCGCCGCCGTGCTCGACGGCGCAGGCTTTGTCGCGGCTCGCGTGAAGGACGCCAAATTGCGCGGCGTCTCGGCCAAACAGGCGGATTTCTACAGGGCCGATCTGTCGGGCTCTGACCTCACCGACGGGGATTTCCGCGGCTCGCGCCTGCAACAGGCCGATCTGGACGACGCCGTCACCGATGGAATGAAAACGCAGGGTGCCGTGCTCGTGGACGGCAGCATCGGGAGGTGAGCCCCTTCGGTCAGCCGGTCGTGGGAAGAGGGACGGCCGCGTCGTACATTTCGAAGCGGGTGGCGCTCTCATAATCTTCCGGCCGGGACTGCCCGGTCTGGGGATCGACCGATTGCTGGCCCTTTTTCCGAAAGTAATGCTGTTCGAGGACGAGGTGCAGGCCATTCGCCGTCTTTACGCAGTGGTTCTTGATGAAAAAGGACCCGACCGCGTGCTCCCCCTCGTCCGGCGGCACGTCCTTGCATTGCCAGCCATCGTCGCCGAAGCGATGGCGGATGTAGTCCGTCAAGAGCCAGAATTCCTTGCGGTCGCGTGCCGGTACTTGCTGGCGCGGGTCGGTGACCAAGCGCTCGCCCTTAATCACGCCCGCGTCGTCCAACAGCACCGAAGCCACGACCGGGAATTCGTATGCCGTCGTCCCAGCATACCTCCTGATCTCTGCCTTGAGGTCGAGCGCGCGAGCCCAGTACTCGAGCTCGTCGTCATACTCGAAATAGACCTCGTGGAGGCCGTTGGCGTCGGGTCTACACTTTTTGAATTCCATGAAATTCGCGAGCGGAAGCGACGGGGGCCCACCATTGGTGCCGCAGGCGTAGTTGATGTACTCGTCCGGGATCGCCGAGGCCAATTCGCCGATATGGATGTCCCATACGTTGAGCCGCGCGGGCCTTTCCTGCGCCCGGACATGCGCTATCGGAAACAGCCAGATCACTGTGAGAAAAAGCCCTCCGGCCAAGCGCGTCAATGGGTTCATAGCAGCCCTGGATTGATCCTTGGCCTGCTCTGTCAGAACCGGCAGGCGGTTTCCGGCGCGTCCACGCCGAGCGTGTCCAGCACATTCGTCTGATGTAAATACTGCGGCAAGGGAGCCCGTTCGATGACGGCGTCAGCCGTGCTGAGCAACACCGGCGCGCGGAGCTGATGATCCCATGCGCGAAATGAGCCAGGATTTCCTTTTACGGTATCGAGAGAGAGCTTGTCGCTTAGCAGGTACGCCTTCACTGCGTCGAAGGCGGTCGAGCGTGTTCTCATCACCCCTTGCGTAACCGCCTTGACGGCTTCCCAGGCCGCCCAATCGGCGCCGTTCATGCGGCGTGACGGGGCAATCCTCTCGTAACGATGCTGCAGCTGCACTGCGGCATCCCTGTCCCAGCTCCACGACCATGCCGTTGGCACCAACCCAGCACTCCCGATGACGGGCCGCGGGAGGCTGGTCTCGTAGGAGACATAGCGACCGAACTCGCCGCTGCTGTCAGCGACGTAAACGACGTCGTAACGCGCACCGCCCGTCATAAGAACGATATTGGTCTGCTCCCGATTGCGAGGATCGTTGGTCAGCATGAATGGCCTGGTGTCGACGATGTTTCCACGGAACTTTCTCGCCGCGCTATGCAGTGCCGCTACCATCGCGGCATCCTCGGGCGACGGCCCCTGCAGGACCAGGATCTGAACCCATCCCCTGGCCGCCAGATATTGCATCAGCGCATCCGAAAGCATTGCCTGGCTCGGATAAGTGTGGCCGACATTGCTCGCACAATCCGCTCCGCGTAACGAATCATCCGGAGCGGAAATGTTGAAAAGCATGATCGGTCGATCACCCAATGGGCGCGCAATGTTCTTCAAGTGGGCCGCCGGTAGATCGGCAAGGACGAAGTGAATTCCGTCGCTCGCCGCCCAGCTCGAAATCCGATCAATGAGCTCCTCGTCGGACGCGGCGGCCGACTTCTCCATCGAGAATTCGACCCCGATGACCCGTCCGACAGCCTGGGCATCTTCCAATGCCACCTGGCTTCCAGGATATGGACGGCCGAGATCGGTAAACACGATCCCGGAATAAGCACCCCTGTTGGCGTAACGCGGGTCGTCAGCCAGCTCGACATAGCCGAGCTTCAGAGCGCTCGCCTCCGGCGATTCAGGAACGGCGGCTATTGACGGGGATGAGGCACCCATTCCCGCCGCCAGTATAGCCGCGGCGGCACCGCGCACGCCCCTAATCATCGACCAGAACCGTATGCGGGACGCGGCCGACAGGCACCACCCGGATCGCCTTGCGGCTTTCCATGTCCACTATCGAAAGGTCGTCGCTCAGCCCGTTGGCGACATAAAGCGTCTTTTCGTCGCGACTGAGCGCCACACCCCAAGCACGGCTTCCGACCAGCACATAGTCTTCGACCTTCCTCGTCGCTGTATCGACGAAGGCGACGTGGTTCGCGCGGCCGAGCGCAACGATGGCGGATTTCCCATCCCTGGTCATGGTCATGCCGACGGGTGTCACGTCGACCTGACGAAATCCGGGCGGCAGGAAGTCGATCGTCGTGGAAACCCGGTTTGCCGCGCGATCGATCACCGAGACCTCCCCGGATAATTCGTTCGAGACCCAGAGTTCCTTCCCGCCGGGCAGCAAGAGGAGGCGCCTTGGCCGCGTCCCGACAACCATGTTGTCCGTGACGACCCCGCCCTCGGCGTCGACCACGTGCACCATATCGGTCACCTCGGACGTTACATACAGGGTCTTGCCATCGGCGCTTATAGCGAGGCCCTCGGGCTCGGCACCGGTCGCAAACTCGCGCACGATGAGCTTATCAGCGATGCTGATCTCCTGAACCGAGGAACCTTCCTCGTTCGAGACGTAGAGCGCCTTTTCGTCGCGGCTGAGTTGGAACATCTCGGGGCTCGGACCCGTCGGAATGTGATCGGCGACCTTGAGCGTGGCCACATCGATCACATCGATCACGTCGTCATCTCCACAAGCCACATAAAGCAGTCTGCGGTCGTCGCCAAACTTCATATCTCGAGGACGGTGGGATGTCGGGACCCACTGGATTATCTTGTAATCCTGCTTGGGATCAATCACCGCAATGTTGTTCGTCTTCTCGTTACTGACGAATATATAGCCCGTGTCCTTCGCGATTGCCCCCGCCGACACCACGAGTCCCAGCGCCAGCGCGGGCAGGCTGCGCGTCAAGAAACGGGCGTCGAGCATCATATCGAACGCTTCCTCTCCGAGCTTCGCCACATCGATTATCTCTCGCTCGGACCGGGCGAGCCGCCGAAGATCAGCTGCGTCGCCACATCGGGGATGCGCTCGCGCCAGGCGCGGTTGTCATAGGCGGCGATCGGCACGCCGAGCGCCCGGGCCCACGCCCGGAACTGCAGCCGGGTCACCGGTGGCTTGAACCGGTTGCGGGCGAGGAATGAGACAAAGTTGGCTTCCATGCCCCAATATCCGGCCGCTTTCGGACGCAGATTGCGGCACATCGCGCGAGTGTCACCGGCCGCTTCGGGGGCGCCGATCTTGTCCCAGATGTCGGCGTAGAGATAGTCGACGGGCTCGTGCGACCGCCAGGTAAGGGCGTCGGCCTGTGCGATCATGAAACGGTCGGGAGAAGGCCATTCGGGCCCCCGGATCAATTCGAACAGGGCGATTACCTCAGGATCGCGCTCGATTACGGTGATCCGTCGCACCGGCGTGCGCAGCAGCGCATTGTATAATGCCAGCCCCATGCCGAGCCCGGCGATCACAACATGACCCCGCATATGAGGAACATGCGGAGCGAGGCTCTCGATCTCGACCGGGCTCAGCGACATCCAGACGCGATCGTCCCTGGTCAGTAGGTAGTTTTTGGCGGCGGTTTGCAGGCCGCGAAAATAGCCGCGCAGCACCGCCTGGAACTGGTGCTTGAGTTCCCACGCGCCGACGCGGCCAGCTTGGTATGCCGGCACGCGTATCTCAGGCCATGGTAAGGTCCACCCGTCGATAATCTCGGCGCCGAGGCTCACAGCGGCCGCTTGGGCGGAAGCGCCGGCGGCGGAATGTCCTGGAACTCGATTGCCGGCATGTGCTGGATGAATGCGGTCGGATCGCCGGGGCTGCCCGGCTCGTCTTGGCGCGGGGGCGCGCCGGCGAGCCGCCGGTCCTGGTCCGGCGGGGCCTCCGAGACGTCGAGATCGCGCGCAGTGCCGGCCTGGTCCTTCCCCTGCTCGATGCGCTCTTTGGCGTGTCCGATCCGGTCCGCGAGGTCGCGGCTGTAGGGCACGCGGAAGGCGCGCGGCGTGCCGGCCGGCAGATTGTTCTCGTCGAGCGTCTCGACCCAAAGATAAATCGAGCCCGGCGAGCCGTTCAGCTTGTCGGGCTCGACCACGGTCCCCCAATCGAGCTGAAAGCGCTCGGGCACGCGTGCCTCGCTCGGCCAGCCGATGAGCCCAGCGATCGAGGCATAAGAGACGCCGAAAAACACGCTAGTGACCGCGATTGCGGCGGCCTTCACGCCCCAATGCCAGCGCGAGGCGAGGTTGAGGCTCAGCAGCAGCACCGCGACGACGACATATGATAAGCCGACCCCGATCAACGGCAACGTCATGGTTTACTGGCGCAATGCGGCGCCGGTCAGCGGGATGTTCGTACGGACTTTGCGAGTCTCGCGGATCAGCGATTTCGGACGCGTGTTGATGTCGGTGACCTTGCCGGTTTCGTCGATCGTAAAGCGGACCGCGGTCTTCTCGTCGCCGGTGTGATCGAGGAAAAGACGGTCGTAAAACTCCACCTCGACCTTCGGGTTGAGCTTCTCGATCTTGACATTGACCGGCACGGGGTCGGGTGTCGTCGCGAGATAATGGTGGATGTTGACAACATACTCGCCCGCGATCAGGCCTCGCATCGTCACGATCTCCTCGCGGACCGGATTACGGATCGTTTTGCCGTTGACGACGATCGTGTTCTTGTAATCACCGCGGTCGTCGCGGTCGAGGTTCATCAGCCCGGCTTCCATCACGTGGTACCAGACGATGTTGCCCTGTGGGTCCTCGACGTAGGTGTCGATGTCGTCGGGGTGGTTGTCAGGCCAGCTCACCGTCACCAGCATCTCGGCCTTGCTGGTGATGTTGCCCTGTTTCGCTTCCAGATTCATCGCCAAGTAGGCCAGGAAGAACAGAAAGGCGACGACCTGCAACCCCTTGAACAGCATAACTGTGAAGGGTTCGAACGGCTCCTCGCGATCCCAGTTGCTAAACCCTTCCATGAGCCTCGCGCTCGAGCGTCGAAACGACAAAGACCTCGGTCAGATCGGTCGTAACATCGAACAGATAGGCAGAGGCATTGTCGAGAATGTAGTACTGCGCTTTCACCAGGATAGATCCGACGAGCCCGGCCAGGGTCGTGTACATCGCCACCGCCATGCCGCCGCTCATGACCTTCATCGACGATTTCATCGACGCGGCATCAAAATTGTCGAGTGTCGCGAGCGGCAGCAGCATCAGGATGAACCCGACGATCGTGCCGAGCAAGCCGAGCTTGAGAAGCGCATCGCCGGCGAAGGCGCCGAACTGCATCGGCGACCTGAGCTTGTCGGCGAGCCCGCGCAACAGCAACGTCTGGTCCAACCGCCGCTCGCGGCCCTGCTTCTCGGCTTTGACCACCAGGTTGCGGATATAGTCGGTAATCCGTCCCGCCGGCAGCGCCGCGCCGTCGGCAGTGACGACGCGCGTTCCCTCGGTGCGATACGCACCGACCCCGTTCATGACGCGGTCGCGCACCCGGTGGGCGGTGTTGATCTCGCGGGACACGGCGAGGATGCAGGCGAGGCAATGGCCCGAGATCGCCACATAGAGAATGCAGATGAACACCGAGATACCGCTCCTGTCCTGCGCCATCATCAGCTGGAAGAGGCCATAGCGCCAAGCGATCGCGAAACCGAACAGCGTCACCCCAGTGAAGATCATCCAGCGCAGCAGCGGGAAATAATCGCGACTGGTGAGTTCACTGCCGAACAGCCGAAGGGTCATGCTGTCGGTGCTCACCGCTCTTGCGGATGGCCGGCCAGCATCTCGCGATAATCAGCGGGCGCCGTGAAGGGCCCCCGCCAGACCCCAACGCCTTTGGCCTTGGCGTCCGCCTCGGCAGCGGCGTAGTCGGACGTTTCCTTGGGGAGCGCCACAGCCATCCCGGCCTCGACCAATGCCCGGTTGATGTCGACCTCACCTGCTGTGCAGATAGCGAACACGCGGCCGAACTGGTCGACCCGACGTTGTTCGCAGGCGATCTCCTGGTCGCCGACGAGGTTGAGGAGTGTCTTCGCCGAGGCCGTTGCGCAGTCCCATGTCTTGTTGCCGGCGTAACAGGGCTGACCCCGGACCGGCGCGTCGACTCCGTAAAGGAGGATGCGTTTGCCGTCGAGACTTAGCATCGCCGGACCGGTCACCTCCGCCGAACCGCGATAGACCGGCAGGCCATCGGCGCCGACGATCGATAGCGGTGCCGCCAGTGCGAGGCTCGCCGCCACGGCAAGAGCTTTGCTCGTCATAAGCAAGGATGATAGTTGAAAGGCCGACGTCGAGAAACCGGTTCAAGGAGGGAGGGGAACCGTGAACAAATTGGCGAAAATGGCCCTCTTAAGCGGTTTCGGGCTGCTGCTCGTGCTGCCGGCGTCGGCCCTCGAGATGCGGCCGATCCTGACCCTTGATGTTGCGCGCAAAATAGTCGAGGCGTGTATCGCCAAGGCCCAGCAAGAGGGATGGAAGATGCATGTCGCGGTGCTCGATATCGGCGGCAACCTGAAGGCGTTTGCCCGCATGGACGACGCGCAGCTGATCTCGGAGGAGGTCGCGATGCGCAAAGCCTACACCGCCGCGGCGCTGCCGCGCTCGACGCGTGAGACCGCGGACCTCGCCTACAGCAATCCGGAGCGGCGGCCGGGCGGCATCGCCTTCCTACCGCGCGTCGCGGTCATCCAGGGCGGCTTGCCGATCATGACCACAGGCGGCGCGCACATCGGCGGCGTTGGGGTCAGCGGCTCGACCGCACAAAACGACGAGGCCTGTGCGCAGGCCGGCCTCGATGCAGTCAAGGACGACCTCAAGTGAGGCGATGACGCGGCGCCTCCCGCTCTTGACGCTCGGGCTTCTGCTCGCATTCGCGATTGCAAGCAGAGCGGCCGATCCCGATCCGGCGGGCGATCTTTTGGCGGGGGGCGGCAAGGATTGTCCAAAGTGCAACCTTGCCGGCGCGAATCTTAAGCGCTTTGACTTGAGCCAAAGTGATCTCGAAGGTGCCAATCTCGCCGGCGCCACCCTGCATGGCGCGAAATTGGCCGGCGCGAACCTCGCCGGCGCCAATCTGACCGGGGCGAATCTCAACAAGACCGATTTGAAACATGCCAACCTCGCCGGCGCGCGGCTCGGCGAAGCAATGCTCTACGAGGCCGATCTGGCTGAGACCAATTTGACGCGCGCCGATCTCGCGGGTGCGATGATGGGATCGAGCCATCTCACCTTCGCCAAGCTCGACGGTGCAAACATTGCCGATGGCGACCTCGCCGATGCGCAAATGCACGGCGCCAAATTGAAAGGCGCCGATCTGTCGCGCTCGGATCTCGGCCAGACGACCTTGCGCCGCGCCGAGCTTATGGGGGCTCATCTCGAGGCGGCCAGCCTACTGCGCGCCGATCTCAGGGGTGCCGATCTCAAAGGCGCCGATCTGCGCAACGCCGACCTGATGCACGCCGATCTGACCGGCGCCGATTTGTCAGGCGCCGACCTCAAAGGCGCCCGCCTGCTGGTAGCAAAGCTGACCGACACAAAGCTCGATGGCGCCGATCTCGCGGGAACGATCATGCCGGACGGCACAACTCACGAGTAGCCGATGCCTACTCGGCCGGGACGTCGGGCCGCAACAGTTCGAGCCGCGTCGAGCTCTCGAACTGGCCGACCGTCAGCTTGCCGGAGCCGCTGAACTCGGCCTGACCGGGCTTTCGCAGAAACTTAGTCTCGAGCACGGCACGCATATCGCCCTTCACGAGCTTGGTGCAGCGCCGGTTGATGTATAGCGTGCCGACCGGGTTCTCGCCGGGCGCCGGAGGGGTATCGATGCAATCCCACCCGTCGCTATCGTAACGCGCCTTGAAAAAGTTGGTCAACGTGTAGGCCAGCTTACGGTCCTGCGGGCTCACCTGCGGGTCGGTGACGATCCGCAGACCGGCGAGCGTCCCGCTTGCGTCGAACAGCCCCGATAGGATCACCGGAAAATCCAACACCTTGGTGCCGGCATTCTGAGCGATCAATGTCCGCGCGCGATGTGCCCTCGCCCAATATTCGAGTTCGTCGTCATAGCGAAAATACACCTCGCGCAGCCCATTCGGCTCGGGCGGGCACTTGCCGTAATCGGACCAGCCGGAAAGCGGCTGCTGCGGCGGGCCACCATTGCTGCCGCAGGCATAGTCGATAAAATCGTTGTTTGGCAGCGCCGCTGCCGGTGTGCCGAGCCTTAGACCCCAGATGTCGGCACGCCGCGAAGCGTCGTCGGCGCGAGCGATGCCCGCGTCGACGGCGATCAGCGCCGCAAAAAGGGCCGCAATCGGATGCAGCGACGAGCGGCGATTCACTCCCGGCCGCGTCCGCCGGCCCGTCGTCAGTCCAATGCAAACACGAACAGCGAGGAACCACCCTCGAGATTTTCGAGCTCTGGAGCGGCTTTCAGAAGGCCCAGATTCCAAGGAACCCCGCCGCCGACATGGATGGCGATGTACTGCTTGCCGCCAACAGAGTAGCTGATCGGCGGAGCGGCCATCGCCGACCCGACATTGAAATTCCATAACGGCTTCAGCAGCTCGTCGTCAAAAGCACTAAAAGTCCCGTCTATCGTGCCGGTAAACACGAGGCCCCCAGCGGTTGCCAGCACACCTGAATAGTCCGGATAATCAAGCTGGGTTGCTGCCTTTACTTTGCCGGTCGTCATATCGATTGCTGCGATCTGCCCTCCCATACGCTTGCCACGGGTGGGAATCCCGCCGTTCCAGAACGGGCCGCCCATGCGAGTCTCATCGACCTTGAGTTGAGCGCAACCGTCAATGCCGGCGCCATAGGCGATATGTTTCGAGGGGTTCCATGCGGTTGGAAAGAAGTTTACCCCGCCTTGAACATCCGGACACACGTCGACTTGCCCGCTCGTCCGGTTGCTGACCACGGCATATTGCTGCAGCTTCTTCGATGGATCATACTCGACCGGTTTGCCGGTCTTCGGATCGATACCCTTGGTCCAATTCAAATTCTTGACGTACTGCGCGGCGCTAATGAACGAACCGTTGGTTCGGTCGAGCGTGTAGAAGAAGCCGTTGCGGCCGAAATGGCCTAGCGCCTTTCGCGGCTCACCGTTGATTGTCACGTCGTAGATCATCTGCGAGCCGACTTCGTCATAGTCGTAGATGTCGTTTGGTGTATACTGGAAATACCAGACGATCTTGCCGGTATCGGTGTCGATCGCCAGCGTCGAGTTGGTGTAGAGGTTGTCGCCGGGCCGGTATTCAGCGTCGAACATTGGCGTCGGCTGGCCGGTGCCCCAATACATCAGATTGGTCGCCGGATCATAAGCTCCGACATACCAGAAGGCGCCGCCGCCGGTCTTCCAGGCGTCGTGATCGTCGGCCCAAGTCTCGTGCCCTGGCTCGCCCGGTGCCGGGACCGAATAGGTGCGCCACAGCATATTGCCGGTTTTGGCGTCGATCGCCATCAGCCAGCAGCGCCCGCCGATATCCGCTCCGGATCCGGGGACGATGATCATGTCCTTAACGATCAACGGCGCGCTAGTGAAAACGTCGGTGTTAGCGACCTGATAATTCTTGTCCCACAGGACCTTGCCGGTGTCCTTGTCGATCGCGATCACTCGGCCGTCGGTGGTCAGCTCGATGACTTGGTTGCCGTAGAGCGCCACCCCTCGGTTGGACGGCAGCCACACGGTCGACTTGTCCACACCCGGGTCCATCTTCCAAACGATGCGGCCTTTCTTGCCGTCGCGGGCGTCGATCTTGTAAACGTCATTCCAGCCGTCGGTCATGTAGAGGAAGCCGTCCTCGACCAGCGGCGTCGACTGCTCGCGGGCGTGCGCCTTGTCGCCACCCGGCTCGCCGCCGCCGAGCTGGACCACGAAAGCGACATGCAGATTCTTGACGTTGGACTGATTGATCTGGTCAAGAGTCGAGAACCGCTTGCCGTCATAGGTCTTGTGGTTGGTCAGCCAGTTGCCCGGCTCGCTCTCGGCGTTCTTCAGCCGGTCAAAAGTCACCTCCGCGGCGGTCAGCGGCGATGACAAGAGCGCCGCAATGATCCCACCGGCAGCGACCCCGATTATACCGCCGGCTCCTCGCTTGGATGCGGCCATTGTCCTGGACGTACCGTAAGACTTGTCAGGCAATTCTCCCTCCCTTTGCCACAAAGCGTACCAAACCCTATTACCCGCAGCCAACTCGGACAAGTCGCAGTCTGTCGTCAAGGCAACGCGAACACGAACAGCATCGAGCCGGCTTCGAGAGTATGGAGTTCCGGCGCGGCCTTCAGCAGGTCCGTGTTGAACGGGCGGCCGCCACCGACATGCAGGGCGATGAACTGCTTGCCGCCGACCGAGTAGCTGATCGGCGCGCCGGTGATCGGCGTCCCGACATTGAGGCTCCACAGCGGCTTCAGCTCCTGATCGTCAAAGGCGGTGACCGTGCCGTCGAGCGTGGCGCTCAACACGAGGCCGCCGGCGGTCGCCAGCACGCCGGCATTGTCGGGGTAGTCGAGTTGTGTCGCCGCCTTGAGCTTGCCGGTCGTCATGTCGATGGCTGCAATCACACCGCCGAGCCGCTTGTTCCGGCTGGTGATCCCGCCACTCCAGAACGGGCCGCCCATGCGGGTCTCGTCGACCTTGAGCGGCGAGCAGCCGTCGATGCCGGCGCCGTAGGCCAAGTGTTTAGACGGGTTGTATGCGGTGGGAAAGAAATTCACTCCGCCCCCGATGTCCGGGCAGACGTCAACCTCGCCGCTCGTGCGGTTGCTGACGACGGCATATTGCTGCAGCTTCTTCGACGGATCGTATTCGACCGGCTTGCCAGTCTTCGGATCAATGCCTTTGGTCCAATTCAAATTCTTGATGTATTGCGCGGCGCTGATGAATGAGCCGTTGGTGCGGTCGAGCGTGTAGTAGAAGCCGTTCCGGGCGAAGTGGCCCAGCGCCTTGCGCGGCTCGCCATTGATCGTGACGTCGTAGATCATCTGCGAGCCGACTTCGTCAAAGTCGAACTTGTCGTTCGGGGTATATTGGAAATACCAGACGAGCTTGCCGGTGTCGGCGTCGATCGCCAATGTCGAGTTGGTATAGAGGTTGTCGCCGGGCCGGTATTCGGCATCGAACATCGGAACCGGCTGACCGCTGCCCCAATACATCAAGTTGGTCGCGGTATCGTAGGCCCCGGTATACCAGAAGGCGCCCCCGCCGGTCTTCCAGGCGTCGTGGTCGTCGGCCCAAGTCTCGTGGCCGGGCTCGCCTGGGGCCGGGACCGAATAGGTGCGCCACAGCACCTTGCCGGTCTTGGCGTCGATCGCCATCAGCCAACAGCGTCCGCCGATATCGCCGCCGGATCCCGGAACGATGATCATGTCTTTGACCAGCAACGGCGCGCCGGTGAAGCTGTCGGTTTCGGAGACCCGATAATTGTTGTCCCACAGGACCTTGCCGGTATCCTTGTCGGTCGCGATCACGCGGCCGTCGGTAGTGGCCGAGATGACCTGGTTGCCGTAGAGCGCCACCCCCCGGTTTGACGGCAGCCACACGGTCGACTTGTCGACCCCCGGGTCCATCTTCCAGACGATGCGGCCCTTCTTGCCGTCGCGCACATCGATCTTGTAGACGTCGCTCCATCCGTCCGTCATGTAGAGAAAGCCGTCCTCGGCCAGCGGAGTCGACTGCTCGCGCGCGTGCGCCTTGTCGCCGCCGGGCTCGCTACCGCCGAGTTGCACTGTGAACGCGACGTGCAGGTTCTTGATGTTGGCCTGGTTTATCTGATCGAGCGTGGAAAAGCGTCTCGCGTCGTAGGTCTTGTGGTTGGTCAGCCAGTTGCCCGCCTCGCTCTCAGCGTTTTTCAGCCGTTCAAAAGTCACCTCCGCGGCGGTAAGCGGGGACGACAACGACGCGGCAAAGATTCCGCCGGCGGCGGCCCCCAAGACACCATTTGCCGCGCGTTTCAATGACTTCGAAGTTGCGGATGCTTCGTCGAAAAAGGCAGGCAATTGTCCTCCTTCGCCTCCACTGGGCCCTCTACTGTTTCCTGCCGGCGGCCATCTCCTTGCAGCGCACGGCACCTTGACCGAAATATTCCTCGCAATCGGCAACCGTAGGCGGGCCTTTGCCGACGACCCTGGCCTCGAGATACGCAACGATCGCCTCGATCTCGCGCTGCTGCAGCCCTGCGGTCGGTGGCGGCGGCTTCTTGTCGCCGACATCCTCGGCGGTCATGCCGTAGCACTCTTCGCCCTTCGTCCAGGCAAACTTGTCGAAATGCGGCATCGCGGTCCCGCCGGGGACGCCGCAGCGGATGACCTCGACTAGCTGATCGCGGTCGAGCTTGGTCTCGCGCAGATTGGCGGCCTTGCCCGGCGACTGAGGGTCGCCGGCGCCGTCGCCGGACCAGCCATGGCAGAAGCCGCAGGTGGCCTTCTCCTGATAAAGCCGCTTGCCCAGGCTGATGTCACCGGAGGTCTGCGACGCGGCCGGCAGGGCGATCACCAATGCCGCTCCGAATGCGAACCCGAATGCGACCCCGTTCGCCATTCCCTGGGCTATTCTTTGATGAGCGGCTTGTACACCGTAAGGTCGATCACCGCGGTCTTCCAATCATTCCCCTTGACTAGCGTTACCGTGGCCACTGAGTGGTTGTCTTTCATCTCGGACCACACGCTGACCGCGCTATACCCGGGGTTGTCGCGCTTGGCTTCCTTGACGGCCTCTCGGAGCTCGCGCGTCGCACGGAACATTCCGTCGTTCTGCTTCTTTGCTTCAGTCAGATCATCGCTGCCGGTGATCGGATCCGCCTTAGCGATCTCGCCAGACGTCTGGTCGACGATAACCTCAAAATACTTAGATCCGTCCTTGACCGTGTACACAGAGAGCTGTGGCTTGCCGTTCTCGAATTCGAACTTGGCAGATACGGGTTTGCCGTTCTTCTTGCTCGCTGCCAGACCCTGCTCAAGCGTAACTTTGGAGCCGCTGACAGCCGGAGCGAGCTCGCCTTTCTCCTTGTCGCTCATCGCGGCGAGTGCGGGGATGGTCCACAAGGCAACCGTGAGGACGCACAACAAGGCAGCCGGGATCTTGGGCATCAAGACCTCCCTTCGATTTTCTGATGTTCGATTGGCGCCGTCTCGGGGCTCGCTTCCCCGATCCGGCGCCAGCATTCAGAGAACTTATCGGACCTCGGCGCAGGCGTAAGCGTTGATCTCCAGCCCTACCGCGATCTCGATGATGACCGGCGTCCTCCACTTCATATCCCTCTCCCTCTATCCAGTTCTTTAACTATCGCAAGCTATGGCGGCCTCGGCGGCCTGTCAACTCCGCGGCCCAGTGGGAAGCTCTGCCAAGACGGCATCACGATCGGTAAGGCCGGAGCGAATGGCGATGCGGATCAGCTCGGCGGTGCTCGTGGCTGCGAGCTTGGCTTTGATCCGAGTGCAGCTGTTCGCCGCCGTCTTGTAGCTAAGGCCGAGCGCGTTGGCGATTTGCGGCAGGGTGCAACCTTCGGCGAGCAGCCGCATGATCTCGAGATCGCGGGACGTCAGATCCTTCAGCGGATGGGACGCCGGTCGAATTTGCGAGAATACGAGCTCCTCGGCGATCTCGTGTTCGATATAGGTATAGCCCCCGGCGACCCGTCTGATTGCTTCGAGGAGCTCCTCAGGCGAGGCGTTCTTACTGACATAGCCCGCCGCCCCGGCCTGCAGCGCACGTGTCACGTGGATCTGATCGTCGTGCATGCTCAGAACCAGAATACGCGCGTCGGGATCGACGGCCTTGAGACGGGCGAGCACCTCCAGACCGCCGATGCCGGGCAGGTTTAGATCGAGCACGACCAGGATAGGCTGCTCTTTTCTGAAAACGCTCAGCGCCCCCTTGCCGTCGGTCGCTTCCAGGACCTCGGTCCCCGGTTCGGTAGCCAGCAATCGCCGCAATCCGGCCCGGACGATCGGGTGGTCATCAACGACAAGGACCTTCACGACGCGGTCACCGGTGCGGAGACGGAAACAGCGCCCTGCCCGGACGACGAGGGGAACACCGCCGCCACAGCGAAGCCAGCGCCGGGTTGGTTTGAGAAGGCCAAGCGGCCGCCCATCGCCCTGACGCGCTCGCCGATCCCGACTAGTCCGTAACCGGGTTTGACTGGCTTCTGCATCCCGCAGCCATCGTCAGCAACCTCGACTCGGACCTCCTCGCCGTCGCGATCAATCGAGACGGTGATCAGCGCCGGTTCGGCGTGGCGGACGGCATTGCTCACGCATTCCTGAACGATGCGGTAGATCGTCGTTCCCGCCAGCTCGCCGAGATCGTCGCATTCTGCAGAGATGGTCACCTCGTAGCGAATCTCGGGACGCCGGCGCCGCCAGAACCCGACGGTATTTTCGATTGCTTCACGCAAACCGAATTCGGCGAGCCCGATCGGTCGCAGGCGACCGAGCATGCTCCGCACCTGTCGCTGCATATGACGAACAGCGTCGGTGATCGACTGAACATGACCGCGCGCTTCGGTCGCGCGCCCCTCCCTCATCAGACGCGAAGCGGTCGCGGCGTCGACGTTGATCGCGAATAGAAAAGGGCTCACCTCGTCGTGGAGATCCCGGGCGAGGTCGCTGCGTTCCTGCTCCTGCAAGGTCAGCAGCTGCTCGTTCAAACGTCTATTCTCCGCATCGGCGTCGGCCAACCGCGCCGCCATCCGATTGAAGCTGTCGCGCAGGCGCGACAGCTCCGGCGCGAGCCTGCCGCGCATGCGAGTGCCATAGCGGCCCGCCCCGACCTCCTCCATGGCGTCAGCCAAACCGTCCAGCGGCCGCAAGGTGCGGCCGATAAACACATAGACCGATAAACACATAGATTAGTAAAATCGTCAGCACGCAGAGCACTACCGGGGTGACCAGGCTGTCGGTGAACTCGTTCCAGACTTCGAGGATCTCGTTGTGCGGGTAGGTCTCGATCGCGATCGTCCCCTAGTCGCGGCCGTTGACGGCAATCGGAACCCGATCAGTGACAGGCGCGACCCCGATGATACGGACGAACCAGCCGGGCAGGGCGCCGAACGGGGGTCTTTCTACGACCGGGGCTGCGACCGTCTCCGCCTCCCCGATGAAGCGGACGCGAAGATGACGGTTGCCCTCGAACGAGGCCACCAGGTCATCCAGACTGCGTGACGGGCCGGGAGCATTCTGCAGCCGTTCGATCGCGTTCTCGATCGTTTGCCGGCCGACCAACAGGGCCGAATGCATCTCGGTGCGTATCGAGCGCGAGGCATTGACCCAAGCCATCAGCCCGCCCAGCACGAGGCTGGCCACGAGGGCGATGCAGACCAGGCCGATCAGGCGGAACCGCAGCGACATCGGGCTCCCAGTCCCCCATTTGATCTCCAGCCTGCATAAAATGCCACGGCGCGACATCGCTGCATACCGCGTTCGCGAGGGAAGTTTTCCTGCGTATATCGGGAAAATTTGCTAAATAAATCGGGAATGCGTCTGGACAGGTTCTCGGTCTTAATGGGTTTCGCCGAGGAACGTGAACGGGAGGCAAGATGGCTGACCTCAGGCAAGTCTCGCCTGGAGCGGCCTTCACATTGCTTTTGCTGTCAGCCGTGGCGGCTGCACAGGATACCGCTCCAACCGACGCGGGGCTTCCCTTGACCCTGCCGCCGGTCGAGGTGGTCGGCGCCACGCCATTGCTCGGATCAGGGGTCGATCGCGACAAAGTGCCGGCGCAAACCCATGTGCTCACCGATCAGGACATCAGCCGCAACGGCTATCCGCAGGCGTTGCGGGCACTGAACGAGGACGTCCCCGGCGTTACGCTCGACGCCGCCGCCGGCAATCCGTTTCAGCCTAACCTAATCTACCATGGCTTCCTCGCCTCGCCATTGCAGGGAAACCCGCAAGGTCTCGCCGTGTATCTCAACGGCGCGCGGTTCAACCAGCCGTTCGGCGATACGGTCAATTGGGACCTGATTCCCGACCTCGCGATCGACCGAATGGACCTGGTCGGGTCGAACCCCGTTTTTGGACTCAACGCCCTAGGCGGGGCTTTATCGGTGCGGATGAAGAACGGCTTCACCTACCAGGGCGGTGAGGTCGATCTGCTCGGCGGGTCGTTCGCACATTATCAAGGAAACCTGCAATACGGTGTCCAGAGCGGGAACGTGGCCGCCTACGTCGCGGCGACGGGCCTGCACGAGGGTGGCTGGCGCGATCTGCAATCCTCCAATCTCGGCAATTTCTACGGCGATCTCGGCTGGCGCGGCAGTGGCGGCGAAGTCCACATCAATGTCACCGCTGCCCAGACACGGCTCAATGGCCCGGGGACCTCGCCGGTCGATCTGCTGGGGGTAAATCCGAGCGCACAGTTCACCGTTCCAAATCTGATCACTAACAAGTATACTCAGGTCAATCTAACCGGATCATACGATATCAACGACACCACCTCACTGCAGGGACTCGCCTATTACACCTATCTCTTACAGAAGGTCGACAACGGTAATGTTGCGAATCTCTCGCCCTGCAATGACGGCTCCGGCTTTCTTTGCGAGGCGCCTGGCGTGGTTGGGACCGATATCAGCGGCAGCCCGATCCCCGATTTTCTGAATGGCGGTCCCTATTCGGATCTTGATCAGCAGTCGACCAACACCAACGGGTACGGTGTCTCGCTCCAGGTAACCAACCGCGACGAGTTGTTTAGTCGCCCCAACCAGTTGATCGCCGGTTTCAGTTTCGACGGTGCCCAGACTCTGTTCGGCGCGAGCACTCAAATCGGCGGATTGTCCCTGAACGATCGGGTGTTCGCCAGTCCCGGTATCACGATCGATCAAGCCGACGGATCTATTGCACCGGTGCGCGTCGGCATCTCCGATGCTTACTACGGTGCGTTCTTCACCGATACGCTCGACTTCACCTCGCAGCTGTCGGGCAACGTAGCCGGTCGCTACAACCTGGCACAGATCGATCTCAGCGACCAGCTGGGCAGCGCGTTGACGGGTAATCACACCTACAGCCGCTTCAACCCGGCCGGCGGGCTAACATACAAAATACTTCCCGGGCTGACGGCCTATGCCAGCTATGCCGACGCCAATCGAGCGCCAACCCCGGCGGAGCTGACTTGCTCAAGTGCCGCCAGCCCGTGCAGCCTCGCGAATTTCTTCACCGGCGACCCCAATCTGCAGCAAGTCGTATCGCACACGATCGAAGCGGGTCTGCGTAGCCAATTCCGCCCCTTGGAGGATACGACCGTCACGGCGAGCATTGCGTACTACCGCAGCACGCTGAACAACGACATCTTGTTCGTGAACAGCCCGATCCAAGGCCGTGCCTTCTTTCAGAATGTCGGCACGACGATGCGTCAGGGTGTCGATCTCGGGCTCCAGGCGAAGACCGATCGTTTGCTCGCTTGGTTTGCCTATTCCTATATTGACGCTACCTTCCAGACCGGGTTCACAGCGTCCAGCAACAACAATCCGGGCGCCGACGCGAACGGCAATATCGAAATCCAACCCGGCAACCACCTCCCAGGCATCCCCAGCAACCTCTGGAAGCTCGGTGTCGACTACAAGGTAACCGACGCGTGGACAGTGGGCGGGACCGGCGTCGCTGCGAGCGGTCAATTTTTATTCGGGGATGAGGCCAATTTGACCTCTAAGACGCCAGCCTATTTTGTGCTGAATTTGCACACGAGCTACCAAATCACCAAAAACTTGCAGCTATTCGGCTTAATCGAGAACGCTTTCAACACGACATATTATACATTTGGCACCTTCTCGCCGACCTCGTCCGTTCCGATTGTCCAGGCCCCCGGCGCCACCAACCCGCGCAGCTACAGCCCTGCCGCACCGATCGCCGCTACCATCGGCATCCGCGTGACGTTCTGAGCGGGCGACTGCGGCAGGCAACCGAAATCACCTGAGCGATCTCTCTCTGTGCATGCAATTGGAAGGCCCAATCTGTTTGGTGATCCAAACCCGGGAAGGAAACGGATATGGCAAACCTAAGTCGGCGCTCGGTGCTTCTCGTCACATCGCACGCCTGACAGATCAACGTTATCCATTTTGGGAGCCAGAACGATACGCAATCATTGATTGCTCTAGTTTTCTCTCTGCTCGCATTGGGCGTTGCTGCGACCGCGGCTGAGCGCCTGAGGTTCTGGAATCTTACAGGTTCCACAATAAAGGAACTCCACCTCGCACCGACCGGAACCACAGAGCGGGGACCCGATCAGTGCGCGAACGATCCCGATGGTGCTGTCGACGTTGATGAGCGGTTGACACTCAAGGAAGTTGTTCCCGGACGCTACGACGTGAAACTCTTGGATCAGAAGGGTCGGATGTGTGTGGTACGGAATGTCGAGGTTCTAGCCGGAAAGCCTTACGCCTTTTCAATCTCCGAGAAGGACCTTACCGATTGCAGCGAATGAACCTGCTCGGGCGTGCTTAAATCACTGGGGCTTGACTGGCCGCTCCGATCCCGCACGCGCATAGGCCGCTCGATTTATGGCTTCGTTCGGATTTTGGCCGCGTCGCATATGAATGCCCGCGGGAGGTGCTGGTGGGGCGCCTTCCTGAACAAGGGTCTCGATGAAATCCACGCGGTCCTCTCCGCCTCGATTTCGCCCCAGAGTAATGTCGCGAAGGTGGCGCTGCTGATCGTATCGATCGGACCCTTAGCCGTCTACGGACGCGTAGGAGTGACCTTACTTGTAGCTTCTTTATAACTTGGCTCGGCTTCGCGCGGTCGCGCCGGGCGGATTAAGCATGTTGCCGGAATGTCACTTGGGGGATTAGAGTCGCCACCATCGGCTTCACCCGGGAGATACGTCGATGGTCAAGTTGCGCGTCAACGGCCAGGAGCAAGCCTATGATGGCGATCGATCGATGCCATTGCTCTGGTATTTGCGGGACGAGCTCGGTCTCACCGGAACTAAATATGGGTGCGGCGTGGCTTTGTGCGGCGCCTGCACCGTCCATGTCGACGGCGAAGCCGCCCGCGCTTGCATCACAACCTTGACCGATGTCGCCGGCCGCGCTGTGACGACGATCGAAGGCCTCGATCGCGACGGTAACCACTCGGTGCAGAAGGCCTGGCGCGCCTTGAATGTCCCGCAATGCGGCTATTGCCAGGCGGGGCAGATCATGCAGGCGGCGGCGCTGCTGGCGACAACCAAGAACCCGTCCGAAGAAGAGATCACCAGCGCGATGAGCGGCAATATCTGCCGCTGCGGCTGCTACCAGCGCATCACCGCCGCCATCAAGGCGGCCGCCACGGGGGCGTGACATGACCGCCACCCACACCACCATCGAGAATGTCAGCCGCCGGGGCTTTCTGAAGGGTTTGCTCGCCACCAGCGGCCTCGTCGTCGCCGCCGAATTCTTGCCGGCCCGCGGTGCACTTGCAGCCTATGCCACCGGTGCCGCCAAGATGGCGAGCGGCGTCGTCAGCGACCCGCATGTCTTTGTCTCGATCGATCCCAGCGGTCTCGTGACGATCGTCGCGCACCGCGCCGAGATGGGCACCGGCTCGCGCACCAGCCTGCCGATGGTGGTCGCCGACGAACTCGAGGCTGATTGGTCGCGAGTGCACGTCGTGCAGTCGCCGGGCGATGAGCAGAGATACGGCAACCAGAACACCGACGGCTCGCGCAGCCTGCGCCATTTCATCCAGCCGATGCGCGAATGTGGTGCAGCAGCGCGGCAGATGCTTGAGACCGTTGCAGCCCAGCGCTGGGGCGTCGATGTCGCCGAGGTTCAGGCGCAAAACCACGAGGTCGTCCACAAACCCTCGGGCCGCAGGCTCGGTTACGGCGACCTTGCCGCCGCGGCGAGCGCGTTGCCGGCCCCGCCCGCCGATCAGGTAAAGCTGAAAGACCAAGCCGCCTTCCGCTATCTCGGTAAGGGAAATGTCCAGATCGTCGACCTCTTCGACATCACGACCGGCCGCGCCGGCTACGGGATCGACGCCAAGCTCCCGGGAATGAAGTACGCGGTCATCGCCCGACCAACGGTGATGGGAGGGAAACTCGCCTCCTATGACGGCACGGCGGCGATGAAAGTGCCGGGGGTCGAGAAGATCGTCGTCATCGAAGGAACACCGCCGCCGTCGAAGTTTCAGCCGATCGGCGGTGTCGCGGTGATCGCACGCAATACCTGGGCGGCAATCAAAGGGCGTGAGGCGCTGACCATCCGCTGGGACGACGGGCCGCACGGCAGCTACGATTCGGCCGCCTACAAGACCCAGCTCGAAGAGACTGCGCGCAAGCCGGCCAAGGTCGTGCGCAACGACGGCGACGCCGAGAAGGCGCTGGCCTTGGCGGCGAAGACCGTCTCCGCCGAATATTACATTCCTCACCTCGCGCACGCTTCGATGGAGCCGCCAAGCGCCACGGTACGCGTCGCCGATGGTAAGTGTGACGCCTGGGCACCGGTGCAGAGCCCCGGCAATACCCGAGAAGAGCTGGCGAAAAAGCTCGGCTTCAAGCCCGAGGATGTGACGGTCAACGTCACCTTGCTCGGCGGTGGCTTCGGCCGAAAGTCGAAATGCGACTTTGTGCTTGAGGCGGCGCTGTTGTCCCGCGAGATGGGTGGCGCTCCGGTCAAGGTCACTTGGACCCGCGAGGACGACCTCCATCACGACTACCTGCACACCGTCTCGGCCGAACGGATCGACGCCGGGATTGACCAGCAAGGACGCGTCATCGCCTGGCGGCACCGCAGCGTAGCGCCGACTATCGCGGCAATCTTCGGCCCCGATCCAAAGCACGAGTCGGCGGGAGAGCTCGGCATGGGCCTCATCGACGTGCCGTTCGACATTCCCAACTTGCGCTGCGAGAACGGCGAGGCCGAAGCGCACACCCGTATCGGTTGGTTCCGCTCGGTGTCCAACATTCCGCACGGCTTTGCGGTACAGTCTTTTGTCGGCGAACTCGCCCACGCGATGGGCCGGGATCCCAAGGTAGTGCTGCTCGAGCTGATTGGCCCGCCGCGCATCGTCGACCCCCGCAAGTCGCAGAACGTCGAAGCATTCCCGAATTATGGCGACCCGTTCGAGACATACCCGATCGATACCGCGCGGCTGCGGGGCGTCGTAGAACTCGTCGCTGACAAGGCGGAGTGGGGCAGGAAGCTGCCGCCGCGGCACGGTCAGGGCATCGCCGTGCACCGCAGCTTCCTAAGCTACGTCGCGACCGTCGTCGAAGTCGCGGTGGACGAGAAGGGCGGACTATCGGTGCCGCGCGTCGACACGGCGATCGACTGCGGCTTCGCCGCCAATCCCGAGCGCGTATACTCGCAGATCGAGGGGGCGGCGGTGATGGGCCTGAGCCTCGCGCGCTACGGCGAGATCAGCTTCAAGAACGGACGCGTCGAGCAAAACAACTTCGACGGCTTCCAGGTCATTCGGATCGACGAGTCGCCGCCGATCACGCATGTCTGGATCGTCCCCAACGGGATCGACGTGCCGTCGAGCGGGGTCGGCGAGCCGGGGCTGCCGCCCTTTGCGCCGGCGCTGTGCAACGCTATCTTCGCGGCGACCGGCAAGCGCATCCGGCGACTGCCGATCGGCAACCAGCTGGCCGCCTGAGGGAAAGTTCCGGGCGGGTTTTCCCGCCCGGCGTCGCAGGCGCGTTGATGCTGCAGGGCCAGATGCCCCGCAGCAGCAATCCGCCACAGCATAGGCCGGTGTCGCGATTATCGGCACCGCTGAAAGAGGGAGGAAACCAATGCATACCCGACAATGGATGTGGAGCTGTCTGGCCGCGGGATCGGTCTTGTGGCCCATGATCGTGCCCGCCGGAGAGATAACCAACTACAGTCCAGTCACTAGCCAGCGGCTCACCAATCCCGAGCCGGCTAATTGGCTGCTCTACCGTCGCACCTATGATGGGCAAGGCTACAGCCCGCTCGATAAAATAAACACTGCAAATGTAAAGAATTTGGTCCCGGCGTGGACGTTTTCGACGGGCGTCACTGAGGGACACGAGGCGCCGCCGATCGTCAACAACGGCATCATGTTCGTTGCAACGCCGCAAAATCAGGTCATCGCGCTCGACGCGAAGACCGGAGACCAGATCTGGCGCTACAAGCGGCAGCTCCCCGAAGACCTGTTCCAGCTCCACCCGACGAGCCGCGGGGTAGGGCTATGGCAAGACAAGCTCTTTCTCGCCACCACGGACGACCATCTCGTGGCGCTCGATGCCAAGACCGGGAACGTGGCCTGGGACCAAAAGGTCCAGGACTACCTGAAGGGCCAGTACCTGACATTGATGCCGCTCGTCATCAACGGCAAGGTGCTCGTAGGCGGCTCGGGCGGCGAATTTGGTGTGCGCGGCTACGTCGTCGCCTACGACGCCAATGACGGCAAAGAATTATGGCGCACATTCACGATCCCCGGAACGGGCGAACCCGGTAATGACACCTGGCAGGGTGATGACTGGAAAAGCGGCGGTGGCTCGGCCTGGATGACCGGCAACTATGATCCCGCCTTGAACCTCGTATACTGGGGAGTCGGCAACGCCGCGCCCTGGCCTGGCGACCTTCATCCGGGCAACAACCTTTACACGACCTCGGTCTTGGCGCTCGATCCCGACTCCGGGCGGATCAAAACTTACTACCAGTACCACCAGAACGATTCTTGGGACTGGGACGAGGTCGAGGCGCCGATGCTGATCGATCTGCAAAAGGAC
>Ga0306923_10000841_pt1 | contig 25569 bp, 24 predicted proteins | sample sta12Can44000108_FD_203841 | JGI IMG/M metagenome (GOLD analysis project Ga0306923, IMG submission 203841) | Lab enrichment of tropical soil microbial communities from Luquillo Experimental Forest, Puerto Rico - statanox.12C.anox.44.000.108 (v2)... | ecosystem: Environmental > Terrestrial >... | reverse complement strand
GTTGCCTCAGCAGCCGCCCGCGCCCCGCACCCACCGCCAGCCGGACCGTCATTTCATGCCGTCGCTTGAACGCGCGCACCAGCAACAGGTTCCCGACGTTCGCGCACGCAATCAACAGCACAAAAAGAACTACGGCCAGGGCGATGCCAAGCGTAGGCGCCAGCGCGCCCGCATTGTTGAATGGTGTTTGCCACAACGGAAACAGTTTAATGCCGCGGCCTCGGTTCGTCTCCGGATAGTCGCTCTCCAGCCGTTTGGCAACCGCGGAAATCTCTACTTGCGCCTGCTCGCGGCTCACACCCGGTTTGAGCCGCACGAATCCTTCTATCCAACGCGCGCTGCGATCCTCCAGTTTGTATCCGCCGGTTTCAAATGTTTCCTGCATGGAAGCCGGCACCCAGAACTGGAACGCGTAGCCGACGAACGTCCCGTAAAATCCTTTCGGTGCCACGCCCACGATTGTATGTTGCGTGCCGTTGAACATCTGCGTCTTGCCAATGATTGCTGGATCGCCCTGAAAACGCTCCCTCCACATCTGATAACTGATCACCGTCACCGGGTGTCCGTTGCGCCCCGTGTCTTCGGCGGGCTCGAATCCACGCCCCAGAATCGGATGCACCTCGAGGGCATCAAAGTAATTCGCGGATACCACACTTCCGGAAACGCGTTCCGCCCGGTCCCCAATGCTAAGCGTCGTCCCGACGATTTTCTCCGCGATAAATGCGTCAATTAGCGTGCATCCTTTCCGAAAGTCCACGAAGTCTGGCCACGATACGCCACCGTCCTCTGCCGCCCAGCGCGATGTTCCGCTCACCGCCAGCATCCTCTCCTGATGGGGGACTAGCGGGAATGGCCGCAGCAGCACTCCTTCGATCCAACTAAACACCGCGGCATTCGCACCGATTCCCAGGGTCAGGCAAAGAATTGCCAGCGTCGAAAATCCCGGGCTCCGCCGTAGCATCCGCAATCCAAACCGCAAGTCTTGCAGCGTCGTCTCGATCACGGGCAGCCCCCTCTGCTCGCGGTAGTTTTCCTTGGTCTGCTCCAGTCCGCCAAACGCAAGCAGCGCTTCCCGCCGCGCTTGCTCGCCGCCCATACCGCGGCCGCGGTTGCGCTCCACCGCCATTTCAAGGTGCGAACGCAGCTCCGCGTCCAGTTCCTTTTCCCGGTGCCGCCAGAAAAGCCCCGCCACACGGCAAAGAATTTCCCGCCAAGATTCACGCATCGCCTAGCCCGTCCTCAGCATCCGGTTGATCATCGCGGACATGCGCACCCAGTTCGCCGCTTCTTCCACAAGCTGCTTCCGCCCGCCGCGCGTCAATGAGTAGTACTTGGCTTTGCGGTTATTTTCCGAAACGCCCCATTTGGACGCGATCCACCCGCGCTGTTCGAGCCGCAGCAGGGCAGGGTAGAGCGTTCCCTGGTTTAATTTCAGTAGATCTTCCGACACTTGTTGAATCCGCAAGGCGATCCCGAAGCCGTGCATCGGCCCCATCGAGTCGAGCGTCTTCAGCACCAGCAAATCCAGCGTCCCTTGCAAGACCTCACTCTTAGTAGCGGCCATACGCTCCTTTAGACGGGCGTTCCTTTAGAACGTCAACAGGAATCTACCACGGCCCTGTAAGTAGTCAACAGGAGTCTCAAATTCCTCTTTGCAAGCGTTCGCAGGTAAAGGAATGTAAGGGAGGGGGTTGTGCAGACCGCCGTCAAGTATTCTTGATTTCCCGGAGCAGTCCGTTCGTCACGTCGTAGACGAACCCGCGGACCACAACCTCCTCAGGAATCCACGGGTGCGTCCGCAACTTCTGCAACTGATGGCGCACATTCTCTTCGATGTTTTGGAAGGCATAGAAGAAAGCCGGCGCAACCGCCGCCGTTCCCGTGCGATTCTGGATTCTCGTGCGCAAGTCCTGTTCGCTCGTATGCATCAGGCCGCAATCGGTGTGGTTGATCACCATGATCTCCTCGGTCCCCAGCAGGTGGTGCGAGATCACTAGCGAGCGCAGCGTGTCGTCCGTCACGATGCCCCCGGCGTTCCGGATAATGTGCGCGTCTCCGGTTTTCAACCCCAGCGTCCGAATCGAAAGCCGCGTATCCATGCAGGTCAGCACCGCCAGCTTGCGCTCCGGGCGCGGCGTCAGTTTGCGCAATTCATGCGTCCGCGCGTAAATTTCGTTTGCGGCGAGAACTTCGTCGATCACGCTCATGGCCGCCCAGTGTAACCCACCCGCACCCGAATCGCACGACGGAGGTGGTTCGTACGTGGATCTACCCGTCCAGGAAACGCGCTCTAACGATCCAATGGGAGTAGTTCAGTGTGTCCCGCAACTCGTTCAGCGGGGTGCAACGCAAACCACTCGATTCGCAAACCATGTGGATGCGTGAACAGCCCATCCCCAATGCTGCGGGGGTAGGTGCTGGCTCGTCGTATTCGGTCAGTATGGGCCTCGCCCCCTGAAACAGAAGAGTGTGCCCCTTGGAATTCACCGCCACTGCAACGCCCTACTCAATTCCCAAATCTCTCCGCCGCACGCGCCTTCGCCTTTGCGGCCTCTTCTTCTCGATTCTTCGGTGGCGCGTTGGTTTCTAGCGCCCGCAGGAGACGCATCGAGGCGCCAGCAATTTCTTCCACCACCGCTAGAAACGCCCCTTCGTTCGCCTTCGACGGTTTATGAAAGCCGCTGATCTTTCTCACAAACTGCAGCGAGGCCGCGCGGACTTCTTCCTCCGTCACGGGCGGATCGAAATTGTAGAGCGTCCTGATATTCCTGCACATTGGCGTTCACCTCTTCCTGCGCAGCGGAATGAGGCCGCGCAGCCGCTCTTCTCGCAAGCACAGCCCTCCCCACAGCAACGCGCCAACATACGTGGGGAAAAGGACATGGAGAAACAACGGATCGCCGACCCGCAAATGGGTAGCTACGGCGTCGCCCAGGTAGCCGGTATGCAAAATTGCGCCAAGAATGACGGTGCGGGGAATGATGTAAACGATCGTGCACACCAGCAGGAGGATCCCGATACCGATAATCTCGCTTTCCGGATATCCCAGCAGGAGCAAAGCCGCCAGCCCGCTCAGGGTCCGCCCCGCCCACATCTTCTTTCTAGAAATTGGCGCCGTTTGTAGCGCGGATACCATCATTGTGTCCTCACACGTCATTTAAACGGGTAAAACAATAGATGTGGGCAATAGGCTTCCGGTTAGGCAGGAAATGCACCTCAGCGGTATAAGCCTTTACCCGCCGGCAATCGCTCCGATGATCAGAAGCGGCTCCACCCCGGACACAACGGCGTCAGGTAGCGGCGCATCCGGCGATTCATGGGAAAGGTCCTCCGCGCACGCGAAGAATCGCAAAAACGGACGCCGTTTCTGCGTAACGTGGTCGCGGATCGTCCCCTGCAGCATGGGATAGCGGGCTTCGATCGCGTCCACGACCGACCGCTGCGTTGCCGGACCAGTGATGTCTAGCTCTACCTCACCGCGAACGCGCGCCAATCCTCTCAAATGCGCCGGAAGCACCACCCGGATCATGGCAGCGTCTGGACCTCCACCGAAAGCACCCCCGGCAGATCGCGCACGATCGGGCTCCAGTTGTCTCCCGCGTCTGCCGATGCGTACACCTGCCCACCCGTGGTGCCGAAATACACACCACACTTGTCCAGCGAATCCACCGCCATTGCATCGCGTAGCACGTTCACGTAGCAGTTGCTCTGCGGCAGGCCTTTTGTCAGCGCCTCCCACTCGTTTCCACCCGACCGGCTTCGATACACGCGCAACTTGCCATCTGGTACAAAGTGCTCTGAGTCGCTCTTGATCGGCACAACATAAATCGTCTCCGGCTCGTGCGCGTGCACGTCAATCACGAACCCGAAATCCGTTGGTAGATTTCCGCTCACTTCTTTCCAGGAATCTCCGCCGTCGTCGCTGCGCATCACATCCCAGTGTTTCTGCATGAACAGCACCTTCGGTCGTGACCCGTGCATCGCCACGTGGTGAACGCAATGGCCCACCTCGGCCGTCGGGTCGGGAATGTGCTCCGAACGCAGTCCTTGGTTGATCGGTTTCCATGTCTTCCCGGCGTCGTCGCTTCGGAAAGCGCCCGCCGCGGAAATCGCGATAAAAATCCGGTTGGGATTGCTGGGATCCAGAATAATGGTGTGCAGGCACATTCCGCCAGCGCCCGGCTGCCAGTGCGGGCCCGATCCGTGTTTGCGCAGCCCGGAAAGTTCCTCCCAGTTCTGCCCGCCGTCCGTCGTGCGAAACAATGCCGCGTCTTCCACTCCCGCATACACCGTATCCGGATCGTTCAGCGACGGTTCCAGGTGCCACACCCTCTTGAACTCCCAAGGGTGCGGTGTTCCGTCGTACCACTGGTGCGTACCCGGCACGCCGTCATACACAAATTTGTTTCCAACCGGCTCCCAGGTCTTCCCGCCGTCGTTCGAGCGCTGGATTAATTGCCCAAACCACCCGCTGCACTGCGACGCATAGAGCCGTTTCGGGTCGGCCGGCGATCCCTTGACGTGATACATCTCCCAGCCCGCGAAGTGCGGCCCGCTGATGTCCCACCGCTCGCGCTTTCCATCCGAGGTCAAAATAAACGCGCCCTTGCGCGTTCCCACCAGCACTCGTACACCGCTCATCTCTTACTCCTTCCCGGGCTTTGTGCCCGTCCGTGTCGAATCAGCACTCGGCTCGAGCCGGGCGTCGGATTGGTCATGCAGATCGTGCGGGCTATGAGGCGGTCTCTCCCGGCTATTTTGAACTATGGAAGAAAAAATCTCCATGACAAAAGGAAGTGTGCCCCAGGTTACTTGTGAAATGCAAGTGATTTAGGGTATGGTGAAAAAATGTCAAAGCGAGGCCTGGGCTCCAAACGCCGCTCCGGGTGTCCCCTGAACGCTTCCGTCGAGATCCTCGGCGATCGCTGGTCCCTGCTGATCATCCGTGACATGATGCTCCGCGGCTTCCGCTCCTACAAGCAATTCCGGGAATCTTACGAGCATATCGCAACCAACATCTTGGCCGATCGTCTTCGTAAGCTGGAAGCCCACGGCATCATTGCCATCCGCCGCGATCCTTCCGACGGCCGAAAACTAATCTATCTGCTCACGCAAAAGGGAATGGACCTCGCTCCTGTTCTCACCGAGATGGTCCTCTGGGCCGCCGCCCACGAAGACACGGACAACCAAGCCCTCATCCGCCACATTCAGAAAAGCAAAAGCCAATTCCTCTCCACGATTCGCCGGCGTTGGACCGAAAAATCCGTGCCCTCAACGCTCGCCTAGGTCCCACGCAGGTGCTGACCCGGACGCAATAAAGCTTTCTGCAAAGCACTATTCTTGCCCTATGTCTTCATTCCACTCGGCGGGATTCGCTTGAATATACTCTGCAAGCAGAGAAACACATTCCTGCGAGTCGAGGTCAATTACCCGGACTCCCAGGGAACGCAACCAATCGATCCCGCCCTGAAAGTTCCTGCTTTCCCCAACCACCACGGTGCCAAATCCAAACTGTCGCACCAAACCGCTGCAATACCAGCAGGGCGCGAGCGTCGTCACCATAGTCAGCTTGCGGTAGCTCTTTTGCCGGCCTGCCCTTCGAAACGCGTCTGTCTCTCCGTGTACGGACGGGTCGTTCTGTTGCACGCGGCGGTTATGTCCGGCCCCGATCAATTTTCCTGTTGAATCGAAAATAGCCGCACCTATGGGAATGCCGCCTTCTTTGAGCCCAAGGCGTGCTTCCGCAAACGCAACCGCGAGCATGGCGTGGTAATCGGTGACAGAAGTCATGCCCTCTCCCGCCTAGTCGCGCCAGCGTATCACTTGCAACAAATCACTGTAATCGTCGGTCCAGGAAATGGGCCGTGTCTGCCCTGGGAACGCTTCCGCATGTCGCGTGATCTCCTGGGCCGACAAAGAAGCCGGATCATGCGAAAGCACGATCCAATCAGATTGCGAGTAGGGACCCGTGGGATCGAGTGCATAGATTCGCAGCGCGTGAAAGCCGAACTCGTGTCCAATGCCTGCAAGTACCGGCCGCAGGTTCAGCGTTTGATTGCTGATATGCACGGCGATCACCGACTCCCGCCCCCGCAGGTGTTTTTCATAAATGAAAAACGCCTCGCGCGTCAGCAGGTGCATCGGGATCGCGTCGCTCGAAAACGCGTCCAGAACCAGTACATCAAACTTCTGTAGTTCTCTGCTCCGGAATTCCCGTTCCAGCGATAGCCTCGCGTCGCCGGGAACGACCTCGATTCGCCCGGGGGAATCCCGCAAGAAAGTGAAGTACGGGTGATTTCCACTGGACAATTTGTAAACGTCGGGGTTGATTTCATAGAACCGGAAGACATCGCCGGGTTTTGCCAGTGCCGCGAGCGTTCCCACTCCCATCCCGACGAGTCCCACGCGCAGCGGATGCCGCGGCCAGTTCCGGATCACGATATTCGCTCCACTGCCCGGTCCGTAATAGCCCGTCGCGACCCGCGTTCTTTGCGGGTCCTGATACTGAAATCCATGGGCGGTGTTGCCGTACCTTAGCGCCAGATAGTTTTCCTTATCCACGCTTACCACGGACAGCACCCCGTAGAAATTCCTCGATGACGCAATAACGTGGTAAAGCGCGGCCTTCTGCGGAATCATCAACCCCGCCGCGAGCAAGGCCAGCGCAATTCTCGACGCACTGCGAACGAAGACGGGCGCGGGCGTGAGTCGCGAACTTCGGCGTTCCAATGTATAGCGGAAAACCGCGGCCCCCACAAATACTGCAGCCGTCAAAACACTGACCGTTCGGGGCACTCGCGCTGCCGCTGCCCAGATGGGAGCAAGGGTCTTCGGCGCCAGTAGCGCAATTCCTCCAACGATCAGCAGCGCCAGCGAGGCCCTCCCCGTGTACCACCAAGACGAACGCTCCCGCGCTGCGACACCTAACACCACGGCCATGCACCCCAGAACTCCCAGCGGATATTCCCAATAATTTGGGAACAGCCACGGAGCCAGCAAGCTCACCACGATTCCCCCCACCGCGCCGCCCGCCGCAATGGAAAAATAAAAGTCCGTCAGGGATTCCGCCTTCGGCCGCCTTCGTGCCGCCTCGCCATGGCAGACCATGCACCCCGCGAACAGCAGCGCGGAGTACGCGGCAAGCTGCATCAGGAACGAATACTTGGCATTCGGGAGCGAGACCACGATGACGAACCCAACGGTCAGCGCAAAGAGCGGGCAAAAAATCTCTCGCCCGTACCAGCGGTCGCTTTCAAAGCACAGGATAAACGAAGCCAGGTATAAGCTCAGTTGAAACACCCATAGAAATGGGCTCACGGCAATTTCCTGGCAGATCAGGTTCGTCGTTGCCAGCAGTAGGATGGAGGCACACGCCGCCAGGATGATCCAGAGCAGCCGAAGCGGCCATCCCACACTCGCTGTGCGTGGCTCGGGAGCCGCGCTGGTTACTTCCTTCAGTGCGACTGGATTAATCGTGCGCGCGGTGCTTCGCGCACTGAAGTAGTAGAAAACCAAAAACAAGCAGTATCCCGCGGCCCACGCCCAACCTTGTACACCTAACCCTAAATGCGGTTCCACCAGGAACGGATACGACAACAGCCCCACGAGCGATCCCGCATTCGAGAGCGCATACAGACGGTAAGGCGACCTTTTCGGGGCCCCCTGCGCGAACCAATGTTGCATCAGCGGGCTCGTGGCCGACAGCAGGAAGAATGGCGGGCCAATCGCGCTAATCAGATATTCAATGATGGTCCACGTCGGGTTGGCCATCGGCTGCGGCCGCCAGTTGGCAACGGGACCAATCGGCGTGGCCCGGACATAGCCCAAAAGAGCAAGATATACAGCGGATATGGCTAGCAGAATCCCGTGAACCAGGATCTGCCTTCGCAAGGGAATCCAACTGGCTAGCCCGTGCGAATATCCGTACCCCGCCAGAAACAGCAATTGAAAGACCAGCACGCACGCGGTCCATACCGCCGGCGCGCCGCCAAAGAGGGGTAGAATTCCTTTTCCCAGCAGTAATTGCACTTGAAAGAGCAAGAACGCGCTGAGAAAGATCGTCAGGGCAAAGGGTAGCTGCCGCGCTCTGCCCGCTTCCGCTCTCATTGCAATTCCAGGCACAACAACAATCTCTTGTTCCTGCCAGGTCTCGGCAGGCGTATCCACGGTCGCTGTCATCGCCTAGTCAGTTTAGATGCACCGTCAAGGTGGACCTATCGCCGTGCGACCGTCTGTGTGCAAACCACCATATGCAGTCTGGTCGCGCCCGCTTCCGGTACCTCTTGCATCTGAACACAGCGTCAAGCTCGCCCCTCCTTAGTGTGCTAACGACTATCTCTGGGACCATGGAGGAGCGAATCTTATTCGTGCTGCTGTAACCCATCTTAACAACCGAGCGCAACACTTAGGGCTCTTTAGTTCGATTGCACTGGATTGTCTTCGGGTAACCAGTGACGGCAAATTTATGTCAAAGCAGGCAGCAGAGCATCATCACAAGGCAGCCGAGCATCACGAACACGCGGCACGACAGCATCCGACCCAGTCGGGGTAAACTTTTCCTACGTGCTTTCTCGGCATTTGGCGACGACCAGCGTCAAGTCATCGCCTTGCTCTTGGGGGCTGAATCCTCGGACTTCCTCCACCACCGTCGTGAGCAATTCCTCCGGCGACAGCCAGCGGTGCCGCCGCAACGCTTCTATCAATCGCTCTTCTCCAAATTCCTCACCCGCATCATTCACAGTCTCAGTGACTCCGTCCGTATAAAGCGCCAACAGGTCTCCTGGCCCAAGCTGGCTCTCTCCCATCATGCAATCCCATTTCTTGAACACGCCCAGCACCGTGCTCGTCGAATCGAGCCGCTCTAGCGAATCATCGCCTCGCAACAGCAAGGCCGACAGGTGCCCGCAATTCGCATAACGCAAGCGCCGCATCCGGTCGTCATACTCCGCAAAAAACAGCGTCGCAAACGACCCGTCGGTCGTGTTCTCGCAAAAAAGTTGATTCACCGACTGCAATAGCCGCTCTGGCTGGTCAAGAGCCATAGCGCACTGGCTTCGCATGTTTGCCTGTAGGTTCGCCATCAAGAGCGCCGCAGCGATTCCTTTTCCCGCAATGTCCCCGATCACCAGCCCCAGCCTCTGCCCCCCAAGATCCAGGAAGTCGTAATAATCGCCGCCTACCTGCCTTGCTTGCAGGCACATGCCCGCATACTCCAGAGTGCGCGCGCTCGGCCGGCTTTGCGGGAAGAGCCGCGCTTGCACCTGCTTCGCAATCTCCAGCTCTTGTGCCGCGCGTCTTTCGACTTCCAACTTCTGCATCATCGCGCGCCGGTGCGCCTCCACTGCATGCGTCACTTCGTCGAAACTCACGAGTGAGAACGTATTGCCGTCAATATCCTGGAACCGCGCGAAGACTCCGCCCCAGACGGGCGTCTCCACTCCAAGAAGCATCGCGGAAGCTTCCGCAGCCTGTGCCCGTTCGTCGTATTTAATGCGTTTCAGCCTCGGGACGCTCGAAAAACGAACCCCGCGCTTGCTCCATTCCTTGAATTTCGCGCTGACATCATCGGTAACGAAAACCACCTGCGTTGCTCGTCCTATTAACTTGAATTGTTCCGAGTTCGGTTTCGGTGCCAGCAGCGAAAGGATCGCGGCCCCATCCGGCGGAGCCACCGCCACCCATCGCTCTCCCGACTGCAGCCGCGTATCAAACGCCAGCCGGAATCCCAGTTGTTCCAGATAAAACCTCAGGCTACGCTCCTGGTCGCGTACAAACACATTCACGCAATGCAGTCGCAAATGCGCTTCCTGCCGCGTCGGTGAAACAGCCCAACCCATGCGTGCAATTATAATCCCGCCACCCACCGGTGGCAGCACTCGCACATCTCTCTAGGGCTTGCACGGGAAGGCACGACTTTAGTCTTGGTGAATAACTGCGCCACCAGCACGAACACGTTGAAGTACAGTGACACATACAGTGCCGCGATGGCCACCGGCAGCACGATCAAAGACAGGACGCCGAGTACGTGCGTGGAACGGGAAGAAGAACCCGGTCACGCTGGTCAACACCGTGGTTACCAGAAACACCATGTTCCACCCACTGAGCCACTTCGAGCCCAGGATTCCGAACACGACCACCAATCCCGACAAGATTCCGATCAAGCTGATGATTACTTGTACGAACGTCAAGGTCGTCACGCCTAAGATCATGATGTCTCCTCTATCCGTGAATGCGGTAGGATTCCCCCGCGGCCGTGAAGATACATTTAACAGCCTCCACTCGCAAGCCTCATCGTTCACCTCCTTTTTTTGTAATTTGTCCGCTGTGTTCACCGATAGACTCTGACCTTCGAATCCGGAGACCCACAGTCCGTTTGCATCTTCTCTTGTTTCATCATTTTCGATTTGATGGATGCGATTTTTGCAGGAACGAATTTTGGCCGGGCCGGTGTACATTGGCGAACATCCGGAAGCGCAAACCTGCGGCATCCCGGCAAGCACGGGCCTAGTCCGCCACGGCAGCGGGCACCGCCGAATCGGGCAAGAGGAGTCAATCATATGCTGAGGCCAACAACCAGAGTACGCGTTGTCGCCGTTATCACAGGGTTGCTTGCGGTCGGGGCTATGCTTGGGAGTGCTGCGGCGGAAAAAGCTGCGGTTCCGAAGTCCCAGGATAACCTGGCAATCGGAGAGGATCAGGTCAGGCAATTGCTGCCCCTTATGAAGGCGGATAAAAAAGGCATGATCTCCAGGCAGGAGTACATGGGGTTCATGGAGTCAGAATTCGAGAGGTTGGATAAGGACAAGAGGGGCGAGCTGGACGTCAAGAAACTAGCGCCATCGAATTTGACAGTTAGCCGTTATGTGGGAAAATAACGGCACCGCTTTTGCAGGACCTCGTTCCAGAATCCAGACATGGCCACGGAGTTGAGCGTCCCGCTTACATTCCCAGTCGCATCGACGCTACTGATGATGTGTTGAGTTACCGTCCCATTCTGATGGATCGTCCATGTTCTGGTCTCGAGGGGCATGTTCTCCCCGGCGATCAGGCCATACTATATACGAGTACAAGTATTAGCTGGCGTCAGTCACGGCTCTTGAAATCGATCGTCAGCACCGTGATGTCGTCCTGCTGCCCTTGGCCGCGCGGTTGCTCGGAAAAGCGTGACAGTTCCTCCATCAACCCATCCGCGAACTGATCCACGGACAATCCATGCTTGCTCTCCATAAACCGCTTGAAACGTGCTGTCCCAAATTCCTCTTCCGATGGGCTTTTGGTTTCAGGCACTCCGTCGGTATAGAGAACAACCCGATCGCCGGCCTCGATCGGCAATTGTAAGGACTTATACGTTGCTTCCGGGAACTGGCCAAGGAACAAGCCGTTTTCCAATACTTCGCTGACCTTGCTGACGGACCCGCCCCAGAACAGCAAGGGAGGATGCGCCGCGCCGGCGTACGTCATCATCTTCTTTTCCATGTCCACGAACACGTACGCGGCCGTCACGAAATTGTGTTCGAATTTTCCGCACAGCGCCTGATTCAATCCGGACAGCACGCGTGCCGGTTCCGACGCGTGCACCGCCTGAGCTGTCAACGCCACTTGTAACATGGAAGCGATCAACGCCGACGGCAATCCATGTCCCGACACATCCGCGATCAAAATCCCTACCCGCTTCTCGTCCACAATAATGAAGTCGTAAAAATCCCCTGCCACCGACGTCATGGGCATATAGCTGGCCACAATGTCGAGCCCCGCCAGTTTCGGCGTGTCGCGCGGCAAAATGGACAACTGAATTTGCCGTGCCATTTCCAGTTCGATATTGATCGCCACCAGCTGCCGCGCGATTTGCTCGTGCGCTTCCCGTAGCATCAGATGCGTCCGCACGCGCGCCTTCACCACCGCCTCGGAAAATGGCTTATGAATGTAGTCCACGGCCCCAACTTCAAACCCTCGTGTTTCGTCCTCGGTTCCCGTCTGTCCCGTTAGAAAAATCACCGGGATATTCAGCGTATCAGGATTCGCTTTTAGCCGCCGGCAAACCTCATACCCATCCATCTCCGGCATCATCACGTCCAGCAGAATCAGGTCGGGTTTATCTTCGCCCGAAGCGATCGCCAGAGCTCTTTCGCCATTGGTGGCCACCTTCGTCTTGAACGAATCCTTCAGTGCCCCCGAAATCACGCCGATATTGATCGGCGTGTCGTCCACAATCAAAATGGACTTTTGCGCTGCTGCCTTCTGTGTCGCTGCTTGGGCCATCGGTCACTCCAGTTTAAGAGACAGGCGGGCGGCAATATCGGAAAGGGAATTGAGTGCCGCCGCGAAATCGAAATTTCCCACCTGTCCCGCAAGCGTGCTGATTTCCATGTCGGTCAGCACTCGGGACAGGCTTGGCCGGGCTTCCAATATGAAATCCGCGGCATCTCCGTCGTCATTCTTCAATAATTTCTTCAGGCGGCTCAGGGGCTCGGCCACGGTGCCGGGATCCGCGGATTTCTCGGCAATTCCGGCAGCCTGCTCGTTTGGCAGCGCCGCCCGGATAGCCCCCGCGATCTTGTCAAACGAAGCCGCCAGCGAATCCAGTAATTCCTTCACGCCCTGTCCCTCTGTGACCGCGCTCTCCACCTTCGCCGCAATGTCCGACACTTCGCTGGCGCCAAGATTGGCCGCCACGCCTTTCAAGGAATGCGCCGCTCGCGCGGCCGTCACCGTATCGCCCGCCGCTAGCGCGGCGCGAATTTCTCCCACCCCTCCCGCGGACGGCTCGGCGAACTTGCGCAGCAACGCTTCATACCGTTTCCGGTTGCCCCCCGTTCGCCGCAACGCGGACTTCGTGTCCACTCCGAGGATCTCGAGCGTATCGGATTCCCGTGCGTTCGCCACTGTAAGAGTACTCGCGACCGACGGCGCAACCTTCTCCTTCGCGGTGGCGCCGCCTCCCGCGAGTGGCTTGATCCAGCGCAACAGTGTCGCGAAGAGTTCATCCGGATCGATCGGCTTCGCCACGTGATCGTTCATTCCCGCCTCGATGCACTTCTCCCGGTCCGCGGCCATCACGTTGGCCGTCATCGCAATAATGGGTAGCGTGCGAAGTTGCGGATGGGATCGGATCGCCTTGGTCGCTGCGATCCCATCCATTACCGGCATCTGCATGTCCATCAGCACTAGGTCGTATTTGCCGCTGCGCACCATCTGCAACGCAACTTCTCCGTTCTCGGCCACGTCAATAGCCATTTCAGCGTCCTTCAGCAGCCCGAGCGCAACCTCCTGATTGAGTTCATTGTCTTCGGCCAGCAACACACGCGCGCCCCGCAATCTTCCAGGTTCTCGGCTGGGTCCCGTCGGAACATCGGAGTCTTTTTCGTGCTGGGCGCCCAAAACCTCTATCGCGGAATCAAACAGCATAGACGCCGTCACCGGCTTGATCAGCACGTTGGCGAACGCATTGTCCTCCGCCTGTTTCAACACCTCTTCGCGCCCATATGCCGTCACCATCACCAGTTGCGGACGTACCGCCAGGTTCGGCAGCGCCCGGATCCGTTTCCCCGCTTCGATTCCGTCCATCCCGGGCATTTGCCAGTCCACAAAAACAATCTCGTAAGGTTCGCCACCTTCAGCGGCCTGGCGAACCATTTCAATTCCCTCCAGCCCCGAAGGGGCTTCATGCGCCTTGAACGTCAGACTCTCCAGCATGCTCGACAACACCGCCCGCGCCTGCGGATTATCATCAATAATCAGTACCCGTCGGCCCCGCAAATCTGGCCTCGGCGCTCGGCGCGTCGGCGCCGTCCCGATCCCCAGCCGCGCCGTAAACCAGAATATGCTTCCTTTCCCCACTTCGCTCGTAACGCCCACATCACCGCCCATCAACTGCGCCAGTCTTTTCGAAATCGCGAGCCCCAGCCCGGTCCCGCCATGCTGGCGTGTCGTCGAAGCATCCGCCTGCTCAAACGCTTGGAACAGCCTTCCCATCTGCTCCTGCGTAAGTCCTATCCCGGTGTCGCTCACCGAAAATCGCACCAATTGGCCATCCCCATCCTTCTCCACCACACGCGCGCCGACGACAATCTCGCCACTCTCTGTAAACTTAACGGCGTTGTTGCAGAAATTAATCAAAATTTGTCCTAGCCGCAGCGGGTCACCCTTCAACTGTGTAGCAACCGACGGCTCGATATCGAAAATCAGTTCCAATCCTTTGGCGGAGGCCTTCTCGGAGATCAGGTTGCTCACGTTCTCCAGCACCTTCTCCAGATCGAAGTCAATGCTCTCCACCGACAATTTCCCCGCTTCAATCTTTGAAAAATCCAGTATGTCGTTGATGATTCCCAACAGGTGCTGGCCGGACATCTGAATCTTCCTCACATAATCTCTTTGCCGCGGATTCAGTCCCGTCCTCAGCGTCAAATGCGACATCCCGATGATCGCGTTCATGGGTGTGCGGATTTCGTGGCTCATATTTGCCAGGAAGTCCGCCTTGATCCTGGTCGCTTCCTCCGCCACTTCCTTGGCACGCCGCAAGTCCACTTCCGATTCTGCAAGCGCCTGGTTAATCGCCTCCAATTCCTCTTTTCGCACCAGGATTTGCCGTTCCGAGGACGCCAGTGCTTCCGCTTGTGCCTGGGTGCGCTCGAGAAGTTTTTTCGTCTCGATATTCCCAGCCAGGATCTCCGCACTCAGCGCTACGGAGGGCAAAAGCGCATCCAGCAAAGCCTGTTGCCTCTCATTTAAGGACGAAGCGGGTGCCAGTTCGATCACCGCCGTGACCGCGTCTTGATTGATAACCGGCACAAACAGAATCTTGCCGGGCTTCACCGTCCCCATCCCGGCGGTGATGTGGATCTGTTCACCTGCGGCAATCTCCAACGTGCGCCGCTCCACAGCCGCTTGACCTGCCAGCCCCTCGCCGAACGCAAACTCGCTCGGGCGATCCGGATCGCTGATCGCAAACGTCCCTGCGCGCAAGAATCTTTTCCCGCTTTCGTCGGCAATATAAAACGCACCGTAGAGAAGCGGGATCGCCTCCGACAACCGCGACAACCATGCGTTTGCGAATCCTGCAAAATCCTGCGCCGCTTGTAACCGTTGCAGCGTCGCCGCTACCTCGCTCTTCACCCAGCCCTGGATCTCGCGCTCCCGCGCTCCTCGTTGTAACGTCAGCAGCGCCCGGCTGATCTCCCCGATTTCGTTTTTTCGATCCAGATAAGGAATCGGCTGGTCCAACTTTCCGTCTGCCAGCGATTGGATGCTGTCGTGCAAATTCAACAGTTCCTGGACAACCTCCATCTGGATTAGGAAAAAGACCGCCGCGTAGGATCCGGCCAAGCCCAACCCGATGACTAGCCAGCGGAACAGGGTGGCGCGATGCGTCTTCTCCGTAAGTTCGTCGGATTGCAGGTCCACGGATTTGCGTATCTCTTCCACGATCCCTGCGATGGCCTGTTGTCCCCGCTGCAATTCGCCATCGACGCTTCCCCGCAACAGGTTCATAGCTTTCGTGTCGTCGCCGACGAGAGTCGCTTCGCGAACCGCATGGGAATCGGACACCACTTGATCGAATATCGCCGCGGCCGCCTGGATTTCCTTGGTGTGTGCGGGACTCTGGCGCGTCGCTTCCGAGATAAGTCTCTGATACTCGGCGTAGGTCTTATCCAAATTCCTGCCGCTCTCGCGCATTCTGCTGACATCGAGCTCGGCGATTTCCGCGTAAAGGAGCTGGCCAAACAGGCCCTCTTGCACTTTTGCCTCGGTCAGGTGTTGCAGCGCCCCGACATCCTGGTCCAGCAACTCGCTGTACCGTGTGTCAATTTTCTTGCTTTCGATCGACGAATACACGCCTGCCACAATCACCATTAAGACCAAAGGGACCATGGCGATCAGCAGTTTTCGCCGTAGCTTCAGGTTTTCCAGAAAGCGGAGCATGATTGCAACCAGCGGAAGTCAAAATTCTACGCTGTACAGCCGAAAAAGCACCCGGTTTTATGCTGCGCGAACTCTCTCTCTCGTTTTGTGTGGCACAGGCTTGTCCTTCTGGGGCGGTCCGCTCTGACGCGCGGTGCGCTTTTCGCGCCACTAACAGGCAACGGGTTAACAAATCGTGTTCCTAGCTGTCGCAATCCCGTCAGACCTTGCCGGAAATGTCAGTTCTTGCTGCGGGCCTTCCCCGGAATAACAGCGTATAAAAAGTCTCTTCACCCAAGACACGTTTCAATTCTCTGAAGCCAAAAAGCGGAATGAAAGTGCAAAATATGACGACACTCCGCATGGCCAGGTCGTCCAGGCGCATTTCGCGCAAGGCTGTTGCCAGATTTTCTCTGTGCAGAAGTTCTTTGACCACTTCCTCGACAACGTGAAAGACGAAAACCAGCAAGCCAAAGAGAAAGGCCTTATAAACTGCCGACTCGATGATTGGTTTGCCTTCAAGCTTTGTGCCCAGGTGCGCATATTCTCCAATCAGAATGACCTTGGCGATGATGAGCGCGTTAATCAGCGCCGTCCCATAGACGAAATACGAGACGTGAAACTTGTTCAGCAGAAGTAAGCTGTAGGTCGCAAGAGCGCAAAAGAAAAAGGCCAGGTACAAAAAGATTCCGGTGAATTCTTTAAACTCGTGGATGGCTTTTTCCTTCAACTCAACCCGTTTGGAATGGTCAGCATCCATTTGATCCCCTCTTTCATCCGTTGCCAATCCAATGAATTGTACGTGAAGGCGCCTGGCTAGTGTCACACAGACTTGGCGTCTCGCCGACGGGGTTGTAGGGGCCGCCTTCTGAGGTGGTCCGCTTCATAGGTCATCGAGTCCCCATCGTCCAGCGCTTTCGAAAACCTATAAACTCCCCGAAAAGATAGCCCGTGGCTGAACCGGCGCGTCAGGTCCACCTGCAAGGAATTGTAGGAACTTGTCCCCTCGGAAAATCATGTCCAAGGGTTGGCCAGCGCCGGATTCGCATTTGGCGTGCCGAAGGGTACGTAATACCTTCCCGCAGGCACAGGTGCACCCGCCAATGGTGAGTCCGGTATTCCGTTCTTCTGGTTGATCGGAAATCCCAGCGCCGGTGAATTTGTCGCGCTCACCGGCTTGCTCGTGTCGTAGGTCGGATACACGGAAATCAACGCCGCCGCCGGCGCGTTCACTCTCTTCGGTGGTCACATCGTGGGGCGGCAGATCGAACTCGTTCCCAACGAACGCATCGTCCAGGCCTGGCGCGTCGTGGGCTGGGATCCCGGTGTCTACTCAATCGCGAAATTTGCCCTCGTCCAGCAAGGCCCGGCCACCAAACTTGTCTTCGACCGCACTGGCTTTCCCAATGGCCGGGCCGAACACCTCGCCGCTGGCTGGACCGCCAACTACTGAGAGCCCCTCGCGAGATCCCTCACTTAATGCATTTCCTGTAGCCTCCGGCAAGTCCGCGATCAACGCGGCCCTCCGCGGCCCTCAACGATTGAGCAAAACGGCCAGTGGGCGTAGGATTCTTCTCACCCAGTCTCAGTGAATCTCGAAGGGAGGCGATCATGCCAGTCAGGGTAAAAAACATCACGCTTTGGCGCAAGGAACTGGAGAACAGGAGCGGGACCCTTGCCCAGACGCTCGAACCGCTCGCCAAGGTCGGCGCGGACCTGCAGGTGGTCATGGGGTATCGGTATCCAGGCGATGAAACCAAAGCGGCGGTTGAGCTCTATCCGATCGCCAGCAAGAAATCCACTGGCGTTGCCCAACAAGCGGGGCTTTCCGCCTCCTCTATACCCACGCTGCTGGTGGAGGGCGACAATCGTGCCGGTCTCGGACACGCCATCTCCCAAGCCATCTCTGCTGCCGGCGTGAACCTTGCTTTCCTCGTCGCTCAAGTGGTCGGTCGTAAGTACTCCGCCGTAATCGGATTCGAATCCGAAGTCGATGCAAAGACCGCCGCCGCTCTAATCAAAAAAGCCGCCGCCAAGAAAAAGTAGAAGGGAACGGACGCTTGACCACTTTGTTCACTCTGGCGCGAGCCCCCTGCGATTATTTTCTTAAGAATTCTTCGTTCTAGGTTTCTTCTGTCTCTCCGTTCCCCCAAAAGCGCCGGAGGCGTGGCAGAAGCTAGCCCAGCCCGTAAGGGCTGGGAACTCGGATAAAATGAAGCAAAGCGCTGTAGGCACGGCACACTCTTCTCGGGAAACGCTCTTCTCTGCGACGTCGGTGGCCCTCTGCGTCCTCTGCGTTGAATTCTTCTCTCACGGCAACAACCCATACACGCACACGTTATTCGGCGTCCCCAGAAACACTTTCCCGTTCGCAATGGTCGGCGTAATAAATTGTTCCCGATACCGCAATGATCCCGCCCGGAAGCTGCCTGGATGCTGTTGTACAGCTCATTCGTCAAATTCGTCGCGTCATACGCATGCAGCACCGCCGTGCCCGCATTCTCGTGCGCCCACACGATGCCGTTCGACGTGCCGCTCGCGGACACCGCCGGCGCCGTCCCTGGATAGGGAAACGTTCCCCCGGTCTGCGAACTCGGTGTAATCCCCAGCTTCGCCGTCGTAATCGCGAAAGCCTTCAGCGTCCCGCTAACGTCGCCGTAGTAAACCGTGCCGTTGAAATACGCCGGTGTGGACCAGATGCCTCCCGGCAGCGCGCCATCAATCTCCTGTTAAATGTTGTTGCTTGATGCGCTGAATTTTCCCATCGAGTCGCGATTCACTACATAAATGTTCCGGTCTTTTCCCGCGCCGACGGCAAGATGCCGCAACGCCCCGCCGCTGTCGGCCATGTCCGGCAGCAGCAGCGCTCCCCCGGATCCCAAATCCACGTCGCCACCGGATTCACAGACCTCATTCGACATCGCAAAGTAATCCGCCACTTTCAGCACCGCATTCGTCGTCGAAATTTTCACGAACGAGTTGTCGAAGTCTCCCTGGTCCGGAACCCGTTGGCATCCAGCGTCGTTTCAAATGCCCCGTTCGCTGCCAGCACATAGATGTTGCCCGCCGCATCCGCCGCCGGCGCGCCTCCGCTCATCCAGATCGAAGGCCCACCTCCATTGGGTCCAATGTTGAGCACGCTCATTTGCGCCAATGTCGTTTGGTTGTGCCCCATCACCCAGTCCGTATAGGCTCCCCCATCGCAATGCGAGGAAAAGCTCAGATACACCACGCCATTCAATAGCAACAGCCCCGGCCTCTCTTTGTACTGTCCGGGATCGAATGTCGTCTGCCCGCCGGATTTCGGAAAAGTCGCCTGGACTTCCTTCGGCCCGCTGAACATTTCCGAGCCCGTGGTTACGTCCAGCGCGTGCAGCCGGTGGTGGTATTTCCCCTGGCCGTCTTTGGACATCGCCACTACGTAGATCACGCCGTGTGTTCCCGCGTTGCGGTCAATCACCGGCGTTGCAGTCACCCCAATCTCCGGGGACACCTGGCCGCACCCGCGATCGTCGCTCGGGCTTTCCCCGTTCGCCACGGAGACGCTCCAGAGCGTCGCGCCCGTGTCCGCGTCGAACGCGTATACCGTGTCGTGTTCGGTCGCCACAAAGACCACGTTGTGCAGGCTTCCCGATATGGGCAATTGCGAAAGATACAGCGGCTGCGCGTCCACTTTCCCGATGACTGCCAGAGTCCGCAGCAGCCCAAACTTTGTCGAATTCACATTCGCATGCGTCAGAATCGTCTCCGTCCCCGGACCTTCGCTGCCTAATCCCTTCTTAGACTCCTCACCGCGCCCTTGGAAAGCGCAAAAAAATTACTTTTTCTTTAGCCCGGGTCACCCTTTTTTCTTGCCCTTCCTCTGCTACAATCGCTCGTACCTTAACTCTTGCGAGGTCCTCGAATGCGCTCTTTTTTTCCTTTGGCGGCACTTCTTCTCATTCTCTCTTCCGCTTCCGCTCAGCAATCTTCTCAAGCTCCTCCTAAAGAGCTTCCCAAGCTCGAAGCCTTCACCACCGCCAACGTCGATCCCTCCGCGGATCCTTGCGACGATTTCTATAAATACGCCGATGGCAAATGGCTCGCGGCGAACCCCATTCCCGCCGACCAAGCCGCTTGGGGCTCCGGCAGCCCGCTCCAGCTTTGGAATGAGACCGTCCTTCTCCAGACCCTCGAAACGCATTCCGCCGACAATCCCAGCCGCACTCCCAACCAGCAAAAAGTTGGTGACTATTACTACGCTTGCATGGACACCAAAAACATCGAGGCCCACGCCAACGATTGGCTGAAGCCTGAGTTCGACCGCATTGACAATATCAAGTCCAAGTCCGACTTCGCCGCTGCGGTCGCTCATCTGCACCAGAGTATCCCCGGTGCCGAAGCCCCCGATGACAACGAGACCCACGCCGCCGTCCTCGGCTTCTCCGGGCAGCCCGGCTACGATGACGCTTCGCACTCCGTCGCCACCATCGATCAGGGCGGCTTCTCGCTCCCCAGCCGCAGCTTCTACTTCGACGAAGATGACAAAGCCAAGGCTATCCGCGCCAAGTATCTGAAGCACATCACCGCCATGTTCGTGCTAGCCGGCGAAAAGCCCGATCAGGCCGCCTCCGATGCCTCCCTCGTCTTTGCCATGGAAACCGACATCGCCAGGGGCGCCATGGACCCCGTCGCGCGCCGCGACCCCAAAAACCTCAACAACAAAATGACCCTCGCCCAGGTCAAGGCACTCACGCCTTCCTTCGATTGGGACACGTATTTCAAGACCGTCAAAGCGCCCGCTTCTTCTGAATACATTGTTAGCTCACCTGCTTTCTTCAAGAATCTCGAGACTTTGCTCAACCACCATCCGCTCGACCACTGGAAAATCTATCTCCGCTGGCAAATGCTCCACGGCAACGCCAACACCCTCAGCGACGCGTTCGTCGCGGAAAATTTCGACTTCTTCGCTCGCACCCTCGTTGGCGCTCAAGAGATGCAACCCCGCTGGCGCCGCTGCGTCCGCAACGTGGACGGCAACCTCGGCGAAGCCCTCGGCCAGGTCTACGTGGATCGCGCTTTTCCTGCCGCCAGCAAACAGCGCGTCCTCGAACTGGTGAAAAATCTCGAAGCCACGCTCTCTAAGGAAATCGAAACCGCCGACTGGATGGCTCCGGAAACCAAGAAGCAGGCTCAGATCAAGCTTTCGGCCACCCTCAACAAAATCGGCTACCCTGACCGTTGGCTCGATTACTCCTCCGTCTCCATCGGGCGCACAAGCTATCTCCAGAATCGCCAGCAGGCCGCTGCTTTTGAATTCCAGCGCTGGGTCAACAAGATCAGCACCCCTGTGGATCGCACCGAATGGACTATGACCCCACCCACCATCAACGCCTATGAAGACCCGCAGATGAACACTATCAATTTCCCCGCGGGCATTCTCCAGTCTCCGTATTTCGATATGAAGCAGGATGACCCCGTCAACTACGGCGCTATCGGTGCGGTCATCGGCCACGAAACCATTCACGGCTTCGACGACCAGGGCCGCAAATTCGACGCCCAGGGCAATCTTCGCGATTGGTGGACCGCTAGCGACGCCAAGGAATACGAAGCGCGCGGCAAGTGTATCTCCGACGAATACACCCAGTTCATTCCCGAAGCCGGCAATGACGTCAAGCAGGACGGCTTGATGACCCTTGGCGAGGACACAGCCGACAATGGCGGCCTGCATCTGGCCTTCCTGGCTTTGAAATTGTCAGCTGACAAACAGGGCAAGAACCTCGATGAAAAAGGCCCCGACGGCTTCACGCCGCTTCAGCGTTTCTTCCTGGCCTACGCCTTCAGTTGGTGCGAGCAATACCGCCCCGAACTAATCCGCACTGTGGTGCTCAGCAATCCGCACACGTATCCGAAATATCGCGTCAACAACGTCGTCTCCAATTTCCCGGAATTCGCCCATGCCTTCGGCTGCCACGAAGGCCAAAAAATGATCCGTTCCCACATCTGCCGCATCTGGTAGCTGCAGCAGCCACTCTGATCTCTTGTAGTGGCCGACTTTTGTCTGTGCTCTTGGGTTTGCAGTGGCCGACCTTCAGGTCGGTTCTAGAGTTTCTCTTGGGTTCTTCGTTATCCCGAACGCTGGCGCAGGGGATCCCTCTTCGCCCGGTGCCTCAGCCAGTGGTCTCCGTCCGCGAACACGCGGTAACCTGCAACCCACGACCCTTCTGCAAAACCTGAAATCCCAATGGAAGGAAAAGCGCATCGCCTGGCTCATCCGCCGCAAGACCATGCGGCCCCGAGCGTATCCAGAATCTCTCGCGGCTGGCCCAGCGCATCGAGGACGAGCAAATTCCCGGCGACGTGGTGGAATGCGGCGTCAACCGCGGCGTGCAGCGCGGCTATTCTGGCACGGCAGGCCACATCCTCCCACCTGCCGCGCACCGTTTGGCTCTTCGATTATTTCCACGGTTGCCTCCCACCACCGACATTGATGGCCCGGAAGCGCCCAACTGGGTTGGCAATCTGGTCTCCAGCCCTCAGCGCGTGGCCCGGCCTGACGGGCTCCTAAAATCCCTTCGGCCTCTCCGCCGCCACCCCAAAACTTCTTTCCAGCGCTAACCCCGCTTCTCCCAGCGTCCCTTCCTCAAACAATCTTCCGATCAACGTGACCCCATGCGGAACCTGCCGTGGCGGTGAAAACTTCGGCAGGGGATGCGCCGGATCCGGCGACCAGTCGCTGCGCGCTTCCATCACCTCCACAAATCCCGCGCGCAGCGTCAGCGAAGGATGCCCCGTAAAATTCGTAATCGTCAGCATCTCGTCCCGCAGCGAAGGTACCAGCAGCAAATCCACTTCCCTAAAAATCCGCCCCATTTCTTCCGCCACTTTCCTCCGCATCCGGTCGGCCTGCACAAAGTCCACCGCCGACAAAAACCGCGCCTGCCGGAAAAGATTCGGCCACGAATCATACGTCTGCATCTTCAACTGATCCACGCCATGCTTCAGGGTCAACTCCTCAAACGCCGCCGCTCCCTCGGCAAACAAAATCAGTTGCAGCGAATCGTAAGGCCAATCCGGAAGCGCCACCTCCACCGGTACCATTCCTACTTTCTCTACCGTCTCCAGCGCCGCGCGGTCTACCTCCGTCGCCGGATTTTTGCTCATCCAGGAAGGGAAGTAGCCTACGCGCAATCCCTTCACGCTCGCCCCGGCATCAAAATCCAGCTTGCTCGGCACGCTGTTCACGTCACCTGCGTCTGGCCCGCTGATCGCTTGCAACACCAGTAGCGCGTCTTCCACGCTCCGCGTCATCGGCCCCAATTTATCCAGCGACCAGCACAACGTCATTGCCCCCGTCCGCGCCACCCTCCCGTATGTCGGACGCAGCCCCGTAATCCCGCAGCGCATACTCGGCGACACAATGCTCCCGCCCGTTTCGCTCCCAATCGAAAATCCCACCAGCCCCGCGGCCGTCGCCGCACCCGGTCCCGCGCTCGATCCCGACGCGCCTTCTTCCAACAGCCAAGGATTCATCGTCTGTCCACCGAACCAAATATCGTTTAACGCCAACGCCCCAAGGCTCAGCTTCGCCACCAGCACCGCGCCGGCGTCATTCAATTTCCTCACCACCGCCGCATTGTCTTTCGGCACGCGATTCCGGAACGGTTCCGCTCCGTACGTCGTCGCAATCCCCGCCGTATCCAGCAAATCCTTCGCGCCCCACGGGATCCCATGCAGCGCCCCGTGGTATTTCCCCGCCGCAATTTCCTCGTCCGCCTGTTTCGCCTGCGCCAGCGCATGTTCTCGCGTCAACGTAATCACGCACCGCAACTTCGGATTAAATTTCTCCAGCCGCTTCAGGTAAATCTCCGTCAGCCGTTGCGAACTCAGTTTTTTCGCCTCAATCCATCGCGACAATTGCGCCACCGTCGCAAAGGCAATGTCTTCTTCATTCGTCGGCAGTACCCCTGCCTCCGCCCCGCTCCTCAGGAACCGGTCGCTCTCCGGCCCCGCCTTCTTTCCTGGCAGCACTGGATCCCACCGCGACCACGGCGCCAGCCCTTCCCGCAGCTCCATCTTCCGCGGCCCCATGCGCATCTCATACAGCGGCGCCATGTTTACCCGCCAACTCCCGGCCGCCTGCGCCAATTCATCCTTGTTCAACTCGATCTGCACCAATTTCTCCGCCTCCACAAACGTGCCCACTGACACCTTCGGCCCGGTCGCCACCCCCGTCCCAAACGCCGGCGGCATTCCCGCCGGCAATTGCCCGGGCTCCTGCCCCGCCGTCGTAGCGGTAATGCTATCTATCTCCGCGTTCCCCACACTCTCCGCAGCCACCACTGTTCCCACCAACCCCACCGCCGTCGCTGCCAAAAACTCCCGCCTCGTTTTCCCCATGTCCCCCTCATCCTGTAGTGCAGGGCGAATCTTCGAGCCCTGCAGCCTTTCTCTGAAGTTTGTGCTACAGACGCTTCTGGCTGCGGTCTGGAGTCTCTCTCTGCGCGTTTTACTTAAAACCTGTAGCTTATGACTTAAACGTCTTCGCCGCGGGTGTCCCATCCTTTGAGCCTTTGCGGGATGAACGGTGCGCTCCTACGATCAAACACTCGGCTCGCTTCTCTTATGTCTTGGTTGTGTTTTTTCTTCAGGAGATTGGACTTCCTTAGGCCCGACATAGAACATTCACTCTGTTTTGGACTCCCTCACTCTCCCGTCTCGCTCGTATCCTTCAACTCCCGTATCGGATATACCACCGCTTTCCCGTACGGCGTGAATCGCGGCAACCCCGAAAGCCGCGGGTCGGCTTTGAGCGTGCGTCTCCTTGGTTTCTGCCCGCATCAAGTCCAACCAGAACAACACCTGGTGTTGCCTCCGCAGAGGTCCTCACAGCGGAGAAGGTGACCAGCCTGCTGTCAGGAGAGAGACTGAATCCAATGCCCCCAATAGTTCTGGCCCCATGATGGCCGTCACCACCTCGGGCGTTCCACCGTCAATTGGCACGCGCATAATCTGCAAGTTCTGCATATAGTCCTGGTAATACAGCCATTTACCGTCCTGAGAGCACTCGGGTGCAATATCCGCCATTCCATTGGTGAGTTGCTTGGCATTCGAGCCATCGGAATTCACTCGCCAAATACTTGTTTTGTTGCTGGAGTCGAGCCTAAGCCGCACAAACGTAACCTAGGGACGGTCTCGGCTGCCCATAGGTCTGAAGATTTGTCCTCCTGGAAGCGCTCAAGAGTGTTGTCCCGCCACTGCCGTCAACAATCATTCGCTCCAAGTCCCCATCAAAGTAGATCTCCCCGTTGGCCGCTTGTCGGTCGCCCGACGAAAACAAAGGTAGTTTCCGTCCGGAGAAAACGCCACGCTTCCATAAAACGAGCCCGTCGGCGGAATCACCTGTTTGTCTGCACATGCCGTAGCCACAAGCTCTGCTCGCCTCCTTCCACTAGCGCACGCAAGAGACATTTTCCGTGCGGCGAAATCGCCGCGAGTTGCAAGCTTCCGGTGTTTGTAATTAGGGCCACGAACCGGTGCAGCCGCTTGTCCTCCGCCTTGAAGACCACACCCATCCCTCCGCCTCCCAGCTTTTCCAGGATGCGGTAGTGCGAAAAGGTTTGCCCAATTTGGTCACGCGTGCGCCTCTGGCCTCGCATCTTAGGTTCGTCCTGCCAGTACAGTCAACTCTGG
>Ga0306923_10000838_pt1 | contig 25588 bp, 20 predicted proteins | sample sta12Can44000108_FD_203841 | JGI IMG/M metagenome (GOLD analysis project Ga0306923, IMG submission 203841) | Lab enrichment of tropical soil microbial communities from Luquillo Experimental Forest, Puerto Rico - statanox.12C.anox.44.000.108 (v2)... | ecosystem: Environmental > Terrestrial >... | reverse complement strand
CCGTTTCTTGTTTTACTCCGGTACCGGAGTACAGTCAAGGGGTGGCTGCCTCCCGACCCGATACCGACGTCCCCACCACCTCCTACGCCGTGCTCGGCATGCTCGCGCTCCGGCCGTGGTCCGCCTACGAGCTCAACAAGCAGCTGCGCCGCAGCCTCGCCCACTGCTGGCCCAAAACCCAGAGCGTGCTCTACGACGAACCGAAGCGGCTGGCCGCGCTCGGCTGGGCACGGTCGCGCAGCGAGCCCGTGGGCCGCCGGACCCGCACCGTCTACGAGATCACGACGGCGGGCCGGGAGGCGCTGCGTGAATGGCTGGCCACCGAGCCCGCCGAGCCGCGGTTCGAGATCGAGACGATGCTCCGCCTCCTGTTCGCCGATCAAGGCTCGAAAGCCGATGTCCTGGCGGCGGTGCGGTCGATGGCCGACTGGGCAGCCGCACAAGGCCGCACCGGCTTGCAGCAGTGCGAGGAATACCTCGCCGACGGCGGGCCCTTCCCGCAGCGGCTGCACATCATCGCACCCTTCGCACTGCTGGTCGCCAGCCTGTTCGAGACACTGATCACGTGGAGTGACCAGGTCAGCCGCGACATCGAGGACTGGCCGGGCACCAAGGACTTCGGGATGACAAGCACCGCCCGCAAGCAACTCGAACAGGTACGCGACATCGCCGTGCGGAACCTGGACCGCTGAAGCCAAGGGCCGCCCTCAACCGCACCCACCGCAAGATGGGTGCGCACTCATTTGAGCCACTGCGCGGTACGGGTTATCCACATTTCCACACCTACGCGCGTCCACAGCTATACAGTTGGTGGCCTGCACATTCACCCAGGGCGTCCACAGGTCCCTGCACAGGGATCACGCTGGCTGGGCTGGTATGAGAGCAGCAAGCTTTCACCCGTGCCCGGGACCGCTGCTAGCGAGGGGGCTTATGACCAGAGGGCTCGGCAGGATCCCCGCCATCAGGGGCACCGTCACCCAGGCCCGCGGCGAGCCGGGCAGCGATATGCCCGCTGGCCCATGCACGCCCGCGCCGGGCCGGATCAGCGACCTGGCGGAGGGGACCGCGGGCCAGGTCACCAAGCCGGGCTCTGCCCCGGGACGCCGAAACTCCGGACTGGCACCGGGCGCGCTGGGCTGGCCCTGGCACCCCCGCCGGTTGGCTACTGCGCGCCACCGGGAACACCGGGCGGAGCAGGGCTCATGAGGGCCGAAGTGACTCAGGTCGGGTGGGATGGTGCCATGTGGCGACGGAGCCTTAACACCGCTGGCCGCAGCGAGGCCGGGCGCTGGCAGCAGCTCATGACACGCGCCCTCGCCGCCCCCGTGCCCTACCGGCCGGTCCCTGGTACCCCGATCTACCATCTGCGCCTAGATGACCGGGATGTCCTGATCGCCGACCACGACCTCCACGGGCCGCTGCGGGACCTGGTGACCGCGGTGCTCGCCTGGGGCGAGACGATGTAACAGCCGCGGCGTTGTCGCCTGGCGCCGAACGGCCCGGTTGAGGCACTCCCCGCTTCCGACGCTCGGATGACGAAGCCAGAGAATTTCACGCGGTGCCGAGTTGCGGTCGAGGGGAGCCCAGCCCACGGGGATTGAGATGGCGCTGGTGATTGTCCGTTGACGGCTGGGTGACGGACGTTGGATAGCTTCGACGCAGACGTGCTGGCGACGTCCCCTGGCGGGCGATAGCTCCTAGGCTCTTAGGGGATACGAGATGATGAGCACCCGGCTCCAGGCGTATCGCGGTGTGGATCGGCCGAAAGACAGTGTGCACTCGAGCAGCACCCCGTCCAGGCGGCCGTTCACGGCCGCGCCCGCCATCATTCGGGGGGTGCAACGCTCACCTGGGCAGCCACCGGGCAGCGGAGCTCAGGCCGTCAGCTCGCAGCGGATCGGCCGCGACCTTGGCTCGGTGCCAGTCCACACCGACGCGGTAACGGCGCAGTCAACGCGTCCCTCCGTGGATGGTCACAGGCCAATAGCGGGGGGCGGAGCGGCTCCGGGGGACTCTCAGTCGGCGCTCGACGCCTCTGTATCGGACGCTTCCGTCCCTCCCATAACTCCATCGCCCTCAACCGCGAGCCCGGACGCCTCGGTCCCCCGCGCTTCGGTTGGCGTCCCCCCGGTGTCGCCGACGGCGGCCCCTGCCACCCCGGCCACGGCCCCCGCCACGCCAGCCGCGGCCCCCGCCACGCCGGCCGCGGCCCCCGCCACGCTGGCATGGACCCACGTCCTCCGGCATAAGTTCGACGCCCTCTGGTTCTCCTGCGGAGAGCGTCCGGCCTGGTTCTCGACCACCGCCACCCTTCAGGCCTCTGGCTACACGGATCCGGCCCGGCTCAGCTGGCGGATCACCGAGGGGTCGGACAAGGTGGGTTTCACCAAGGCGGCAACCGGAGCGCAGATCGTGGTCGAGAGCAAGAAGGGCAGCACTCGGATCAATGACGTGGAGCTTGAGGTCCGCGAGGGTGCTGGGCCTGGCGCACCCGCCTACAAAGGGCGGATGACGGTACGAAAGCCCCACCGCCTGATCCCCCGGGCTATCAACGATTACGCCGCTTGCCCGCCCTGGGGCGGGTGCCCGGTCGCTTGCGGCCAGCACTTGACCACGATGGGCTACCGCATCGTGGACAACGTGGGCGGCACTATTGTCGGGGCAACAGTGAACGAGAACTTTCCCGGGGCGAAGGTCGACGATCAGCCCAACACTTGGGTGAGTCCCGCAGCCTTCACCACCGTTCCCTTCTGGGCGAACACTGACGGCACATTCGTAGACAACTGGTACGTGTCCTGCCGAACTCCGGCCCCCGTCGCCCCCACGGACGCAGCCGCCGGGCAGGGAGTCGACCAGCTCGAGCATGAGTTCTACGTGGGAAGCAAGACCCCGGGAAAGGGATGCATCGTACAGCGGCACATCGCCCACCGGTACCTCGGGCGGACCCGGCACGAGAAGATCGTTTCGCCGGTGCCATAGGGATTCGCGCGGGGACCGGCGTCCATACTCGCGTCGTCACTGCGGATGTCGCGTGACGTCACCGAATGGTGGTGGCGTCACCAGCATCCAGGGTGAGTCATGCTGACCTGGATCTGGACTGCCCTGCCACGTCATGAACCAGGCTCCGCATCAATTCGGGCGGCTCAACGCCGAGTTCCGCGGAGAGAAGCTCTCGATAACGGTTGAATTGGCGCAGCGCTTCTGACCTGTTACCTTCGGCCAGGTAGGCCCTGATCAGCGCGGTGTGGGCTGTCTCGCGTAGTGGCTCGAGCCTGACGGCTATGAGTGCGGCGTGGATGGCTTGGGCATGGCGGCCGAGCACGCTGAATTCAGCGGCCAGTCCTTCGAGGGCGTGCAATCGTAGCTGGCGAATCGCTTCGCGCTCTTCGATGAGCCAGTCGTCATACCAGTCTGGAAGCAGCTCATAAGAAAGCTCGGTAAGCGAAATTCCGGCCAGGCGGGCGATCAGGTCCCGTGGCGTGTGCTGTGCGGTGATGCGTCCGAGCACAGCCAGCATCCGCGTATCGACCTGGACTTCGCTACGCAAGTGCAGACGCATTCCGGTCGTGCTGATCACTGGGATTAAAGACCTGTTGGCGCGCCACAGCGCCGTGCGCAAATCTGCTTGCGAGCGCTCAGCAGAACAGTTGGGCCAGAGCAGTGCGGCGACATAGGGCCGGCTCAGCGGACGCTCGCGCAGGCCGAGGAAGGCGATGAGCCGCTGGGCGCTGGCAGGCACGACGATCTCGTCGGCCCCGTGCAAGAGGGTAAAGCCCCCGAGGAGCATCAGTCGAACCGGCCGCTCGGCTGCTACCTGGCTCGCCCCCTGCCCGCGGAGGTGTGGGACCGACGTCTCCGTCTCCGTGTCCATGTATCCACTCAGGCGAGCCATCACACGCCCCCACGATGCGCCGTGCAGTCTTTCAGCGCTGCACTGCCTGCCCTCAGTCTTGATCCATATATGCAGCACATCAAGACTTCGTCACCATAAATCCAACTACGCCTACATCACCCCGGCGTCACCGAGGCGTCACGGCGCCTGCTGGCCCGGTGCCCTTTCGAGATCAGCAACCCATTGACGGACTGCCTCGCAAACAGCATCCGCCGAAGTAGCAGCGAGAACCCGGTGCTCGGTCATACCCGGCCTGACTTCCACCACGCTAATGCGCAGCCGGGGCTCGCCCGCCGGCTCCAGCCAAGCGCGAACCACAAGTACGCCGGACACGACAGCGTCCATTCAGCCGATTCTGGCATCTGCGCGTCACCACATCGTTACGCCCGCCGCGGCGCTCCCAGTGATGACGCAGCGACGGAGCGGTGACGCGCGCGCCGGACAATCGCAGGGCGGGGTGCCTGCGGCTCCGTGCGGTATTCAGGCGGCGAGCCCTCGGCAGAGCCACTCGCTATACGCATTTAAATGCCTGACCGAAGGGGCGTGCGAAATGTCCGTTTCCTACACTTATCCGGGCGTTTACATCCAGGAGCTGCCTAGCCCAGTACACACGATCACGGGTGTAGCTACCTCGATTGCCGCGTTCGTCGGGTACACGCCCCGCGGCATCGACAACCGCGCACAAGTCATTTTTAGCTTTGCCGACTTTGAGCGTCTTTACGGCGGCCTCGGGCTCAACAGCGAGGTCAGCTATGCCGTACAGCAATTCTATCAGAACGCTCCCGGGGCACAGGCGTATGTCGTACGCGTACCCATGGTCGGCGCTACTGCCGCTAAGGCAACGGTTGACGACATGACCTTCTCCGCGCTCAGCAGCGGATCGTGGGCGAACGGCCAGCTACTCATCGACGTCGACGTCCAGAATCTCGACCTCGCGGCCGATTCGCTGGCATTCAATCTAACCATCACGGATATTCCTGACAACACGACCGAATCGTTCCCCAACGTCACGCTCGATGCGAACGCAATGAACTACGTGACGAACGTGATAAACGATCCGGATAACGGCTCTCAACTGGTGAATGTCTCGGTTGCCGGCACGCCAGCCGGAGCGCCTGCCGTGACCGGTATCGTCGGCGAGGCCATAACAACGACGGCTGTCAATACCGCCGTGGGCGGAGGATCGGCGGCCACCACCGCGACGCAAGATTTCAGCTTCCAGCTGAGCACCAGCTCCCCGGCCGCGGTGGCGCCTTTGCCGGTCACGGTGAAGGTTATCGGGAACGGGACACCAATTCCACAAAGCATGGCAGGTCTTGCGGCCCAGTTGCAGCAGGCAATCAACGCGGTGCTCGCTGTGCAGATGCCAGGCGCATCGGTGCAGTGCTCGGTGTCGCAGCTCGGTGGGGGTGACCAGGCCATCCGCGTCAATGCCCTGCTACCGCAGCAGCCCGACGCCGTGCTCAGCTTCGCCGCGCCGGGTGCCGGGGGCGACGCGTCGGCGGCGCTGGGCCTGTCGGCGCCCACCACCGCGAACGTCGCGCACTACGCCCTGGGCACCGGCCATACCTACGCACCGGGAATCGCTGGTGGCGAAACAGCATCTGTGGCCGGCGCGAACGGAACCGGGCTGCCGCAGAGCGCTGGCCTCATCGGCGATCCCGCTCAGTTCACCGGCATCTACGCGCTCCAAAAGGCCGGACTGTTCAACCTGCTGAGCATCCCGGACGCCACTCGCGCCATGGCAAGCAACCCAGCCAGCCTCGATACCGGCCTGAACCCGTCTGCCATCTACAGCGCGGCCATTGCCCTGTGTGACCAGTGCCGCGCCTTCCTGCTGGTCGACTCGCCGCCGGACGTGACCACCGTCGCCGGGGCCATCGACTGGAAATCCAACGTGCTCGGGATCACCGACTCCAACGGCGCGGCTTTCTTCCCCCGGCTGCGCCTGCCCGATCCCCTGAACAGCTACAACCTTCGCACGTTCGCGCCATCGGGGGTCGTGGCCGGTGTCTACGCCACGATCGACGCCAACCGCGGCGTCTGGAAGGCGCCAGCCGGGACCGAGGCCACTCTCAAGGGCGTCCAGGGCATGACCTATCAGCTGTCCGACTCGGAGAACGGCCTGCTCAACCCACTGGGCCTGAACTGTTTCCGCACCTTCCCCGGGTACGGTCGCGTCTTGTGGGGCTCGCGCACGCTGGCTGGCGCGGACGCGCTGGCCAGCCAGTGGAAATACGTCCCGGTCCGGCGAATGGCACTCTTCCTCGAGGAGAGCCTCTACCGCGGCACCCAATGGGTAGTTTTCGAGCCGAACGACGAGTTGCTGTGGGCGGCGATCCGCCTTAACGTGGCCTCGTTTATGCAGACCTATTTCCTTAAAGACGCCTTTCAGGGGAAAACCCCTGATCAATCCTACTTCGTGAAGTGCGACAGCGAGACGACCACGCAAACGGACATCGACAACGGAATCGTGAACATCCTGGTCGGCTTCGCCCCGCTGCAGCCGGCCGAATTCGTCGTGATACAGATAGAGCAGCTGACCGGCCAGGCACAATCATAGCTACGGCAGACCCGCTTATCAGAGGATGAGTAATGGCAGAGTTCACGGCAAACGTAAACCGGTTCGATCCTTACAAGAACTTCAAGTTCCGGCTGAAGTGGGACGGTCGCTACGTCGCAGGTATCAGTAAGGTAAGCCCGCTCAAGCGGACGACCGCGGTCGTAAAGCACCGCGATGGAGCCGACCCGAGCACGAGCCACAAGTCACCGGGCCTCACCGACTACGATCCGATCACGCTGGAGCGCGGGGTTACCCATGATCTCGACTTCGAGGCCTGGGCCGCCAAGGTCTGGCAGATCGGCGCGGGCCTCGGGGCCGAGGTTTCACTGGCGGACTTCCGCAAAGACGTGATCCTTGATTTTTACAACGAGGCAGGCCAGCTGGTGATCAGCTACAGGATCTACCGGGCGTGGGTGTCGGAATATCAGGCGCTGCCCGATCTGGACGCCAACGCAAACGCGGTCGCCATCCAGCACATCAAGCTCGAGAACGAAGGCTGGGATCGCGACCCCGCGGTGACCGAGCCGACCGAGACCAGCTTCACATCGACCCATGCCTAACGTCGTTGTCCCGATCCCCGCGCGCGACGCCGCGAACGAGGTGGATCGTGCGACACTGCCGGACACAGCGGGCATGCGCCCGCTCACCGGTGAACTGCTGCTGACGGCATGGGAGGAAGGCGCATCAGCACCCGACCTGCGCCGGGCGTTGACGATGCTCTCAATCGCCCTGCCCGGTGGTGATCAGGTACAGCTCAGCGCCCTGCCGCTCGCCGATCGCAACCTGCTGCTGCTGCGCCTGCATGAACTGAGCTTTGGGCCCTTCCTGAATGTGTTCGGGGTCTGCCCGAACTGCGCTGCGCGGCTGGAATTCGCGGTGCGGGTGGCCGAGATGGCCGCCTTGCTGGAAAGCAAGCCCTCGGCCCGGGCGGTCACCTGGACAGAGGCGGGACGGCAATACCGGATGCGCCCGGTCACTACCGACGACCTGATCGCCTCCCTCGATGCGGCGGACGTGAGGCCGGCCCAGGAATTGCTGCTGGAACGCTGCCTGGAGGTGTCCCCGCCGCACGAGCCCGGCCGGCTGTCGGCGACGCCGACCGTGCTGCAGAAGTTCGAGCAGGTCCAGGCCACGACGGAGCTGTCCTGCGCGATCGAATGTCCGGGGTGCTCGGAGCGCGAGCTGCTGGATCTTGACATCGGCCGGTTCCTGTGGGCTGAGGTCCGTACCGCAGCGCGGCGGCTGCTGGGCGAAATCCATGAGCTGGCTTCCGCCTACGGCTGGAGCGAGCAGGCCATCGCCGGGATGGGCGCGGACCGCCGCGAAGCCTATCTCGAGATGGTGGGCGCATGAGCACCATGCTCGAGCGGACGGTGCAGCGGGCCCGGGGCCCGCTCTCCTCACTTGAGCCGTTGTCCCGGCCGCGTTTTGCGCCCGCGCGGCTGGCCCAGCAAGCATCGGCCGACGCAGCTGCCGGGATCGCGGGCGCGGCACCGGAGCCCGCGGCCGGCGCCATTCCCGCCGTGCACCCGCCCGGCGGCGTGGGCCCGCGGCCGGGTGATACCCGCGACCCGCGAAACCAGCAAAGAGCCGGTCCGGCACCGGGTGGTGCCGCTGCCCAGCTGGCCGAGCCCGGGATCCCGGCGGCGCCGGCCGGCTCCGCGGGCCGATCACGGGTCCCCGGCCCCGCGCGCCGGTCACGGTTCCCCAGCCCCGCGCGCCCGGACCCGGACGGCAGTGAACCAGCACCCGGCACTCCCGCGAGGCCCGCCGCGCGGCGCCGTAGCGCCCGCCGCCGGACCGGCACCGGGGAGCCGGAGACGCCCGCCGAGGTCACCCGCGCCGCGGCGCCGGCCGGGCCCGGTCCCCACACACCCCCTGCCCCGGGCACCGACGAAGTCCCGGAGGTCACCCCGGCCACGGCGCCGGCCAGGCCCCACTCCCCCGCACCCCCTCCCCCGGGCACAGACCGATTCGCCGAAACACCCGCAGCCGGCCCGCAGACGATCTCCGAGGTCGCCCCGGCCACGGCGCCGGCCAGGCCCCACTCCCCCGCACCTCCTTCCCCGGACACAGACCGATTCGCCGAAACACCCGCGCTGACCGCGGCCGGCCCGGAAGTGACCCCTCGGGTCATGCCCGCTCCGGTACGGGCCAGGCTCCTGGCTTCACCCGTGACCGATCACCCGGACGGCGCGTCCCCCGGATCACCTGCCCGGCAGCAGCCACCGGAGGACACTCCCGGCCCCGGGCCGGACATCAAGATCTCGATCGGCCATATCGAGGTGCGGGCTTCACCGGCCAGTGATCCCCCGCCCACCCGGACGCAGTTCCGGCCGCGAGTCTCGCTAGCCGACTTCCTCGGTCAGCAGGAGCGCCGGAAATGAGCGACTACCTTGCCGTCGGCGGCGTGAGCGCGGTGCTGCGCTACCTGCTGAGCACCGCACTCACCAGCAACGGGCCTAGCTCGATCCTCGGTTCTACGCCCGGAATCACCGCGACCTCACCTGACCTGATTCCCACCGGCCCGAACGAGCAGCCCCGGCTCAACCTGTTCATGTACTACGTGAGCGTTAACCGGGATCTGCGCAATCTCGACCTGCCGGCGGCAGACTCCCAAGGCAACCGGCTCAGCAATCCTCCGCTTGCGCTCAACCTGCACTACCTGATCTCTGCGTATGGCAGCACGCAATTCGACCCGGAAATCCTGCTGGCGTGGGCGATGAAGGTATTCCACGACACGCCAATTGTGCCGAGCCAGACCATCCAGCAAGCGCTCACCGCACTGCTCTCGCAGCAGCAGCCAAGCGCGGAGGCGACACTTATCGCCGGCAGCACCCTGGCGGAACAGTTCGAGCAGATTAAGATCACGCCAGAGACCCTGACGACGGAGGAGATATACCGCCTCTGGACGGCCTTTCAGGCCGCCTACCGGCCGAGCACCGCGCTTCAGGTCTCGGCTGTCGTCATCCAGGACACCCTGCCGGTTACGTCGAATCTGCCGGTCCAGGCCCGTGCCGTTACGGCGCTGCCCGCGCCACCGCCGGTGATAAACAACATCTCGCCCCTCATGGCCACCGCCGGCCAGGTGCTCACCATCACGGGGAGCAGCTTCATGGGCGATACCCCGGCCAGCACCGTGGTGTCCTTTGACGGCGGCACGGCCCAGCCGCCGGACGCCGTGCAGGGAAACCTCCTGCGCATCAGGCTGCCCGCTACGCTGCAAGCTGGCACCCGGATGGTACAAGTCCAGCGGCTGATCACCTTCCCCGGTTCCACGGCGCCGCATCAGGGATTCAGCTCCAGCCCGGCACCATTCCAGCTGGTCCCAACGATTCAAGATCCATCACCGGTCCAGGCCACCCTGGGCTCGCCACTCACGATCACGCTGTCGCCGGAGGTCGGCAGCACGCAGCAGGCGATCCTCTATATCGGCGATACCGCCATAGCCATCGGCGCCCGGCCGGTCGCCGGCCCAGCCTCCTCGGCCACCATCACCTTTCCCATCCCGGATGATCTCCCCACCGGCACGTTTCCGGTTCAGGTAGGCATCGACGGCGCCCAGAGCCAGCTGGCACCGGGTACGGTCGGGCAGTTCACGCCGCAGGTCCAGGTGACATCATGACCACGCCGCCCCGTCCCGGCCCGGCGGCGGAAACCATGCCCGGCGCGCTCGACCGGGTCTACCAGGCGCTCGTCCGAGGGTCATCGCCGCCCGGCAGCGGGGGCGAGCCGCCCGGGCTGCCGGAGCCCGGTGCCGCGGCGGACCTGGCTATCTCGCCGGTATCTCCCGACGAGCCCTGGCACGCGCTGGACCGCCTGTGCACGCTCTTCGGGCTCAGCGCGTTCGAGCGAGACGTGATCGTGCTCTGCGCCGGCCACAGCCTGCAAAGCAGGTTCGCCACCGCGTGTGGTCACGTGACCGGCGACTCCCGGACGACATGGCCGACGTTCGGACTGGCCATGACCGTTCTCGGCGACCCGCACTGGAGCGCTGTGGGCCCCGCCGACCCGCTGCGCTTCTGGCAGCTCGTCGAGATCGACCGCGGCAGCGTTCTGCACGCCCCGCTGCAGCTCGATGAGCGGATCCTCCTTTACCTGATCGGCGTGTCCACCATCGACGAGCGGCTTCAAGCGGTGGTGCGTCCGGTCATCCCCGCCGCCAGGCCGGGCGGCACGCGCGAATGCCGTCAGCCGCTCACCGTGCGCGCCGGTGTCCGTCACTGGGAACAACCGGGCTCCTGCGGTGACCCGCTGTTGCTGATCGGCAGGCAGCCATCCGCCTGCGAAGAGATCTTCATGGAGATGAGCCAGCGCTGCGGGCTACGGCCATACTCGCTGCACGCTCGTGACATCCCCGCCATGGCCGGCGATCGCGAGCAGCTCGCCCGGCTGTGGACGCGCGAGGCGGCCCTGTCCGGGGCTGCGCTGTATCTGCGGACGCGCGACGGTGACGACATCGCAAATGTCTCGGCCTGGCTCGAGCTGACCGGCGCACCGGTCGCGGTCGAGGTACCGCCGGGGACCGGCGCCGAGCAGTTGGCCGGAGCCCGCCTGCACATCGCGGCCCTGTCGGCGCGGGAGCGAAAGGAAGCCTGGCTCCTGGATCTCGGGCCGCTGGCCGCGCAGATGAACGGCTACGTGGACCGCGTCGCGGAGTACTTCCACTTTGACGAGCCCGCCATACACCTGTCCGCCGCCGCGGTCCGGGAGCAGGCCAAGGCCGGCGAGAACATCGACCTCGGCGAGGTGTGCTGGCACGTCTGCCGCGAGCACGCCCGCCGTTCGCTGGAAACGCTCGCGCAGCGCGTTGAGCCCCACTCCGACTGGAATGATCTTGTCCTGCCAGGTACCCAGGTCGAGACGCTGCGCCAGATCGCCATCCACATGCGCCAGCGCGATGTCGTCAACGAGCAATGGGGATTCGCCGCCAAGCACGAACGCGGGCTCGGCCTCACCGCACTGTTCGCCGGGAGCAGCGGCACCGGGAAGACCATGGCGGCCGAGATCCTCGCCGCCGATCTTGACCTGGACCTCTACAAGATAGATCTCGCCTCGGTCGTCAGCAAATACATCGGGGAAACCGAGAAGAACCTGCGGGCAATATTCACTGCCGCGGAAGAAAGCGGCGCGATCCTGCTATTCGACGAAGCCGATGCACTGTTCGGTAAGCGAAGCGAGGTGCGTGACAGTCACGATCGCTACGCCAACCTGGAGATCAGTTACCTCCTGCAGCAAATGGAATCCTACCGGGGCGTCGCCATTCTCACCACGAACATGCAACATGCTCTCGACCCCGCCTTCCTGCGGCGCATCCGGTTCATCGTGCAGTTCCCCTTCCCAGACGCGGCGGCGCGCGCGCGGATCTGGCACCGTATCTTCCCCGCCGCGACACCGGTTGCGAATCTCGACTTCGACCGGCTCGGGCAGCTGAATGTGACGGGTGGCACCATCCGCAACATCGCCATGCACTCCGCTTTTCTCGCCGCTGACGACTCTATGCGTGTCGAAGCGAGGCACATCGTCGCCGCTGCGCGCACCGAGTACGCCAAAATGGAAAAGCCGCTCACCGCGGCAGAAACACGGGACCTGACATGAGATACCAGGCTGCCGTTCCCCGGTCCATTCACTTTGACATTCAGCGCATCACACTGCACGGTTACTCACCAAGCCAGCGAGCACGTTTTATCGGTGCGCTCGAGACACGTCTCACCGAGCTCTCCGCCAACGGCGACGTCGCGTGGCCAGCAGCCGGACAACGGGTCGGGCACCTAGACGCCAGCCCGCTGCGGGCCAGCGTGCAGCCCGAGGAAGCCGCCCAGCGCATCGCGGCGCGGCTGCTCGCGGCCATCGGTCACCAGGCAGGCGGTCACCAGGCAGGCGAACATGACCACTAACGTGTCGCCGCTGGTACGCAAGGGTGCGATCCTTTCGCTCGACCCCACGACAGGCGTCCCGCTCAGCACGATCATGCTGCAGTACAACCCGGAAACCTTGACGCGATCCCTGAAGCCGCAGGCCGTGGGAGAGGAACCGGACCGCACCGAAATCCTCCGCCTCAAGGGCCCGCCGACCGAGATCATCAAGGGCGACGTTGAGATCGACGCGACCGACCAGCTGGCCGCCTCCGATCCGGTCACCATACAGCTGGGCATCCAGCCGCAATTGTCCGCGCTGGAACTGCTGGTCTACCCGGCCAGCACGGTCCTCATCACGAACGAGGTCCTGTCCCTGTTGGGCACGATCGAGATCCTGCCCATGGAATCAGCGCTGACCGTCTTCGCCTGGGGCCAGCAGCGGATCACCCCGGTACGGATCACCGACATCGCCATCACCGAAGAGGCGTTTGACCCGCAGCTCAACCCGATCCGGGCCAAGGTCTCGCTCACGATGCGGGTGCTGAACGTCAGCGACGTCGGCTTCCTCACCCCGGCGGGCGCTCTCTACCTGACCTACCAGATCGCCAAGGAATCGATGGCCCAGCAGGCCTGAGGAAAGGCGAGGTGCTTGTGGTGGATACCGCGCTGGCGGCGCTGATCACATCCGCCGCGGGGACCGGTGCCCCGGCGAACGCGAGCAGCCGCTACTACGGCGCGCAGACCGGGCAGTTCACGCCGAGTGGCGGGACGCCGCTCATGTATCTGGCGCGGCGGATCATCCCGCAGGCAGCCACCTACACCGCCACCCAGACGTACGTGATCGTCGACGGCGACCGGCTGGACAACCTCGCTGCCCGGTTCCTCGGTGACCCCCTGCTGTACTGGATGATCTGCGACGCCAACAGCGCGACTGACCCCGATGCGCTGACCGCGCAGGCGGGGCGGACAATCCTGATCCCCGTCGCGTCGGGGGTCCCGGCCGGGGCGCGCAATGGCTAGCCCGCTGTACCTCACGCTCCTGGCGGGCCCGGTCGTGGCATTCCCGGTCCCCAAGCCCGTCACCGACGCGTTCGTCTCGGCCGAGATCACCGAGTCGGCCACCGAAGCGAGCGGATTCCAGCTCACCTTTACCCTGGCCGATGACTCGATCCTGGAGACCCTGCTGCTGCTGGCCGCCGATGTGCCGATCCCGGTCCTGCGCGTCATCCTCGTCGTCACGTTCGGTGGCCTCCCGCAGGTCGTCATGGACGGCATCATCGAGCATCACGAGGTCGTGCCCGACGCGACGAGCGGATCCTCCAAGCTGGTCGTCAGCGGCCACGACCTGTCCGCGCTGATGAACCTCATCGAGTTCACCGGCCTGCCTTACCCGGGTACGACGCCGGACCTGCGCGTGCTGGCGGTCCTTGCGAAGTACGCCGCTTTCGGCATCATCCCCGAGATCGTGCCCGCCCTGGTGCCCGACGTTCCCGTGCCCGTCGAGCGGATCCCGGTGCAGCACGGCACCGACCTGGCCTATGTGAACGAGCTCGCCCAGGACGTCGGCTACGTCTTCTACGTCACGCCAGGGCCGGTGCCAGGAACAAACCAGGCGTACTGGGGGCCGCAGCTGAGAATCGGGATCCCGCAGCCAGCGCTCAACGTGAACATGGATTCCTGGACGAACGTCGAGACCCTGTCCTTCCGGTACCAGCCGCAGGCCTCGGTCCTGCCCATCGTCTACATCACCGATCCGGTCGCCGGCCTGCCGATCCCGGTGCCGATTCCCCCGGTCACGCCGTTCAATCCGCCGCTCGGCGTCGCCGTTCCGGTGCCGCAGCACATCGAGTACCTCGAAGGCACGGCCAAACGATCGCCGGGGGAGGCGCTGATGCTGGGGATGGCCGAGGCGGTCAGCCACGCCGACGTCGTCACCGGCAACGGCACGCTGAGCGTCGACCGGTACGGGCAGGTGCTGCGGGCGCGAAGCCTCGTCGGAGTGCGCGGCGCCGGTCTCGCGTTCGACGGGATGCACTACGTGGACAGCGTCACCCACCACCTCAAGCCCGGCGAGTACAAGCAGAGCTTCGTCCTCAAGCGCAACGCCCTCATCGCCAACCTGCCCGTGGTTCCAGCCCTCCCGTACTGAGAGAAGCTCATGAGCGACGCACGCAAGTTCCTGGGCAAGTACCGAGGCACCGTCGTCGACAACATCGACCCGATGCAGACCGGCCGGCTGCTGGTCCAGGTACCCGACGTCACCAACATCCTGCCCTCCAGCTGGGCCATGCCGTGCCTGCCTTTCGCGGGGATCCAGTCAGGTTTCTACGCCGTGCCCGAGATTGGCTCGACGGTGTGGGTCGAGTTCGAGCAGGGCAACCCGGACTACCCAATCTGGGTTGGCTGCTTCTGGGAAACGGCGGCACAAGTCCCGGCGCTCGCTCTCGCCGCGCCGCCCGGCCTGCAGCAGATCGTCGTCCAGACGGTCAGCCAGAACACGCTGCTGATCAGCGACGTGCCGGGCCCCACCGGGGGCATCCTGCTCAAGTCATCGACCGGCGCGCTCATATCCGTGTCAGACACCGGCATCACGATCAGCAACGGCCAGGGCGCGACGATCCTCATGACCGGGCCCTCGGTCACCGTCAACGAAGGTGCCTTGGAGGTCATCTGACAATGCCTGGCTACCTCATTCAGCAAGGGGCCACGGTCATGTGCGCCCACGGCGGGCAGGCGATGGCGACCGTGCCGAGCCCGGCCGTCACGCTCGATGGCATGCCCGCATCGGCGCTCCCCGACCCGTGGGCCGTCGCCGGCTGCCCCGGGGTTCCCACCGCGGTGCCACCGTGCGTCACCGCTCAGTGGGTGGTCGGGACCACGCGCGTGACGTCCTACGGGCAGCCGCTGGTCATCCTCGGTGGCGTGGCGGTGTGCACACCGGGGGGGACGCCGCTGCTGCCCGTCGTCACCCAGGTACGGGTCGTAGCGACGTGAGGTGGGCATGAACATCGCTTTCCCCTACGGGTTCGACGCCACCGGGCGGACAGCGCAAGCCGACCCGCCGGCGCACATCGGCGACATGATCCAGCAGATCCTGTTCACCGGGCCTGGCGAGCGCGTCAACCGGCCCACCTTCGGCAGCGGCACCGCGCAGCTCGTATTCGCGCCCAACAGCGACGTACTCGCCGCCGCACAGCAGCAAGCGATCCAGGCCGGCCTGCAGCAGTGGCTGTCCGACCTGATCCGCGTGCAGTCGGTCACCGTCGCCGCGGACGAGTCCGCCCTGCAGGTCACCGTGCAATACACGGTTATTCAGTCGCAGCAGCAGCTGACACAGCAGTTCGTCTACGGAAACGCAAGCTCATGATCTACTTCTGCGCGCAGAAGAACCGCCGCGAGCTGGTCTTGGCGAGCGCGAACCTGAACGGCATCGACTACCTCGAGGTCCTCGGCAGCCCCGGCTGCGGCAACCAGCTCGCCGTTACCTTCTTGAAGCCCGCCAGCTCACTCGGCCTGGCCTCGGGCAACATCAGCATCACCACCAACGGCGCGCCCGTGCAGGCCGTATCGATACTCCCGGTCTCGGCGCAGGACCCGGCCGTCGTCACCATCAACCTGGACACGACCGGCGACTTCTCCACCTATACCCTCACGCTGGTCGCAGGTCCCGGCGGCACCGATCCGCCGGAGGGTATCGACCCGCAGCTCGCCAGCATCAGCTTCTCCTTCAAGGCCGGGTGCCCCACACCCGCCGACTGCCTCCCGCCCAGCTGCTGCCCGCCCGCGCTCGCCAGCCCGCCCGATATCAACTATCTGGCCAAGGACTACGGCGGCTTCCTCCAGGTAATGCTGGACCGGTTGGCGGTGGTGACGCCCGGCTGGACGGAGACGCACGCCGCGGACCTGGGCGTGGCGATCGCAGAACTGCTCGCCTACGCCGCAGACCACCTCAGCTACCAGCAAGACGCGGTCAGCACCGAGGCCTACCTCGGCACCGCGCGCAGCCGCATCTCGCTGCGCAGGCACGCCCGCCTGATGAACTACCAGGTCAACGAGGGCTGCAATGCCCGGACCCTGGTCTGCCTCAGCACTACGTCCAGCGCGGTCAGCGTGCCGGTGCCCGCCGGCACCCTGTTCTACGTGCGGACCCCCGGGCTGCCCCCGGCCGCCCAGGCCGGCGACGCGGTGGCCCAGCAGCTCGCGGGCAGCACGCAGCCCGTGTTCGTATCCATGCAGGATGCCGTTCTGGACGGCGCGCTCAACACCATTGAGTTCTATACGTGGGGCGACGGCGACTGCTGCCTCCCGGCCGGAGCCACGCAGGCCACCCTCACCGGCTCGCTCGGGGTTCTCCAGCCCGGTAACATGCTGATCTTCGAAGAAGTCCTGGGGCCGCTGACCGGCGTACCCGAGGACGCTGACCCGGCCCACCGCTGCGCCGTCCAGCTCACCAGCGTCACCACGGCCGACAACCAGGGCAACCCGCTTGCTGACCCGCTTAACGACCAGCCGATCACGCAGATCACCTGGCAAGCCGCCGACGCCCTGCCGTTCCCGTTGTGCATCTGCTCGACGACCGGTCCCGGCCACGGATCCGTCCCGGTCTCCGCGGTCAGCGTCGCACGCGGGAACCTCGTGCTCGCCGATCACGGAAGCTGGGTGACCGGGGAAGACCTGGGCCCGGTGCCCCCAGCCCCGCCCGTGGCGGACCCGAGCGGCGCCTGCACCTGCGGAACGGGCGCCGGAGGCGCCGCCAGCCCGCTGCCGCGTTACTACCCGGAGCTCGCGCAGTCACCGCTGACGTTCAGCGTGCCCTTCGACGGCACCACCACGTCGGCCGCCGCGTTCCTCACGCCGGGCACCGCCGCCACCGTCCCGACCATCACCGTGACCGATAGCAACGGCTCCACCTGGCTCCCGGCACCGGACCTGCTGTCCAGCGACGGCAGCGGGCAGTACTTCGTGGCCGAGGTCGAGTACACCGGATCGGCCTTTCTCCGGTTCGGCGATGACCAGTACGGCCTGGCCCCGGAAACCGGGCTGAGCTTCACCGCGACCTACCGGGTCGGCAACGGCAGCGCCGGGAACATCGGCCAGGACGCGCTCGCGCACGCCGTCCTGCCCGCAGGCTCACCGCAGCCGCCCAGCCAGATCACCGGGGTCCGGAACCCGCTCGCCGCCGTCGGCGGTACCGACCCCGAGAACATGGAGCACATCCGTCAGTTCGCGCCCTTTGCCTACGAACAGCAACTGCGCTGCGTCACCGAGGCCGACTACGGAACGATGGCCGCACAGTCCAGCGGCGTCACCGCAGCCCGCGGCACTCTGCGCTGGACCGGGAGCTGGTACACCGCCTTCGCGTCGATCGAGCCAGCCACAGCCCTGGACCCCCAGATCATCACCGGCACCGCCGCCCGGCTCGACATGCTTCGGATGATGGGCACCGACATCGCGGTTGAGGGCGCCGTCATCGTCGGCCTGCGGATCGAGATGGAGATATGCGTCGATCACCAGCATTTCCAGGGCGACGTCTATCAGGCGCTGACGGAGGTCTTCGTCACTGGTGACCAGCGCGGCGGCGGCAGCGGGCTGCTGAACGCCGCCAACTTCACCTTCGGGCAGACTGTCTACGCCAGCCCGCTCGTCGCTGCCGCGCAGGCGGTCGACGGCGTCATGTCTGCCACCTTGACGGTGTTCACCCGGATGGACGCGCCGTGGGTCAACGGCGTGACACAGGGCTTCATCACCGTCGGGCGCCTGGAGATCCCGCGCTGCGACAACGACCCCGAGCATCTCGACCACGGCACGTTCACGCTGCACATGGACGGTGGCAAATGAGCAACGGCGCCGCGCCCACCGATGGGCAGCCCTGCGGCTGCTGCAGCGGGACAGCCCAGGCGACACCCGAGACCATCACCAACCGGCCGTCGCTGTCCTCAATCAGCTACCGGGCAGGCCGGTACTCGACCTTCAACGCCAGCATGCTGGCCGCCCTGTCGGACCCGGCGTTCCCCCAGCTCGCGCGGCTGCGCACGCGCGACACCACCGACTTCTCCATAGCGCTGCTCGACGCCTGGGCGGTCGTGCTGGACATTCTCACCTTCTATCAGGAACGCTTCGCGAACGAGGCGTACCTGCGGACCGCGACCGACCAGCGCTCGGTCTTCGAGCTCGCCCGGCTGGTCGGCTATGTCCCCTCACCCGGCGTGACCGCCTCCGCCGTCCTGGCCTTCACCCTGTCGAGCGCGGCAGGCTCGCCGGGCAGCGCGCTGATTGCCGCCGGGAGCCGGGTGCAGAGCGTTCCCGGCCCCGGCCAGACCGCGCAGACCTTCGAGACGTCCGCCAACCTGACCGCCCAGGTCGCGTGGAACGCCTTGCCGGCCCAGACCACGCTCCCGTGGCAGCTGTCTGGGCACGACACCAGCACCTGGATCACCGGGACCACGAACAACATCAACCCGGGGGACGCGCTGCTTTTCATCCAGGCGCGGGACGGCCAGCCGAACCCTAGCGGCCCGGCGGACTTTCATTACGTGACCGCCGTCGCCACCGACACGGGCAACGGCAGCCCGACATATGGCAACACGCAGATCTGGTGGGATCAGCCGCTGTCTGCGGCATTCCCACCCGGCGCGACGGCAAGCGAGGTTTGCCTTTACACCTTCCGTAAGAAAGCCGCCCTTTACGGCCAGCAGGCGCCGAGCCCGCAGGTCCTTGCGGGCGACAACATCCCGTACGTCCCCGGCTATCAGCTCGAATCGACCGACCCCAACATTCCGGCGGTCAATTGGGCCTACCAGTACACCGCCGGCACTTACCAGGTTAATCTCGATGCCTCCTATGCCGGCCTGGCCCCGCCCGCTTCCGCAGCAGATGGCCCACCCCAATGGCTGGTGCTTACGAGGCCCGGCGTCCCCCCGCCCACCTTCTTCGCTATGCCCGGCGTCCCCAAGGGTCGGGTCACGGCGCCCCGCGTCACGGCGTTCTTCCAGATCGGCACGGTCGCGGACACGAGCCCGGACCTTTATACGCTGACCACCAAGACGACTCAACTGACGCTGGTCACCGGGCAGCTTGCGGAGCCCTACACCGCTGGTAGCACCGGTCCCTCGGCGACCGACGTCCTGCTGACCTGGGCCGTGGCGGGTACGCCGGACGTGACCGCGTATGTGCAGAGCGCTCAGCTCACCCCCGCCGGCCTGCCGCTCACCACCTGGAGCCAGGGCTCGGTGTACCCGCGGCAGGCGGGAATGCTGGCACCGGTGTCCGGCTCGTCGGTATCGGTCACCGGGGGCCAGCAGATCGCCGTCGGCCAGGCGATCGGAGTTTCTGGCAAGCCCGTGCGGATCCAGGCGCCGGGCGGCACATTCACCCCGGCCGGCCAATCGGGCGGCTCCGCGGTCCCGGCCGGCCAGGTGTTCGTGACCGGCAGCTTCCCGCCCGGAACCGATCCGGCGACCGGGAACCTGCTCTGGACGGCGACGACGCTGAGCGGCGTGACCGGGCAGCTCAGCGTGCCCGCGGGCGCGTTCACGCTGCTGCCATCGGGCCAGGCCGACGCCCAGGCCGGGGAGGCAGCGGTCGTGCAGGGCGTCGCGGTCAGCGGTGACGTCACCACCCTGACGCTGACCGGCCCGCTAGCAGGCAGCTACGACGCCAGCACGGTAAAGGTGAACGCCAACGCCGTCATGGCCACGAACGGGCAGACCGTCCAGGAGATCCTCGGGTCGGGGGACGCTACTAACGCCGCCCTGCGGTTCACGCTGAAGCAGCAGCCGCTGACGCATCTGCCCGCCCCCTCGGGCAACGGAACCCAGTCCACCTTGCAGGTGTGGGTCAACAACATGCAATGGCACGAGACGTCGAGCCTGCTCACCGCCGGGCCCGCGGACCGCGTCTTCGTCACGAGCACGAACGCGGCGGGCAGCACGGTGGTGCAGTTCGGCAACGGAGCCCAGGGAGCGCGGACGCCCACCGGCACGGCCAACATCCGGGCCGTCTACCGCGTCGGCACCGGCAGCTCCGGAATGGTCAGCGCGGGGCAGCTCACCCAGCCGCTGGACCGCCCGCAGGGACTCTCCTCGGTCACGAACCCGGCCGCCGCGTCCGGTGCCGCCGATCCCGACACCGCCGCCCAGGCCCGGGCCAGCGCGCCGCTGCCGACGCTGACCATCGGCCGTGTCGTCTCGCTGCAGGACTACCAGAACTACGCCCTCGGCTTCGCCGGAATAGGAATGGCGCTGGCCACCTGGACCTGGTTCGGGAGCGTCCGCGGCGTGTTCCTGACGCTAGCCGGCGTGGGCGGCGCGACCCTGAGCTCTGCTGATCCCGTCGTCACCAGCCTGGTCGAGGCGCTCCGGCTCTACGGCGACCCGCATGTCCCACTCATGGTCGCGTCTTACCAGCCCGTCCCGTTCACCCTCACCGCATCGGTCCGGGTCGATCAAGCCGACTACGCGCCGGCCCAGGTCCTGGCCCAGGTGTGGCAGGGTCTCAGCGCCGCGTTCGCCTTCGGCCAGCGCCGGTTCGGCCAGGGCGTTGCCGCCAGCGAGATCATCCAGATCATCCAGCAGGTTCCCGGGGTCACCGCGGCACGGCTCCTCACGCTGGCGCCGAGCGGTGCGGCGTCAGCCAGCTCCAGCCCTGCGATGCTGTGCGCGAGCGGGCCCCGGCCACCGACGGGTGCCCAGCTGCTCCAGCTTGATCCCGCGACCCAGGGCACGATCGGAGTCTGGTCATGAGCCTCGACGCCGAATCCCTCTACGCACTCCTGCCGACGGTCTACCGGACCCGCGACGATGCCAGCGGAGGCCAGCTGAAGGCGCTGGTCGCCGTCCTGGCTGCCCAGCTCGGCATCGTCGAGGACAACATCAACCAGCTGTACGACGATCAGTTCATCGAGACTTGCGCGCCGTGGGCCATCCCGTACATCGCCGAGCTGATCGGTTACAACTCGATCTACGAGATCGCCGCGGCCGCCACCGACCGCCGCGCCGAGGTCGCCAACACGGTCGGCTACCGCCGCCGCAAGGGCACGCTGCTCGCGGCCGAGCAGCTGTCCACGGACCTGTCGGGACGCGCTGCCGTGGTGGTCGAGGAGTTCAGCCGGCTCATCACGACCGAGAGCATGCGGCACCTGCAGCCGGGCCACGACGCGACCGTTGATCTTCGCGACAGCACGGCGCTCAGCCTGCTGGGCACGGCATTTGACGGAGCGAACCGCACCATCGATGTGCGGAGGATCGCGCCGCGGATACGCGCCGCGATCGACCCCGACAGCACACCGCTCAACGTTGCGCTGCATGGGGGAGGCCACTCGAACATCTCCGGCGTCGCCGTACACCTGTGGCGGTGGCGGAGTTTCTCGGTGACTAGCGCGCCGGCTGTCGAGGTCGGTGGCGGCCGGTACCGGTTCAGCCCGCTCGGCAGCGACATGCCGATCTTTTCCAGCCCGCCGTTGCGGACGGCCTTTACCAGCCTGACCACCCAGGCGGACGTCCCGCTGCCGATCAGCCGGCCGCAGCTCGCCGATTTCTACGGGCCCGGCGCGAGCGTCCTGCTCACCGCCGATGGAACTGCTATCGACGCCAGCCAGGTCTACGGCGCCAATCTCGCGGACCGGCCGGGCGGCTCCTGGTGCACCGTGGCCTCCGGCATGATCGCCATCGATCCGGAGCTGGGGCGCATCCAGTTCGCCGGCGACGTTCCGCTGCCGCAGTCACTGCAACTCACCTACCAGTACGGATTTCCCGCCCAAATGGGCGGCGGTCCCTACGATCGCTCCGTCTCGCTGGCGCAGCTGAATCCGGCCGGCGGGACCTTCTTCGCGGTCGTCGGCTCGGCCGAATACCCCACGCTGGAAAGCGCGGTGGCCGGCTGGAACGAGCTCGCGCCCGGCTCGTCCGGCATCATCGTCGTGCCGGGTTTCGCGTCGCTGACCGTTGACCTGACCGCTCCTTCGGTGCTGCTTCCCGCCGGGAGCAGCCTGGCCATCGTCGCCGCGGCCCCGGTACCTTCCGGCGGCCCGCGCGATGTCATCTGGGACAAGTCCCTGGTCACGATCACCGGCGATGTCGCGGTCACCGGCGTCGCCGGCCCGCCGGGCGCGTCGGGCCAGCCCGCCCCGGGCGGGCAGCTCTTGATCAGCGGCGTCTGGATTGCCGGCCAGTTGCTTGTGGGCGGCGCGCCTTCGGTCATCCAGGTCGCCGACTCGACCCTCGTTCCCGGGCTCGGGCTGCTCCCGGACGGTGATCCGCTCTCTCCCGGCGATCCCAGCATCAAGATCACCGCTCTGGGGGCCACCCTGTCGCTGAACCGCGTGATCAGTGGGCCGGTGGCCGCGGATCCCAGCGGGACGAGCCGCATCTGCGACAGCATCATCGACGCGACATCCCCCTTCTACGTCGCGTACGCCGGTCCCGACCTCGCCTCGGCCGGAGCTGACCTGCATATTGAGAACAGCACGGTCATCGGCAAGGTGCACACCCGGACAGTGACGCTGGCGTCCAACACCATCTTCCACGCATGCCTCGGCAACAGCGATCCCTGGCCCGCGGCCGTCTGGGCCGGCCGCCAGCAGGCTGGCTGTGTCCGGTTCTGCGTGCTGCCATTCGGCTCCATCACGCCCCGGCGCTACCGGTGCCTGCCCCCAAGCGCCGCGGCGGAACCCGCGCTCGAGCCTTCTTTCGTGTCGCTCCGCTACGGGCAGCCCGGCTACGCGCTGCTCGGCGGCGACGCGCCAGTGGCCATCTGGACCGGTGCGGACAACGGCTCACAGCTGGGCGCCTACCTTCAGGCCCAGGAAACCGAGGCGGTCAGCAATGTCCAGCTGCGAACTCCCGAGTACCTGCCCGCGCTCCTGGAGAGCGGAATTTTCATCCACCCGTCACGGCCGGAAGATGTGTACCCCAACGTGCAAACCGCTTACGGCTACTATCCGCCAGGCTACGGCCCGCCGGCGGTTGCCCCCGGAATAGGCGCTGGGCTGATCTAGCCCTTGGCCGAAGAAACGGCAAAGGACGTGCCATGAGAGGCGACTTCAGTCGGATACGGTTCAACCGGCGCAAGAACTATACGGCGGTGCTGGAGCAGCAGGGGCGCGTCGCGCTGGACGCGGACGCCAATGAGCAGGTCTTCATCGATGCGTGCCAGTCCCAGACCGAGACCATTGACGCGGTGGGCCCGTATGGCGGCCCGACCGGTAACGCCGGCTTCCAGATCACCATGGCCGATGGCCCTGAAATCCTCATCGGGCCGGGCCGGTACTACGTCAACGGCCTGCTCTGCGAAAACCCGGCGAGCCTTTCCTACGACAGCCAGCCATACCTGAACGCCCCCGCGAACAGCAGTGCCAGCTCCCTGATTTCCCAGCTGAACGCGAGCGGCGGGGCCTCCGTCCTGCAGGTCTGGCTCCAGGTGTGGCAGCGCCTGCTCACCGCCCTGGACGACCCGTGCCTCCTCGAGCCGGCGCTCGGCCAGGCCGACACCACGGCCCGGCTGCAGACGGTGTGGCGCGTGGTCGCCAGGCTGGCACCCACTCCCCCGCCGCCGCCAGCCGGTCCGGTGCCCTCGTGTTGTCAGGACATGTACGCCGCCGGCGCACCTCCGGCCAGCACCGGGACCATGACCGCGCAGACCAGCCCCCCCGCCGCGGACTGCGGCTGTACGCCTGTCGCGGCCGCCGGGTATCAGGGCGTAGAGAACCAGCTATACCGCGTCGAGATCCACACCGGTTCCGCCGGGAACACCCAGACCACGTGGAAGTGGTCCCGGGAGAACGGCTCGGTCGTCACGGCGATCACCGGGGTCTCCGGGTCCACGGTCCAGGTCAGCTCGCTGGGGCCGGACGCCAACCTCGGCTTCCAGGCCGGGCAGTGGGTGGAGCTGACCGATGACACCCTCCAGTTCGGCCCGGCGCCGAACTCGCCGGGCACGTTGTACCAGGTGCAAAGCATCCAACCCACGGACTCGTCCGTCACCCTGGCCGTGCCACCCGGCCAGCCGATCGTGGTCGACCCTAGCCAGAACGCGCGCATGCGGCGCTGGGACATGTCCGGCCCCGAGGTCACGGCAACAGGCATCCCGTTGTCGCTGGGCTCCTGGATGCAGCTGGAGGGCGGCATCCAGGTCATGTTCGGTCCCGTCCCGAGCGGTCCTAACCCCGTTCCCGGCGGTCCTGATCCGGTTCTCAACATTCCCCCCATCTTCCACAGCGGCGATTACTGGACGATCCCGGCACGCACTGCGACCGGACAGATCGAGTGGCCGCCCTGCGGCAGCGACGACAACGCATTCCAGCCACCGACCTCCGTCACGGTTTACAGCGCGCCGCTCGCCTGCATACACCCGGCGTCGGCGGCGGCGTCCAGCAGCCAGAACGCACCGACGGTCGACGACTGCCGGCAGCTGTTCAGCCCGCTCACCGACCTCACCCCGCCGGTCCCGGTCGAGGCCGTTCACGTCACCGGTGTCAGCTGGGTGAACGACGACGTCATGACGCTGGACGCGCTCGTCACCAATGGCCTCACGATCACCCTGGACCAGGCTCCGACATGCCCGCTCAGCGGGGCGAATGTCATCGTGACCGTCGAACTGGCCAACCCGGCAGCGGTCGATGACCTTAACGTTCCCCTGGATCCGGGCAACCCCCGCGACCCGCTCAGGGCGCCTCTGACGAATCTGCGCACCGTCACGCTTATCGACACCCCGGTCACCCTGAACGGCTCGGCCATCACCTGGCAGATGCCGGCCGGATGGAGCGAGACGCAAATGATCCTGCTCGGGAACCTCAACAGATACCTCTTCCAGGGTGCACCCGCCCAGCAATGGGCCAAGGTGCGCATCCGGCTGCTCGGCCAGATGATCTACACCACCGCCAGCGCCGGGCAGGTGTACCTGGACGGCCGGGCGCTGGGCCAGCCCGGCGTCCGGCAGGACGGGGTAACACCTCGGCTGGCTCTCCGGCTCCCCTCGGGTTCTGGCCTGCTGGCCAGCGACTTCGAGGGGTGGCTGTATGTGGCGCCGATATTGCAGACGACAGCGGTGCTGATCACCCCCGGGGCGGTCACGGTGGAAGTCGGCTTCCTCGGGCGGGTGACCGGCGTGGTGGTCACCGGATCCTCCCCGCCGCAGCCGGCGAACCCCACCGCCGAGATAGTCGTGAACTACCCGGCCCTTGAGGACACGACCGTCACGATTGGCTTGACTAACGCCGATGGCTCGATGAATGGGGTGAATACCATCGTCTCCATCCAGCCCTCCACCGTGACGATCCCC